>Ga0224558_1004427_pt1 | contig 10926 bp, 13 predicted proteins | sample 714S32024metaG_FD_180682 | JGI IMG/M metagenome (GOLD analysis project Ga0224558, IMG submission 180682) | Peat soil microbial communities from Stordalen Mire, Sweden - 717 S3 20-24 | ecosystem: Environmental > Terrestrial > Soil > Wetlands > Peat | place: Sweden: Norrbotten County, Stordalen... | reverse complement strand
GGACGCCCCGTAAGGATCAGCGGACCCCGCTCTACCGCCTGCCGGTGCAACGCCCGAATCGCCGCCTTGCGGTGATAAGTGGACGGGTTTGTCGGCCCGGGAAATAGCCTTGTCCCTTCCGCGTCTTCTGGAAACGAGGTCGCTGGGGGGGGCACGACTGTTGGCGGGAAGCGGTCGTAGATGATGGTGCCTTGGGCGCTGGCGCTCAAAGGTGCGAGATGCAGGAGACACACCAGTGCCAGCACGAGCCGGCACTGGCGGTTCATTTGCATCTGTGCGCGGAGTTTCACGCTGGTTTAGCTTACCGCACCTGCACGATACGGTAAAACCGATTTGTTAATCCGGCGGTGGAGAGAGCAAATGCAGTGTTGGTTTTGGTGGCGCTCAGCTCACCGCTGGCGTATTGCCAGTTGTTGCTGGAGGCGAGGGAATTCACATATTGGATTCGGCACACGCGTCCAACGTCGCAAGTCCATTTCAGAGCAACGGTGTTGGAAGCGGGAAATGCTGTGATTTGCGTGATCTTCGGCTGGATCGGGGGCTGTGCGACGTTCCCGGAGAGCATGATTGAGGTGTTCTGGTAGCTGGTTTGTCCTTGGCTGTTGAGAAGGTTGCCCTTGTGGGTGACCTGGACGGTGTAAGTGCCGGTTGCAGTCGTCGGAAATGAGGGTTTCTGGTCTTGGGAAGCTGGCCGGGATGCCGGGCGGAGTCACGGGTTCGCCTTTTTCGATGTGCTGGATGACAACCAGGTTGCGGGCGAGAAGCTGGGCCAGCAGGTCTTTCTTGGCGGAGAAGCCATAGGCGGCGCGGACGGTGGTGTGCAAGGCGGCGTGGGGGTCTTTGAGGGGGTTCGCGCCGGGGAGTTCCAGCGTGCGGTAGATGGCGCGCAGGTCGCCTTTAGTACGTCCAGAACGCCGGGATGACCAAACGCCTGGAAAAGGCGGTCCAGGAAGATTTGTGCCTGGCCCTTCTCATCCCCGGTGATGTAGTGCTGCGCCCAGCCAACAAACTCAGTGAGTTTTTCCTCACGCGACCTGGGATGGTTTTACGGGAAAGGCTGGGTGGGGGCCGGCAGGGAAACGTGAAACGTGAAACGTGATGCGTGACGGGAAACGTCCGGGCGACGGTCGCCAAGGAGGTGGCCCCGGGGGATGGGGGAAAACGACCACCACCCGGATAGAGTCTGCTCAGCGCTTATCCTCGCGGTCGCGGCGAACGGGCGGGGCGGGCAGGATTCGAGCTGCGAGAGTGCCGTCGTCAACGGTCATATAATACGCTCCGTGGAGCAGTTGGTTGACCTGCGAACGGGTGAGGGTTGCGTCATGGAAGAAGGCGGTGTGGCCGCTTGTGCGGACAAGGGGCTGACCAAAATCTGACACGAGACGCTCTGTCGCGCGATGGTGGTTCGGGTCGAGGATTTGGGCGGAGGAGAATTGACCGGCCAGGCTGAGTTCGCTTCGGAGCGTGTTGCCCGTCAGGATGAACGAGCCGGTGCCAACGACCTGGGGCGGGTGGCACGGCCTGGGGTGTGGGGTGAGAAACTCAACTGTGAACTGGATTGATTGCCTGGTTGAGCCAATGTCGCCAGCGCGGATGGGTTTGTCCGGGCGGGTTTCGTATGCCCAGTCCACAACCGCAGGGGCGAACTCAAATAGGAGGCCGCCCGGGCCAGGTTCCGGACTGGGCAACCGGACGCGAACCCAGCCGTGGTGCGGGCCGTCGGCTGCGTAGAAGCGAACGCCCATGTAAGCTACTCCCAGGTCTCCAATTGAGCCGCTCCAGCCGCTGTGGACAAGTTGTCCGTTGATGTCGCGTCCATACAAGCTCCACCAATAAGCGGCGAGCCCCGCGCCGAACCAGGGTGTGCCCCAAAGTGCACCAATCGGCGCGTTGCTGCCGATCTCCGCACCGAAGGGTTGCAGGAGCGCATCGTAGCCTGCGATCAGCATTTGATCTGTGCCCACGGCGCCGACATAGTACGGCCATAGGGCGAAGCTGCTTGGGTAATCATCGGTACCGATGGGGCCGGATGACCAGAAGGAGAAGTCCCCAGCGCCGTCATCATTGAGGTCTATGCTTCTCGTAGCGTAGTCAGGTGGTACTGGGAATGATGGCCCGCTGGAATAGGCGATGGCGCACTGGGCAGAGGTTGCCGTGAGGCAGGTGAGCGAGAGGAGGGCGTTCAGGGCTTGTTTTTTCATAGGCGAAACCGGTTTTGCGAACGACGGGTGAACAGTAGCAGAATTCCCAAAAACCACAAGGAAATACAGGACGGCTCGGGCACCGCGCCGGCGAGGATGACTGGATAGCAGAATCCAAGGGGTTTCCGAGGCGGCATTGGGCCGCCAGAGAAACGCGAAGGTCTCGCAAGGGTCGCTTGGCCACGTCAGGAGGATGTTTGTGGAGATCGTCTGGGAACTCAGGCCTTGAACGCTGGAGGGTTCCAAGGCTTGGGCTGCTCGCGCGTAGGGTGCAGGCACGCACACGAGAAGGAATGCTGTTCTGGCCCACGGCCAGAACGCCGGGATGACCGAACGCCTGTAAGAGGTGGTCGAGGAAGATTTGTGCCTGACCCTTCTCATCCCCGGTGATGTGGCGCTGCGCCCAGCCAACGAACTCAGTGAGTTTTTCCTCACGCGACATGGGAGGTTTTTACAGGAAAGGCTGGGTGGGGACCAGCAGGGAAACGTGAAACGTGATGCATGACGCGTGATGCGTGATGGGGAACATCCGGGCGACGGTCGGCAAGGAGGTGGCTCAGGGGATGGGGGGAGACAACCACCGTCCGGATAGATCAGTGCTGAGCGCTTTCTTCCTTCGCTGTACTCGCCGTGTTGCTGGAGAGAATCGGGCAAGTTAGATAAAAGGTGCTTGTGTTCGTGCCAAAATGAGCCGCTAATTCCAGTTCGGCGTAGGGATACATGAAGTCGAGTGGCTGCATCCCGGGCCTGTCGAAGTAGTAGAGTCGCACGTCGGTGATAGTGAGTTGCGTTGCGTGGAGTGAGGCGGTCCAATCGAAGTCCTGCATCGGCGCAACTGCTCGCCCTTCTCTGATGAGGGCGATCACCTCGTCCGGCGAAGCGAGGGCACGAATCTGGTGCGGCGACAGGTTTCTCCAAACGAGCTCGAAGCGTTTGATTTTGCCGCGGTTGCCAAACTCAATCCAGAAGGATTTGCCTGCGTCCGGTACACCGTCAACGCGACGAACAAACGAAATACCACGCTGGAAGACTTCTTCTGTAAGCTTTTGTCTATGGGAGTCCAGTTTCCCCTGCACTGCGGGGTATCGGCTTCGCGGCTTATCGGCCAATAGGGAGCGATCTATGCCAAGTCGAAGCAGGCAATCGAGAGCCAAGGTTTCAACCTTAGCATCATCAGGAACACCTTCGACTGGGTCTCTTGCGCTGTCGGACTGATCCATATATTGGACCCACCCGAGTGCGGGAGCGATCAGCAGGGAGTGGTTCCGGGTTGTCTTCTTGTCCCGGAAATACATGAGGTTTCTATCCGGAGACAGGTTGGACGGCGGCTTCGCCGCGTCGGTGGCCTGAAGGTGGCCGATCGCCAGCAAATTGGTAATCACCGCTGTTGGGAACGTCTGCGGGATTACCCTATAGACCCAGAGGGCTTTCGGCAGGTCGTTGGTGGCCTGCCAGATGACTTGCACGGTGGCTGGCGGCTGGTATCGCTCTCCAGGGGGGAGGGCTGCGGTGTCCAGCCGAAGTGGATCGGCTAGACATGGCAGGCCGGCAACAATAATGAGAGCAATTACGAGATTTCTCATTACTACAGCGTGATTAGCCGTCACGGTCTTGTTTTCCTTGATCAGCCCAGTGTATCGCGCCGGAGCGGAAGAGTCATTTACCCGTGTTCGTAGTTTGTGAAGGCGAGTTGGTGAGCGACGCCAAGCCCCACTTGAGTCGCTTCATGAGAGGCAATGTCTCCAAGTAGTTGTCCGGCAGGCCAAGCAGGCGAAAATAGTTGGTCGGCGTGGGGACGTGGGGAGCGTATCGGTCGGTATTGGTGTACCTTGCGACGTTCTTGGTGATGCCCGAGACATCCACGGTAACAGAAGGAAACTCATCTTCGTCATCACCCTCAACGCGCCAGGCGACGTTGAACACGGGCAGCGGATAAATGGTTCCGTCTGTCTCCTCGAATCTATATTGATTAACAGCGGGCGGCTCTTTGAGGCGGAGTTGTCTTTCGGTAAACCCAAGCCCGTGCAAGATGCCTCGCGCTATGGCCTCGGCCTCTTTCGCCGTAATCTTGCTCTTAATCTTAGCGAGCCGTGCCGACTCGTCGTCTTTATGGCGAAACGAGAACGGCTCGTACTTGCAATCTTGAAAGATATCAAATGTGTTCCGCGAAAGCGACCAATTGAAGCGGCCACCTCTTGTACTTAGACCGCCGTCTATTCCGTAAGGCGTCGGGGTCAGTGTGAAAAGCACGTCGTTGACTGTGAGCGGGGCAGGAAGATCGAGCTTCCACTTCACCCGGGTTTCATTGGCGAGCGCAAGCATCGAGTTCAAACAATACTCCTCAAAGGCCAGCGTGTTGGTCGCAATCCGAAACAGGTCCGGCTGCTTTACGCGCGAGCGGGCCGCCGCAATGGCGTTGGTGGGCACGAGCATTATTCCATGCCTATCCGGTTGCGTGCCAAAAGTGAAAACCTTGGAATCAGCCCTGTCCCAACAAAGGGGAACACGCATGAAACTCATACGCAGAACCCCATTTTGGCACGCAACCGGATAGGCATGCATTATTCCCCTCCCCGCAACCTGCGCGGGGAGGGACGGTGTGGCGGCGACCAACAGGCCACAGGCAATCCAGCGAAGGCGCATTTTCACGTTAGTAGTCAATTATCAGGTCGTTAGCGCCATACAGCTTCATGCCCCCCGACGACGCAGGAGCGGCAGTCTCCGCCGCGGCTTTAGCCCCCGTTATATCACGTAGCGGACCGCCACTGCCGTTTCGCTGCGCCCACTTGTTCCAGAATGTTGAAACGTAGGTTGCATGATCGGTATTGAAAATGTAGCCCCCCAACAAGCCACTCATTTTCTTCCGTGACCAGCCCATGAACGCCCGGGGTCGGATGCCGCGTTTGTCAATAAAGTCACTCCCGGTCATACCCTCAACTTTCGGAATGCCGAACGCTTGGGGCCAATTTCCGTCTGCGGTCAGGCAGCCGTCGAGAAACATGAGTGCATATTGGTGACGACCAGCGGGTTCGTATTGTTGCCGAGGAAAGCGTTGGCGGCTGCAATATTGAAGTAAACGGTCTCCGCCCGAAGGCTGCCGACGTTGGCGTGACCGAAGTAGAAGAAGTCCCTATTCCCGCTGTTGGTGAGCAACTCGGTGACTTCATGAGCGACTTCGTGTTCATCTCGCTGGGGCGCTGGGGCGAAGAATGGGCACTTGGAGCTGGATAGTGATCGGACCACTGAGCCTCTCCGCTATGCCGACCAAATCGACCTTCGGGGCCACGAAAGCTTCGGGCTCATCCCCAAATTTGCTGTCGTAGTAGGGCATACCGTAGTTAATGGTGAGTTTGGTGATGTCGGTACGGGGTCCGGCTTTGGGGGGCAGTACGATTTGGCCACTGTTCAGCCCTTCGGCGATTTCCTCCGGGGAGAGGCATTCCCGGAGTTCGTACGGCTTCAGGTTCCTCCAGTACAGTTGCAGCTCAACCACCTTGCTGTGGTTTCCAAACCCGACCACCATTCCGCCGTTCAGCGCGATTCCGCCGACGTTGATTCCGTCAATGCGGCGACGAAAAAACACCGTGAACCTGTTCGTAAGGTTGACTTCACGCTTGGTTTTCTGGTCAATGAACCCGGTCGTCCGCGTCTCCCAGTGGAGGTCCGGATCAGAGGTCCCGGGCTTGGTGGCAATCTGGGAAAGGTCAATGCCAACCATTCGGAGATACCTGAGCCCGAGGCGCGTGGTCTCGCGCTGGTCAGGGACTTCGACAACCGGCTGGAAGTATCCGTCGGCCTCCGCCTTGGGGTCGTAATAGTCTATGAAGCCCAGCTTCGGGCAGATTGCCAGGTGCTTGTAATGCCCATCGAGGTTGCCAAAAAAGAGCGCATGCTTGTCCTTCTCTGCGAAAGCGGCGGGTGCCCTTGTGCAGTCTGACATCCTGAATGAGGCAAGAGCCAGCACATTGGACATGACGGCATCTGAAAACTCTTGTGGGTACACCCTGTAAACCCAGAGCTCGTTGGGCCACGCGTTAGTAGGAGCGGCCCACACGATTGGGATCTGTGCGAGTGGGGCGGACCTTGGGGTGGCCGAAGGCCCGCCGCTGACCATGAGCGCACCCCACCCGAGGGCGATCAACGAGGCAAGTGCTGTCCTCAAGGAAAGACTGGGGAGTCCCGCTTTACCAAGTTACGTGGTGCGGGGTTAGGGTTTGCCGGGGTGTTGGTGTTTTTGAATCGTGTCGTCAATGCAGTCAGGGTAGCCGGCGACACGGAAGGTGACAATGTTGAGATTGGTGGCCCCCGCGTATTCCTTCGTGCCAGCAGCAAACCAGGCATCGGCGCGAAGAAGCGGCAACTCTTAGTCCTCCGGGAGAACTCACCAACGCGAAGGAGCTGGACGGGAACCCTCGCCGGTTATGGGCAGAGTCAGAGGGCATTGGAACCAGACTGGTGTGGTGGTGTCGTCAAGTTCGGCAAGCGCTTCAAACCGGGCGAAGGGAGCCACGTAATCCATTGGGTCGCCTTGGAAGTGCCCGTCATAATAAAAGCTGGCTTTGATGATGACGAGCTTTTTCAACCTGCTTGGGAGAGAGCCGAGGGGCGCTCCGCCCGCGTAGTGGCCTAGGGTGAGCCGCCCCGACCTGAGCCATTCTGCGATCTGCTGAGTGGATGGGCAATGGTGCAGTTCGATTGGTCTTATGTTTCGCCAGCAGATCTGCAGCGAAGCAACCCTGGCGTTGTTTCCAAAGCGGATGATTACACCTCCGCAGGTTCCCATCCCCCAAACGTCCAGCCCATCAATCCGCCGAGTAAAGCGCACCCCGAAAATGTTTGTCCGGGCAACCTCTGTGCCCGTCTTTTCGTCCGTGTACCTGAGGGTTCCGACCTCCCAGTGCAGGTCGAGGTCGCAGGAGGCGGGCTTGGTGGCGAGCTGCGAGACGTCAACGCCGACCAAGCGGAGGTAGTTTAGGCCGAGCTGGGTAGCCTCCTGTTCGTTCGGCACGCCAACAACAGGAGTGAATTGATTAGGGGCCTCTGCCTTTCCATCCCGATAGTCGAGAAAGCCCAGCGAGGGGCAGATGGCCAAGTGCCTAGACGTGTCAGGACTGGAGAAGTACGTGGCTTTCTTATCGCGCTCCTGGAGTTCGGACGGCGGAGCGGTTCGGTCCTTGGCCGTGAAGGAGCCAAGGGCCATGAGATTCGAGATGACTGCCGCCGGGAACTCCTGAGGAAGCGCCTTATAGACCCACAGAGTTTCTGGCCAAGTGCTGGGCAGCGCGGGCCACGTGATTTCAGCGTGTGGCAGGCCGGCGGGAGTTGCATTGGTGACACCGCCGGAACTGCCGCCCCGTGCGACAGTCCCGGCCAGTAGGAGCAATGAAACGAGAGTCCTCACGGGTAAACCTGGTAGTCCTGTTTGGCTAGGTTCGTCGGGTTGGGCTTCGGGTTGCTGGGGGAAGTATTGCTGTCAAGTGTGTCGTCCATGCACTCCGGGTAGCCTGTTACCCGGAAGGTGACGGTAATCGTGATCGGGCTGGTAAGCGGCTCGTGGTAGGCTTTAAAGGCCGCATCGCGCCACGCGTCGCGCACTTTCTCACCCCGGGTGTTGAGGTACTGCGCCCAGTACTTCCCTATGTTCTCCGTCATGAATGAAACGCTGGCCGCTCCGCAGACCAAGTGAGTGGTCTTGAGCGGAATGCCGCCATTGGATTGCATCTTCTGCCAATTCGGATCGCACAAAGAATTGCAGGCGAGGATCGCCAGCCATTTCAAATTGCCGCCAAGCCCGAACTGGCACATGCGAATCCACGGGTTGCTGGCGTCATTTGGATTGCAACTGGGGAAGTAGGTTTGCAGGCTTCCGTTGGCCCCGTGACTGTAATCCGGGTCGCTGCCGTAGTTGCCGTGGCTCATGAACAAGCCAATTGTGCCTTGGGTAAAGATCTCGCCGCCGTTGTAGCCCTGATCGCTCCTTCTGACCGAATTGGCGGAAAGGTCGCCGTTGCGCTGCTGCGGGAACGCAAGCGTCCAGCCCTTCTTTTTCATTGCCTGGATGAACTCGACCGCGAGGTTATCCGAATCAGGAGCGGGATAAGCCGTGCGCGATGAGAGGCTCCCCTCGAGGTGCATAGGCTGCGGGAACGGGGACATACCGTTGTTGGGGACGTTGAACGTGTTCGTATTCGGGTAGCTGTAGTAGGCCACGCCGTAATTACCCTTGGCGTTCTTCACCCCAACGGCCGACGGGCGTGTCGGGGCAGTCGTGCTCTGCGCCGATGGGCCGGAATAAGAAAGTGGGCCGGTCGGGCTTAGGTTCCCCAACCCGACCTGCATGGATAGTTTATTGCCGAGGAGTGAAGCAAGCAGTCTTTCGCAGGTCGCGTCACTGAGATCTATCCGCATCGGCTCCGTGGGACCATAGATATTTTCCCAAGCGACCAATTGCCCGTTCGTGCGGATTGGGGGCATGGGCGGCGGGAGTATGAAATAGTAGTCCAGTCCGTCGGCGATCGCCTGCCAGGCGGAGCTTGGGGAAAGCCCGTCCGCGGCGGGAGTCGAGGGAAGACTGCTGGCCATGCCGGGCACCGGGGGTGGTCCGCCGCCGCCAGTTGGCGGCTGCACAATCAAGGCCTGTCCATTCGTTTGGGCTGTAATGCGGTAATTATACAAGCCGTCCGGGATCGCCTGCCCGGCATCTCCCGTGCCATCCCAATTAAACAGCATCGCGCCGCCGCTTCCGGTTACAGTGCGGACTGCGTTGCTGTTTTCGTCAAGGATTTGCAGTGTCCAGTTCACGTTGGCGGCAAAGGTGGCGGTGACTTCCTGGGTCTGGCCGAGCGAGGGTTCGAAGAACGCCTCGCTGAAAGCCACCTTGGTGATGAGGTTGGTGAACGTGACGGAGACGTAAGGCGAGACGGCGCGGCCAATGTTCACTGGCGAATCGCTATTGCCAAAACTTGATTCGGCGGTTGCGGTCGCAAACAGCACGTGGGGGCCATTGGGCCACTCGCACGTGTTGATGACGTAATTGGTACCGTCATCGCTGTGCCACATTTCCTGCCCGTCAACAAAAAGCCTTGTGCTCAGCACGGGAAAGCTGCTCGTGGCCACCACCGAAACGGTCATTTGGCCGGACAACGTTGCCCCAGCAGAGGGTGAGGTGATGGTGACATGTGGGCTTGGCCCGGTGTTGGTCCCCTCATCGACGATTCGATAGAAGCGCTGTCCAGTATATTTCGGATGCGGTACTGGGGGCTCGGTATTGTAGTCTCCGGTGTCGAGCCAGAAGGTGTTCGTCCCATGCGACGGGTACTGGTCGTAGAGCGTCTGCCAAACGGGACCTCCCTGCGAGATGTCTTGAAGCTGGTCCGCATACTCGATTCGGTAAACCGTGTTCGATTCGCTTTGCCAGTTTAGGATAATCGCTCCTTCCTCCGTCGCCCTTGCTCCGGTGAATTGGAGCTGTGCGTTGGCCGAGCCGGCCAGGGTGATGATCGCTGCGATGATGGCTCCTTGTTTGAATAGTTTCATAAGTTCCATTTGCTTTAGTTATGCTGAACGTGACTGGTCAGTCTTGTTCAGCGAGACTGATATTAGCGGGCGCGGAACGGAGGGCAAGAACAAAATGGCGCTCCTACACGGGGCGTGTGTGGTGAGGTTTTCCCGTTTCTGTTTCCGTAGCTCAAGTGGCTAAAACGGAACGGGAAATCATTGGTGAAGCGGTCCTCAGGTATCGCAGGCGGGCGGGGCTGAGCCAAGAGGCCCTCGCCGAGAAGGCGGATGTCCACCCCAACTACGTGGGGAGAATTGAGCGTGGCGAGTGTTCCGCGACCGTCGGAATTCTTCTCAAGCTTACCAGGGCACTTGGGATTCGCCCCTACAAGCTCTTCTTGGGGCTTTGAGGCCAGAGGTGCACAGTGTGGCCGGTTCCTTTCCAGCAAGGGTGGCAATTGAGCGTTTTCACCGACTCGGTTAAGGGCTGGTTGAATGCCGGGCTGGGATTGCTCTACCCGGAGGTCTGCCAGCTTTGCCGCGCAGCGCGGGCGACTCCGGCGGAGGGCTATGTTTGCGGCGATTGCCGGGCCAAGGCGCGGTTCATCGAGGAGCCGTTCTGCGACCGGTGCGGCCGGCCATACGAAGGGGCCATCACGACCCGGTTTGAATGCGCCAACTGCCGGGAGATGGAATGGCAATTCCAGTCGGCGCGCTCGGCGGTGGTGGCGCGCGACCCGGTGTTGGAGGCGATCCACCGTTACAAATACCAGCGGGCGTTCTGGTTCGAGCCGTTCCTGGCCGACCTGCTCATCCGCGCAGCGCAACCAGCCTTGGCAGGAAAGAACGGGCACACGATTGTCCCGGTCCCGCTGCATCCCGCCAAACAGCGCGAGCGCGAATTCAACCAGGCCGAGCGCCTGGCCGATCGGCTCGGCGCCGCGACGCAGATTCCCGTGAACAAACGGCTGTTGCAGCGCGTCATACCCACACGCACGCAAACGCAGTTGAGCCGCCCGGAGCGCCTGGCTAATGTCCGCAACGCCTTTGCCATGCGGAAGGGCCAGCGTTTGAACGGCGAGCGCATTGTGCTGGTGGACGACGTGTTTACGACCGGCGCGACCACCAGCGCCTGCGCCCGGGTGCTGGCCGCCGCCGGCGCGGGCGAAGTTTGCGTCTGGACAGTCGCGCGCGGAATTTGAATAATCTCAGGCTGACGTTTAAGATG
>Ga0224558_1004426_pt1 | contig 10926 bp, 6 predicted proteins | sample 714S32024metaG_FD_180682 | JGI IMG/M metagenome (GOLD analysis project Ga0224558, IMG submission 180682) | Peat soil microbial communities from Stordalen Mire, Sweden - 717 S3 20-24 | ecosystem: Environmental > Terrestrial > Soil > Wetlands > Peat | place: Sweden: Norrbotten County, Stordalen... | reverse complement strand
TGCCTTGGGTTTCCCAGAAGCCCTCGGGGACTTGGGCCAGACTCCAGCGCCGCAGAGCCGCGATTGCCCGCCACAAAAATCCCGCTACCCAAGCGCACCTCGTTTTCTTGAATCAGCCCTGGCTGGCTGCGTAGCGGAGGAAGTGAAAATTGCTATTGACCCAGTCTAACGAGTATATTAGTAGTTTGGACTGTCGTGATTAAATGTGGTGTTAAAACATGGCGTTGCGGCAGCATGTCTGCCTTGTCGGTTAACAAGGAAAGGTAGTAATATGAAAAATCCATCCAATGAATCCCTCATTCGCGTCACAGAATATCCTGGCAGCCCGGTTCGCAAGACGCGGTGGCTTGCTGCCGTCTTCGGCCTGGCTTCCGTGCTTGCCCTTCAAGCTACGATGCTTGACGACTTCAACTCCGCCACCAGAACTGGCTGGACAGACACGCCTAACGGCGGCCACCTCACGCAGTCCGGGGGCCAGTTGCAGGTGACGACCGCCGCAAGTGCCAGTGCCTTGACTTACGGCACCAAGACCTCCCAGAGCTTCGCCAACGCCGCCAACCAGACCTTGGAATTCCGCGTGGACGTCAATGCAGTTACCCCCAGCGCCGGCAACCCCAACCCGGTGGCCATCCTGGCCTGGTTGCCCAGCGGGGCGGCTCCGGGCAGCGGGAGCAGCGGCTACAGCCTCTCTGTCAGCTCCGGAAGCGCAACTCTTCAGAAAGGCAGCACTGTCCTGGCCACCGCCAGCTACACCGCGAATGCCACCAACATCCAAAGCACGACCCTGATGCTCCGGATGACGCCTTCGGGCGGCAGTATGAGCGTGAACGCCCGCATTTACCACCAAACGGGCGCCCTGCCGATGCAGAACTTCACGGAGGTCTGGGAAACCACGCAAACGGTTTCGGACAGCGTTGGTACCCCTGGTTACGCGGCTCTCGGCGTCCGTAGCGGCGCTTCGGCCTCGGGTGCGACCGTCAATTTCGACAACCTCCAGGTGTTCGCCTTGACCGACACGCTGTTGGACGATTTCAGCGGCGGTGATTCAGATCTGAACAATTATAGTGTGAGCGGATACGGCACCGCCGCTATCACCGGAGGCCAACTGGAGCTCGCGACTATTAGTGGAGTCGGCACCGTTTATAAGGCCGCCCGCAGGAAGCTGCCAAATTTCCAGATCACTGACGGCAGCCGCCTCGAGATCATCGTGGATATTGCGAACAATGTAACCGGACAGGATCCGCAAGCCTTTGGAGCGCTCTCGTTCATTCCGGACAATAGTGACACGGGTGTCGGTTCCCTCTTGGGTTACCATATCGGCGCCGGGACTTTTGGCCTCTCCATCGGGAAAGCCTACAGCGAGTGGTGGGTGAATCAGGAGGCCTACTCGCCCCCCGGCCCCACCGAGCCGATTCCAGCTACCAATGTGCGGCTGATCATAAACATGACGGGCGAGGGCGCCAACGCCCGGATTGAAAGCCGCGTCGAGGATCTGAGTGTCGCCGTGAACGATCCCGCGCGCGTCCTCTATCAAAATGTGTTTGTGGATACGCCGGCGGTCGATCCCCTCGACTTAAACACTACGCCCAACAATCCTGACGGTACCGGCTTGCCTGCTGGGCCACTTCCATACCTGAGCCCCCCATACGCATCTGGGAGCCTTGTATTGTATGCATTTTATGGAGGCAGCACCGGTGGGTCGGACATTGTCTTTGATAATCTGGCCGTGAACCAGACGACACCGGGCAACCTGCCGCCCGCCTTCAACAATGTGTTTCCACCCGACGGGTCGAACTTCGTGAATAGCGCGGTCTCCGTTTCGTTCAATGTAACCGATGACGTCAACACACCGATTGGCAACATCATTTTGACCTTGAACGGCGTGCATTATACCAACGGCTCACCCGGGGTCAGCATTACCGGGGGAAACCAAAGTCGCGTATTTACCCTTACGGGCGCCTTCGCGCCGGACACGTACTACGGGGGCACGCTGCAAGCCACGGACAACGGCGGCGCCACAACCACCCAAAGGTATAGCTTCGATACCTTCCGAACCACTACCTGCTACGTGGTGGAGTCGGAGGACTACAACTACGGCAGTGGTCAGCACATCGAACCCTACAACGGGCTCGTTAATCAGTATGTGGGACTGAACGGGACGGCCGACGTTGACTTCCATGACAATCGCACAGGCCCGGATAGTGCAAATATGGTTTACCGGGCAGATCCGCCGCGCAACAATATCACGGCAGACGGACCCCGCGCGAAATATGCGGGGTACTCGCCTGGTGAAGTCGTCGTGGTTGATCGGCAAAACGGTGATTGGATGAACTACACCCATAACTATCCTGCCGGTTATTACACCGCCTGTTTGCGCATGTCGCAGTATCTCCTCCCGCAATCGCTGATCACGCTGGAGCGTGTCACGAGCGACCCCACGCAACCGAACCAGACCACCGCTGTCCTGGGCAGTTTCCTGGGCGTGCCGTTCGGATACGACGTGAATCGGGACGTGCCCCTCACGGATGCCTTCGGCAATCCGCTCCTGGTCCATTTCTCCGGCGGCGCGGATACGCTCCGCGTCAACAACCAGATTGTGCAAGCTAACAATACCGAGCTGTGGCAGAACTACCTGGTCTTCGCGCCCGCCGCTGCGCCTGGCTCCCTGCCGCCATTTGTGGCCGCGCTGGCACCGCTGCCGGGCTCCGTTGTGGGTACCGCAACGACAGGTCCGAGCGCGACCCTCGTCAATCGTGACAGCTCCGTGAATACCAGTTCGGTCATCGTCAAGGTCAATGGCGTGGTGGTTCCCTCCAGTGCCTCAGCAACGGCGACGGGGGCAAGTGTGACCTGGACGCCGCTGGCAACGACACCGACGCTCACCAACACGCTCATCTTCAAGGACAACTTGAACGTTTGGCAGACCAACACCTGGACTTATACCTACGCCGTCGTCCTGGAGGCGACGAACAGCCTGCCGTTTGGCAGCCTGAGCGTTCGAGGCTTTGGCGCCCGGCTGGTCCAAAGCTCGGCCGCCAATCTCGGCGGTAGTGGCGGCCTTCCTAACAGTGTTGCCTCCGCGCAGGCGGTGCTGGCAATTCCGCCGCAGTACACCGTGGATCTGATGGCGACCAGCCTTGTCCAGCTTGTGGCTTGGGATATTAACCCAGCGAACTTCCACTTCGGGGCGATCACCAACTTCCCTGGAATGTGCCTGCCTCCCGCCAACGTCAACAGTTTTGCGGTCGAAACCTTCGCTTATCTGCAACTGACGGCTGGTGCCCATCGTTTCTTTGTGGACAGCGACGACGCGGTCGGGATTTATTCGGGGGCCAACTTGTCGGACACCTCAACGGTCCTGGCACAGAACGACGGTGTGACGCACACGGCCTTTGACTTCCTTGTCCCGGCAGACGGGCTGTATCCGTTCCACATCATCTTTGAACAGGGAGGAGGCGATGCCTACCTTGTCCTCAATTCAGTGAATATAAGCGACAACAGCCAAACCCTGGTTAACGCTCCTGGCGGCGTCAATGCCTTCTTTTATGCCCCTGATTGGGTCTGTATGTCATCCACTTCGGCGACGGGGCCCTACACTGCTGTAACCGTGCCCATCGACCCGAGCGTAACAACGACGCCCGTGCTCTGCGACGGCACTGGTGATCCTTTGAACCTGGCACCGACGGTGACGGGCGGGACAATCACTATCCCAAACATCACCAGCTCGGCGCAGTTCTACCGGGTGATCGGTCCGCGATCCAGCAGGATAGTGAGTGCGAAGAAGACCGGCTCGAATCTGGTCATCACGTTCCAGACCCCGTAAGCGGGCAAAGTTTCACCCATCGGCTGACCAGCACTCTGGCCAGCCGATTTTGTCGGCCTTCAACGTGGGGATGGAGCACTCGAGTTGACGCGCAGTTAGAGTTTCCGAAGCTCGAAATGATGCGACTTGGGTTGGCGAACAGCGTCAATTTGGGCCTCGATCTGGGCGATCTGGGCGTCCAATCGCGCCAACTCGGCGGCACGTTTGCTCTCTACTTCTGGCGATTGTGCCCAGCCGGGGAACTCGTAAAGCTGGATGTTCCGCCATCGTTGGAAGTATAGATTGTTCTTATTAAAAACCTGGGTCAGCACCTCCCTGGCTTGCTTCGTGATTGGCCCGGCGCTGGTGGCCAGGTTCCAGCCCTTGGCCAGCTCTTCGCTGCTGGACTTTCCTGCCGGCTCGCCGTCAATGCTCAGCTCGTAGCTACCTGCCGGCAAACCCGTGACCTGTAGCTCATACCGATCCAGGTCCTGAAGGATCGGCGCCAGCTTGAGCGCGGGCTCTGCTGGGGGATCCACCGGCATCGGTAACGCATCGTCCGATCGGTCGAAGGCTACGGTCCCCTGGTCGGCCTTCAGATTGTTAAGCCGACATCCTTCAGCGGCAACTACTTTTCCCGCCGCGCCGTCAATCTCCGCCCGCGAGACGAGGGCTGGTGCGCCGAGCCCCTCCAGTATGGCCCACGCCATAATCGTGTGGCCGGCGGGACCCGGGTGTACGGCGTCGCCCCCGCCGATGATCGCTGCCGGGTCTGCCGCCCGCTCGTGCAACATGATCGCCATGTAAGGGTCAAATTGATCCACAAACGTAGCGCCTTGTTTTGCGGCCACCTCTTTCAGTCCATCGGAGAACTGGCGCAATGACTGGTTCCTCACGTCCTTATCGGGATCGGGCCGCTTGTCCTCGATGGGCTGCGGAGTCAAAAAGGCCACGCGCGCCCCGTTCGCCTCAAGCACTTTGGCCAATTCGCTCTGGCTGCGAACGTATGCCTTGAAGATGTCCTCCCGGAACTTCTGATAGGAATGATCGTTCATGCCAAACTTGATGGTTACCACCGTCGGCTTTAGCGGCAGAACGTCACGCTTGAGGCCGCGGCCGACGGAATCTTCTACTATCTTCTGCTGGCTGGCTTCGTCGGCGGCGAAAAGCTGCCTTTCATCCGGGTGCGCGCGCTGGCGCAGCCAGGACGTGTCGCCTCCCCACCCGACGTTGCGGAACCAGAGCTTCCATTCCGGGTGCCGGGTTAGGGCGTAGGCCTCAATGTAGGTGGTATAGAGTCGCTGCTCGGTGATGCTGTCGCCGAGAAAGACGACGCGGTCGCCGTCCTTAATGAAGAACTCGCCCGCGAGGGCGCTGGCGGCCAGCAATTCGAGGGCGACGAGGGTGAACAACAGTTTGCGGAATGCGGATTTCATCTTGAGCTGAGGCTAGCTCAGCCCGCCTTGGAACCGCAAGCCTTCGCTTCAAGACTACCGCGACGGGTCATCGTTATGGTTTTGCCCGGTGGAAATTGGATGCGTTCACCTGGAGTTGGACGCCGCGTCCGACAAAAGGTTCAGATATGTGCTGGGGAAGAAGGGGGCAGCGCCCGACGGGACTGCGGTCTCGCTTGCACCCGGTATCCATTCCTTGCACCATCCACCAGCTTCATGAGCGAGATTTCGCAAAGAAGCCAGCGGGCACTCTGCCTCGTGCTGCTTACATCACGCTTCGGAACCGCGCATGCACCTCAACCACCCGCCCGCCTCGTCTTCGACACCATGCCCGCTGCAAGGTTTGAATTCCAGGGGCCGATCGATGACCGAATCAAGGCCAACGTGGATAACTGGCTCTTGCGCGCGCCCGAAGCAAATCCGGGCATGCTCGAGATGTTCCGGCTGAGGGACCGCGAACCCGTTCCACAACTGGTGCCTTGGGCGGGAGAGTTCGTTGGCAAATACTTGATTTCGGCCGTTCAGGCCGGCCAAAGGTGGTTCCCACCCTCCTCGAATCGCTCCTGGGCGCCCGGCCGCACCACCCATGTTGGAAATCGTCCAATGGACAAATTCGAAAGAACAGTGTATGGACTAATACTATAGTTATGGATGGTTAATCACACACGGACAGCTCAACAGCCGTCACGCGCCGAAATACGAATCCATTGCCAAAGCTAAAGTTAAATGAAAAAGACCCATTCCCTAATACTCCTCGGAGTGATGGCCCTCGTGCCAATCACTCGCGCGGTTGACCTAGTCGTAACGAACGATGCCGCCACTGGGGCGGGCAGCTTGACCGCTGCCATTAACGCCCTGACCAACGGCGACCATATCACATTCCACATACCCCCCGAAGCGGGGGAGGTGCATTACATTCAGGTGCCCCCGGATGGTTTTCCGCTCATTACCTGGAACAATGTCATCATCGACGGCTACACCCAGGGAGGTGCCACGTCCAATACGGCCTCGATCCACGCGGCGAACAACGCCGTCCTCAAGATTGTCCTCACCGGCACCAACGGCAACGGCTTGTCCATGTACTCTGCGGTCACGAATTTTGCGGGGTTCGATTACCCCAACCTTGGTTTTGGCGATGGCGAATTAGCCATCCTGGGCTTCTTCCGATCCACCAACGCCTGGGTCAAAGGCCTCTGTATTCAATCTGCGCCGCATACCACGAGCAGCCAATCCCCCGATCCTGCTAACAACGACGCCAAGGCGTTCTGCTTTGCTCCCGATGCGCCAGACATCAGCAGCAACGCCTGCCAGGATTTTCACGTGAGTGGCTGCTGGTTTGGTTTGGATCCGGTGACCGGGCAGGTGGCTATCATGCCCGATGGCCACACCGTAGCCACCCCCCATATGTGCGTCGCAGCTTACGGGACCGGAACAAATGGCACCGTTGCGGGATATACCAACAGCACCGGCGTCGACCCTTCCGGCACAATCGGCGTAGCTCCTGGTTCGTCAGCCCCCCGCGCCGAATTCAACGTCTGCATCACCCCTTACGGGTTTGACGCTACAGGTGGTCCATACCGGGTTTCCGGGAATTTCTGGGGCGTACTGCCTGACGGCGTCACCTCGGCAGATATGTCAGACCTCGATAGTGGTAATGAAGTTAGCGATGCGTACTGTGAATGGGGTTCGGGTCACGACCTCATCATTGGTACGGATGGTGATGGCGTCAATGACGCCGACGAAGGTAACATATTCGGTAAGTACTCGGCTGGCGATGCCGACTTGGAATTCTATAGCTCACAAGGGAATATGGTGTTTGCCGGTAATACTTTCGGAGCGGACATCAACGGCAAATCGTTCGAGACCGGCCTGCTCTATCCAGCCAACAAGGTCGTTCACAAATTTAATACTGATTCCACCTGCCAAGTGCGATTCGGCAGCGACTTCAATGGCATTAGCGACGCCTTGGAACGAAATTTGGTTGTAGACTCCGTTTTGTTTGATCTGACGGGCACGCCTACGACCAACTCGCATTGGATTTCGATGCGCGGAAACTCCCTCACAAACACCTCCAGTCCAGACGGCACCAGGCCCCCGATCGGTGACGGCCAATCCAGCACCGGAGGCATGGACCAATATAGCCTGTTCATTGATACGTCCACGGGTGCGGGCCCTCTGGCTATCATCCCTTTCATCGGCACGGCTTCCGCCACTACTTTGAGTGGCACGTGCGGCCTGCCCGTCGGCACACCGTACACGAATCTGTTCGTGGACCTTTATGAGGCCGACCCGGATCCGACTCATCCTCCGCAGGGCAAGCGGTGGATTGCCAGCTTCCAGGACAATTCGGCGGCCGATTCCAACCCGGGGGTTGGAGCCTTTACCTTCAGCACGGCCAGCTTGGGCCTCACCTCGGGCATGAACGTGACCATCGCCGTCACGTATACCAGTGATACGCAGCCGACGATCGCGTCGGTCTCCCGGACGGGCAACCAGTCAACCGTCACGATCAATAATCCCGGCAATGGCACTTACGGCATTCAGAAGTCGGCCTCAGCTAGTCCCACTTCGTGGGCCTTCATAGCGGCAGCGCCCTACGGCACCGCCACGTTTACGGACAACAATAACCCCAGATCGGTCTATCGCGCTCAGAGTCCTACGGCCACTGGCCAGACCTCGCCGTTCTCGGACGTTTACACCATACCCTGATCGGTCTTCCGGTCGCTGGTTATTGAAATCACTGGGCCTGCCGCAAGGCAGGCCCTGCTTCGTTCTGGCCAGCCTCAGCTTTTGCCGCGCTTCCAACTTGTCTTCCGACGTGTCCGCGCGTATCCTGGCCGCGGCTCAACCAAACGCTACACGTAATCCCAGGACCTCTCGATGGGCACCGCATCAGATTCAAAGAAAGCGACACGACTTTTCCGCGTTCTAAAGGTCCTGGCTTTGCTTGCCTTGCTTTGCGGGTTGCTGCTCTACCTCGTGGTTATTCTCCCCTTTTGGGGCATTCCGTTCAACCATTCCCGCCACGGCCTGGTGCCGCTCACGCCACCCTGGGCACTGGAATGCTGGCTTTGGGAAGACGACGTCAATATGGCTGCCCGGGTAGATGAGCTTTTGGAAGGTTACGCCAAATACGATCTGCCCGTGCGCACCATCCTGATTGATAGCCCGTGGAGCTACCGCTACAACGATTTCAAGGTGGACGAGGCCCGTTATCCAGAGCCGGAGAAATACTTCCATCATCTCAAAGAGCAGGGGTACCGCGTCGTCCTATGGATGACCTGCATGGTCAACAGCCACAGCAAAGACACCCGAATCCCCAACTCGTTTCGGTTCTTCAATCAAGCGCGCAGCAAAGGGTACTTGGCGGGCAACGGCTACCAGTGGCGCTGGTGGAAGGGCAGAGGCGGCTTTATCGGCTATAGCAACCCCGACGCCATGCAGTGGTGGCATGGCCTCCAGAAGGAGGTCTTGGATTGGGGCGTTGACGGCTGGAAACTGGATGGCTGCGACCCATTCTTCTCCGGCAAAATCTGCGGAATCCCCGCGCCCTTCAACCGCGCTCACTCGGGCTGGATGACGACACGCCAATACATGGACCATTACGCCCGCGACGAATACCAGCATGGCCTAACCCGCAACCCCGAATTTGCCGTCCTCTTTCGCGCGCTCGACCAGCCCTGGAGTCACCCGGAGGGGAAGAGCCAGTTCACTTTGTGGCACCCGGAAACACATCCCAAGCCGGAGCAGACCACGCTCGCGGTGGACTCCGGCCCATCGCTCAAACTCGAATTCTCGGGCCGGCGCGAGCTTCACATCCTTCGCATTCACTCGCAGAGCAAACCAGCGCACGTGATGCTGGACGGCGCCGCGTTAGCGGAGCATGATTCCTGGCAGTTCGACCCAGCGCACCACCGGCTCATCATCAAGACCCGCGAGTACGCTCAAGGCCGGTACGAGATCCAATCACAATGAAACAACTCGCCCTCTTCATCGAACCGACCTCGGCTCAGCTTAACATCTTCTCCGCCTTCACTCTGCCCCGCTTGGGTAGCTTCATCCTGGCCGGGCTGGTGAACCTCCGGCCCTCCTGGCGGGCCCGGGTGTTTATCGAGGGACGCAAGCTCTTCAACCTGCAAGCGTGGATGGCCGAGCATGGCCGGCCCGACGTGGTCGGCATATCCACGATTACGCCGACGGTCAAACACGGATACGCCTTGGCGGACGAATGCTGCGCGCTGGGCATACCGGTGATCCTGGGCGGACCGCATGTGACGTTTCTTCCGGATGAAGCCCTGGCCCATGCGGACCTCGTAGTGCGCGGAGAAGGCGAGCAGGCCATGAACGCTCTGCTGGACCTGTGGCACGCCGGCTATGTGAAAGCGACGGACGCGGAGTATGCCCGGATTCCCAACCTCACCTGGAAGGATGCTGCCGGCGCCATTCACCATAACCCCATGGCACCCTGGATCGCCGACCTGGACGGACTGCCCGTGCCGGATTTCTCACTGGCGGACGGAACGGCGGACTGCCGGTTCGGCGGCAAGACCACGGTGATGGTGCAGACGTCGCGTGGCTGTCCGTTCGACTGTTCCTTCTGTTCGGTGACGGGCATGTTCGGAAAGAAGTTCCGGTATCGCTCGATCGAATCCATTCTGCACGAGGTTCGGCGTTATAACAGGCGGGACCACTTTGTCTTTTTCTGCGACGACAACTTCACCGCGAACAAGCGCCGCGCCCGGGACCTCGTCGGAGCGATGATGCGAGAGAAGTTCCGCTTTCAGTGGTCCACGCAGGTGCGAACCGACCTGGCCCGGGACCCGGAACTTGTGGCGCTCATGAAGCGCGCTGGGTGTCATACGGTCTTCATCGGCTTCGAGTCGGTCAATCCGAAGAGCCTTACGGAGATGAAAAAGAACCAGACCCTGGAGGAAATCCGCAATGCCATGCGCGTGATTGAGGGCGCCGGTATCCACATTCACGGCATGTTCGTCTTCGGCTTTGAAGAGGACGACTGGCAGACCGTGGAGGCAACCGTTCGCCTGGCGCGCGAGATGAAGTTGACCAGCGCCCAGCTCCTCATCCTGACCCCCCTGCCGGGGTCGGAGCTCTACCAGCGGCTAGCCGGCGAAGCGCGGCTTACCTCCAGGGACTGGGACCTTTACGATACGCATCACGTGGTCTTCCGGCCCACGGGCTTTACGCCCTTCGAGCTCCAGTGCGCCCAGGTTTACGGGCACACACGGCTTTATACTCTTCCGGAAGGTCTGAAGAAGGTGGCGACCGGCCGGTGGGTGGCAGCCGGCTTGTCCTTCTATGCCTGGAAGATCAACCGCGACTGGCAGAAGCGGAATCAGCCTTATCTGTGGGAATTGGCGGCCTGTTCGCGCTCAGGCGGCGCTGGTGCGAATGCTCCGGCAGCCAACAATGGAGACGGTTGGACTGACGCAACCCGGCGCCCGGTGCCCGCCACCGCCTCTTGATGGAACTTCTCGCCCGGGCCTGTGCGCGGGAATCAGCAGGATCGAGAGCCTCAGGGTAGCCTCAGCGTAGCCTCAGCGTAGCCTCAGCGTAGCCTCGAATGGCGCGTAGTTAAGCCCTTTGATTTTTGATGGTTTTGCGAGAGCGCAGGTGGGCTTTCCAGTGGTTGCGGGGCCGGGTCATCAACGA
>Ga0224558_1004425_pt1 | contig 10929 bp, 8 predicted proteins | sample 714S32024metaG_FD_180682 | JGI IMG/M metagenome (GOLD analysis project Ga0224558, IMG submission 180682) | Peat soil microbial communities from Stordalen Mire, Sweden - 717 S3 20-24 | ecosystem: Environmental > Terrestrial > Soil > Wetlands > Peat | place: Sweden: Norrbotten County, Stordalen... | reverse complement strand
CTCCGAAGCTGCCAACGCAGCGAAGGAAGAGCTTGTCTTGTTCATGCTTATCAAAGTGAGACTTCTTTCCCCGCCCTACAGTAATTGTTGAGGGGCTACTTGTCTCACTCATGTTGGCACAGAGGGGAACTGGCCTACACATCCGTCCTCACAACGATCCGGATTCTCGAGACCAAGGGCTACGTCAGCCACCGGCAGGAGGGCAGAGCATTCCTGTACGGTGCCTGCATCGGTGAGCTTGAGGCGAGCCGATCGGAAGTTCGTCACGTGTTGCAACGGTTCTTCGGCAACTCCCGGGAGCGGCTACTACTCTCGCTGCTGGGCGACGATAGGATCAGCCCCGAAGAATTGCGGCGTTTGAAAGAGGCGATTGCGAATTTGCCGGACGAAGCCCCATGCGAAGCTACGGAGAGGTTCTAAATGAACCCACTCCTTCACACGATTTCACTTGTATCCGCGACAACGGCGGCAGCTCTATTCTCCGCAATTTGGGAAGGGGCTGTTTTAGCCGCGTGCGTGGCTCTCTGCCTTCGATTGATTCCTCGCCTGAGCGCAGCCGCCCGTTCGGTTGTCTGGACGAACGTCTTCCTGCTGCTGACCCTGCTACAGGTGCTGCCTTCTCTCGGGGAGCAAGGGGCCCCAGAGAACGGTATTTCTCATTCGCCCTTCCATCTGGACCCGGTCTGGAGTGTTGCTATCGCCAGTGTATGGGCGATGCTCTCCCTTTGCAGGGGCGTGCAACTGATCTTGAGCGCCATTCGAATTCGCGGATTGGCAAGACGGGCTACTCCAATCCACCTTGACGCAACCTTGCAAACATTCCTCGATGGCCAAGCTGGAGATGGGCAGAGCGGCCGTTCGGCGGAGTTATGTTCCTCAACGGAGGTCGTGCGGCCCAGTGTTTTCGGGTTCTTCCGGCCACGCATTCTTCTGCCTCAGGGCCTCGTCGAGAAGCTCTCTGCCCTGGAGCTGCGGCAGGTGGTGCTGCATGAAATGGAGCATCTGCGCCGCGGCGACGATTGGACCAATCTGCTTCAGAAGGTTAGCCTTGTGCTATTTCCCCTGAATCCGGTGCTGCTTTGGGTGGAACGTAGGCTCTGCGTGGAGCGGGAGCTTGCCTGCGATGATCGTGTCCTCCACTCCACCGGCGCCCGCAAAACCTATGCCACTTGCCTGACTCGCCTGGCTGAATTTTCAATGCTTCGCCGCAGCTTCTCGCTGGTGCTGGGCGCCTGGGAGCGGCAGTCGGAGCTGATGCGCCGTGTGCGCCGCATTCTGCGACGGCCGCAGGAGCCAATGAACGGACGGCAAGCGATGATCTTGACGGGCAGCCTGATCGTCAGCTTTTTGGCCGGCGCGATTGTTCTGGCACGCAGCCCACAGCTTATAAGCTTCGCCCCGCCCGCACAAACAGCAGCGCTTACAGGCTCCTTGCCGGCCATGAGCCCTAACCGGATGTACCGCCAGGAATTTGACGGCTCTCCCAGGCTGGTCAAGGCGGTCATGCCAGAGGGACAGCCCCGAACTCCATATGCCACGAACCATCGGCGCATTACCGCTGCTAAGCACAATGTGAAGCGGGTCCAGGCTCTCCGGAACCAACAGGCGTGGGTAGTGCTCACCGATTGGGAAGGTGCCGAGCCGCCTCCCCGACTGGTGATCGCCGTCTCCCAGGATCGTCGCTCTTCGTATGCTGCCGTTGCGATTGCGAACGGCTGGCTGATCGTTCAAATCTAACCGCAACTCCAACCAGGAAAGGAATGTCCATGTCCCCAACAACTAATCAATTAGTAGCAACAGCCAAGAAGTTTGCCGTTCCCGCAGCGGTCGTGGGAGCCTTCGCATTGGGCGCCGCAATCTTCGTCGGCCACGGCAGCGTTCATGCCGCGTCGGCGATGGACGACAACAGCGTCTCGGCGCTCACTTCGCTCGATCATGCCATGGAGGCGATTGCCTCGCGAGTGACCCCGGCTGTGGTCAACGTCGCCGTTACCTCGCAGAGTTCCAGCGAGCATGACACTTCCGACGGCATGATGCAGGGGCTTCCGCCCGGCCTGCAACAGTTCTTTGGGCCGATGCGGCAGCAGCCTGCTCAGCCGCGAATTGAGCATGGAGTGGGAAGCGGCATCATCATTTCACCGGACGGATATATCGTCACCAACGACCACGTGGTGGATGGCGCCACCAGTATCAAAGTCACGCTCAACGATCGTCGCATCCTGAACGCGAAAGTCATCGGTGTTGACAAGTTGACCGATCTTGCTGTGCTCAAGGTGAACGCGTCGGGCCTTCCCTCGATTGCGTGGGGAGACTCCACGAAACTCGAACCTGGCCAGACCGTACTGGCCTTTGGCAGCCCATTCGGCTACTTCCAGTTTTCAGTAACGCGCGGCATCGTCAGCGCTGTCAACCGGCCGAACCCCTACTCCGATGACGCGCGCAAGCCGGGAGGCTACATCCAGACCGACGCCGCCATTAACCCCGGCAATTCCGGCGGTCCGCTGGTAAATGCACATGGCGAGCTGGTCGGCATCAACACGTTCATCATCTCGGACAGCGGCTCGTTTGCCGGCGCGGGATTCGCAATTCCGTCGCAGATTGTGCGCGCCACAGCCGAACAACTGATCAAGAACGGCAAGGTCGAGCACGGCTACATCGGCATCGAGATGAACGACGTAACCCCCGACAATGCTCACTTCTTCAATCTGCAGGATGCCAACGGGGCAATTGTTGCCCAGGTCATGCCAGACTCACCGGCGAGCCGCGGCGGCCTCAAAACCGGCGACGTAATCTCACAGCTCAACGGACAAAAGATCGCGAATGGAAGTGCCCTGCAGGTTGCGGTAAGTGAAATGGCCCCCGGTACGAAGATCACCATGGGCGTGATACGCGACGGCAAGCCGGAGACACTGGACCTCACAGTGGGCCAGTTTCACGGCAATAGCGAAGTGGCAAGCAACGACAGCCAGGACGGCCCGCAAAGCGGCAAGCTTGGACTCGCGGTAGGCAATCTTACGCCCGAATCTCGGCAGCAGTTCAACGTGCCCGATCAGGTTCACGGTGTGGTCGTCGAGAACGTTCGCCCTGCCAGCCCGGCAGACGATGCCGGCATCCAGCCGGGCGACGTCATCCTCGAGGTCGACCGCAAGCCGGCCGACTCCGCAAGTCAATTCGCAAGCGAGGTACACCAGACCAAGGACGGAAAGGATCTCCTGCTGCTCGTCTGGTCGAAGGGCAATTCCAGCTATCGAACGATTCATCCGGATCAGGACAACCAAAACGGCTAGAGGCTTCAAGGCGAGGCCGTCGTGGATCCAAACGGCGGCCTCACTGAATTCTCTGCTCTCGTCCCGCCGTTTTGCCACCCCATCCATCACGACACGGATGAGTTAGATCCGCAATGCTCCCAGGAGGCTCGCGGATATCAGGACTTGACTATGAATGAATCCATGCGGGCCACTCATGGGTCTCTCTTCCTTTTTTGCGTCCTCTGACGTACGGAAAACAAAAGAGCTATACCACAACTGAGCGCTAGCCGTCCGAGAATTGGGGGCAACCAATTGATTCTACCCGGCCCGATGGTCTCTCGAAACAAGAGTCGTATTGGCGACGCAAAGTATGCGATCGAAAAAATCCCCACAGCGACCAAAATGAACCCGACAATTGATGCCGCTCTCCCAGGCTGTTCTTGTTCCATCGGCAATCTCTCTGGCGCTGCCTTTGATGCCATCTTCTTATGGCCCCAAGCAGATCCTTTGATCGAGCGATTCTAACCGAGATAGTAGCCTGCTACTACCTTCTCCAACGGCTCGGTCGAATAGAGGTAGCCGGACTGGAATTGTTGGCGCTGCATCCTGGGGCCTTACTAAGGCGCGGAATCCCATTTGGTATCCCATATGGGCCTGTACAACTCAACTGGAGAGAAACTGATTTGCTTTGTCTTGCGATCGACCCACAGAAAGATCGGCTTCTTGGAGCCGTTGATGTCCACTCCCATCAGTACGCCGTTGCCCCAGGTCCGGGAAAGGGCGGTCTTATAGCTGCGAATCTGCCCGTTTGGGCTGCTGGGCCCCCAGTCCTGCTGGAACCGGTCAAAGCCATATGCCTTGTAGCGTTCCGGATGTTGCTGCCAATCGGGGTCGTAGTTCCAAATGCCGTAGGCTTTTGACTGGTCACCGGACTCTACCGTGGCAAGAAAGGTGTTCACCCGGTGCTCCTCCGGCCAATTCCAGAACCACCAGGTGCCCAGAGCGCCCAGCACAACTATTGCGAAGAGCGCTATCTCAATGTTTCTCACTCGCCGCGCACGATCTGCGTCATACTTTGGTGCATCCATCAATGTCATGGCTCGGAATTCTCTCCTTCCAACGCATCCGGTGAAAACCCTGTCTCGCCGCGCGGGATCCTCCGCTATAAGTGACATCGCAACCCTTCGCTGTATTTGTTGCGGACCGCTTCGGCCGACGGGTTGCGAGGCGACAATCATTCAGGATTGCGCAGGAGAATCCAAGAATCTGTGCTGTTTTGAACACTCTTGCGCCTGCGAGATTGGCTCTAGACGATTGCGCAGAATCAGATGCGTGGAGTTCTCATGTTCGTTATGGATTGGTCTTGCTACCTATGAGCGCGCCTGCCATTGTTTTGAAGCTAAACAGTGGCCACAGAAGATGCAATTGCCGTCCGCAACCTCTTCGGGGAATCCTCTCTTATTGAGAGTAAGGAACCTTGCCGGACAAACCGCCGCGCAGGCGCCGTCTCCCTTGCACAGATTCGTATCAACTGTAATCTGACTCACGATTGGTATTCCCCCTTGTCACGCCAGCCGAACCACTGAAAGGCTTTGGGTGCAGTGTACTCCCGGTGAAGTGCTGGGTACCCGCCAACCAGGCAGGGTGCGATAGACCGGGCGCGAAAGTGGCAAGTCGCGATTTGCAGAACTAAGGTCAACTCCGAGCGAATACACTTCGACCAGGATGAACGACTCCTCCCCACAACCCGGTACGCGTCGATCAATTTCCGCTGTGAGTCGTCAATCTTTGGTATGAATCGAGTCACTGACTACCGAGTGCTTTGTGAGATCGTGTTTTATGTCTGCGGCCTGAAAATCACAACCTGATAAACGGTGTTGTCGTGAAACCAGATCAGGATGCCCCGTGATGGCCAGATAAGCTTCACGCCACCGCCGCGCCACTCCATCGTTCCGGCATCGCCGTAGATCTTGCGGACTCTGTCCGGCGACATGCCGAACTTTACACCGCTGCCAGTAACGCCTTTGAAGTGTTTCTCGAAGCGAAGTTCGATTGCCTCGTCTTTATCGTTCAACAGGCAATTGAGGCCCACCTTATCCCATCGCATCAAGCGACCGTAGGAAGACTTGTCGGGAAAGCCAAGCGCATCGATCAGGGAGTTCATGCTGGCGCCCACTATGAAACGGTCCCAGCCCACTCCTTCCTGAATTGTCTGCTGGGTTCTCTGGGCAGAAGCTCGGCCTGTTGGGGTCCAGAGGAGCAGAACGATCATGGTACACAAGTACACTCTGAAAAAGCGGAGCATCGGCTGGCCTTCAAATTGAGAATTGCAGACATTCTAGGAGGTAGTCGCGGAAAACACAATGCCCGAAGCCCTGCCGCAGGGTCGCGGGAGTGTAGTCGTCAAACCGTCAGTTATGTATTGGTTAATAACCGATAAGCATATGCGTCCGCAGAACAGCGCGAGCCTCGAACGGGGACCACAATGGACGGACAGGGGAGGCTTCTAGCCTCTCAGGGCGCCAGGATCAACTAATCCTCAGCGAAGCGGCCAGAATCGGGAACGATAAACGCCGATGTCACGGGGAGAGACTGTGGATTTACAGAAGATTTCCAAACGGTGCTTCGAGGGGCGAGCGGTCGTGGAAACGCGGTTTGGCCTGATGTCGACAAGTGAGAACGAAGAGCGATTGTCCGTTACCTCCTGCTCCAGCCCCTTACCACCTCCGGCAGCAATCATTTTTCATGGCAGTTGACCGGCAATAAAACGGCTGCGATACCGTCTCTGGAACAACAATTTCGCCACCCCTGCGGCGCGGAGGCCCCGGTCTCCGCGCCGAAGAGAGGTTCCCATTCTTACTTCGCGAATTGGAACCAGTTCACGTTGGCGATGCTGCTTGCTCCGTTGAAGACCACATATAGATTGTGGACCCCGGTGGCTCCCGAAACGTTCGCCGTTACCGTGGTCCACGTCTGCCATCCTCCGGTCACCGGCAAGTTAACTGTGGCAATAGGCGTACTGGTCATGCTGTCGAGGTAGAATGTGGCCGTTCCCCCGCTGCCAGCGCTGGCCGTTCGCACATTGACCTGGCTGACCGAACTGCCGAAGTCGACATTCTCGTAGACCGTATAGGCGCCCGATGAGAGGTAACCCAGATCGTATTCGCCGGTCGAGTCGCCGGTGGTCTCGGTTTCCAGCCCAGATTCACTGGAGAAGCTGGAGCCCTGGATCTGCGCGGTGGCCGCCATGGGAGGCGTGCTGCCGGTTTGCGATCCGGTCCACGTAAAGGTGGCGGCGGCGGTGGCGGGGAGGGTGTAAGAGAACGACTCGGTTCCCCACTGCACCTGAAAAGTCTGGCTGGACGGAGAGCTGTTGTAGGCAATCAATGCCATCGAGCTGTCTGGATTCACGAAGGCAACGCTGGCGATTGCGGGGGTATTGCTCGAGTAGACGCGCACCGCGCCGGGCAACACGTACTTGCTGTAGTGGCCGAGCGTGTAGAACTCGATGTCTTTGGTGACCGCGCCTGTCTGGCTGTTGACGGTGACGATGGGCGTGCATGTATTGCACCCGCCCAAGCCGGCGTTCTGCGTGAGGTTGGGGCCCAGGTTCTGGTTCAGGGCAAGGCTCCATTTCACATAGGCTTTGCCCGAATTGCGCAACACCTGCGTGATCTCCAGCATGTCCGAGGTGAATTGATCGCTGATCCAGGCGCCGCCGGAGTGTTCCGTCTCCCAGTTGCCGAGCGTTGGGAACTGGTTCTGCAACAGTTGCTGCGCGCCGGGCGCCCCGCCATAGCCATGCCAGGCCGTGCCGGCTACCTGGGTCAACTGCTGCGCCGTCAATCCGCTCAGCACAGTTTGTGGATACGACGGCGTATCCCAGTTGTGGTCGTAGACAAAGACCTTGGTGGAGATGTTGTTGGCTGCCAGCGCAGGCAACACGTAGTTCTGCAGCAACGCCAACTGCACGCTGTCGCTCATCCCCATGCTCGGATAGGAAGTGGTGATGTTCAGCGGCTCGTTCTGCACCGTGATGTAATCGATGGGCACGCCGGCAGCCTGATAGGCCTGGATGTACTTGACCAAGTAATTTGCGAAGGCCGCTTCATTGGCGCTGGTCATCAGCAGCGTTCCGCCCAGCATGGAGACCGGGCTCATGGAGGCGGGATCCTTCATCCATCCGGGAGGGCTCCAGGGATTGGCCATGAGCTTCAAGTTCGGATTCAGCGCCTTGGCTTGCTGGATGAGCGGCAGGATGTAGGCTTGGTCGTGGGTGATGGAGAAGTTTGCCAAGGTTGGGTCGGTTTGCCCGACGGGCATGTCGTCAAAGGAATAGACGCTCAGCGCGATGTCGGATGCACCGATGGGAATGCGCATGAAGCTGAGACCGATGCCATTGCCATTGCGCGTAAACAGGTCGTTGAGCGTTCCAGAGAGCGACGACGATGGCTCGACTGTCATGAGCAACCAGGCGGCCGAATCCGTAAAAGACGCGCCAAATCCGTCGATGGACTGATAGGTCTGCTTTGCATCGACAACGACGGTGTCGGTTCCCGCATCGGCCGTGCTCCCGAGGTTGAAGTTCACGCTGGGTTGCGCTGCCATCAGCTGTGTTTCGTCATTGGTGCTCAGGACCAGGGATACTGCCGGTCCCAACAACGAATAGGTCCCCGTGGCAACGGTGCTGGTCGAATAGCCTGTGGCAACCGCAATGGCTTTGATCGTCGTAGTGGATGAAACTGCGATGGGCGCCGACGCTGCATACAGAGTCGATGCGGTGGTAGGCGTTGATCCATCGGTCGTGTAATAGATCGAGGCGCCAGTGGTGGTATCGGACAGACGCACTGTTTGGGCCGAAGCATACGATCCGGGAGCGGGAGAGAAGCTCGGCGTGGCGGCGGCTGGCAGGTTGACGGTGTACGTGCCGGTGGCAACATCGCTGTTCGTGCAGCCTGTGGCAACGGCAATCGCGCTGATTGTCGTAGTGGATGAAACGGCGATGGGCGCCGACGCCGAATACAGAATCGATGCAGTGGTTGGTGTGGATCCGTTGGTGGTGTAATAAATCGAGGCCCCGGTGGTTGTGTCAGAAAGGCTCACCGTCTGCGCCGACGTGTACGTTCCGGCAGTCGGGCTGAAAGTTGGCGTTGCGGCTTGCTGCTGCGGAGATGTGGTGGTTCCTCCGCTATTTCCGCTGCCGCAACTGTTGAGTGTAATAAGCAGGGCGCCGATCATAAGAATGGTTCTGCTCATGGCGATAAGATCCTGGTGTAAAAGGCCGAGATCCGGGTGGAATACACTCTTCGCGAGGGCAAGGAGTGGGCCGCATCCATCGACACAGCCGACTCGGGTAGCCACGATTGCAGAACTTCGCGACACCCCATCAGAACAGAGGCGTGAGAAGATCGACCGACACCCTGAAGGCGAAAATCGCTATGTGTAGGCATGTTGGTTGAACATCTTACCACTTCGCTCGTTGACTCGAATGTGATTCACTGACCGGTAGGGAGTTTACCTGACCGGCACGCTGCAGATGCAGAGCAACGTCAAGCTCTATGTGGATGCAGGCGCCCTTGACGAATTTCGTTTTCGAGAACTGCACTTTCGGTAATGCGACCCGGCCCGGCGAGCAGATGGGGACTAACGCCGCTCCCATCCTGCTCAGGAGCGTCAGAATGAACCGAGAAACGGTCCGCAATGCCGGCCAGCTCAAGCGGGACGGGTACGAGGTCTTCGTCCCAGTCAAGTTCGAGCCATGAGGCCGGACCGCACTTGAGGCTCCAACTTATTCAGCATTGTGCGTCTTCCGCCTAGGCCAGCGCAAGATTCATGTTGTCGATCGCTTCGTCGATCTCCCGCGTGCTCTTGAAGCCTACGGTTGCACTATCGATTCCGGCGTTCTTGAAAGCGAAGCGCATGGCGGCCTGGCGGTCTTCGTGGCGCGTGAAGGCGCCGTTGCCGATGAGCTTCATGCTGATGACACCCATGCCGTCTTTCTTAACCTGCTTGACGTGCTCGACGACCTCGTCCACGTTGGCTGGATTGATGTCCTGTCGATAGTCGGGGCCGTCCATGACCGTGCCGTTGTGGTTCATGCGGATCATTGCGACTTCGAGCCATTTGTTGCCGGGCATCTGGCGGAGCGCGGGCAGGCCATGGACCGATGCGCCACGCGCGCGAATGATCTTTTTCGATTGCGCTTCGAGGATGCCGTCTTGCCAGAGGCCCGTTGCGGCAACCCAGTCAGGCGTGTGCTGCCAGTGGAGAAGCATAATGTCGAAGTACTCGGATTGCGACGTGCGGCGCATTTCGTCGAAACGCTTCTGCGGATCGACGCCCTTGTCGGTGGTCACCTTGGTCATGAGTTGGTAGCTGTCACGCGGGATGCCTTTGAGCGCTTCGCCGAGCATGGCCGGCGTGGCATAGGCCTCGGCGGTCTCGAAAAAGCGGATGCCGCGATCGTAAGCGTAATGAACGAGGCGGGTAAACTCCTGCTGGCCGAGCGCGGCCTGCACGTAGCCATTGTTGCTGCCGGTACCGAATGCGAGGCGCGTGACCTGCATCCCCGAATTGCCAAGAGTGACTGCGTCCGTGGCTTTGCGGGAGGTGGCGTGCAAAGGAAGAGCGCTGAAACTGCTTACAGTTCCAACGGCAACCGAGGCTTTGAGGAATTGGCGACGGGAAAATAAACTCATGATGAGCTCCTGGGCTGGGCCGGACGGCTGTGGGGAACAGCCGCTGGCGAGATCGTATCACGTGGACCGGCGCTGGGAAAGGCTCTCGCCTGACGCAACATCCCCAATGCGCATTTCGAGCGGAGTTGGGCGTTGAAACGCGGTATGGGCTGTTGTCGTCAAATGAGAAGTTGCGCCTTATACGCGAGGAGCGACCCAAGAGTATTATTGACTGGGCCAGTCAACTTGGTCGGTGTGGCGATCAATTGCCATTCCTATTTAGCGAGGCTTCAGCAGAGTTTCGGGACAAGGTGCAAGCTGTCGAAGATCGCGCCGACGATTGCTACCAGCTTCTTCGATTGCTGAAACGCCCGCGCAATTTAGCTGCATGGGCACTCTTGACCCGCATGGCGCTTGGATTAGAGAGGACGCTTCAAGAGTATGGCGCGAATAGCCCACGTCACCGGATGGCTGTGATCAATTTGGACCTATGCACCTGTGGGTTCAAATTCATCGCGGTTCATTGCAAGCCTGAGTCACGGCTCGCTGAAAAATACACCTGGCATGGTTCAATTGCTCAGGATGCCGGTGACGCTCTTGATTTATGTATCAAATATAATCACTTCCTTAACGTCTTTCCGTGTGGCATAAAAATCACGAACAGGTGGACTTGCTCCCGGAAGGTCAGGTTCGGTTTCATATCCCCAGGGATTCGCCAAGGCAGCGCCAGGCTATTGCTTACAAACACATCTTTCGCCCGTCCGAGGAGGAATATCGCCCCTGGGGTTCAGTGCGAACGTCCGAGTCGCCTGACGCAACGCGGCTGCTCGGCGAATTGGTCCACCAGGTGCGCCCAGCAGGCTTACCGGGAAAATTTGGCTCTGCGCGAGAATCTGGGAGATGCTTCGTTTTACGGGGATTTTGATATTTGTGGACTCCGGGTACACTCGTTTGCATGAGGGAGAACGATTGGACGAAGGTATTGGGCTGGCCTGGATACAAGG
>Ga0224558_1004424_pt1 | contig 10931 bp, 8 predicted proteins | sample 714S32024metaG_FD_180682 | JGI IMG/M metagenome (GOLD analysis project Ga0224558, IMG submission 180682) | Peat soil microbial communities from Stordalen Mire, Sweden - 717 S3 20-24 | ecosystem: Environmental > Terrestrial > Soil > Wetlands > Peat | place: Sweden: Norrbotten County, Stordalen... | reverse complement strand
GCCGCATCAACCGGCTGCATACAATTCATCGCCTGATGCAGTTGGCCGGGGATCTGGGAGCCTCGGTGATCGCCGAGGGAAATTGTCTGCCCTGATCGACATGGGCGTCATCTACGGTCAGGGTTTCTTGCTTGGCAGGCCGATGGAACTTGAAAGGTGCGTGAATGCGAGGTGAATGAAGAACAATCCCAATTCATGATCGAACCGGGTGCACGGATTATTTCCGAGGACCCGTTCTTTATGGTGTCAAACGCCATCTTCGATCTGGAGATCATGGTAATAGCATACGAGCAAGAAAAGGGCAAAGGAAAGTTCAGACTATGCCAGCGCCGAATTAGAACGGGCGAGAAGCTGGTCTATCTCTACTTGAAACGATGCGCAAATAACAGTGAGGGTGCCTTCCCGAGTTACCCCGTTATTGCCGACAGATGTGAAATAAGCGTTAGAGCGGCCAAAGCGCATGTGGACACGCTTTATCGAAGCGGTCTTTTGCAAAAGAACAACAGACCCGGCGCCTCGAATGTATATAAGCTCATGACCCCACACGGCACCCCGAGGATATCCAAGACGGCAGATAAAGAGCATACTATATCTAGTGGTGCAATGATTGCACCACCTATATCTGGTAGTAGTGCAATCATTGCACGGGGGGTAGTGCAATCATTGCACCCTATAAATAACCATGTTAAGAATAAAGATCAACAACAACGTATTAAATATCCTGATCATAGTAATGGCATTGTAGATGAATCGGATACATCAAAAAGCGTTGTTGAAAATCAACCTGAGACTCAAGTTGAAAAGCCAGAAGAGAAACAGGTGCCAGTTGTCACGGAGATAATGAATTATGCCGCGAGAAAGGGCATCAAGGTATCCGAGGACTGCGCCCGAGACTTCTTAGCTGCTGCCGTCAGCATGGATCGGGCAATAATAGCAGTTGACCGAGCGGCTGCGTCTGCCTTATCGAAAATGCGACGGGGAGAACAGATTCACAACCCTGCGGGTTTGCTCTTTAAGGCGTTAGGCTTTAACTCAGGAGCCAAACTTGATCTTAAAAACCTGGATTCGGAAAGGAAGAAGCGCTTGGCTGAGAAGGAAGACAGATACAAGGATATTTATCTATCTTAAGAAAACGGCAACAAGCGATATGGATCATGCTGTAAGTGTAGATCGCCGGCGTACTTATGACATGGTCTACAGGTTCGCCAGGCGAAAATATAATTGAGCTGCGTATTCCGGACGAAAACGATCACCCATTCCGATTGAAACCGATCACTGATTCCACCTGAAACCGATCACCCATTCCGGTACAAAGCGATCACTCATTCCGATTGAACCGAACACTTTTTAGCAACTCTCCGGAATCGGTGATCGAATTGCCGGAATCCATACTTTAGCGACGCTAGACAGCCAAAAGGTTTTATTCTCCCGCTCCAGAATGCTGACACAACACAATAGCGGGAGGGTAAGCAAATGCCGAGAGGGAGGTTGTCTATGCGTAAGATTAAAGAGATTTTACGGCTACACAGGGAAAAGGAGTTCAGTACCCGTCAGATCGGACGGTGCTGCAACCTGTCCCCAAGCACAGTTATCGACTACCTCGCGCGAGCGAAGGTTGCAGGCCTGTCTTGGCCTCTGCCCGAAAACCTCGACGATACCGCCCTGGAAGCCTTATTGTTCCCGGAAAATAAACAGCTCTCCAGATACAGCGATCAAGAGATCGATTTCGCCCGCATTCACCAGGAGCTCAGTCATAAAGGCGTAACATTGCAACTGCTGTGGATAGAGTACAAACAGGAGCATGGCGACAGGGGCTACCAGTACAGCCGCTTCTGCGAGCTCTACCAGAAGTGGCGTCAGATGACGGACACTGTCCTGCGGCAGACCTACAAAGCCGGTGAGAAGCTATTCGTCGATTACGCCGGCCCGACCATACCGGTGGTTGACCCGAATACCGGCGAGATCTGGCCCGCCCACATCTTCGTGGCGGTGCTGGGCGCCAGCAACTACACCTATGCCGAACCCACCCGGTCACTGGACCTCTATTCCTGGGTCAGCTCCCACTGCCGGGCCTTTGAATTTTTTGGTGGCATACCAGACATGGTAATCCCGGACAACACCAGGACGGCAGTCAAGCGACCCTGCTGGTATGATCCGGAGATCAACGAGACCTATCAGGAGATGGCCGCCCACTTTGGCACAGTCATCGTTCCCGCCCGGCCACGCAAACCTCGGGATTATCACGAAGATTTTGTTATCCCGAAAAAGCGATCAATACCTGTGTCATTTCTGCCTTTCTTCGCAAAATATTCGGGATAACTTTTATCCCGCTTTCCAGGTGTCCCATAATGGATTTGGAATATCTAAATCTATTATGGAGGGGACATCATGGACAATATCTTACTGACTGAATTAATTGCCCAAGCAAAGACGTCAATTGCCCCGATTGGGCACAGCCAATCTACTGTATACCAGTATGGCCTGGCTTGGAATGAATTGCTTCAATACTGTAAGGCCAATAATCAGCAATATTTTTCCGAGGAGTTGGCCCATCAGTTTGTGAAGCAAGCGCTAAAAAAGCTTGAGGATAGCTCATTCAAGGAATGGCGATTTAAACTGTATCGACTGGCGGTCGCTATTCTAATCGAGGTGCATCGTACAGGAAGATACGAATGGCAGCATCACCGTGTTGACCCGAATGGGCATCTGTTTGAGGAACATAAAAGACTTCATAAAGCATTTCAAAGATACCTGGCTGGAGCGGGGAAAGGAAACGGCACCAAGGATCTGTACGCTACTGTCTCCCGGCAATTTTTAACCTGTTTGCAGAATGAGATCCATCGATCAGTTTCAGATCTGCAGCTTATTGATGTACATACTGCCATTGTATCTTTAGGCCGGGCTTATCAAAGAACAAGCATGCGTACGGCACTGTCGGCCTTAAGGATGTTTCTTGCTTTTTTGTGGACGACCGGGGAAACAGCCATGAACTTAACGGCAGCAGTGCCGAGTAGTGGCTGTCGAAAAGTTGAGGTTGTTCCCACCTTAACGGCTGCAGAAGAAATCCAGTTGCTTCAGTCCATTGACCGGTCAGCACGTCCTGGCAAACGTAATTATGCCATGGTGCTTCTCGGAATCCGAACGGGGCTGCGAAAAGTGGATATCATCAATCTGAAATTGGCAGACATTGATTGGCGATCCAATACCATCAACATTATTCAGCAAAAGAACCTCAGGCCGTTAAGCCTGCCGTTGTTGCCCGACTTCGGAAATGCTCTGGTGGATTACATCTTGAATGCGCGTCCTAAGACCACCAGCCCATACATATTTCTAAAAACTTGTCCACCATTTGGAAAGCTCAATGACTGTTGGCACATCAGCTGCAGGGCGCTTAAGAAGGCAGGGCTGAGGCAGAATGCCGGCCAAAGAAAAGGGTTCCATATTTTCAGACACTCTGTTGCATCCAGAATGCTGTCCAGCGAGGTAAGCCTATCTGTAATTTCAAATGTCTTGGGGCATGGTTCAATGGAATCTAGCAAAATGTACCTGGCGACGGATCAGGCGCATCTAAAGGCGTGCGCTTTAACGCTCAAAGGAATTGAGGTTTCCAGGGAGGGTCTGCTATGAGCTACTCCTACTACGGAAATCTCAAAGTGTACGTCGAGGGCCTCATTGAACAAAAGCAGATGCTTGGCTATCCATACAAAGCCCCGTCAAGGATTCTACGGGCATTTTACTTGTATTGTATCGAGAAGTTCCCGAACGAATCGACGATAACTCGAGACATTGGTTTGGGGTGGGCGACATTAAAAGAAAACGAGCACCCAAATACCTTGCTGCGCAGGATTACACCGGTCAGGCAGCTGGCTAAATACATGAACAGCATCGGGGTCGAGGCCTACATTATACCGCCGAAAATTCCCAGCAAGCAAATTCGCTATGTTCCGCATATATACACGGCGCCAGAACTGACGGCCTTTTTCCGGTCGATTGACAACTGCCAGCCCAGCCCCTTCAGCCAAACGCGTTATCTGGTAATACCGGTATTTTTCCGTATGCTCTATTGCTGTGGCCTTCGCTCCTCCGAAGCAAGGCTGCTCCGTTTTTCCGATGTTGATCTTGCTGCGGGAACAATTTTTATCCGCGAATCCAAAGGCCACAAAGACAGAGTGGTCTATCTTTCTGACGATTTGATTCGGCTCTGCAAAACCTACGATGAGAAGATCAGGAAGTGCCTTCCTGATAGAGAAGCTTTTTTTCCCAACGCACAAGGGCTGTTTTACAACATCGGCACGATCGATTCCTGGTTTCACGAGTTCTGGGACAATCTTGACGAGGCAAGGCAGTGTTCAGGAAATTCGCCCAGAGTGCACGATTTTCGCCACGCTTACGCTGTAGCCAGGCTGAATCAGTGGATTGCCGAAGGCAAGGACATCGGCGCGTATCTGCCATATCTCAGCATGTACATGGGGCATGCGAATCAAGCCGACACGGACTATTACCTGCATTTAGTCCCGGAATTTTTCCCTGTATTCCGCCAAAAAGCCGGCCGGATCTCTGAAGGTCTTCTGCCGGAGGTGGACCATGAGTAACCAACCTGATAACTCTTTCTTCAGGCTTGTGAGGAGTTTTTTAACCGTCTATCTTCCTAAAAGTCGATGTTATAGTCCCAACACGGTGAAGGCATACCGGGACACGATCAATCTATTCCGCGAGTTTCTTCAGAAAGAAAGGGATATTCCATTCACAAAAATCAATTTTGCAATGATCAACCATGCGCTCGTCTACGATTTTTTAGGATATCTTCAATCAAAAAGGAATTGCAGTGTTTCTACCCGGAACCAGCGGCTCGCTGCATTGAAATCCTTCCTGTGCTATTGCTCAATTGAAGAGCCCGGGTTGGCTGCAATTTACATGGACATACAAGAGATACCAGCCCTGCGGGACGCTAAAAAGGGCATTTCATATTTATCCCAGAATGCCTTAAAAGGGCTTCTTGCTGAGCCAAATGCCGGAACCAGAATCGGTTTAAGAAATCGATTTCTAATGGTCCTCATGTATGACACCGGTGGCCGCATTCAGGAAATTCTGAATTTGAGAATAAAAGATTTTTGCTTGGGGTTCGATACCCCGCTCGTATATCTTACAGGGAAAGGCAACAAAGTGCGCGCCGTGCCTCTGATGGATAAAACAATTCAGCATTTGATGGAATATCTGCGCATTTTTCATCCGCAATACCCGCAAAACGGCGAGGACTACCTGTTCTACACGGTGATTAGGGGCCGAACGTCAGCCATGTCCCCTGACAACGCGTCTGTGTTTATCAAGAAATACGCGAGTCAAGCCAAAGGACACTGCCCAGAAATCCCGGATAACGTTCATGCACACCTATTTCGCCACAGTCGCGCCATGCATCTATATCAGTCAGGCATTCCGCTTTCATATATTAAAGATTTTTTAGGTCATGTTTGTGCCACAACGACGAGCATCTATGCATCCGCCGATACTACGATGATCAAAGAGGCGCTGGAGAAGGCGGCGCGTCAAGGAGATGCAACATCCGAATTGCCGATTTGGGAGGGCAATGAAGATATGATCCTCAAACTTTGCGGATTAAAGTGACCTAGTTATCCCGAGTATTTGGCATTGGAATGCGTCTACAGGCGCTTTTTCGACAAGTATTCGGGATAACAAAATCTTCGTGATAATCATCAATATCCTGAATTCAGGATATAAAGGACAAGGCCAAGGCGGAAACGGGCGTCCAGGTGGTGGAGCGCTGGATCATGGCGCCGCTCCGGAACCGCACCTTTTTTAGCCTGGATGAACTGGCTGGCGAGATCAGGGAAAGTCTTCTGGAGCTCAACAACCGGCCATTTCAGAAACTCGACGGTTGCCGCCGCACGCTCTTTGAAACCCTGGATCGGCCGGCCATAAAGCCATTGCCGGCAGAACGCTACGAGTTTGCCACCTGGAAGAAGGCCACGGTGAACATCGACTACCATATCGATGTGGAGCACGCCTATTACAGCACCCCCTATCAGCTCATCGGTAAGGAGGTCGATGTGCGGGTCACCGCCAGCATGGTAGAGGTGCTCTTCAAGGGGCAGCGGGTGGCCGTCCACCAGCGGCAGTACACCAAGGGAGCCTACAGCACCGAACCAGGGCACCGTCCCGAAAAACACCAGAGATACCTGGAATGGACACCTGATCGCATCGTTTCCTGGGCGCGGAGCATAGGGCCGAATACTGCGAACCTGTGTGAAAAGATCCTGGAATCCCGTCCCCACCCCGAGCAGGGGTACCGCTCCTGCCTGGGAGTGTTGCGCCTTTCCAAACGGTACACGGAAATACGCGTGGAGGCTGCCTGCCGTCGGGCGCTGGCCATCGGATCGCATTCCTACCGAAGCATTAAGTCGATCCTGGAGAAGGGCCTCGACCAGCTGACCGATGAGAAAACCGAACCATCACCGCCGCCGGTAAAGCATCTCAATCTCCGCGGTCCCGAGTATTACAGCCAGAAAGGAGGGCCTTTATGCTAGCCCAACAGACCATTGACCGGCTGCACCAGATGCGGCTGCTTGGCATGGCGGAGGCCTTCCTGACCCAGCAGGGATGCGCTTGCCAGGAGCTCTCCTTCGAGGAGCGGTTTGGCCTCCTCGTGGAGCACGAGTGGACTTTCCGGCAGAACAAACGCCTGGTCCGTCTGCTCCAGCTGGCCCACCTCCGTCTTCCGGCCTGCATGGAGGATATCGACTACCGGCATCCCCGGGGCATTGACCGGGGCCTTCTGAAAAGCCTGAGCACCTGTGAGTGGGTCCGCACCCACCACAACATCCTGATCACTGGTCCTACCGGAGCGGGCAAGACCTTCATTGCCTGTGCTCTGGCAAACGCCGCCTGCCGTCAGGGCTTGAGTACCCGCTATTACCGGACACCAAGACTGCTCCAAGAATTGACCCTGGCCTGCGGGGACGGTTCTTTCCCCAGGCTTTTGAGTCAGTTGGCCAGGGTGGAGTTGCTGCTCCTCGACGATTGGGGAATCGCCTCGTTCAGCGATGCCCATGGCCGGGACCTACTGGAGGTGATCGATGACCGCCATCAGATCCATTCGACCATCATCGTCAGCCAGTTGCCCATAGAGCACTGGCACGGCTTGCTTCCCGATCCCACAGTGGCTGATGCCATCCTCGACCGGCTGGTGCATAACGCTTACAGGATCGCTCTTGCGGGCGAATCCATGCGCAAGATACTTGCCCAGCCTGGCAAGCGCCCTGAAACAGATACATGACCATAGGGGGTTTCAACCACCGGTGGATCACTTTAAGGATCAGGTGGATCACTTTCTAAAGATCAAACTTGAGTGGGTGATGTGGAACTCATTACTAAAAGTCTTGAATCAAATCGATCACTGTGGTATTAACAAAGTACTAGCGTCGCTCCGCTCCGATGAGTGATCGTTTATTTTCGGAACTACTGATCGGAATCAAGCGGATTAGATGATCGAATTCACTGGAATACGGATGAGCATTTACAAAGGTTGCAGGCCATGGACGACCTCATAATTTATAGCTGTATATTATGGTCACCTTGGCAGCAGCCACCTTTTCAGTTTATGGTTACTTATACCAGGAAATCGATTGCTGGGACAGTTGATTGGTATCATTGAGATTGTGTTTTTGACGATAAGGGCTAATATTTTTGAAATGTTCGGGGTGAAAAGGCAGGATAACCATAAAATGGTGTCGAAAAACGGTTAAGATATTGGGTATTTTATCTCTACTGAACTCACCCCTCTATTGCAATTTAGAATGCCGGGCAGGTTTGAGGAAAGAATTTCACGTAGGAGGGACGGTGCCTCTCTTTTCAAAACAAGGCGTTATGTCTATAATTACGAAGCCAGCGCCAAGGGATGTCCCCGGTGGCGAAAGCTACTGAGTTGAAAGATGACTAAAAACAAACATTCGAATATTTAAACCTCTTTCACAAAGGTGATGGCTAATTCCATGGAAAACCTTCCGATCAGAGGAAAAACGCAAGATCAGGAACGTCGTAGCAGATTGAGCTTCCAGAAGCTAATTCCACAAGATCTATTCATATATCGCGATGAGGGTACCGATGACTATGGAGTCGATATCATCTTAGATGTCCGTATTGATAGACAATTCGTATCCAACGTCAGAGTCCATGCTCAATTAAAGAGTGTATTAACTAGGCCTGCGACTACGGAAGGAATCTTTACTTTTGCAGTACCAATAAAGACACTGAATTACCTGCTAAACCAGGCGAACTCACTCTTTATCGTTTACATAGAGCAAGATGACGTGTTTCTTTGGGCGTGGACTACAGATATTTCAAAGTACGCGATTAATAACGGTATTGACATCAAATCGACTCACCAAAAAACAGTATCGTATCCGTTTTCCCAAAAGATGGATAGTATGGCATTTGAGGTAATCCACAAACAGGCGCTTTTACGTGGCCAGATGATCAGAGAGTGGATAGAAGTAATTTCCCTCCAACCAAGCGTTAAGCACATTACATCGACAGTTGACTTGGAAACGGGGCATGTAACTACTCCAGAGGATGCTCTGGCTATGGTAAAGCAGTTCGGATTTTATTTGGTTAATACGGGTGACTTTGGAGGACTTGAAATTTTACTTAATCGGTTACCACTTGCTTCAGTCACCGACCCCGAGGCAAGATTAGTACTGTCCTATTACAATTTTCAACTAGGTAAGTACTTTGATTCGCTTTCTTGGTTGCCAAGAGGGAATCAGGTTAACGAGCTAGATAGTGGTAAGAGAGACCTTTCGCAATATATGGATATCATTTTGCGCTATTACGTGGGGATTATTGATAAGGATGAGTACTCCCGGCTACTTAATGAAATTGTGGAGGGGGCTTCAGAGTCAATTACCGCTCTGCAGTTGAGAATGTTTCAGCAGAGGAAGGCTCTATTTGAAGCAGACCATACTAAAGTTGACGAATATGAAAATATCGAGCGAGCGTTCAGTAATACACTGAACAGTTTGGCAAAGATTAGTAGTGACAATAAGCCTCTTCACGTAAGGGTAAAGCTCGCTCTCTGGGAACTTCAAGGAATGAGATTGATTAGATCCTTGTCTACGTGCTTTTTTATGATTCGTAGTAGGGAGCAGATAGGTCACCCAATTCCCAGTGCTGAGCGCTCGACAATGGCTCGTGAATTCCTTCGGAATGTGGCTTCCTGGATGCAGGACTATTCAGCCTTAGATTCTGAGGGTTGGGGCAGTCCTGCCCTGGAGGCGATTGGGTATGTATCATTTGCCAATTTTATGATGCAATTGTTATCTAATTTCAAAGCACTTGAAATAAGCCCCCCTGATGGTGATTTTCCACAACTTGAACGACTTAAAGCCAGCCTGATACATTACCGTGATATTCTGAAATATCAAGCATACGTTCATGAAGAATTGAGAGCTAGCCTAGCGTTGGCACAATGTCTCTACGGATTAAATGAGCGCGACGAGGCAGCTAGACTTGCTGAAGAGATCAAGTGTCAAGCACAAACATTTGGGATGACTGACATTGAGAAGCAGGCTATATCTTTCTCTGTGCGACCAATATTTGTGCTAAAAGATTATCTTCAACGCTCAACAGGCTCTGTAGACGATATTCTTATCGCTGCAAGTGATGGGGATTTAGATAAAATGGCGAGGGCAACGGTAATTCACATGGCTATTCCACAAGAGAGAGTTCATATCATACGAAGCAATCTTCAATGGCTAAAGGAAGATGCAGCGGAGCGACGAAGCCATTGTAAACATATCTGTATGGTTGAGCAAAACCATCATGCTATTTCGCTTGGCACTCTGTATGCAGAAAATCCAGATAAGATTTATCTGTGCGTTAAAACTGGTATGCAATCTCCCCGCGGGAGTAACGACCGTTCGTCGCTTTTAATTCAGTTTAAGGCGTATTATTGCCTCGGCTGCAGTTTTAAAGAGCCAAACCAATGAAGGTATTGGTTGTCGGAATGCCTTACATCTCATGGTTAAGAGGGCGCATCTTGTCTTGGCGCCGTCAACACCGATGAGAACTAGCTGTGCCTTGAAGCCGTTATGGATCTATGCTCAAAGCGAATCAACAACTTTTGATGTCCAGAACCTGTCAGAATCATTGTCCGACTATGTTATTATTTTAGATAGATGAGCAGAGAGCGCGTTGATGTTGAAAAACAAAGATATTGATACGTAGAGAATGGGGACTGGGGAATGGGATTAAGAAGAGGAACACAAAGAGCAAGGACGGTTCCTACGCATGAGCAAGGCCATACTGAAACCCTTGTTCTTGGTAGCCATCCCTTGCCCCCTCATCCGCTAGGCATTATTTTATCATCAAGCGATCAAATAACGACTAGTAATATACCTCACAGGGCTCTTTCAGAGCAACAGGATAGGCGCGCTACTGTCGATTGTTTTCGCGGCATGCTTCAACAACACCACGCGAGCCCGGAGGCAATTGAACGGGCTAGGCAACACAATGAAGCCATGACGGGGCTAGGTTTGGATGCGGAGCAAACGCGCTTTAGGCTTTTCCCTATGAATCTTAACACATGTAAAGGTAATCTTGCTGAAATTGTCTTGGCAGAGTATGTTATTGCTTCATGTGGCGTTCAACTTCCTGTCTATCGGCTTCGCCACAATCCGAATATTAATGAATCCATGAAGGGGGACGATGTTCTTGCCTTCGATCTCGACTCTGATCCTGTAAGAATTCTAGTGGGTGAAGCTAAATTTCGTGGGAGATCTGAAGATGCTGCTGTTACAGAAATTGCAGAGGCGCTCGTTCGATCGCATAGTGCTGGGATTCCAGCATCTCTTATGTTTGTTGCTGAGCGTCTCTTTGGGGAAGGTAATGAAGATCTTGGACGACGCGTCTATAATTGT
>Ga0224558_1004423_pt1 | contig 10936 bp, 8 predicted proteins | sample 714S32024metaG_FD_180682 | JGI IMG/M metagenome (GOLD analysis project Ga0224558, IMG submission 180682) | Peat soil microbial communities from Stordalen Mire, Sweden - 717 S3 20-24 | ecosystem: Environmental > Terrestrial > Soil > Wetlands > Peat | place: Sweden: Norrbotten County, Stordalen... | reverse complement strand
GAGGTGGTGTTGGTTCTCGCCCGCCGCTAAACGTCCCACTTCGTTCGGGACCGATTCCAGCGGCCCCGGGCGCAGTGCCCGAGGCCGCTTTCTGTGTCCGCGCGGAGTGAATCGGGACTTGCTGGCGGTACTCTGTTTCTGGCAGCCTCGAATCATGAAGCGACCTTCGGCTGTGCTCATCGTAGCCGCCACTGTTTATCCCGGGATTTGTGCCCACGACGAGCCGTGACCGATCAGCCGCGCCGGCGCCGGGCCGAGACTGCACGTTTGGCGCGTATGCCCACGAGGCGGTGACAATTTCGGTCCAGGCCCGGCGGAGGTTTTCCGTCATCTAGTCAGCGTCACCGTGCGGCCCGTGCGGATCGATTCCCGCGCCGCGTCCAGAATCTCCACCACCACCACGTTGTTCTCCAGCGAGTTCAAACCGTACGGTTTGAATTTGCCGCGCGCCACCGCCACCAGGTACGAAATGGAGTTACGTTCTTCCGGCTTGCGCTCCGTGGGCGTGCGCGTTTCTTCGGCGTTTGCTCGGTCCAGCCGCACGCGCAGACCGTTGCCGCCGGTCGCGATGGCGTATCCCTTTTCCCCGTACACCTCGAAATCCTTGCGGCTGTACGGCCAGTTCCACGACCCCTGAATGATCCCCTGCGCCTTGGGATACTCCAGCAGCACCGTGGCCTCGTCGTCCACGCGCGCATAGATCGCGGGCTTGTTGGTCTGCGCCAGCGCGGTCACTTTCAGCGGGCGCTGGTTGTCCAGCATCCACGTCATCAGGTTGGCGCCATAGCAGCCGAAATCGAATAGCGCGCCGGCGCCGTTCTTCACCGGATCGGTGAGCCAAGCCAGAAACTCCGGCTGCACGTGGATCTCCTTGGGTCCCTCGTGCCCGTCCATCGCCACCATCTTGCGGATCTCGCCCGCCGCCTTCTGCTCGTGGATCAGGTCCCATATGGCACCATGGCTGCGATACCAGGTGGTCTCGTAGTTCACGAACACGCTGACTCCATACTTGGCCGCCGACTGCTCGATGGCGTGCGCCTGCTTCACGTTCACCGCCAGCGGCTTCTCCATCATCACCGTGATGTGGCGCGGCGCGCACGCCTCCACGACGGCCGCATGGGCGTAGGTATCGGTGAAGGTGGCGACGGCCTCGGGCTTCACCGCGTCCAGCATCCCGGCCAGATCGGTGTAGAGCATGCCGGTGGCCAGCTTGTTGTCCTTGGCGTAGCGCGCCAGCAGCGCGGAATCGGGATCCCATACGCCCACGAGATGCACGTCGGCGGTGCGGAGCAATGCGGTTCGCAGGAATCCGGAAACGTGCCCGTGATTCAGACCGGCGATAGCGAGCCGCACGGGCGGTTCCGTGGCGCACAGAGGAGCCAGTAGCAGGAGAGGCGCGAGACCGCGCCACATCATATAGTGACCACGCATGATACCTATTAGACTGCAAATCGCGCCCTGGCCGGCGAGCCGCGGGTGTGGACGGCGGCGACGAGCAACGAGCGGCGCCGGCGAAGCCCCCTTGCGGATGCACGGGAGTCTGGTGAGCGTGGCGTGCTCGCCCGGCCGCGCGGGTGCCTGGCCCGGCTCTCACAGCGTCCTTGGACTCGTCCACTAGCGTCAATAGGCGCCAGAGTTTGGGAGCGTACACTCAAGTATGTGGGAAGGCGGCTCCGAACAAAAACACGAAGCGGAACTCTGGCGCGCGTCTTTTCCGCCCGCAGTGATAAAGAGCTCCATGCACGTATCGCCAGCCTTTGCGTGTTGTTTGAGGATCTTAAAATCGAACTAGCGGGGCCTGAGCATGGCACAGCTCGTCCCGTTCCGTGCCAGGGCTACTTTCGAAGCCGCGCCGGCGCGCAATGATGCCCGGCCGCGCGCGCACGTGGCCCGGTTGCGCGTCCTCCGCGACTACTCAGCGGTCACGGGAACTTTCGCAGCTCGGCGACTACTTCTGGATGTCCGACCATCCAGCGGAGGCAGCGAAGACTCGGGCTTGCGCTACCATCAAGGATTGACAGCACCGCCCGAGCAAGCGCTGCGGCAGATTACCACAGCCGCGGGACATTCGTCTGGTACCCGGCAGCGCATCGCAGGGGCAACGCAACAATCGACGAAATCTCGCAGGCTGCAGGAGGGCCCATGAACGACCGCCTAGAGTTCGATACCGTGTGTCCGAACAACCACAACCAGACAGTTACATTCAGTCAAAGAGAATTCGAAGAAGCGCTGAAGTCCGATACGCTGGTATTCCACTGTAATACCTGCGACACGGACTGGCCCCCATCCAGTGAAGAAATCGCCAAGCTTCGAAAGCACTTCTCGAAGAATTCAAGCTAGGGCCCGTCAGCATCCAAAGGACATAGAGCGCTACTTCGGTTGCAGGCAACATCTTTGGAACGCAGTCAATGACCGGCATTCGTCGTGAACCCCGGTCGCTACCAATTTGCCGTCGGTTCTCACGGGCTATCCGGAAGTTCGCCGGACCTGGATGGATCCTCCCCGACGCCGTAGCGTTTAGCGTGCGCGCCGGTTTCCCGCCAGCGCCACTCTCGCGCCGCGCCGGCGCGCGAGGCTCGATTCGAAACGCCGCTTCACGGGCGGCGCAGTCTTCGTTCGCAGCGACGCTGGAGCGCCGCGCCGGTTCCGCACCAACGCCACTCTCGAAGCCGCGGCGGCGCGCAGCCACCGCCCTGGCGTCGGGTCGGTGAGACGCATAGACACACCCAGCGCGCCCGTGCAGAAAACTGAATGTTGCTGAAAGCCCCTTTCAGTCCTAATCTGGCTCCTTGACGCCAGCATCGCGGCGCTGTATCGTCAGGGCCAACCAAAGCCTTCTCATTGGTTACGTGAACAGGTGCTGCGGAAGAGTTGGGATGGCTATGTCCAATCCGTTTTGCAGGAAGGCGTTCCCGGAAGCGGTTCTGTGCGTAGGGCTCGGTGTCGCCCATTGGCATCACCGCAAAGGGAAGCCAGTCTGGACGCCGGGCGAAGTCCATGCAGCGATCACCGCTGGGTGGTATGATGCGGCCAAACGGAGGCCGCCCGGACGATCGGGCCACGGGCCACCGGAGGTGAGAAATGCGAAGCAGCACTTTGCTCAAGCCGTTGCTTCTCGGAACAATCTGCGCCCTCGCAGTCCTTGGCGCCGACAACTCGCTTGGCACGTGGAAACTCAACGTAGCCAAGTCAGCCTATTCTCCTGCGCCGTTGCCGGTCAGTAGCCTCACCACGACACGGGCAGCATGGAACGGCGGCGTGAAGGTGACGAACACGGGAGAACTGGCTGACGGCTCGCCGATCAACTCCGGCTACACGGCCAAATATGATGGAACCGAGTCGCCGGTCACCGGAACATTCTGGGACACGATCTCAGTCAAGCAGGTGGATGCGGATACGTTCACCACCGAAACCAAGAAGACCGGTGACCGCTATCACTCCACCGGCCAGGTGAGGGTTTCCGGTGACGGCAAAACGATGACGGTCACATCCAAGGGCACAAATGCCGAAGGCAAGCCGTTCACTGCCACCTACGTTTACGAGAAGCAGTAGCCAAGATTTCGGGTTTCTTCGAGTTTTTTCCGGCGCGAAAAAAGCGCAAATGGCCTCTTTTCGCTCCTCAATCTCCTTCCCACCGCCGCGCAGAACGCCTCGCAGGCGAACCGCTGGCCACTCTCACGCAACTCGGCCATCGCTTGGCGGTCGCGCGCGGATGGCTTCCCAGCGGTCGTGGGTGGCGGACTTCATAGCGCTACTTTCGAGCCGCAGCCGCGTGCGCACGCACCACACGTCGCCGGGCCGACGAGCCGCGCGCGCGGGCGGCGGCGAAGAGCACGAGCGGCGCCGGCGAGGCTTCCGTGGACGTGCACGGGAGTTTGGCGGACACGCCGTGACCACCCGGCTGCTCGAGCGGCTGACCCCGACTGCGCGTTCGGCGCGTACGCTCGCGCGGCGGGGACACCGAACGGGAAATGGCGCGGCGGGGCATTCTCGAAGCCGCGGCCGCGCGCGCAAGCGCAGCACTGCCAGCTCTTCTCAGAAATGAATGTGATATGGATAGAAAGCGCGTATGATCCCAAGGCAGTATTCGAATGTCTCGGTTGCCACCGCCGAATCAGGCGCCTGGCCGCCAAATCCGCTCGGATGTGCCAGCTCGTTCCTTACCCGACGGAGCCTGTCGAATGCTGCTTGGTCGAACGGTTGATTTTTCGCCTGGAGCAGGAACGCAACTCTATCTCGAAGCCGCCGCTTCGAAAGTTTGCCACTGTGGCCCACGTTGCGCAGTCGATGTAACTCATCGACCACGGCCGCTTCGAGCCCGACCCAGCTTAGAAATATCACGGCCCTCATGAACCTGTTCCTCCGTTCACGTGCCGAAAGGGTCCTCGGCCGGCTGCTTACCTGCGTCACGAAATAGTGCGCATCTGACAGAGCCATAAACAGGACTGAAACCGACATGTTTCCGAGTCTAGCTCTCTACCGCCCAGCTCTGGATGATCGATGGGGGCCGACAGGCAGCCGCGCCCGCACCCGATCAGTCCTCGATTGTCTCCCGTACTCGCGATGTGATCACGGACGGATCATCGTCGATCGCGAACACCGCGGAACGCTCAAGGCCGGACGAGACGCGAACGCGGGCGGCGGAGAGCACAAGTAGCGCTGCCCAAGCCCCCTTGCACGAAAGCCTGGGGGCCACGGCGTGACCGCCTCGCCGCTCGCGCGCCTGGCCCCGACCGCGCGTTCGGCGCGTCCGCCCGCGCGGTGCCGAGCAGGAGAAGCCGGCGCGCGAGGCTCGATTCGAAACGCCGCTACACGGTCGGCGCTGCCTTCGTTGCCAGCGAGGCCTAAGGGCGGCGCTTTTTTTTCCAGCGCCACTTTCGACGCCGAGCCGGCGGGGCGCGGGCGGCGGTGACAAGCACGAGCAGCGTGCCCAAGCCGCCCTGCACGTGCACCTGGAGCCTGGCGGGCGCGCCGTGACTGCCCGGCCGCGCCCGGGCCAGACTGCGCGTTCGGCGCGTACACCCGCGCGACTGGGACAGTGAGCGCGGTGCGCGCCTGCACCGCACGGGCGCCGAGCCGGCGCGAGCGAGCGGGTGGCGGCGCAGGCGTGAAGGCGCGCCACCCAGTGCCCCCTTGCCCGTACGCCGGAGCCTACAAGGCCCGGCGTGAGCACGCGCTTGCTGGCGCCGCAAACGTAGGAGCGGCTGTATCAGAACCAATCGCTGCGATAGGCAACCCACCAACTCAAGAAGCCAATTGGGATTGTCGCGCCCAGCGCCCACCAGAGCGGAAGAAGAAAATCAGCCATTAGACCCAGGACCGTGAAGGTGGTCCAGAATATCTTCCGTTCCATGCATCAAGTCTACAGCCTCTGTCACTACTCGTCAGTGCTGGGCCTCGGTGTAGATCGAGGGAACAGCGTCGGCGAAGCACCAGTGCACGTGCATGGGCAGGCGGAAGTGCCGCGACCGCCCGGCCGAACCCGCGCGGGGCATGGCGCGGCGGATTCGTGCCAGCGCCACTTTTGAAGCCGCGCCAGCGCGCGCCGGCACCGCCCTGGTGCCGGGGCGGTAAGACGCGCGTGTGGGCGGCAGCGAAGAGCGCGCGCAGCGCCGTCCGGGCCCGCTTCGCACGTGCACGGGAGCCTGGCGGGGCGCGGCGTGAGCGTCTGGCCGCTCGGACGGCATGAAGGTTACCACGAATACGGTCGAAGAATGCTTCTCGCTTTTGAACCGCGCCTGACCGTTCAACAGCAGTGCGAACTGCTCGGCGTGCCGCGCTCGACCTACTACTACCAGCCGCAGCCGGAGAGCGCGGAAACCCTGCATCTGCTCCGGAAACTCGACGAGCTGTACCTGGATTGCCCGTTCTTGGGCAGTCGCCGTATGGCCGTCATGCTGGAAGTCAACCGCAAGCGCATCCAGCGGCTGATGCGGATTCTGGGTATCGAAGCTCTGTATCCGAAACCGAATTTGAGCCGTCCGGCGGTAGGGCGCGAGATCTACCCGTACCTGCTGCGCGGCATCTTCATCGAGCGGCCCAACCAGGTTTGGAGCAGTACATGCCGATGCATGGCGGCTTCCTCTAACGGCCCGATGAGTGCTCTAAGAGATGCGAGGTGAATTTATGCGCGTATTCAGGTTTCTCGTGTTAGCGGCTGTTGTTGCTGGAATCGGCTTCACCACTACCACGCCCAAAGCAGAGGCTCAAGCCGGCATCGAGGTCGGAGTAGCCCCGGACTGTCCTTATGGTTACTATGACGTCGCTCCTTATAACTGTGCTCCCACTGGCTACTATGGTCCGGAATGGTTTAACGGGGACGGCTTCATTGGCGCCGGCCCGTGGTTTCACGGATCTAGCGACTTCCAGGGCAACGTGGATAACCGTTTACATCCAGAGCACGGCTATACGGGCCCAGTGCCAAAGCGTGGCGAGAAAGCCGAGCCGTCAAAGCGTGTCGATAGTGCGCACTTCAAAGGAAACGAAGTGCGGGATGGACGTGGCCACGTAGCGGCGGGCAAGAAATAGCCGTGTCCGACGGTCACCCGCAACACGATATCGCCGCCTAACGAAGTGGCCGACGTTCGATCAGAACACGAGTCCCGGAGCCACTGCTGCCAAAGACGTCCATCGGGACCGCCTTCCGCTGGACCAGGCGGGCACACCACGGCCTCCATCGCGAGAGGCGGACACCGCTGGGTGCCGACACGCCGAGGCAGCGAGAACTGCACTATCCGAGGCAGGATCTGCACTTGGCCTGCCGCCCGGTCTTTCCCGGGTCCGCGGTCCCAGTGTTGGCCGCAGACGATCCTCGCCAGATTGTGGGCAGTTTGGTGGCGCGGAATGGCAAGGTCCGACCGCGTCCATTGGTTGCTAAGAGGAGGAATGAATGCGCACGGAGTCCTTTGATTCAGGGGCCGCGGCCATCGTCGCGGCCATCGTCGCGGCGATTTTCTGTGCGGCTAGCGCCACGGCGCAGACCAGCCGCATTACGCAGGCCGTCGATAATAGACAGCGCACGGTCCTGGCGGGGAATCTTCATCCAAAGGCCCTGGCCGCCAATGACCAGGGGCGAGTGGCGCCCTCGCTTGCGATCTCTTACATCACGCTAACGCTTGCGCCGTGGGCGAGCCAGCAGGCCGACCTCGAAAAACTTCTGGTGGAACAGCAGACGCCAGGCTCGGCGAACTATCATCACTGGCTGACGCCGGAAGAATATGGCCAGCGCTTCGGCGTGAGCGATGCCGATATCGGCAAGGTCACCCAGTGGCTTCAGGAGCAGGGCTTGCAAGTCGTTTCAATCGCGCGCGGGCGGCGCTGGATCGCGGCAAGCGGAACGGCGGCGCAGGTCGAGGCGGCCTTTCAGACCGAGATTCACGGCTACGTGGCCGACGGCGAGACGCACTTCGCGAACGCGTCGGAGCCGTCCGTGCCCGCGGCGTTTGGCTCGGTGGTGAAAGGCATTCGCGGCCTGAACGATTTCCGGATGAAGCCGCGGCTGCGCGCATCGCACGCCGAGCCCGATTACACAACGGGACCAGGCCAGACTCACTATATTGCGCCCGGCGATCTGGCTACGATTTACGACATCACGCCTTTGTACACGGTCGGAATCAACGGAACCGGGCAGAAGATCGCGATCACCGGGCAAATCGAGGTCAATCTTTCCGACATCGCGCAGTTCCGCAGCAAGTTCAATCTACCGGCCAACAATCCCCAGACGCTGCTGGTGCCAGGGTCGAGAAACCCGGGGAGCAACTCGAGCTCGGGCGATCTGGCGGAGTCGGACCTGGATCTGGAATGGTCCGGGGCGGTGGCGTGGAACGCGACCATCATTTTTGTGTATTCCACCGACGTGATGACATCGGTGCAGTACGCGATCGACCAGAAGCTCGCGCCGGTGGTCAGCGTAAGCTATGGCTCATGCGAGCTGGAGACGCCGGCGTCGGATGTCGCTGCGTTTCAACAATGGGGGCAGCAAGCCAACGCGCAGGGAATCACGTGGTTCGCCGCGGCAGGCGACAACGGCGCGGCGGATTGCGACGATACGCAAAATCCGGGGCTTGCCGTCGACCTTCCAGGCAGCCTGCCGGAAGCGACGAGCATAGGCGGCACGCAGTTCGTCGAGGGGAGCGGCACGTATTGGAGCCTCGCCAACAACGCCAACGGGGCATCGGCGCTCGCCTACATTCCAGAGACGGCGTGGAACGATAGCGCGGAAGACGGGGGGCCGTCGGCGAGCGGCGGCGGCGCGAGCATTCTGTTTTCGAAACCTTCGTGGCAAACCGGTCCGGGCGTGCCGGGCGACAACGCGCGCCACGTGCCCGACGTATCGCTGAACGCGTCGGACTATCACGACGGCTATCTGGTCTACACCAGCGGAAGCCTTCAGATATACGGAGGGACGTCGCTGCCCACACCCTCGTTTGCCGGGCTGACGGCGCTTCTGAATCAAGAGGCCGGCTCGGGCGGAGTGGGCAACATCAATCCGAAGCTGTATTCGCTGGCGCCATCGGGTTGGGGTCTCGGCATGTTTCACGACATCACGGCGGGCAACAACATTGTCACGGTGCCTTGTGCTCGAAGAGAGCCGGCTTGCACGCCCACTCCGGTGGGATACTACGCAGGCGTGGGCTACGATCAGGCGACGGGGCTCGGGTCGGTGGATGCGTACAAGCTGGTGATGGGATGGAACGGCGGGAGCACGACGACGCCGGGCTCGGCCGCAAGCGTCACGCTGCTTAGCAATTTGAGCACGGTGGCCGCCAATGACGTGGTGTATTTGATGGCGATGGTAACCTCGACGAATGGAACCACGCCGTCCGGGTCGATCTCCTTTTCGATAGGAGGAACTCCCTTGGAATCGGTCGTGTTGACCGGATCGGCGGGCACTGCGACGGCAACGCTGGCGGTGAACGGCTTGCAGTTGCCGTTGGGTCCTGGAACGATTACAGCGACGTACAACAACACCAGCAGCGCGTCGGTAACGGTCAATGTGACGGCGTCCGGATCGGGCTCAATCGCCAAGCCGGCGATCACCAGCGTCGCCAATGGAGCCAGCTTCAAACAAAGCTGCGCGCCGGGATCGATTCTGAGCGTGTTCGGATCGCAGCTCTCGCCCGCGACCCAGAGCGCGTCAAGCGTACCGCTGCCGCTTTCGACCTCGGGGGTCGCGGTGCTGGTGAACGGAATCGCCGCGCCGCTATATTACGTCGCTCCGGGGCAGTTGAACGTGCAGATCCCGTATGAGGCGACGGCCAACAGCACGGCGGTGCTGAGCGTCAACAACAACGGGCAGGTGACCACGCAATCGTTCCAGGTGGCTGCGGCGGCGCCAGGGATTTTCACAAACTCGGCCGGCGCGCTGGTTCCCACGGCGACTGCGGCGGTCGGACAGGAGATCGCGTTCTACATCACCGGCGTGGGGGCCGTTTTGCCGGCGATCTCGGATGGCGCGGCGCCCGCGGCGTCCACGTTGCTCGCGGACCTTCCGATGCCGGTGCAGCCAACAACCGTGACGATTGGCGGAACCGCAGCGACGATCGATTTCCGCGGCATTCCTTGGGGGCTGGTGGGCGTAACGCAGATCAACGTGCAAGTTCCGAACGGGATCCCGACCGGCGCGCAGCCGGTGGTGGTGACGGTAGGCGGAGTCGCCAGTGCGCCGGCGACGATCACGATTACCAACTGACCGGCGCGCGCTTTGCTCGAATCGGCTGGCCGAGAAACATCACGTCCCTCTGGTCTACTTCGACCCCTTGCTCAGCCAACCGTTCAGCTTCAGCCACTCCTCCAGCCGGTCCAGGTAGTGATCGGCGCCGCCGCCCTTCTTGGCGAAGCCGTGCTGGCCGGTCTGGAAGACGTGCAGTTCGGCCGGCGCCTTGGCTTTGATCCAGGCGCCAAACAGGTCGATCGACCCCTGCATTCCGACTGCCTGGTCATCCGACGCCACGGCGATGAACAGCGGCGGGGCTGCCCCTTCCGGCGGCGGATTGGAGTTCGCGCCGGCGGCATAGATGGCGGCGGCGAAATCGGGTCTTCCATCGGCGGGACCATATACCGTCGAGAGAACCACCGCGCCGCCGGCGGAGTAACCGATGATGCCGATTCGGTTGGAGAGCACGCCGAATTCGCCCGCGCGCTGCCGCAGCAGACGCACCGCTTGCTGGCCGTCCTGGCCTGCCATCTCACGCACATTCTGGCCCGCTTGCGGACCGGTGGCGGCTGGCCCCCTTCCGGCCGCGGCGGCAGGTGGCGCATCAGGGTCGACGTAGGTAGTGCGGTACTTCAACACAAACGCGTCGACGCCCATTTGGTTCAGCCGTTGGGCTACATCCACTCCCTCATACGACATCATCAGGGTCCGGAACCCGCCACCCGGCGCGACGATCATCGCCGTCCCCACGGCATTGGCCTTCCCGGCCGGGTAGTAGAGCAACACCGGCCGAACGATATTCTGCGCCTGCGGCCGGTCCGGCGTGCCGGCCGTTCTCTCCGGATAGTTCCAATTCTCCGAACCCGGAGCCACGCCCGGATAGAGCGGAATCTCGCGCGCCGGCGGCGCAAGTTGAGCCCAAGCCGCGATCGCCAATCCAGCCAGAATCAGGATCGCGCTCTTTTGAAGGTTCACCGTTACCATTCGAAACCTCTTTCTCCGAAGATGATATGTTACCTCAGCAGCACCGTTGGGAATCATCCCAGGCCGTCGGCGGAGCACCTGCCCGCACGGGAGGCCGCTAAAACCGTGGTCTATCCGACGGTTGTCTCACTGGCGCGCGTGGAGGTCGCGCGGGCACGGCTGGTAGTCACGCGGGCCGAACAGGGCCGGGCGTGCCCCATAAGCGCTAATATAATGATTGCTTTTTGTTCGCCTTTGGTCTAAACTCAGACCATGCTTGGCGCTCAAGATGAAAACTGGCAAGTACTTACCACTCTC
>Ga0224558_1004422_pt1 | contig 10938 bp, 6 predicted proteins | sample 714S32024metaG_FD_180682 | JGI IMG/M metagenome (GOLD analysis project Ga0224558, IMG submission 180682) | Peat soil microbial communities from Stordalen Mire, Sweden - 717 S3 20-24 | ecosystem: Environmental > Terrestrial > Soil > Wetlands > Peat | place: Sweden: Norrbotten County, Stordalen... | reverse complement strand
TGGGACGTGGCACATGTTCGGCATCACGCACATCCTGCCAGTGGACTTCTTTCGCGACCCCGGCAAGAACCTGATGCATGCAACAGCGCACACGCTCACCCAGTCCCCGTGGCACAAGGAGGCGTTCGCGGCGCTGGCGAACTGGGACCAGCACAAGGAGTGGTTCTTTTGGGCGCCGCATGTGATTCGGCACGAGGGGCTTTACTATATGTTCGTCTGCGTCGGCAACAGCCAGGGTCACCAATACAGGATCCACCTGCTGACTTCCAAGGATCTTTGGCACTGGGAGCGGAGCCCGGCCAACTCGTTGCTGACGGACGGCTTCGACGCCCGAGACCCGAACGTATTGCGCTCGGGCAAGGAGTGGATTCTCTATTACACGGCGACATCGAAACCGGATGGTGGCAACCACATCGTCGCCTGCGTGACAAGCCAGGACCTGTTGAATTGGGGTGGCCGCAAGGTTGTTTTCACGCATCCAAAGCAGGGCACATTCGGGGGCCCGACGGAGTCTCCATTCGTAGTGCGGCGAGGAGAATCATTCTACCTCTTTGCCTGCGATGGGGGAACGATCAACGTCTATCTAAGCAAAGGCCCGTTCCACTGGGAGTATAAGGACCAGGTCGGGATCATCCATGCCCACGCCTCAGAGGTGGTGCGCGATGTGGACGGGAAATGGTACATCACCCACGCCGGATGGGAGCACGGAGGCCTCTCCCTGGCACCGCTGATTTGGCATGACGGACTCGACGATGCGGACACCTCTCTGGCGCCGGGAGGATAATGTCACGGCTTCCTCGCAATGGGCCCAGGATGACGCCGGCAGGCGCCTTAGCGGGCGCCGATGTCTCGGCCTCAGGGGCTCGACAAGAAGCGCTCTGTCGTAGTAGCTTGATCACGTGAGCACGTTGGAAGAAATCAAGGCCGCCGCCGCAGCCCTTAATCTGGAAGAGCAGGTTGAACTCTTCAGGTGGTGGACGCAATCGGACATATTCAAAGCGAGGCAACTGAGCGCCCTGAAGCGCGACGTCGCTGTTGGAATCAAGCAGTTAGAACAGGGGCAGTACCGAGTCCTTGACGACGCCAACCTCATGCAATTGGCGGAGGAGGTCGGGACGTCGGGTCGGCAGCGTTTAAAAGGCAAGCGAAGGCAACCGCCAGCATGAGCCAATACCGGGTTTCTGAGGCGGCCAGCACAGACCTACAGGAGATTTGGCTCTTCATCGCCCAGGATAATCCGGATGCGGCAGACCGGTTCATACAAACCATTGTATCCCGTTTCCCCACATTAGCCTCCATGCCCTATATGGGGCGACAACGCGAGGATCTATCTGTCCGGCTCCGAAGCTTCCCCGTAGGAAGCTACGTCATATTCTACCGGCCTATAGGCGACGGTATTGAGGTGGTTCGCATCCTGCACGGCGCGCGAGATTTCCCTCCGCTATTCGAATAAGAATACGGTACCCCTCGCAGCGTCTCACAGCGCCCGCTTGGTGCGGGGGCTTTTGACGTTGTCATCACGCTAGACGTCGGGTAGCTTGCGGTCATGCGGAGTCGCTATACCGCAGTGATTCAGCGGGACTGCAAGTGGTTCACCGCCTTCTGCCCCGAAGTGCCGGAAGCCAACGGCGAAGGAAAGACTCGCGAGGAATGTCTCGATAACCTGGCGGCAGCGATTGAACTGGTTCTCGATTACCGACGCGAGCGGGGGCTCGAACAGGCGCCGCGTGGTGCCGAACAAACCTCTATTTTGGTCTGATGGTTCTCCCGACTGACCGGCAGGTATTGAGAGCTACCTGGGTCCGCCGTTCGAGCAGGCCAGGCAAATGCGCTCGCCCCGATACCGGAACTGGCCGGCAGGCCGAGAAGTCTCAGCCTCACCTTTCAGCCTTGCGTTGCCAGAGATCGAACGGTTTAGCCGCATCGGTCTTAAAGGGCAGAGTTACCTTCCTCCCGGTTCCCGCCGACTCGTAGGCGGCAAACAGAACCTCCATGACCACGCGGGCATCCTCGCCAGTGACCAACGGCGGCCTGTCATGCTTCACGCAATCAACAAAGTGCGCCATCTCGTGCACGAACCCATAGTTCCAAATCTCCTCATAAATGGTGAAAGACCAACCAACAGTAGAGCCCGCCTTTTCAACGGCGTAGTCGTAGCCGCCGGCACTATAGGTTTCAATGGCGTTGCCGTGCAACAGATCGGCGTACGCGACGCCCTTCGAACCATGCACCTCCGCTCTGTCATCCATGCCGCCCAGTTTGGTCCAGCTCTCTTCCGCCATGGCCATAGCGCCGTTGGCGAATTCCAGGATCAGGATGGCGTTGTCCTCGCCGCGGGTCTTGCCCTTGTGCACCTGCGTACCCATCTGGGCATACACGGACTTAATCGCCGGCCGGCCCAGCATCCAGCGGAAGAACTCGATGGCATGGCAGCCCATGTCCATGGTCACCCCGCCCCCTGAGCGGTCCACGTCCCAGAAGTGAGCTGCATGCGGGCCGTCGTGCTTCTCGGATTGTTTGATGAGCACAGGCTGGCCCAACGCCCCGCTGTCCAGGAGTTGCTTCAGCCGGACGTATTTCGGCGTGAAGCACAGTTCCTCAGCGTACATCAGCTTGACCTTGGCCTTCTGGCAGGCCGCGAGCATCCGGTCGGCCTCAGCCAGGTTCAGGCACATCGGTTTCTCCAGCACGATATGCTTCCCGGCGGCAGCCGCAGCGAGGGTAACCTGGCAATGAAGATCGTTAGGAACGCCAATGACCACCAGACTAATTTCCTCCATCTCCAGCAAGCGGCGATAATCGGTGAAATGTTGGGTAATGCCGCACTTCCGGGCGAAGGCTTCTGCCTTCCCCGCGCTGGGTGAAGCCACAGCAACCAATTCCGCGTCACAGACTTGCTTCAGCGCCTCGGCATGAATGCTGGAAATGAAGCCTGACCCGATGAGGCCGACTTTAACTTTGTCGCTCACAAGCTCCATCCCTTTCGGTATTCATAATGGAGAAGCTTGTTGGCGTCCGGGTCATTCGTGATCTTCATATTCTCGCTGTCCCAGCTCAGTTTTGCGCCGCCGTTGTGGACGCAAACGCTGCCAAGCAGGACGGCCTCGGTCAACGGTCCCGCAAAGTCAAAGTTCGACCGAGTCGCCGAGCCGGTCTTGCAGGCCTCAATCCATTCCTGGTGGTGCCCAATCGAACGCGGCAAGGTCTTCGGCGGGCGCTTGTATTCCTTGTCCCGGGTCTCTGGGAGCAGGCGCGGGTGTTCACCGCCCCACCCCGTGACGAGCATCTTCCCTTTGTCGCCCACGAAAATGACTCCATCCTCGGGGTCCATTTCGCGATTCTCCTCCAGCTCCGCCGGGCGCTCGGGCAACATCCCGCCGTCATACCAATGGAGGGTCACCGGCGGCAGCTCGCCTCGCGCCGGGAACTGGTAATGGACTACGCACGCCAATGGAACCGTCTCTGAAAAGACGGGGGTCGAACTGGCCTGAACTGTCTCCGGTGCGCCCAGCTTCAGCGCCGAGAACACAGGGGCCATGTTGTGAATGCCCATGTCCCCAATGCCCCCCGAGCCGAAGTCCCACCAGCCACGCCAGCGGAACGGCGCATAAGCCGGGCTGTACGGCCGCACCGGTGCGGGCCCCAGCCACAAATCCCAATCCAACGTTGGAGGTACAGCAGGAGTCTCCTTGGGCCGTTCGATGCCCTGCGCCCACCAGAGCGGCATCTTGCCCCGGTGCGTCGGGCGGTCGGACCACACATGCGCCTCGCGCACAGGCCCGATGGCGCCATCGGCGAGCCATTCGTTAATCTCCCGGTTCCCTTCGAATGCCATTCCCTGGTTGCCCATTTGCGTGGCAACCTTGGCCGCGCGCGCTGCTTTCGCAACGGCTCTCGCTTCATAGACCGTGCGGGTCAGTGGTTTCTCGCAATAGACATGCTTGCCCAGCTTAATGGCCGTGATGGAGACAACCGCGTGGTTGTGATCCGGCGTGGCGACCACCACCGCATCAATGTTCTTCTCCTTGTCGAGCATCTGCCGGAAGTCCTTGTACTGCTTCGCCGCGGGGCACTGTTTGAAGGTCTTGGCAGCGTAATCCCAGTCCACGTCGCATAGGGCCACTATGTTCTGGCTGCTGACCTCCGCGAGGTCCGAGGCGCCCTGGCCGCCGAAGCCGACGCCGGCAATGTTGAGCTTGCTGTTGGGCGAAGCCTGGCCCGCTCTGCCCAGCACGTGGTGAGGCAGGGCCATGAAGGTGGTCACGGCGCCAGCAGCGGCGAGAAAATCGCGTCGTGAGATGTTTCGGGCCGGTTGGGTTCTGATGGGTTGTTGTTTTTGCATATTGAGTTGAGGTGTTGGACTAAGATGATCGGCGAGCAGCAGAATCCCCCACCGCCTCCCGGTCACACAGCACAGTCGCATCGGGATGCAGCCAAAGCAATGAGGCCGGAAACTGCGTGGTGACCACAGGCTTCATCAGCCGTCTCAGCGCCGCGCGTTTTGGCCTTCCATTCACCAATAGGAGTATCCTCCTCGAACGCAGAATGTCAGCCATTCCTAAAGTTAAACCATAGCGCGGCTTGCTTGCCAGACTCTTGAGCATACCGTGCTTTCGAGAACTTTCGGCCAGCGCGGCTACGTGCACCTGAGGTGTGATGGTCTCTGCCGGCTCAATCATCGCCACATGCCCATTGGTGCCCAGTCCCAGCACGCAGATATCAATGGGGCCGTTGGCCGCCAGCCAGCGCGCGATTCGGTGACAATCCGCTTCCGGCTTGGTAGCGTCGGTTCTAAAGCCGGCGAAGCGATTGCGCTTAATGCCCAGCGGCTCCAAAACCTTCGATCGCAAGTCCTCTGCGCAGCTAGCCGGTTCGCCCCGGACCAGCCCGCCCCATTCGTCAATCTGGAGAACCCGCAATCGGCCGAAGAGCTTCGGTTGACTGCCGTGTCGGGCCGCGAGCAATTCGTAAGCGCGCGTCGGGGTCGCACCGGCGGAAACGCAGAGCAATGAACTTGGTTGTTGGCTTAATTCCCTGCAGATGAAATCGGCCGCGGCGCGGCTCATGGCCTCGTAATTGTTAAGGACTTGCATTCTGAGACCATTTGCCCGGGCGGTTTCCATGTGCCCGGTATATCCTATGCCGGGCCAATGATGCAACCCTTCCATGCGCCAAACGGCGGCGACAGGTGGTTGCTTCAAATGCCGCTAGTTCGTAGGCTCAGGCAAGGTACAAAACCTGGCTTATGGCATCCCTCGGAAACTCAGATTACACCTTGCGCCCGGCTGGCCCGCGAGGCACTCACGACGGTCTCGGTCGCTCGTGCCATGCGGTGTGCCGGGTGCTCGCCCGCTGGCTTGCGGTGGGGGCCAGCGCACTCATTTTGCTGCGCGAGGGAATGCTGCCAGCGGCACAACTGATGTGGCATGAGGTACGGCTCGATTCCGAAGGGAAGCTGTTAAGTTGGGTCGAGACCGGCGCCCCTTACGGCCGAATCGTCCGTAACGCCTGGGAGGCATTCAAAAACATCCCGGTCCAGCCTGATGGTTATCGGACCTACTTCACCCACCCGACATTTTATGGGCCGAACGACCCGGACTACCGAACCAACCTAAATCAGTACTCCCCGCTCGAAACCGCCCGCTACTTGCTGCAGCATCCCGAACTGGACCCTGCGGGGACGGCCCTGGCAAAGGACATCTTGGACTGGGTAACCGCGTTCTTCGCGGCAGACTCAATGACCATGGGAGGAATACCCGAGAAAGGGCGGCAATGGGGCGCAGACGTTCTCTCCGAGCAAGTCAACGACATGGACAAGATGTCGAGCCACACCGCGCGGTATGCCTCGGTGCGGGCATTGTGGCACGAAGTCTCGGGCGACCAGGACTCCAAGGAACGAGCGTTCCGCTCATTTAATTGGGCCACTTATTCCTCACGCGAAAACGGTCTGGTCAAAACCAGTCTGGACGAAGGGACGGGGTACTGGTTCTCGGACGGCTACGGCGATTACATGCGGCACTTTCTGCGAGGCATGGCGTCTGTGCCGGAATGGGCGCCTGCGAACGAGGATCACCTGCTCGGCTCCACGTCGGTTGTGCGCTCAGTCAGTTACGGCGAACGCGAAGTCACCTACGTCACGTTCGATCGCCGATCTCGGGAAGTCCTGCGCCTTCGCCATCAGCCTGCAGCAGTTCGGGCCGGGACTGTGGCTCTCCCCCGAGCAAAAGGTCTCCAGAGCGGGAGCCAAGGATACAGCGTCGAGCCCGTAAGGCAGGGAGGGTTCGTGGTCCGGATTGAGCATCACGGATCGGCCAAGGTTACGATCCAACAGTAAGGAATAGCTTACCGAGTCATTCCGACCGGGATCAGCTCGACGGCCTGGATCATGGCCTCGTGACCCTGCGTGGACTTGAACCGCAGTTCGATAACGCCGTTTTGAGGGCGGACACCGGGAAACTCACGCATATACGCTTTGAATGTCCCGACCTCCTTCCGCACGCTCAAGTCCTCGATCACCGTCACGCCGTTGATGGCCACCGTGGTCGGACGCGAAACAGGCTCCCACTTGCCTTCCCGCTCGACCCAAGGAGTCTCAGGCGTGTCGGCCCAATGGAGGCGAACGAGGTATTGGCCGGGGGCGGCGGTGAGGTTCACCCAGAACTCAGGTGCGTGGACGCCGTAGCGGTAGATCTCCTCGTCTTTGGTTCCGCCGATATACATGCTCCGGCGCCGAGTCCACCAGCAGCGAGCCACGGTGTCCGCTGCAAACCCTAGCCGAGTGACAAACTCCGTGCCCGGCCGCCAAGCCTGTCCCTGGGAATCCACATAGTCGTCGCGGCCCGTGTAGCCAAAGATGAGCCGTTGGGGTTCCTTTGGACCGCCGCCCGAACCAAACCCCGCCTCGCCCGTGGCCGCCGAGTATTGTGCTGAATCAATGCAAACCAGCGCGTTGCGAGCCAGAGGATTCTTCTCTCCGCGCACAACGATCCTCAATTCGTGGGGACCATTCGTCAGGCCCTTCTTCACGAACAGAGGCTGCTTGTGCCTGACGGAAGGATTCCAGCACTCCACCAGCGTCGGCTCTTTCACCCCATCAACGAGAGCATCGGCCCAGCCGCCGTCCGGCCCCACTGGACCTGTCAGGCAGACGCGATTCCCAATGAAATTGAAGGTCATCGAGGCACCCGCCTCCGCCGTCGAGCGGAAGGAGCCGCCGTGGGCCGCAGTGTTCGTGCCCACCGCCCAAGCCCCCGTGAATGCGAAAGCCCCGTCATCGGCGACCTGCTGTGGATCTGGGCCTGTTATCACAATTCGTCTCCGGCCATCGTGCCGGACCTTGACCATGCAGTCCCCGTTCGACAGCACGGCCACCATGTAACCATTCCCATTCAAGTCCGCACGCGGCTTCAATCGCCTTCCGTCCGCCTCAACCGAGGCCGGTTGGAAAGCCAATCGAAGAACCTCCTGCACGTCGGGTGGGGCATCATAAGTCGAGTAGCGTATGCGGCCCTGTTCGTACAGGACGTTTGTGACGACCGAGGTGGAGCGCACGATGTGGTTCTCGCGGTTCGGGCCGAAATACTCCGGAAGCCAGGCAATGGCTTCAAGAGCCTGGCATAACGGCCAGGGATGGGCCAGGTTCGACCACTCGCCGGTGGCGACCTGGTTACCGAGCAAGCCATCCTTGACCACCCCGTTAGCCGGACTGTCGTAAGTAGCCATGAGCACCATCCGCCGACCGATTTCCACGGCCCAGTCGCTCCCGGCCAACACACCGTAACGGATAAGGGTCGGCCCGGCTGTGTATTGGTTGTAGGAGAGGGACGTGCCACAGCAAACGGAGGATTCCGGAAAAGCCCAGGCGCCATTGTACACGTCGCCTTGCGAGGCGGGGTCAGCCCCGTTGCGGTTCCACAATAGCGAGAGCATGTTCCGGAGGTCGTTTCGCCAATTAGGATACGCCTGGGGATACTTCATCAAGTGATCCGCGCACATCGAAACCATCCCGCACATCATCGGATTGTCCCAATCCCAATAGGTCCGCCCCCACGTGTCGCTCACCCACCAGGCCGGCAGTATCTGCTCGTTCAGAAAGCGGCGGCCGGCGTCCCGGGCTTTTACGATTGCTCCCTCCTTGCCGTTGTAACCGATGCGAATCAAGTCATCCAGGAAATCCACGATGATGGCCGTGGTCCCGGTCAGCACGTCCGACCAGCCGACGACGGAAGGGTCCGCATAACGATTCCAGGGTGACAGCTCGGATTTCGCAAACTGGCACTTGGCCGCGAAGACATCGCCCCAATGCTTGGCCATCGTCAGGTAGCGGGGATTGCCGGTGAGCTTGTAGGCCCTGAGCACTTCGATGCCCGTGATGGCGCAAAGATCGAGTTGGTTGCGCCCCGCGGGATCACACTTACCGTAAGCCTTGCCGCGCGTAGGCGTGCTGATGGGGAATAGAGGCCAGGCGGCGGTTTCGTCCGTCAGTCCATAGTCGAGGATGTAGTCAACCACGAGCGGGATATAGATAAAGGCGATCGGGTCCCCACTATACTGGTAGTAGGATGTCAAGCCCTTGATAATACTCCAGGCGCGGGCGCACAAATCCCCGCACATCCAGTCAGTGGTCGGGGGAATGACAATGGTGCCGTCAGGTTTGATGCTCCAGTGCGAATTGTATATGAAGTCCGGCGCGGCCATGACCGCCTTGGGCTTGTCCACCCACGGATAGCGCTTATAGACGTTAACGGCGATGTTGACCCGCTCGTCCAACTGCCCGTTCAACCCCTGATACCACGGCGCGATGACACCTTGCGCGTCCTGGACAGTCTCATGGGCATAATAAGCCGGCAATGTGGCAGCGGGCAGAGCGTTGATGAAGAAGACGGTGGCGGAAGCCAGCACCGAGGCTGCTATCGCGGCGCAACGCCCGGAACCATGTCTCCCACGCAGGGAAGGCTTCCTGGCGATCCCGGCCCTGAATAATTCGAAAACAACCCTCATAGTGAACGTAAACCAAGCTTTGGCCAACCCTTGCGGTTTGGCCAAAGCCATGCATTGTTCCTCGGCAACCTGCGCCCGACAGCAGCTAAATGAGGCTGCGTTCGGCGGATTCGACCCGCCGAACCAGTCGAGCTTGGCGCTTACGGTATCTGCGGACGATAGAACTTCTTCTGTTCCTGAGGCGTCGGTGTGTAGCTGGATTGACCGGCGGTCCCGGACACGACGGTCCAAGGGCCGGCGAGCGAGTCAGCGCTCTGCAAGGCCACGCCCCCGCTCCAGTGAATGACGACCTGCCCGGTTGCCACATTGGCCCTGATGATGCCGGGGATCTTCAGGGAACTGGGTCCTCCCAGCGCCTCGAGGAAGGCGTCCGGACGCCGGCCATTGCTGAACTGGATGCTGCTGACGTAGGCCTCCGGCGCCACGTCCGCGTCGGCCCCATCGGAGGCAAAGACCAATGCGGTCGGATCTAGAGACCACCGCCCATCTATTCCGTTGTTAAGGATCTGATTGCCGACTTTGACCCCGTCGATGAATTTGGTGAGTACCGGCGTCGGGGCCGTCCCCGTCTCCGTTCCCGTCAAGTCGAAGGCGAACGCCAGCCTGTGCCATGCACTGGCAGTCACAACGCCGTCATAGACACTGCTGATGCCAATGCCGTTGCCGGAATTCGCATTGCCGACAAACAAATCACCGTCGCTCCCGTTGCTGGGATCGGTCTGCCACAAGGAACGCCAGGTTCCATCCGCGCTAGTCGGAAAATAGATGTCATAGATGAGCGTGTATTGATTGACGTAGTCGCCGCCGCCATTAGGCACCGCCCCGTGAGTCATCACGTATCCGCCCCATTGAGGGACGGACGGCATGAAGTGCATCACAGCGGTCGGCACGCCGTTGATGTCGGAAATGCCGAAGCTCGACGCAGTGCCAAAGGTCGTGTCGCCCTGCACCGTGGTATCAAAGAACTGCATGTCATTGCCGTAACTGGCGGCCAGGTTGGTGCTGAGAAAATCCCATTGGCCGGTAACAAACACGGAAGGATTTATAACTGTTAATACCGCGGCTGGCGGTGGGCTGGTAACCGCCCCGCCCCCGCCTGTGACGACCACATCATAGGTGCCCACGGCTGCGAGGGACGCATTGGGGAAAACCAGGTTCTGGGCGGTCTTGCCCGGCAGGTTCGTTCCATTCTGCCGCCATTGGTATGTGAACGGGCCCAAGCCGAGCGCGCCGGCGATGCTTAGTGTGGCGCTGTTACCAACAGCGACCGTTACTGCCGCTGGGGTCGGGGCGCCAGTCAGCAGCGGCGGGTTGGGGCTGGTGATGCTGTACAGGCCGAAATCATCAATGCCGAAGTACCAGGCATACGCTCCGACCATGGCCATGCGAAAGCGCACGGCGGGCTGATTGTCTGCTTGCGCCAAACGGATCACCTCTACGCGCTTCGATCCCGTCTGATCGTCATTGCCCCTCGCGCTGAGGAACGGCGCCAGCGTTGACCACAGGTTGGACTTGACCCCGATGTACTGCCCGTAATAGCCATTGGCAGTCGAGTTTAGGTCAACATTAGGAACGTCGCCATACACGGTCGCGAATGTGTTCGAGGCATTGATATTGCCCGCGCTATCGGACAGAATGTCCGCGCCATCAAGCATATACAACGCCGGCAGCCATGTCGCGCCGCCGTTAATGGAATACTCGACCGACGCGATATTATTCTGGTTCTGGATGTAAATGTCGTGAAAGGAGAGATACACGCTGGCCTTGCCGCTCAGGTTGTAATCGCCGGTGAACAGGTAATCAATCTGTTTCTGGCTGGAGGAGGTGCGGTCCGAGATGGCAATAATCGAATTGCCGCTGATCAGGTTGGTCACCACTGCGTTGTTGATAACCTGGTTGGGCGCGACATTGAAGATCGTCAAAAAGTCAGTGCCGTCC
>Ga0224558_1004416_pt1 | contig 10949 bp, 8 predicted proteins | sample 714S32024metaG_FD_180682 | JGI IMG/M metagenome (GOLD analysis project Ga0224558, IMG submission 180682) | Peat soil microbial communities from Stordalen Mire, Sweden - 717 S3 20-24 | ecosystem: Environmental > Terrestrial > Soil > Wetlands > Peat | place: Sweden: Norrbotten County, Stordalen... | reverse complement strand
CCACCACGTTGCGTAAGTCGAACGTCCCCAGGAAATCACGCAGCTTTTGCAGGGTTGTTTCCCTCAGACGCTGGGGCTTGCCGTCGGGCTGGTCAGCAAGCCGGTCGCGCAGGTGACTGACCAGTTCCAGCAGCGATGCCCGCATTACCTGCTGGACTTCCGCGCAGGCTTCCGACATGGTCTGGACAGCCTTGTCGCGCTCGGTCTGGAACATACGGGCTGAAATCTCCCGAAGCTGCTCCGGCACGCCGTAGCTGACGTACTGCCAGGTGAAGGTGAAGCGGGAACGCACCTCCTCCACCGGTGGATAGTCAGCCGGGTTATGGAGCGTGCGCAGCCTTCCCGCTGCCTCCTGGCACAGGCGGGGATAGGCGAAGAGGAACACCTCGACTAACACCCTGCGCTTCTCCCTGAATTCGTTCAGCTTTTCATCCACCGTCTCCAGCAACCCCAGCGGTAGAAGATGAATACCCACCTCGAACGGCAGGCACGTATCGTAAAGGAAACGGCGAACGTCGCCATCGAGTGTGCGGATGACTTGGAGTTCTGGTGAGTCAAGTAAGGTTTTCGCTTCTGTTTTGTGACGAGTGTCCACTATGTCTGTATGAGTAGAGATTTCTGTGGGATAGGGCGGATTTGGCCATTTCGAGTGTCCACTATGAGAGTGTCTACTTTTCCGTAGCGGCGCGAGGCAGTTCGCCATTTTGCGCATAATCCACTATCTGAGGGATCAGAAACGTGGCGGAATCCGGCCCGTCGATCCGCGCCGTCGCGGGTCAGGCATCGTGGCTGAAGCGAAACTTGCGAGACGGCTTGTTAACAATCATGGTATCCAGACGGGAAGCAATCGCCGCCATGCCCTCACGGACTTGCGCCCGCAGTGCGTCAACGTTCCGAATCGCATCGGTGTTGACTCCATTAAGCAACGCGCGGGCTTTCTCAACTTGCTCTTTGAGTTCACGGTCATCGGTGACATTTCGAAAATCGAACGTATCCAGAAAAGCGCGAAGCTTCTGGACGGCGGATTCCCGCAACTGCTTGGGCTTACCGTCGGCGTCCTCCGTGAGACGCTCACGCAGATGTTCCACCATCTCCGCCAAAGCCGAACGCAATACTTGCTGAATCTCTTCTGAGGCCTCGGACATCAGCCGGGCAGCCTTTTCCCGCTCGTTCTCGAAAACCCTGGCGGATACTTCTCGCAGCTGCCCCGGCACTCCGAAGCTTACGTATTGCCAAGTAAAGGCGAATCGTGAGCGTACCAGATCGATGGGCGGGTAGTCCCTGGGATCGTACAGAGTCCGCAAGCGTTCCGCAGCCTGCTGGCACAAGGCGGGATAGGCTGAAAGGAAGTTCGCCACCAGTTCGCTGCGCTTCTGCTCGAACTGCTGGAGTTCCTCATCCACGGTTTCGAGCAGCGGCAGCGGCAGAAGATGAATGCCGGCTTCAAAGGGCAAACAAGTGTCATCGAGGTATCGCCGCAGCTCGCCATCGAGCCGGCGAATCATCCTGAGCTCCTCGGAATCGATCAACACCTTCGTCACACGAATCAGTTTCTTGTCGGCATCGACTTCAATATTCGAGGTGCCGACTTTGCGGGTGTTGCCGAGAAGTCCCAAATGCACTTTCACGCAGACCGTTTTCTGAGCCAGGTCCTGGCCGTTCGTTTCCATTTCCAAAACTGCTGACGTTGTTGACATGGTCTTATCTCCTTTGGGTTTGTTTGAGATTTGCGACCGACAACCCGGAATTGTTCTCGAAGAGTGCCGCATCGCGGGGTCGATCGAAGCCTGTTGGGCGGGCACGCGTCGAATGCGGTGACGATCGTATTGTCCTTGGATACGCGAAACTGGTTCGGGGAAAAGGCACTTCTGACACGCGCTGAGAATTTTGCTGCCGCGAATCGGTGGTGGAGATGGAAGAAGGGGGGCTTTGCCCCTGCGACTCTAGGATTCAACGCTTATGTGCCAAGGTAGGTGCGAGGCCCTGCGGGCTTGCGAGGGCAAGCTCCGGAGCCCCACGGAGGTGGGCAGCTAGTGGGAAAAAGATGCGCCCGCGTCAGAACCGGAAGCCAACCCGCCGTCTTTCGGAATGCGGCGGAGCCTCGATGGCGTGGGTCAGGGCTTCCCGGTCACCAACAAACACGACCTGCTCAATAGCACGCGTCAAGGCCGTGTAAATGAGAGTGCGGTCAAGCAGGCGGCTCCACACCACCGGAATGATGACGCGCTGAAACTGGCTTCCCTGCGCCTTATGGACGGTGATTGCATGGGCCAGTTCGAGCCGGTCCATCGAATCTTCGGTGAACCGGTGGACCACGCCGTCAAAGTCGCACTCGATCGCATAGCGGAGGGTCCCTACTTCCGAACGTTCTGAAACGATACGGCGGATGCGTCCCAGACTGCCGTTAAAGAGATCGCGATCATAATCGTTCACAAGGTGGATCACGGGCTCGGTCTCGGCCAGGTCCCATCCGGGCACCCACGGCTGGCCGGTCGCGACGAGCTTGTGGATAGCCGCGTTAAGGGTCTCCACCCCGGCTTCGCCGCGTTTGGTGACTCCGAGGATCTGCACCTCATCGTGATTCGCCAGAGATTGTCGAACGTCAACGACGGTGCACGGGATGTGGCGGCTTGCGGCTTCTATGAACGCCACTCCTGGCGCGGGACCGGCGAAGGAATCGAAGGAAGGAACGCGCCCGTGGCGGATCTCGTGCGCGCGCGCCGGAATGGGGCTGCCCGCGGCCTGGCGATGCACTTGAGTGAGCTCCTGTTGGGGCACGGCATCGCTCCCCGCTAACATATGAAAGACCAACCCTGGCCCGATGGGGGGCAGTTGAAAGGGGTCGCCCACCAGCAGCAGTCGCACCCGTTGAGGCAACGCCCGCATTAAGCGATAAACCAGGATGAGGTCCAACATCGACGATTCGTCAATGACGACGAGATCGTTGTCACCCAGCGCGAGACGGCCTTGTTTGAGTTGATTCAGGACTGCGGTGATCGTAAAGGCTTCCCGGCCGGTGGCTTCGCGGATTTTCTGAGCAGCACGGCCGGCCAGAGCCATCTGGACCACGCGGCCATTCCTCGCTGCAACGACAGCGCCGATGGCTTTCAGGACCATGGTCTTACCAACGCCCGCGCCGCCTTTGAGGACACTCAGCCTTTGCGACATCGCCATCTCCGCAGCGGACTGCTGCTCAGTATTGAGGTAAATCTCATTCGCTTGCTCGAACGAAAGAATAGCGTCATGGACCGGCGTGGCGCCGCCACCCTGATCCTGCTCCTGAACCGGGAGCGAGAGCAGTCCTTGGAATGTCGTGGCGAGAAACTTTTCCATTACCGCGCAGCCGAAGGCTTGATAGCCGGCCAGCTCATCGCCCACCAGGGTGCCGTCCGCGATGGCCAGCTTGATCGCCCGCTGAGCTACTCGAAGTTCCCGAACGCGAAGCAGTTTCAAAATGCCGGCCTGGAGCGCAGTAGAATCGACCCGCGTGTCTTTTTCGGCATGAAGCCGCGAATAGATGACCGACTCGACTGCCGCGACCAAACGCCGGTCGTCATCCGCGCCAATGCCCAAGGAGTGGGCGATCCTGTCCGCGGCCGGCCACCCCGTCAGGAAGAGAAGACGGTAGGGGTTTTCGCGCAGCTTCTCTACCGTGCGGGCCGGCCAGTAGCGCAGCACTCTGGAGGCCAATCGAACGTCTGCGCCACAGGCATCGAGGAAAGCCGCTACGCTGGCTTCCTGGGCGTTCTCCTGCCATCGCTGGATGAGCTTGCCGGCACACTCCTTGCCCAGCACCACACTGAGTTTCTCGACGTCCGCATGATCCAGCAAGGCGACCAGCCCCTCGCCAAACGTTTTCGACAGCCGTGCCACCTTTGCCGGCCCGATACCGATACCCCGGAAGGCGGCATGCTGGGTGAGGTAATGAGCGATAACCCGGCCATCGGGTTTCAGCGGGTGGGCGTTTTCAACCTGCAACTGATCGCCGAACTGCGGATGCCGCGCGAAGGTTCCCCGAAGTCGCCAGGTCTCGCCACGCTGGGGAGGGCGACCGATATGAGCCCCATCGGCCACGGCGCGCAGCCGATTGCCGGAGGGGTCTTTTCCAAAGAACACCGCGCCGCCCCGCGGCCCGGGATAAACCGAAGTCACCAGCATGGTGATTTCTGCCGTCAAGGGCGATACCTTCCTACGTCCATGACTTCTTCTATCAGTTCGTATTGCCGCAGGCGCTCTTCGAGTTCCCGGTTCCTCTGGCGCAGCGCCTCGACTTCCGCCGAGAGGGTGGCCACCTTTTCCTCGAGTCTTTGGATTTGCCGGTCCTGGGCATCGACCTTGTGAAGCGCGCTTCTTACCTTCTGGCTCTCGCGCGACCCAGCCAAACAGTGCATGCGCTCTTCGATCAGCGCGCGAGCCTTTTCATTGGTGTAAAACACCTGCCGTCCGAATCCACAGTGCCGTGCGATCTCGCTGTAGTTCGGTCCACCCTCGGCATTCAGCGGGACCATCTCTCCGGCCTTGTCGAGTTGGTCCAGATAGGCGACCACACTCTCGACGTTTTCCGTGCCCCGTTGTTGTCCACTTTTTTTCACGCCTTGGCCCCCACCGGCTTCGTTCATCTCATCCACGGGCTTCCCTCCCTTTTCTGAAGGCGAGCGTCTTGCGCGGCGGCGGCGGAATCGGCTCGAAGAGTTTGTCGGCATTCTTGCCGAAGAGCCGGGCATTGTATTCCACCGTTACCCAGCGCTCGATCCAGCCATCCAGCTTCTGGCGGAGTTCCGCATTCTCCTCTTCCAACATGCGAATGCGCTCCTCTAACGGACGGCGCAGCAAGGCGGCTGCCACCGCCGTGCTGAAGTTTTTGCGCTGCAGTTCAGCGTATTCAGCAACCACGGGCCCGAGATCATTGTTGTAAAGCGCCTGACGCGTTACCTTGAGCCGCTTGGCGAGCCGCAGCATATTGATGGGATCGGTCTGGGGAGACAGGTTCGTCATGCGGCCAAGTTCCGCCCGGGCTGCCTTGACCAGTAATTCGCCACGCAGGGGCCTCGGCCCCTGGCGGATCGCCCTCGACGCTTTCTCCTTTCTCATTGTTCTCATATGAGTTGCCATGTCATTCGACCGGTGCGCCGATGGCATGCTGCCCGGCGAACACGGCCACTTTAGCCCCAGTCTCGTGCTTATCCTGCTCATCGACTGCCAGGGCAGACTCGATTCCGGCGAGGGTCCGGCGGTTGAAGGCAACCCAGTTGCCCGCGCCACCAACGCCACCCTCGAACGCGTGCTCCGCTTTCAACAGCTCGCCCGCGGTAAAGGTTCGGAGTTGGACCAGATTTTGCCTTTCTTCCGCATCCCCTTGGGTCCGCAGATATTCAGAACAGCCCGCCAGGCAGTTCAGATGGTAGGGGCACGGGATGATCGCAAAATCATGCGTGCAGACCCCATACGGCGTGAAGTGAGCGATGCCGACGAAAGTCTGGAGGAACTCCTGCTTTTCCACTGGATCTTCAATGCCGTGATAGATGCTGGCCGTTGCACCCTGCAGTTTTCCCGTTACCAACATCTCCTGCGCCCAGGCGACACGCTGCTCCACCGTCCCGTGCTTGTATGCTTGGTTCTGGCGGATGTCCCGTCGACCCATCCACCGGGCTAATTCCACTTCGGACAAACCACCCTGGTCAGCCAAAGTGTTCAACCAATGGCGGAAAGCGTGGGTATGGATTCTCATCGGAGAACCGTTAGGGTGTTTAAAGCCGCGGCGGGAAAAGACCGTGTTTTTTTGCCGGTGGCCCAGCAGGCCGCGGAGGACGCCGGCATTCAGTAATTCCGGAAGGAACGTCAACGTCGACCGGCTCGAATAGAGCTGGTTGTGGAATGTCACGCACAGCGACGCGGACAGCATCTGAACCCGGCCACCGGAGAGACATAGGACTTCCAGTGCCCCGCGGCGTTTCAAGAGCGCGCGTTCAATGTCTCGGACGCGATATAGGCAGGAGGGATTGTGCTCGCCATGCAAGCGTGCCCTCTCGACTGGCTCCAGTCCAAGGGTTTTGTACAGGAAGCCACGGATCGCAGCCTGTTCTGGCGGGAAGGGCAGAATTTTCATCAGCTCTCGAATGGAGAGCAGGGCATCGGGATCGGGATTGCCGGGAAGCGGTACCCGATGGGGATTCTTCTCCAAAACGGCCGCCGCCTGTCGGGCAGGCTCACAGAGCCGGACGAGATCGCCCACCGCGCGCCTCGCCAGAGGCGCCGCGCAGCTCGGAAGCCACTTCACAATGGGATCTCCGCCCTTCTCCGGCCAGTAACGCAGGCCGCATCTCTTTACTGCTTCACCCGTTGTGATGTCCCTGATATCTCGACCCTGTGGATCGAGAGCCGTTTCCTCTACCCAACAGTCGCGTGGCAACGTGAGCACTTCGCCCACACGGAATCCCGCCACCACCAAGAGATCAATAATCCGAAGCACGATACACTCGTCATCGTCCGTGGCTTGACTGGAGATCTCCGCTAACGCCTCCAGGACTTCTGCTGCGGGCATCTTCTTTAAGCCTTCGGCCTGGGAGGCCGAATCCAGGCCATCCCCTGTCATGGGCCTCGGGACGACGTTTTGAAACCGGATGCGCGTGCGGCTAAGTTGGTGAGCATTCAAGAACTCCGCGACCTCCCGCAGCGCATTCCCAATATTGTATGCCGTGCCCGCCGAGCACTGCCTTTGCACCTCCTCCATGGCAAGATGGAAATGCCTGCGCGTAAGCCGCGTGGGGTCCGAGCGGTCATGAGAATTCTGGGTGGTCGCGTACAAAAATTGCAGTGCCCGTACCATCGCCGCTTGACGACTCGCCCCCACGGCGCGGTTACTTGCCCGCAGGCGAATCAGCGCCTTGGCGAAATCTCCATAGGGAGAGACAAACGGTACAAGGGGATCCGCGTGTCGCTCCCGGCGCTCGGCAAAGAGCAAACGATTCATATCGCGAGTGTGAGCTCGCCGGTTCCGGTCGTACTGCCTGGTCTCCCAACAGCAGGATTCCCAGATGATGTCCGGATAGGTTCCAAGCTTTTTGGCCTCTCGAATCATCCCCAGGAGCCGACGGATCTCCGGCGTCTTACCGCTTCGCGTCATCGGTTCTCCCCCGCGATGTTTCGAGCCTTTTCAGCAGCTCCTGGATCGCCTCGATGACACCCTCGAGCTGTTTGGGAATGCGATTACTGGGATTGCCGTCGCGCTGGCTTAATCCCTGCACGTGAAGCTGCAACTCCTCCAACATCCGACGGTGCGGACCCTCCGTCCAGGCGACGAACTTTGGGCAGGCATAACAGGAAAGCGGCGGGTACAGATGACATAAGAAATCCGCGCCGCACGCTCCGATCCCGCCGAGATTCTTTAAGGTGGGAGTCGCGCCGGGGATAATGCTCCCCGGGGCCTCCGCTCCCGTCCGGGGCCGCACCTCTCCCAGAAATCGGCGGATAACCGTGGTGAACCGTTCATTGCCGCCGAGCGCTTGGTCCAACCGTTCGACCGCGCTGCTGGTGGATTTCACGTATACCAGCACGCTGCTCACCTGAGAATGATCCAGCATTTCAGCGATCAGCCTCGCCGGCGTACCCTGCGCGGCCAGACGCGTCCCGAAAGTATGGCGAAACCTCAATGCCGATAGCCCAAGAATCTTCTGGGTGCGCGGCGAAACAATGCCTGCCCTCAAGGCGAACTCGCGGACGTGGCGATCGAAGGCCACTCCGGAAAGATGCAGATCGTATTCCTTCTTCAGCGCGTCGGGCAATTTTCTCAAATACGTGTGCCGGCTCGTGCATAGCAGAGGCATGTCCGAGCCACGGTTGCCGTGCTGCCTGTGATTCTGTTCAATAAGTTGTTCCAGAGCACGGCCAAGCTCGCTGGAAATGCGCCGCCGCTTGGTCTCATAGCCAACCGCTGTCCGCTGCTTCCTACGAGGGACGTCGAGTGCGTAGAAGGCCTCTCCCGAAGTCCTACGGTACATGTGAATGTGGCATTCCTTGAGGAGCAACAACTGTGAAGTACGAGCCCCCAGCTCCAACAGCAGCATGACACACACTCGCTCAAGAAGCGTTCCTCTTTCCAATTTCAGCGCCTGCCGGACCAGCCAGTGCTCCTGCTCGTCGAGAGGACCTTTCGCCGGATCACGGGACATGACGGACTGTCCAACTGGCCAGCTTGAGATCTTAATCTGGTCCAATCGGCTAAGAATGTCTTCGCGAAAACCCGGCACCTCCTGAGCCACACCCCATCGATACCATTGCTGTGTCGCTCTGAACCTCACCCCGGCGCCGCGTCTCCGCATCTCGGCCAGCGCCCGTTCCAGAACCGGGTAGGTGAGCGCCGCGAGGGAACGTAAGGGGCCGGTTACGGAGAGCAGCGACCTGAGATCCTTGAAGATTTGACAAGTTGTGTGGGGCGCATGGGCCTCGATCGAATGCACGACATAGGCCTTCATCGCATCTTCAATGTCCGCAGCATTCTCCATCAGCTTCCAGTTCACGATTACAGCGCGAGTAACCTCATTGAGCCGCCAGCACTCTTGTTTCGTGCTGACGGTATGACCGCTCCTGTCAATGACAACGCCTGGGTTCTTCCAGGCGTACCGCGGCCTGAGGGACTTCGAGCTCTTTCTCGCGTGGACCGGCACTCTGTTAACTCCGGTAAAGTTCCGCTTGGTACCTCTCGGCAAGCTCCATGGCCTGCGCCTCAACCACGGCGCGTGTGTAAATCTCCGGCATGATGGATCCCTCCGCCCATCCGTTCAGATACGTCTGCACTTTTTGCTGTTGGTCGTCACTCCAGCCCAGCTCCCGCGCTTTCTCCAGCAGCCGGTTGTTGAAGGTGTGGCGAATATTGTGCGGGTGCAACTTTCCCCGTAAATCCGGGAAGCAGCGCCTTACAAGACAACTGAAGATCCCGTTCAACCCCGAAACATCCAGGGGCACCCCGCCACGCTGGCTGGTGAATAGATAAGGATGTCGGCCGGGCTTGCGGTGCTTCTGCGCATAACGCCATAGCTCCACGGCAAGAGCTTTGGGAATCGGAATCTCACGCTCGCGCGTCTTCACCGCTGGCTCGTTGCGGCGAGGGTCGCCCTTTTCGTCCGGCGCCCTCTCCACCGTCAGCGTGTTCTTCGGCCCTTGCGGAAGATGGCGCAGCTTGAGCTTCAGCACTTCCCCACGGCGCAGTCCCGTCGCCAGCATCAACTCGACGATGACATAGTTACGAAACCGCACGGTGGGTTTGAAGGGATTCCGCGGGCATGCCGGTCTGACCACTTCTCGCAGTTCCGCAATTTCGTTTTCGTCCAACCCATAGCGCTTTCTCAGCGACTTTCCGGCAAGCTTGTTGCTCCGGAATGCCCGCTGGATCCGCTCTCGGCTCGTTTCCGCACTCGTCCTCGTTTCACAGGCAGGCCCCACCACGGGAACGAACTCATCGACAGCCCAGATGAGGAACCGCTCGACCACGCCCAGATAGAAATTGAACGTCGCTGGCGACAGCGTATCGACCACTTCCCGACCTGTCAGGCCAGCCAAAGACCCTACCTCAGAAATTTTCCGTATGCGCAGATAGCGACAGAACCCCGTGATCTCCGCCGCCGTGGGCAGTTGTCTCCGCCGCAGTCGCGACTCCAACTCCACGCCGGCAGTGTCGCACCACCCGTAAAACCACTGCAGCACTCTCAAGCTACGCAGCAGGGTGCTCGCTTGGCTCCTCGGCCTACACTCATCGAGAATGTAGCGGGTCGCCAGGACAACCGGCTGGAGCGTCTCGCGATATAGCAGAACTGGGAACCGCTCTCCGGATCGGAAGCGAGCGACATGCACGAAGTAATATGCAGCGGGCCTCATGCTCAACAGTGTCTATCATCAAGTCCAATTGGAGTCAATAAGAATCGTATTAGTTGACATAATCGAACATGCATTAGTTCTTAGACCCTACCGCCCTACGGCGTGTGACCGATCTTCAGCCCATCTGCCGGAAAACAAGTAAGTTACGGATCCAGCGTAGACAGCCGGCGATCACGCGACGAAATTGCACAAGTCGGGTTTTTCCGACTCCAGAAAGCCCGATTAGACGCACAACCGTTCGCGCGTCATGCAGGCTACCGCGAATGCGCTTAATGCCTTCGAGAGCCTGAACTCCTCCGTCAGCTTCTTCCCTCCCTGTATGGATGCGCAGTTTGTCATCCAGCAAGTATTCACCGCAGACGCCATCCGGCGCGTAAGCCCACGCTCCGTACGAATGCCAGCCATGGATAGCCTTTCCGATTTTCTCTCTTATCCACGGGATTAGCCCCGGATGATCGGGAACCCAAGTTGCAAGCCGCGTCCGGTCATAGAAATCCAGGAATAGATTATTGGCGTTCGGAAGATCTTTGATAGAACCCGGCATTGCCTTGCGGCGCTCTTGGAGAGGTTTGTCAGCGGTGGAACCTTCGGAACTTACAATTATGTATGCGCCGGATTCATCTGCCAATTCCCGGATGACCGACTTAAGCACATCCATGGGACACATCTCTGCGAGAATCTTTGCCCGAGGCATATCCTCTTTTTTAACCTGGAATCCGGTGGCCGGGCGCGGAACAAATCCCTCAATTGCAACACTGGGTGAGAGCGCCACGCGAACATCGAGACCGCCATCAGCCGCCTTTTGGTTTCCGCCCCATGTTACGGAGGAGGCGGATAATCCCCTGCTTCTTACTTCAGATTCACAAAGGCGCGCCACTAGAGTGCGAAGGTCTTCCTCATTCAGAAGTGATATGTCGTTCGGTGTGATCTCAAACATCGGGCTTCTCGCGTTTCTCGCCAACTGCAGGAGCTCATACTATTGATTTCTGCATAAAGAATGCAATACAATCCCCTTCAGGAGGAAGCCTGTATGCCCCGACTGAAGGGGAGTGGGGATTTGCTCGAAGACCGGCGACGTC
>Ga0224558_1004414_pt1 | contig 10957 bp, 7 predicted proteins | sample 714S32024metaG_FD_180682 | JGI IMG/M metagenome (GOLD analysis project Ga0224558, IMG submission 180682) | Peat soil microbial communities from Stordalen Mire, Sweden - 717 S3 20-24 | ecosystem: Environmental > Terrestrial > Soil > Wetlands > Peat | place: Sweden: Norrbotten County, Stordalen... | reverse complement strand
GATTGCGGCTATCAGATCATGGGGATGTAGGGCGCTTAAATTGTATTCGACAAAAGGGGCCGGCTCGCTGAATGTTGAAGGGATGAGAGCCAAAGTCTTAACTACTATCTGCGTGTTGGCGGTCGGCCTCGGCAGCGTCGCTTCAAGTTCCGCATCAGAAGAAAGCAACCCCCTGGAGGTGGTAGCTGATGCCCTCGTGGTTCGCCCGGCCTGCCTGGTCGCGACAGTGGTCGGTTCGGCAGCATTCGTGGTCGCTCTGCCCGCAGCGTTGTTCTCCAAAAGCGTAAAGAAGACGGCTGACACGCTGGTGGGCAAGCCCGCCAAGGCTACATTCACTCGGCCATTGGGTGACATGGAAGACTTGATGGACTAACAGGCGCGCAGTAAAGGGCAATACTCGCAGACCGCGCCGGCTTCCCATTGGGATCCGGTGCACCCAAGAGTTATATGATCACCGAAGAGAGTTTCGTCGATTTCACCTGCCCGTATTGCGGCGAGCCGGTTTCTTTTCCTCAAGAGAGCGCCGGGTTTGCCCAAGCCTGTCCCAATTGTACGGAGAGTCTCATTGTGCCGGACGATGGCAGCGAGGCCGGGAAACAGATCCCACTGCCCATCAAGACTCCCAGGCTTATCCTGAGGCGTCTGGCTGCCCATGACTGGAAGGACTTGCTGGAATTGATGTCCGATGAGGAGTTCTTTCGCTACCAGGACGGCGTGCCGCTGGAAGAGGACCGCGTGTTGCATTGGCTGGAGAGCGATGCGCACGTCAAGCTCACCACGCCTGAGCAACCGTTCTATCTGGGGCTTGAAATTCAGGACGGCGGCAAGCTCATCGGCTATCTGAGTCTGACTTTCACCGATCCACGACGTCTTCAAGTCACTTTTAGCATCGGCCTTAACGGAAGCTTTAAGCGGCAGGGATTCGCCCTGGAAGCGGTGGAGGCCCTGCTCGGCTTTTGCTTCGAGGGCTTAAGGCTGCATCGGGTCGCGGGCTGGTGCGACAGCGGGAATGTCGCGGCGTGCCGGCTCATGGAGAAGGCCGGATTTAGACGAGAGGGCGAATTCCTGAAGAACCGGTGGGTGCATGGGGAGTGGTCGAACTCGATCTGGTACGCGCTGCTGGAAGAAGATTGTGCCGAGACGGAAAGCCAGGCCACCTGAGGAGGCTTTAATCGCTTAAGCCTTGGCCTTCGATCTGGCAGCCACGACAGGGGTATTTCGCAAGCTAGAGGTCAGAGCGCCAACCGCTCCGTCTGTGGAATGAAGAAAGTCGCGATAGCTGTTCTCGTCGTGCTCGGTCTTTCGGTCGCCTATTTCGTTGGCTGGCTGGGTTCTCGTCCGGGTGCCAACGCGCCCCGGTTCCGACCTGCCCAATCCCGACCTCGCATCGGCGGCTACAAGTTCTTATCCTATGAGTTTCTGTCTCCGAGCCCCTTTGAAGGCGGGAAAATGTGGATTAACGCTTTCCAGGGCACGAACAGCTATCACTATTTCCTCTACGACATTGACCGCCGCCTGGTCCTGGGTGAGTTGCTCAATGCCGGTCCCGGCTTCTTAAACCGCGATCAATCAAAATTGCTTTGCGTCCAGCGGACCACGCGCCAATGGTCCCTGCGAGTATGGACGGCGGCTCTTCTTAAGCGCCTTACCCATACCAAGACGCCTTTTCCGCACGTAGGGGATGAGATTCAGGTGTACTGGGTATTGGACTTGAGTAGGGACACTGCCACGAAAATAGGCGAGTCCTCCGTAGTACATCATAGTACGTCCGAGCCTTCCCCCGGGTTTCGCTACGGCTATGACCAATCCATCGACACTCCCGAAGAGCCCCAAATCCTGGTGTCGGACCTCGAAAGGAAGACGCTCGCCCGGATCCATCCGCAAGGCCGGCCGCAGGGTTGGTGGGACGAGAGGAGCATGGTGATCAAGGACTCCACAAACAACTTCATACTCTGCGACGCGGTCACGGCGAAAATGTCTCCCCTGTTGAGTTCGGCTCAGGTCGCCGGATTCTTCGACAAAATGCACATCGCGGCTGACCCGGCTACCGCCAACCTCTTCTGGATCTGGACGGGAAAGGAGAACGACTTCTACCTCGCCGACCTCCAAAAGAAATGGCAGGCGGTCGAATCCTTCCTCATCAAGGTCGGGCGACCCGGGGCCACGCTGAGCCTCATTTCGACGAATTTTAAGTTCGAGTGGTCCGACCACTTGGATTCGACGGCGAACTATTACCTTTTTAGCGGGCGCGATCGCCCCAAAGCCAGTAGTGCGGTCTTCCTCCGGGATTTGCGAAATAATGCCGACGGCACTCTCGTTCCTTCCGATGGCGGAGATTACCACAGCATTCCGCGGTTTTATCGCGAGGGAGTGATCTATGTTCGGAGCAACATGCTGTGGCGCATTGATCTCAATGGATCAAACCAGACGCGTGTCTTCCCTCCTCCCGAAACCCAGCCAGAAGTTGGAGGCGGATGACGGCCTGGCTCAGCCGAGACTCTTGCCAGGAAACGTGGCCGTTTCATCGGTGCTCGCGTCCCTAATTCAGGAGTCGTCGCGGTCAATCGCAGTGGAAAACCTCCGCCATGTTCGCCCACCATTCCTCCGGCGCGCGGCTCGCGAGGGGCTTCTGACAGGGCTTGCAGACGGTCCACCACTTCTGGGTTGTGGGATCGGCAGCCATCCTGGCCATGTCCGCGGCAAAGTCGCTGCCGGTGTATTCGAAGTAGCTGAAGAGGTAGTGCTGCCCGTCATCAAGCTGGCGCAGGTAAATCGAGTAGTTCTGAATGTGGCACTCCTTGATCATCCTCAGCACGTCTGGCCAAACGGCAGCGTGGAGTTTCTTGTAATCGTCAATCTTCTCGGCCTTAAGGCCGATAGTCATTCCGTAGCGTTTCATATAGCAGAGGGTGTGTGCGTAGTTCACTTAACTATTTCCACATCGGCCCGACGCGACTCGGGAGTCACGCGTAGCGACTGTATTTTGCCGTCGCGATAGACGCCTTCGACGATTGTTTGCTGCGGCGCGTGGAGTTTGAATTCGACGTCCCACTGCTTGGGCCACGCAGGCAGGAGAAAGATCTTCCGCCCGTCCGTCTGGAGCAGCATGGCTTGAAGAGTCTTCATCAGCACGCCGCCATGGTCCTGGTCGGGGGTCCAGTCGTAGTTCGGTCCCCAGAAGGCGGGGAAGCGCTCGCCGGCGTCGTGGCTCCGGGCGCGGCTGACGATGGCTTTGCGTACGTCGTCGGTGAGGCCGAGATACGCCATAAAAATGTCGTCCTGCCGCCAGCCGCTGTTGCCTCGATCCCAACGATTTTCCAAGGCGGCTAGCGCCCAGTCGGCGTTGGGCCGGTTGAAGGCGAAGAGCCGAAACGGGAACACGGCATAGAGTTCCGGGTTTTCAACATTGGATTTATTGGCAAAGAACTCGGCGGGCGCGAGCGCCTTTTTGCCGTTGACCTCGCGCAGTGGAATCGGCGGCAACTTGCCGTGAAAGCGCTGCCAGAAGTCGCGGTCAGAAGCTGACGTAAGTTCTGCCGGCAGGGCCAGGAGACGTTCGGTGACGGCGATGCAGCCCGCAAGTTCAGGCATGGCGTTGGTGCAACGCCACCAGGTTTCCAGTGCCTGCGACGGATGCATGACGAGTTTACCCTGCGCGTCGGTGGGATAGTGTTGGTCGAAGAAGGTGAGGATCTCGCGCGTGAACGGCAGGGCGGTCTGGCGGAGGAACTCGCGGTCGAGCGTGTAATCATAGTTCTCAAGCATCAGCCAGCAGAGCTCGAGGCCACCCACCCATTCCCATTTGTGCCAGCCGCTTTCCTGGAGCTTGTCCTGGCGTTGCTCGAAAGGCGTCCAGCCGTAGGTTTCGCTGAAGACCGCACCCCAAAACATGATGCACTCCGGGTAATACGCTCCGCCGTGGCCGAGATAAGGCCGGGTGCGGTACTTGCAGAGCGGGAGCAATTCGTCGGCGTACATGTGGAAGAGGGGACGCAGGACATCGAAATCACCGGAGGTGGAGAGGCTGATATAAGGGAGGCGCGTGTTCTGCCACCAATAGCCCGGGCCCCAACGGCGATAGTCGGGATCGGCCTCCGTAGCGCCAGGGGGCATGGTGAAGAGCGAGCCGTTGAACTTGATGGGAAACGCGCCGCGTCCCGCGCAAGCGGTGATAAAACGCTGGAGGTGATACATTTGGCTGACGTAGGCGGCTTCGTCGCGCACGGTCGCACCGGCGCCATCGGCTACAATCTTGCCACCGACGTAAAGCCGGCAACCGCCCGCAGCGGGATCGGCCACGGCGGTGACGTGGGTCCAGCGTTCGGCGGGCAACGCGTCCGCTCGCTGGAGGATGTCCTGGCCGCAGATGAAGCGGAGGCTGTTGCCGGGGAAGGTGTCGAAGAGAAATCCATCGCTGCCACCCGGGGTGATCTTGTCCACGAGCCGCGCGCCGCTGCCACCGAGCTTTTGTGGTTTCACCCAGGCTTCGATGGTGAGGCCGGCAGTAAAGTCCCAGGCGGCGGAATTGGAGATATTCCGGGGCTGCAGATCCGTGCCGGTGAAGAGTAATCCCGGCTCAGTAGGGAGGCTTTGGCCGTGTTCCTGTTTTGCCAATGCGGCGATGTCGGCTTCCGGCAGTGGCCGTGCGAACAGGCTCACGCGCCCCAGTTCCCCGACGAACTTATTGCCGCCGCCCTGGTCCAGACCAAGGCGCACGGCATGACTGTTCGTGGGCATGATAGACGCGATGGACGGCGGCACATTGGTGTTGGCAGAGGCGCGGATCCAACTGCGATTCCAGAACTCATTCCACCAGCGCGCATGTGCCGTGCGACGTGCCGCGAAGCCTTGCGCCTCCGCCCGCCGGATCGTGTCATCCATGTCCGCGAGCCAGCCATCAGGCGAGGAAGGGTGGCGCGTGAGCACGAATACGCTGAATTGATGCGATTTGCCGCGCGGCGACCGCAAGCGCAGATCGTCGAGTCGCTCGCCGCCGGTGGCGGTGACAATCGCACCAAACGTCCGGTGAAGCAGCGGGTCGGGTTGCTTGAAGCCGGTCAAACCCTGAACCTCAGCCAACATCTGCGGGCCGACTGACTTGATGTTGTGGTGAAACCAGCCAACGCGGTCGCGCTGTCCGGTGAGCAAGGTATCAGGTTCGAGGATCGTGGGGGCATGCTTGCTCTGCGGCTTGCCCGGTTCGTTCATGACATCGCTGCATTGCACTTCGGCCAGTTCAGACTGATTCGTCCGCCAGAGTTCGATAGAGGCAGTGGCTTCTGTTGGGGTGGTGCAGTCGGCGGTGACGTGGATGACGGGATGGTTGGCGTCCACCCAGAGGCGAATTGCCAATTGCCGATTGCCAATTGCCAGTTGACTGGCGGCAGTCGGGGCGCCGGTCGTGATTTCGATGCAGCCTTCGTTCAGCCTCAGCTCCTGTCGAAAGGCGATGCCGGTCGTGATGGGATTCGGCTCGAAATGGACGCGCACCTTACCGACCTTGACCGACCGGGCGTTGTCATCCCAGGCGTCCGTCTTGCTAATGTAGAATTGCAGGTCGCCGTCCTTCGTCATCCAGGCGTTGAGCGCGATGTCCCCGTTGCCCAGCGGCATCGAGCCGTGGTGATTCGCGCTGGGGGAGTCCCAAACCACGTTGAAGGCGTCGGGCCCTGCGGCAGGCGCTGCAAGTGGAACCAGTTCGGCGAGGCAAACAAAGGCCAACAGGCGGGTGATAATCATAATTGCTCCTCAAATTCGCCAAGCTGGATGGGATAGTTCCCATACTCGCGTGCGCTGGTTCCAGGCAGTGACCCTCTTTGATCGCTGTGTTTGTGTTCGTTCATGGCTCTGCGCTTGCGCCGATTACATCGTTCCGAGGCTGCGACGTCCAGTCCGAATGACCCGCTCTCCTGAAGCTTCTCACTCCCTTTCCATTCCTTCTGAAAAACATGACTTGGATCAAGGCTTTCCTCGGGGGCGGTCGGCATAGTGATCCCAGCAAACGACCGACGGTATGTATGACCGGCGGCAATAATTACAAACGAATAGAAATCAATCGGAGAAATACGACATGTTTTGTTATCAGTGCGAACAGACTTCCAAGGGAACGGGCTGCAGCGACTTTTCGGTCTGCGGCAAGGACGAGACTAGCGCCATCTTGCAAGACCTCCTGGTCCATGCGAGCAAAGGCATCGCCCAATACGCCCATCGAGCACGCGCTCTCGGAGCCAAAGATCCCGCCGTGGACCGGTTCCTCCTCAAAGCCCTGTTCATCACCGTCACCAATGTCAATTTTGACGCGCAAGCCATCAAGGCAGCGGTGCGCGAAGCCGCTCGGATGCGCGATACGGCAAAAGCGCTGTATGAAAACGCCGTTCATACGGCTCACAAAACGCCTGAATCCCCGACCGGGCCCGCCACATGGGTTCCGGCGCCGACCCTGGCCGGCCTGGTCGCACAAGGCCAAATGGTTTCTGTCCTGTCCCGCAAAAAGCAGCATGGGCCGGACATCAACGGGTTGCAGGAGCTGCTGATCTATGGAATCAAGGGCGCGGCGGCCTACGCGGATCATGCCCAAATCCTGGGGCAGGAAGCGGAGGCTGTTTATGCCTTTTTCGCCGAAGCGTTGAGCTACCTGGCGGAAGAAACGCCGACGGTGGACGAGTTGCTGGGGCTGTGCCTCAAGTGCGGTGAGATCAACCTCAAGACTATGGAGATACTCGAGGTCGCGCACACCAGCACCTATGGCCATCCGGTGCCCACACCAGTGCGCGTTGAACCGGTCAAAGGGAAGGCCATCCTAATCTCCGGCCATGACCTGAAAGACCTGGAGAAGTTACTCAAGCAAACGGAAGGCATGGGGATCAATGTGTATACGCACGGCGAAATGCTGCCGGCGCATGGTTACCCGCAACTTAAGCAGCACAAGCACCTGGTGGGCAATTACGGCGGAGCCTGGCAGGACCAGCGCGATGAGTTCCGAGCCTTCCCCGGCGCCATTTTGATGACGACCAATTGTCTGCAGGAACCGCAGGAAGGCTACAAGCACCGCATTTTCACCGCCGGCCACGTCGGGTGGCCGGGCATACCACATATTGCCGACGGCGATTTCACGCCGGTGATCGAGGCCGCGCTGGCCGCGCCCGGCTTCACCGAAGACGGCTCGGACAAGACAATCCTGGTGGGGTTTGGCCGCAATGCAGTGCTCAGCGTCGCTGATAAAGTGATTGACGCCGTCAAGACCGGCGCGATCAAGCACTTCTTCCTGGTCGGCGGCTGCGACGGCGCGAGAGCGGGGCGCAACTATTATACCGAATTCGCCGAATCGCTGCCCAAGGATTGCGTCATCCTGACGTTGGCCTGCGGCAAGTATCGCTTCAACAAGCTTGATTTCGGGACCATCGGCGGGATTCCGCGCCTGCTGGACATTGGGCAATGCAACGACGCCTACGCAGCGATCCAGATTGCGGTGGCGCTGTCCAAGGCGTTCAACTGCGGGGTCAACGATCTGCCACTGTCGCTCGTGCTTTCCTGGTATGAGCAGAAAGCGGTGGCGATTCTGCTGACGCTGCTGCACCTGGGCATCCGCAATATCCGACTGGGGCCGACATTGCCCGCTTTTGTAACACCGAACGTCCTGAACGTGCTGGTGGAGAAGTTCAATCTCATGCCGATCAAGGACGCCCAATCCGACATCGCCGCTATATTGAACAAAGCGGCGTGAGGCCGGGACCTGGATAACGATTGCTGCTGGACAGAACCCTCTTCCTTAAAGAAGGAAGAGGGCTTCTCGCTTAACCCCAAAGGTGGGGCTAGACGCCGTCGAGCCAAGGCTAGCACGGATATTTCATACGAGTGACGCCGGAGCGCCGGCATGTTGCCGGCTTACGCGGTCCGAATGGTCAAAGCCGGCAACATGCCGGCGCTCCTGTCTGTCGGCGTTCCGTGCTGGGTATCAAATATCCGGGCCAGGGCTAGAACCCAGCTCACGCCACGGTGACTTCCTTGCTCAGATAGACATCCTGGATGGCGTTAAGCAGGGCGATGCCTTCTTTCATCGGGCGTTGAAACGCCTTGCGGCCGGAGATTAGTCCCATGCCGCCGGCGCGTTTGTTGATGACGGCGGTCGTGACAGCACTCGCCAGGTCGCCTGCGCCTTTGGACTCGCCGCCGCTATTGATGAGGCCGGCGCGGCCCATGTAGCAATTGGCCACCTGGTAACGGCAGAGGTCAATCGGGTGGTCGCTGGTCAGCTCGGTGTAGATGCGCTCGTCGAACTTCCCGTAACTGGAACCAGGCGGGTTAAGCGCCTTGAAGCCGCCGTTGTTCTCGGGCAGCTTCTGCTTGATGATGTCGGCCTGGATGGTCACGCCGAGATGATTGGCCTGCCCGGTCAGGTCGGCCGACACATGGTAATCCTTGTCCTTCTTGAAGGCGCTGTTGCGCAGGTAGCACCACAGGACGGTCGCCAAGCCCATCTCGTGCGCGTGGGCGAAGGCTTGGGCCACCTCGACGATCTGCCGCGCGCTTTGGTCCGAGCCGAAGTAAATGGTGGCCCCGACCGCGGCGGCGCCCATGTCCAGGGCCTGCTTCACGGTGCCGAACATGATCTGGTCGAACTTGTTCGGGTAGGTCATCAGTTCGTTGTGGTTAATCTTCACCAGGAACGGAATCTTGTGGGCATACTTGCGGGCGACGGCCCCCAGCACTCCGTAGGTCGAGGCCACGGCGTTGCAGCCGCCTTCGATCGCCAGCCGAACGATGTTCTCGGCGTCGAAATAATCGGGGTTCTTGGCAAAGCTTGCCCCGGCCGAATGCTCGATGCCTTGGTCAACGGGCAGGATGGACAGATAACCGGTGCCCCCCAGCCGGCCATGAGTCACGATCCGATGCAGGTTGCAGAGCACGCGATTATTGCGGTCGGAGACGGCATAGAGCCTGTCCACCACGTCCGGCCCGGGAAGGTGCAGGCGTTCCTTCGGGATCTTCGGGTTCTTGAAGCTGAGCAGAGAATCGGCTTTGTCGCCGAGCAGTTGTGTGATTGATGTCATATTCTTACCAATGTTCGTTTTCGGTTTAATGTCAAAAGGCAAATGCCGCCTGAGCTCACCGGCGCGATGTTTAATACTGCGCCGGCCGCCGGGATACCAGCGCGCGGATTCTACTCTAATCCCTACCCGGCCCCACAGCCAATCGCAGGTAAAGCCGCGAACTAGCTCACGCCTCTAAAATGGACTCGATTGATCGCGCAACCTGCTGTAACTGCATCACTTGCGGCGACTCCACCCACCTCTACCTTTCTCACGCCCTGCCCGCGTCAACGGCGTCTTGCCGGCGACACCACGCAAGAGCCCCGGCGAGTCTCCCACGCATTGCACTTAAGCTCCTGTGACTGAACCACTTGTGGTGCAGATTTGCTTCTCCGCTGTTCCCTGTGGAATGGGCGGGATCGTGTCCCCTCCGCCCGCTCATACCGACACAGCCCCGCCGTAGCCTCCCCGGACACTCGCCGGAGCCTCGCCGTAGTACTGTTCAGCGACAATTAGAAATGCCATCTGGCGACAATTATCAACTTTTGTAAGTGTTTTCCCCCAATGAGCATTTGTCTTTTCTAACCCAGCCGCTATGAGAGCTTTAGCTGCGGTTGGGTTAGAAAAGACAAATGCGACTTACGTGAATTGATAATTGTCGCCAGACCCCAAAAGTAATTGTCGCTGTACAGTAGTACCTCTGTCCCCGGGACAGAGGTACTACGGCGAGGTTCCGGCGAGGCTCCGGCGCGGCCCGCAGGAAGGTCTGGTGCAGTGTTCGAGCAATAGGCGGCCAGCAACTCGACTTCTTGGGGAGCCAAGCTGGGTTTCGAAGAGTCGCCGCCAGACGGGAAAGCGGCAAATGGCCAGCGGCGAGGCACGATCTGGCGCCTGAACTTTCAGGGTGGCCCAGCAACCATTCCACCGAAACAGCGAAGAACCAGGATTGCAATCTGCTTCATCGCAGATTTGCCAACTGCGGGCCAGCCGGGCATAGTGAGCCTCTTGAATAAACCAAAGGCTTGCCGAATCGGCCTTTCAGCAAGTTACAGATCTGCGCTAAGCTAAAGCGAAAAGCAGGCCATCACCCGCCAATTATGGACATTAAGCCCTGGAAGAAAATAGGTTCGCAACCGGTCGGGGATTTCCGGATCTTCACCATCCGCTCCGACCGGGTGATCTCTCCCCGCACGCAGCAGGAGCAGGACGTTTACGTGATTGATTGCGTCAACTGGGTCAACGTCATCGCCATCACGCCGGAGCGCCGCTTAGTGATGATCGAGCAATACCGGCATGGGTCCACGACCGTAGAACTAGAAATCCCTGGCGGCATGATTGACGCCAAAGACGCCTCCCCCACTGCGGCCGGCCTGCGCGAACTCCGCGAGGAAACTGGATATGAGGGCGAAAACCCGCGCCTCATCGGCCGGATTTTCCCGAACCCAGCCATCATGAGCAACACGTGCTACACGGTGATGGTGGAGAATTGCCGCTGCCTGCACCCGGTCCAATTCGATCATGGCGAGGACCTTGTCACCCGGCTGGTGCCCATCGCGGACCTGCGGCAACTGGTGGCAGAGGGCAAAATCCAACACTCCCTGGTTGTCGTCGCACTCTACTATTTTGAACTCTTGCAGCGGCGCCCGGAGAAGCGCTGAATTGAAACCATTCCGTCCACGCCGCTTGCGCTGAACCCTGAGGACTGAGCCCTATCCATTCAGTCCGGAGAGGCCCTTGCCCAGATGGCAAGGCCCGGCAGGATGTTTCAAGGGAGCCAGACATCGCAAATAATGGCTTGCCCAACGTCCGCTTTTGTGCCTTAATTTGCCGACGAGACAATCGAAATCGGCAAGTTTCCGTTGGGGGCTTGTTTCTCTTCGGGAACTAAGCTTCTGGGTTCTGGGATGTGGTTATGAACTTGGCAGAGT
>Ga0224558_1004412_pt1 | contig 10960 bp, 12 predicted proteins | sample 714S32024metaG_FD_180682 | JGI IMG/M metagenome (GOLD analysis project Ga0224558, IMG submission 180682) | Peat soil microbial communities from Stordalen Mire, Sweden - 717 S3 20-24 | ecosystem: Environmental > Terrestrial > Soil > Wetlands > Peat | place: Sweden: Norrbotten County, Stordalen... | reverse complement strand
TGAATCCTCTGGCAGCCTCCATCGCCGGTCGCACGTTTGCAGCCGAGATGGAGTTTCTGAAGAACTTGAGCGCGGCATAATTGAGCACGGTCGCATTGATGTCGCCGGAAGAAAGCGCCGGGTCCCGGGCCTGCTTCCAGGAACCGTCCGCCAATTGGGTCTCCATCAGGATCCTGGCCAGCCGGTTCAAATCCATCCGCGATGAGAATCCCCGGAAGCGAAGCCATTCCAGGAACAGCGCATAAAGCGAAATATAATGGGACCCCAGGTGGGCGGGAAAACTCCAGCACCCCCGCCTGTCTTGTTGCTCCAACAGGGCTTTCACCGACTCCTTTAGAACCGGTTCGACCTTTCGCTTCATTGAACTCATAGATTTTAAAATCCGCTCACAAATATTTCACTCTATTCCAACGCGGGCCGGGCGGCGTTCCAAACACCGCCCGGCTTTTCCTCGCGTCTCCACACTATCGCGCTCATTTGCAGAACCGCAAACAGACTGTCGCCGCGGCGGCGACACCCCCTGGAGCGCTTGTTCCTTGGCGTTGGCTTCTTCCGCCTCGCTTTCCAACATTGGGGCAGAGTCAGTTTACCGGCCGGCCGGCATTCTCGGAGCCGAATGGATTTCCCCCGTACAGCGAACATTTCGCGTCACCGCGCCAGTGGCCGTCCACCAAAAACCATCCTGATGCTTGTCCGGCTTAAGCTTGACCAACATCCGCCACACGGCGTTTGACCGCTTCCGAGAGGCGATGGGCTGCCCTTGCCAATGCGGGAAGCTGCCCGCCGATTGGCACACTCACGGGGGCGGCTGGGGCAAAGGAAACGTCCGGGATGCTTACTTTAACCTCCTTAATGTCTGTTTCTTTCTCACTCCTTCTATCTGGGTGCAATTTGAAGGTCCGGTTGTCGATTTGCCTGGTTGGCAGGAGATACAAAGAGCGATCCTCATGGGTATGGTGTGTTATGTGTTCCCGCAGGTTAATCCGGTCTGGTGCTTTCATGGGTGATTTTTCTTTTTGTTGTCCGTGTCCGGTCAAAGTTGTTCCCGCGCCAGATTTTTGTGGTGCGAAAGCGCCCGCTGAGGGGGTGGCTTGGTCAGCAGAATTTGTGGGTAAATTCCTCTGGCTCGGGGAGCCTTCCTAACGTGTGATACAAGGCAATTTCCATCGCGTCAAAGGTGCGGAAGCCATAAGCTCGTCTGGTCACCACTCGGATTTTGTTGTTCAAGCCCTCGACGGCACCGCTGGAGATTTCGCCTTTGGCTCGAAACCAGTTCAGCAGCAACTCCTCATGCGTGCGCAGCATGCGTGCGACTTTTTTCATCGGCTCAATGCGGCTGCGCAAGGCGCACCAAGTCCAGAAGTCCAAGAAGTCGCCGGCGTGCTTGACCGATTTATAGGTCCAGAAGTGTTCAAAGAGGTCCTTGAGCGCGCGCGCGGTTTCCAGCTTGGTGCGGAGCAGTCGGCCCAGTTGACCTCGGGCCCTTCCTCGCACCCGGCTGTGGCGCCGCAGCAATTTCCAGCGCATGTTTTTGAGATGCTCCGCCTGCGTCCGGCCCGCCGCGCGCAGGCGTCCCGTTCCCGCCCGCCGCAACCTGGTCCAGCGCCTGATTCAAATGCGAGGTGATGTGAAAGCGATCCAGCACATGCAACGCTTGGCTCGCTTTGGCTGCGATCACCGTCAAGTAAGGCCGCCACATGTCGGTACAGACAAAACGCAATCCTGGCACGACCGGCTCCCCCAAGGCCGCCAAGCCCCGGCGCAAGGTGGCTTTGGTCCGCCGCTTGCCCACCCACAACAGACGGCGACAATGACTGTCGATCTGGTAAATGACCGTCAGGAAATTATCCGCCCGCTTGCTCTTGCCCCAATGAATCTCGTCCACCCCAATAGACTCGATGCCTTCGAGCTTGCGGTGCGCCAGGCCCCATTGCACAAACCACTCCACCGAGCGATAGACGCATTCCCAACTGGTGTGGAAGGCCCGCGCCGTCTCCCGCCACGACAGTCGCCGCGCCCACGAGAATGATCGGGATCAGGCGCAATCGAGGATTCTGTTTGACCCGCTCGCAAACCTCGAACCCGCGAATATCGGGCAGGTCTATGTCGGAAAGGATGAGGTTGCAGTTTTGCTCATCCGCGAGTCGCAAGCCGTCCATTCCGGTCGCCGCGATATAAACCTCAAATCCGGCGCGTTTGAGGACGACTGATAAAACCTGCGACAAGGCGGGTTCGTCCTCGATCGCCAAAATTCTTGGTTTTGCCTGGTCGTTGGAAACGTGTTCAATTTGTGCCTTCATGTGTGTTTTCCTCTGAGCGAAGACTGAGGCACGGAAATAAATGAGGCGCGAACTCGACGCACCCCCACTCAAGGCACCGCGAAGCGCCTATCCAGAGAGTGACGCCGAGCCGCGCCCGATTGGGCGCATACTCGACTTGGTCTCTGGATTAAAAATTCGCGGTTTTTGAGTGAGAACGTAACCAAAGTTACGCTAAAATTATTATTGTCATTTACATAATGCTTGGAAGACACGATACATCGACATCTGTCAGAAAACCAGATGGAAATGCCCGTAAATATCAATGGCACGGTGCATCCCAAAAAACAATCCGGGCGGCGCTCGCCGGGGGTTGAGGCCGGGTTCTCGGGGAAAAGCGAGCCACCGCCCGGAAAATTCTGTTATTTGCTTTTTGCTTCCAAAAGCCGATTTGCTTCATCTGCGATAATGGGGCAAAGAAGTCGGACGGCAATGTTGGTGTTTTTCAACTCGGCCACAGCTTCCAATTCGGCAAACGGGGTTACAAATTCAGGCGGCACGTCGTTCGTCGGTAGGTCTCCAAACATCCCTTCGCCGTAAAAGGGTGTGATTTTGGTGACGGTAAGCTTTGTTGTAGTCGCTAATTCTCTCAGTCTGGCAAAATCGTCTTCTTTGAAGTTCGGTAGCACAATGGCCTTGTGCGCCCGAATGCAGCGGGTCATTTCGTCTAGGCTGGCGAGGCGTTCATTCTTGAAGTGCTCAATGTCCGACCAGCGGACGGAAAAAGCCTGAATTTTTCCGTGTTCGCCAAATTCTATTGAAAAACCTTCCGCACCCTCGCCGTCATCGGCGGCAGAGAAAAAACTGATTCCATCGAGATACCGAGGAAAAAAAACGCCCCGCCCGCAAAAAGTGTTGACGGTCTGGTCAGTGTCGCATGAATGCATGTAAATCTTGCCGTGTTCAAGCTTCTCCGGATCGAGGCCAAGCAGAGTTGCGGTTTTCCGCGCTACCCTCATTATCGTATCCTCGTTTGGGACTTCTTTTTGAGAAATAGCACCGTAGCCAGGTATTGTATAAGACAGATAGGCATCGCAAGGGCGGATTTCCAACAGGGTTGCAATCGTGCCGGGCCAGTTCTCCGGCACTTGTTGAGGGAGGTAAAAATCGTTCGTGGTGGATGGGGGGAAGCCGCGGCTTTGAAGCGAGCCGAGCACGACGGCGTTAGAAATTACGTCCGGCGGAAAAATGTGGGGCAACAGCCTTCGGTAAATCCGCAGGCTCTTGGGTAATTGATTAGTCGGAATGTGCCAGACAACGGCGGCATTCGTGAACACATGCGATGAAACCTCCTGCCAGCTTTGGGCATTGGCATACGCACAAAAGATTGTCGTTGAAAACACGGCCAGCATGGGAATGGATTTCATGGTCTGGTGTTGTCAACCTCAGTTATTTTGAAAATCCGGGTTCGTATATTGGTTATCCGTCCTTGGCCGTACTATGGGTCAAAGCTTGGCTTCATCAATGACCGGGCACTCAATTTGCACGTCCAGGCTTTCGTGCCCATCGTCAACGGTGGTGAATAGAACCAGAAACGGGATCAGTCTGTTTGAATTTCCGGAAAAATAGCATGGTAGGGCCTTTTTTACAGTTATTGACTTGACGGTTTTCCAATCAATCTCACCAATGCTCATCGGAAGTAAGCCTTGGAATGCTTTGCCCTGACGCAGAAAGCCCATAATCGTCCCTTGCGGAACCGTGGGATACGATTCGCCGGGTTCTAAATTATGCCAAACAATGTCGATTTTTATTATGTTACCGTGTTCGCCAACGTCAAAACCGCCCCCATCACCTCCTACAACTGGTATTCCATCCACAGACCTTCTAAATTTAACCGACCGAAACCCAATATTGGTAATGGTGGTATCGCCAACGTAATACATTGTTAAGGGTTCAGAAAAATTAAATGTATCAGTTCCAAAATAGCCAGTCACATCAGAGATCGGAATGCCGATCTGTCTCAAAAAATTCGTTGCCAATTTTGGCAACTGATTCATTTCAGGAACGCCCTCGGCTAATTTGTTAGGGCCGTATTGAGGCTCGGGAATTTCGTAATGAATCGCGCCGGATGCCAGGGAAACGAACAGCTTTCGAGCGCCTGTCGAACTTTGGAATACAATTGCATTCGCTCCCTGCTGCTTTTTGTCTTTCTCCGATAATGAGCACATCCCTACTACATTTGAAATTACATCACCAGAGAACCGTTCGGGTAAAAGACGATATGTCTTTACCGTAGGAGGCACGTTGTTCATTGAAGCCTCCCAGCGCACGTCAAGGTCGGCGTGCGCCGGGATGGGCTTTTCATCAATTATTTTCCAGCGAGGGTTTTGAGAAAAAACCGACCCGCAGCACAATAGTTGTGCTAAGAACAAAAGGCTGAATGTTTTCACGGGAAAACCTGTTGGCTATCATAAAACCAAGTTCCGGTGGGGGTTGCATTGGTTTGCACTGTGTCATCGTGGCAAGCACTATCGCCGGCCACCGCGTAGCTTATCGTCGTGCCGCCGGGAAAAGCAACATTGTGATAGGCATCGTGTGCCGCCTGATACCAAGCGGAGCGAATGGTCAATGGGCTGTAGGAGCCAGCATTCGTCGAAGTTCCGTAACTTATGTACTTCGCCCAATACCAGCCAAAGAGGGAGCTTGTGAAGCCGTCCGTGTTTTCGCCCAAAAGCAGGTGGAGATTACCGTTGTAGGGCTTTATACCTGCGTTTTTCATACTGTTCCAATTTGCCTGATAAAGGCTGCGGCAGGAGTTCAACGCCATCCATTTCAACCCGTTTGTTCCAGAGCCGCCTAAATTCATCTCTGACAGCCGCAAATACTGTGCGCTGGCTCCTGACGTAATTGGAAAATACATCTGCTTGCATTGATTTGCAGCAAAATCAACGGAAGTACCATAAACCCCATGAGTAAAAAGCACTCCGATACTAACATTATTAAACGGCGTTCCACTGCCTCTCAATTGGCTAATTTGCAATTGATCGTCCACTTTTAGAAATGAATTTTGCCAGCCCCAATGCTGCATTTGCGAAACAAAATTGTTCACTTCAGTTTTATATGGCACTAGCGGTGCAAAGGACAATGGGGTCGATGCGCTATGACTCTGCATCGAAATATGCGTTCCAGCGCCGGAACCGTCTGAAAGAATAGCGCAATTGATGGAATTTGTGCCGTTCGCGGAGTACGTGTCATAGGCCACGCCGAAGGTGCCTGCAAGCCCCCTCACAGGATTGTTCGGCGGGCGTTGCGGAGCAGGAGGTGCCGGTTGGGGATTGGGAAGCGGCGTGATATAGCCAGGGTCCCCAATGCCGTTAGGAGAAGCACCGCCGCCGCTGTCCATCGTGGCAACGGATGTGCTGCGCGAAACAGCCGGTCTTAATGACTCGATTTGGGCGGGCGTTGCGGCAAAGATTGTAAAACCATTTGTATCAAATCCAGGTGGAAAAATTGCCAATGGCAAGACGCTTTCTGAATCAGCAGGCACAGCCCACATTTGAAGAACATCCGAGGTAATAGACGAAGAACGAGCAAACGACGGTGACGGCACACCACCGCCTCCTCCGCCTCCGCCTCCACCACCGGTTACGACTTCATTAGCCAATCCATTTGTTGCCGCAGTAATATAGTAGTAATAAATCCCGTTTGGTAGATTTGTTCCATTAGCCGTGCCATCCCAATTATAAAGCATGGAGTTTCCACTGCCTGTTGCCGTTTGGACAATATTGCTATTGATGTCAACTATGTTAAGTGTCCAATCGGAATTTAAAGGAAAAAATGCCGTCACTTGCTGCGTTTGGCCCGAAGAGGGGTCAAATGTTGGTTGTGAAAATGAAATGCCTTCCACGAGGTTGTTGAAGATCGCGGAAACGAACGGAGAAACCCCGTGACCTGTGGCAATGGGACCGCTGCCTAATAAGTCACCGCGACCAGTCTGACATTCCGCTGTCGCGAACAAAATGTTTGTGGTGTTTAGCCATTCGCAAGTGTTGATGTTATAAGTATCCACTTCATAATTTGTCACGCCGGTGATGTCTGTATAATTTGTGGTTGTATCAGCCATCGGCATTTCTTGACCATTCACATAAAGTTTCGTTCCTGAAAGAACGGGCTGATCCGTGAAAGCCGTGACGGTTATGGTTATTTCGCCTGATGCAATGGTGTTGTTCGTCGGCGTGTTAATGGCCACTGTCGGCTCATCCGTCGTTGAATCCGACCCTTCATCCAAAATGCGATAAAATCGCATTGGCATATATTTTGGATGCAGAATTTGCGGAGAAAGATTGTAATTTCCGGTATCGAGCCAGAATGTGTTTGTGCCTTGTGATGGGTAATTGTCGTAAAGCACTTGCCATGCGGTGCTGCCATCGGAATTTGTGGCCAGCGCACTGGCATACTGGATTTGATACAATTCGCTATTGGTGCTCGTCCAAGTCAACTGGATGGCTTGCTCGGGCGTTTGAAGAACGCCAGTCAATTGCAGGTTGGTTTGGCAAAAACTTTGCCCGATGGAGGAGACAAATATCCCGAAAATATACACCGCATGTTTTATTCTTTTCATTTTTCCTTTCAATGTGTGCCGTGGAACAGAAAAGGCGCGGACTCAACACGCCCTGACCAGAGGCACCGCGAAGCGCCTTCCAACAAAGCGCGCCAAGCCGCGCCTAGAGGTCTGTTGGAATGGCTGTGAAATTTCGCGGTTTTCTGGTCAGCCCGTAGCCAAAGCTATGCAAATATGGTTTTTGTTTTTACATTCGTTTTTGTGAATCTTTCATAACACATTACATTTTGGGGTAATTCCGGATTCTTGCAAGCTTTTTTCTGGCGGTGTCGTGTTGCATTCAAAACAGGACATTTGTGTGCGATCAAAACAGGACAAGTCAAACGAATCTGGTGCTGAGCAGGATTTGCGGGAGTTGGCCTTTAATGGGAGGGTTTTTCAGGACGGAGAGATCGCCGTTGGGATGAAGGCAGCGCAGCACTCTGGTTCCAGGGGCGCATTCGATGCGGAGTCTTTGGGAACCGATGGGGATTTTGCCGTCGGGCGGGACTTTGATGAAAGTGCGCTGACTGAAGAGGTAAGGCCACCAAGGACATTTGGGCGGTGGGCGCAAAACCCAGCGGTCCTCCTTTTTGGCGAGGTTCTACGCGGCTTGCGGGGTCATGCCGATTTCACGATGCTTTTCCATCGAGTTATGGTGTTTGCGCAGCGCGTCCAGGAAGGGATTGGCGGCAGGCAAATCGGTGATGTTTTCGGCGCGCAGCAGAGGTGGGAGGCGGTTCTGCCAGAACTGATGGTTGCGTTCCACTTTGCCTTTGGCCTCGGGTGCGGACTGCACCCCATGCGAACGAACCAAAACGGTTTTTTACCGTCACCCACCCATTTCACCCGTGGCGAGGACGACGCTTTGAGCTGATTGATCTGCGGTCGCGTTGGGGTCAATGGCGGGTGTATTACATCGCCGCAGACGGGCAATTGGCCTATATGCCGGCGTCCTGGACCGATGCGTCCCCCAAGGATCCGTTCGTCGAACTGGCCCAAGGCCGGGCGAGGGCTCGCGTGGAAGATTTGCTGGCCCTGGCGAAAATGATGGGAAAGGAGTGTAAATGAAATTAAGCCGTATGTGTAAGGCAAATTGCGCCGCGCCGGGCTCTGAAATAGGCCAGCGGGAGTGGTTCCACCCCCGACTTCACCTCTGCAGGGCAGCTAAATATTGTGGCATGTCCGGCTTGACAGTCGAAGTGAATGTGCGATTATATGGCATATATTACTTTACATACATGCCTCCTGATCCTCAAACCAAACGGAAAGCCCTCCAAGCGGCCGGCACCTTTAACCTGCGGGCGGCGCAAGTGCGCCATCCGCTCTTTCAGCAATCCTCCTTCTTTGATCCTCAGGACTTGTTGCAACTCAAATACGAAACCTTGCGGGCGCTGGAAGTCGAGGGGTGCCCAATTGCCCAGGCGGCCAGAGAGTTCGGTTTGTCTCGCCCCACTATTTACGAGGCCCAAACTCATTTCGAGCAACAGGGATTGGAGGGACTTTTGCCGCACAAGCGCGGCCCCAAAGCGGCTCATAAATTAACAGCGGAGATACTGCAATACCTTCAGCAGCAAGCCGCCGCCGAGCCCGGAGTCAAGGCGGAGGAACTGGCCCGCCGCGTGCGTCAGCGCTACACAGTGCAATTGCACCCCCGCTCAATCCAGAAAGCCTTGCAAGCCAAGGCAAAAAGGGGGCGCTCGAAATGAACCGCCCGGATCTCAACCGATGGCCCAGTCCGACACCCTCCCCTTGGAAGCAACGCTATGAAGCGCTTCGTCAATTGGCGGTGGCGGGAAGCCTGGTTTTGGGCGTGGATCCATTGGGCTTGGTTCTGCTGCTCCGGCAGGGTGTGGCGGGCTGGATGAACAGTTGGTCTGGACCCATCGAAACAACCACTCAAACCCCGGTGTCGGCATCGCCGACGCCGGTGATTCCCACTTCTCCGTGGCAGCAACAACTCACCGAGCTGCTGGCCCAAATGAGTTTGGCTCACCTGCCCAACGACTCCGTTTTATGAATGCCGAATCAAAAGTCACCGCCGCGCATCTCCAACGCACGGCCTATCTCTACATCCGCCAATCCACGTTGCGCCAGGTGCTGGAAAACACGGAAAGCACGCAACGGCAATATGCGTTGCGCCAACGGGCCCTCACGCTGGGTTGGCCGGAGGAACGAATCATTGTCATCGATCATGACCAAGGCCAATCAGGGGCCTCGGTGGTGGATCGGGAGGGTTTTCAACGACTGGTGGCTGAGGTGGGTCTGGGCAAGGCGGGCATTGTGATGGGACTGGAAGTTTCCCGTCTGGCCCGCAATTGCGCCGACTGGCATCGGCTGTTGGAGATTTGCGCCCTGACGGGCACGATCATTCTTGACGAGGACGGCATCTACGATCCGGGCCATTTCAACGATCGGCTGCTCTTGGGACTCAAAGGCACCATGAGCGAAGCCGAACTCCATGTGCTCAAAGCGCGTTTGCTTGGCGGGATTCTCAGCAAGGCCCAACGCGGCGAGTTAAAGGTGCCCCTGCCCGTCGGACTGGTTTATGACGAAGAAAACCGGGTTGTTTTGGATCCCGACCAACAGGTGCAAAAAAGCTTGCGCCATCTTTTCGCCACCTTCGTTCGGACCGGTTCGGCTTGGGGCACCGTGCAAGCCTTTCGTCGGGAAGGGGTGAAGTTCCCCCGGCGCGGTCAAGCGGGCGCGGGCGAGAGGGTGTGGTGCCCGTTGACCCTCGCCACCGTGTTAACCACCCTGCACAACCCGCGCTACGCCGGGACATTCTGTTTTGGCCGCACTCGCACCTGGAGCGATCCCGACGGCCACTGGCATTGCCAGCGTTTGCCCCGGGACCAATGGCGCTTTGTCAAACAAAACGTCCATCCCGGCTATTTGAGCTGGGAGGATTACGAAGCCAATGAGGCACGGCTCCTGGCCAATCAGCAGGCCCGTGGCGGAGGCGAACGCAAGGCCGGAGGAGCCGCGCGCGAAGGGCCGGCGTTGTTACAGGGTTTGGTCCTTTGCGGCCAGTGCGGCCGGTCGATGACCCTCCGCTATCACCAGCGCGGAGGACGGCTGACCCCGAATTATGTTTGCGCCAAGGCCGCCGTCGAGGAGGCCCAGCCGGTGTGTCAATCCATTCCCGGCGGCGGCGTGGACGAGGCGGTGGGCCGCTTATTGATTGAATGCGTGACCCCTCTGGCGTTGGAAGTGGCCCTGAAAGTGCAGGAGGAGTTGCAAGCGCGGTTGGAAGAGGCGGATCGGCTCCGGCAACAACATGTGCAGCGAGCCCAATATGAGGCCGACCAAGCGCGCGTGCGCTACCTGCGGGTGGACCCGAACAATCGCCTGGTGGCCGACACGTTGGAAACGCAATGGAATGACAAGTTGCGTTCGTTGACACAAGCCAAGGAAGAATGTGAAAAACAGAGGCGGCTGGACGCCCAACGGCTGACGGCCGAGCAGAAAGCCAAGGTGCTGGCGCTGGCGTCGGATTTTCCCAAACTGTGGAATGATGCCAAAACCCCGGACCGGGAACGCAAGCGGATGGCCCGGCTGCTCTTGGAAGATGTCACCCTGCGCCGCGAAGAGGAGGTGCTGGTGCAGGTGCGTTTCAAAGGCGGAGCGACTCGCGAGTTGCGTCTCCCGCTGCCGCAACGGGCGTGGGAGATGACACAGACCAACCCGCAGATCCTGACCGCCATTGACCAATTGCTGGAGGATCACACCGGCAAAGAGGTCGCCCAAATGCTCAACCAGCGCCAGTGGCGCTCCGGCCACGGGTTGGACTTGAACCCGCGCATGGTTCACCGTCTGGCCAAGGACCATCACCTGGCCAGCCGAGACGAGCGTCTTCGTGCCCGCGGCCTTCTCACCCCGCAAGAAATTGCTGAACAACTTGGAAGCAAACCCAACCTGGTAGATTATTGGCGGGAGCAAGGTTTGCTCAAAGGCGCCCGCCGTAACGAGAAAAATGAATACTATTATGAACGTCCGAGCCCAGAAATCGTCCAACAGATCAAGCAGCGCCAGCGAATGTCGCCGGCTCAATCACTGTCTTAGATCGTCCCGAAAGGGTGCAGTATGAAACAGACTCTTT
>Ga0224558_1004411_pt1 | contig 10964 bp, 8 predicted proteins | sample 714S32024metaG_FD_180682 | JGI IMG/M metagenome (GOLD analysis project Ga0224558, IMG submission 180682) | Peat soil microbial communities from Stordalen Mire, Sweden - 717 S3 20-24 | ecosystem: Environmental > Terrestrial > Soil > Wetlands > Peat | place: Sweden: Norrbotten County, Stordalen... | reverse complement strand
GGCGATCATCGGCGCAGAGTGCCGGAAGGGAGAATGTAAGTCCCGCACAAAAGGCACCCAGCCTATTCCAGGTGTCCGTCAGCCGACAAAGACCTCAAATTCGGCTTTCAAATCTTCGTGACATTAACCGTCCCCGGCTGGCAGCGTGCGCCGCCGTTTCCACCCTCGCTCCTGGCCCTTTCGCCCAATCATTTCATACCCGACAACCTCAAGTACTTGCGCGCGAAGGACAGTATTTCCAACACAGCACGGCTGATTTGTCTCGCATAGGGCGTGACCGCTGACGTTATGGTTTTGGAAACCTGCCTTCGCGTGCCGCGAGGCGCTCCAACTACCGACCAACTGCAATTGCAGTTTGCCAGCTCCGCGTGGTCTGGCAAAGTCCCCTGAGACCGTTCCGCTACCAGTTGCCGTTATGCCAAAACTACTCGTGCGTATCGCGGCGGCCGCTCTGATGGTCGCCCGTGGGTTTGCGGCCGCGCCCGCTGCGCCCGGCGAGCCCACGATTTTTTCCTGCGACTTCACTCGGGAACCGGCGCGAGAATGGAACTGGGTGGGCGGGATCTGGGGTGTAAAGGACGGCTGCCTCACGCAGACCGATCCCGGCCCGGCCGATCCGAAGAAGGCCCTGCTGGTCCTGGGCAGCACCGAGGAGCTATCCACCGATCTGGTGGTCACGGCCAAGCTGCGCATCGACTCCTGCGCCGGCGGCGATTCGCGCGTGGGCATCACTGTTTGTTCCGACCCCAAGACGGGGCGCGGCTACAACCTCGTGTTCCATCAAGGCAAACTACAGTTCATGCAGGACTATGTGGCCTGGGAGGAGGGCATCGATTTTCATTATGAGATTGGTAAATGGTATTGGCTGAAGCTGCGCAAGGAAGCCGGGGAGATCCAGGGAAAGGCTTGGCCGGACGGCGAGCCGGAGCCCGCTGGTTGGCTGCTCGCCTGGAGCGTCGAGGAGGATCTCGTCGGCTATCCCGGGCTCAATGGCGGCGCCTTGGGCGGTCCCGCTTTGCTCTCCTTCGCCCGGTTTCGCGTCGAGCGAACCACCCGCGCGGCCACGAGCCGCGGCCTGGAAGGCTCCGTCATCGACCTGAACGGGACTTGGCAGGTGCGGCCTGAGTCAAAGACCTGTCTCGGGGAAGCCGGTCTGGTGCAGGTGCGGGAGGCCCAGGATGGGTGGATGCCGGCCCAGGTGCCGGGCGAAATCCACCTGGACCTAATGAAGGCAGGAAAAATGCCCGAACCCACCGTCAGCCTCAACATGCCCAAGTGCCGGTGGCCGGAGACTAATTCCTGGTGGTATCGGATCACGTTCACCGTGCCGGCCGACTTCCACCGCTACGAACGGCAACGGCTCGTCTTCGACGGCCTGGACCTGAACGCGCAAGTCTTTGTGAACGGCAAGCTGGCCGGGGAAGCGGCGGATGCCTTTGTCCCCGCCGCTTTCGAGGTGAAGAAGCTGCTGCAGGCGGGTCGGAACGAATTGGTAGTGCGCCTGACCGACGGCAGCGAGTTGGCGCCGGCGACGACGGGACCTCCGGTCTTCATGTGGGGTGCGCGGACATGGCTGCGGAAACCGCAGTTCTCCTGGGGCTGGGATTGGGTGGACGGCCTGCCGAACATCGGCATCTGGCGCGGCGTGCGCCTGGAAGGCCGCCGACGCGCCGTGTTGCACGACCTGCGCCTGGACACCGTGCGGCTCGATGGTCGGGTTGGCGTCGAAATGGAGGCGGTCGTGGAGAACCTCAGTGCGACGCGGGTGCGGGACTGCGCGTTGGAACTGGAAATCCATCCGCCCGAGGGCGGTGCGCCGCTTAGGCGCCGGTATCCGGTGGAAGTGCCACCGGGCCGAATGCCCCTTCGGGATTTGATCGAGATTCCCGGGGCTAAGCTCTGGTGGCCTAACGGCATTGGAGACCAGCCCTTGTACCGGATCGTCGCCCGCGTCTCGGACATCGCCGGGAGCGTGGTTTACGACCAGCGCGAGTTGTCGCTCGGTCTGCGGACGATCGAGGTGGATCGCCGGCGCCTGGCCCAGGGCACCCGGTTTTGTTTCCGCGTCAACGGCCAGGATGTCTTTTGCCGCGGGGGCAACCTGGGACCACAAGACCCCATCCTGGCGCGGGTTTCGGATGCCAAGTACCAAGCTTTGGTGGCGGAGGCCAAGAACGCCCATTTCACTATGTTCCGCCTCAACGGCGTAGCCGAGTTCGAAGGGCCGGCATTCTACGAGGCGTGCGACCGGGCCGGCATCCTGCTCTGGCACGATTTCATGTTCGCGTGCGCGCCCTGTCCGGAGGACAACCAGCCTTTCATGACCGCCGTGCGGGCCGAGATCACCTCAGCCATCCTGCTCTACCGGCATCATCCAAGCATCGCCCTCTGGAGCGGGAACAATGAGTGTTATGGGGATTCCTGGAAACTGTTTCAACAGGTGGTGCCGGACCTCTGCCGAGAGCTGGACCCGCGCCGGCCCTACTGGCCCACCAGCCCCGCCGGCGGCGATCTGGCCGGAGATACGCATGCGTGGTACTGCTCCTTTATGACGCCCGGGGAGATCCTGCCCGAGTTTCGCGTCCGCTTTGTGAGCGAATACGGCGTCCTCGGCCCCTGTCACCTGGACTCTATTCGCGAATATCTCGGCACCGAGGAAATGACGCGCGGAGACGCCAACTGGAGGTTTCACACACAGGATCGGGAACGGGCCAACGAGTATGTCTCGAAGGGCATCCGGCTCAATCACGCCGACCCGGACCAGTTGACGGTCTCTGAATGGGTGCAGTACGGCCAGATGTGGCAGGCGCTCATCCAGGGGGGCATGATGGAGGCCTTGCGGTTCCAAAAGGACGAGGCGCAAAACGATTGCCAGGGCGCGCTGATATGGTCCTACACCGCTTGCATGGGCCAAACCGGCTGGGCCATCTGGGATTACTACACGCGCCGCAAGGCCGCTTATTACTGGTTCCGCCGGGCGGCGGCGCCGGTCAAGGTCATCGTGCGCGAAAGGGGCGGCCAATTGCTCACCCGCGTCGTTAACGACACCCTCGAACCGGTCACCGGCAGCGTCGAGTTGGGCTGGTGGCGACTAGATGGCCGCGGCAAGAAACTGGAATCGCGTCCGCTCTTACTGGCGCCCAACGGCGTAGCGGAGGTTGCCGCGGTGAAACTGCCGCCGGCCGGGGAGCGCGCGGCCAATGAGTGGCTCTACGCCGCGGTGCTGCGCGGCCAGGATGGCCGACCGCGGGACCAATCCGTATGCCTGCGGGGGCCCTTCCGGAAACTCAAGCTGGCAAACCCGCAAATCCAGGTCGCCCAATTGGCAGACGGTGGCCTTGAAATCTCCAGCCCCGTCTTCGCCCACGCCGTCCACACCGAAGACCACGGGCACGAGTTGATCTCCGACAACTGGTTCGACCTCCTGCCCGGCGTGCCGGTCCACGTGTGCGGCCCGGCTGGAGCCAAACCGGAAAGCATCCCCTTCGAGGCGGTGAGGCCGAAGTAAGCCCCTGTAGGCTGCCCGGCCCTGCGAATTACGATGGTCACTGGTGCCTCCTCACCAGCCATCCCCGTTCAGGGAATCTGCGGCCCTCCACAGATACCACGTCGCCGCGCCAATGGTGCCCGTGCCGCAGAACGCATCAACTGTCCATCGTGGACAGTTGCCCACCCGGGCGCTTAGGGCGCGGACGCACTGGAAACCGGGGCTACGGTAACGAGTATGTGCTGCATCGAGGCACCCTGCGATCAATCGTTGGGCTGGACAAGCCAGCCGGTGCCCTATTCGACCGCTCAATTCATGAATTCGCCGTCACAGGCCAACCTGAGTCCTAGCCACCCAGGACCACATGCTGCCGTTCGGCACTCCACAGATTGCCGAAAAGAGCCGCAGCCATTTGGGCACACGGGTTGGCAATGTGGTTGTGCTTTATCGGCCGAAGCCAGAGGAGCAGGAGTAACAATCACGAATCTGGCTTCGATCACTCGATTGCCTCACTCCATCGTTGGCTCGCCATCTTCTCCTTCAAAGAGGTTGGAAAGGGCCTGCGATGTGAATGTGGAGGACTTACCGTGGCGGCCCGGATGGGCGCAGTTAATCCGAGTTCGATCATCTTGGCAGGCAGTTCCGGCGTCCGGTTCAACTTGCGGCGGCGGAACGGGCTGCTCAACAGCCGGAGAATATCGGCGAACTTCATGTGCCGGCCCAAAGTGCGAAGTAGTTTGAAGGTCTGGATGGGGCGGAAGAGGATCCGCCGGGCGAAGAGCAGCGCGTAGCCCTTCTGTCGCGCGCGGTTGACGACCTCGCTAGGCAGCACTGTCGGATCAATGTCTGAGCACTTGAACCACTTGGCCCAGTCGCGCTCGTCGTCGAGAATGCTGCGTTCGAGATACTCGTGCCAGAGTGGCGTGCCACGATAAACACACAGCCGGTTGAAGCCGAACGTGTCGAGCTTGAGCCGCGCGCAAAAGCGGAAGCTCTCCAGAATGTCCTCTTCGGTTTCGCCGGGGGAACCGACTAGAAAGAATCCGTGTGCCCGCTCAATGCCGCATCGCTTGGCTTCGCTTACAGCGTGTTCGATTTACTCCTGCGTCTGCCGCTTGTCGAGCCGATCTAGGATTTTTTGTGTGCCCGACTCCACGCCGAACGCGAGGAAGTTGCAGTTCGCCTTGCCCATGATGGGCAGTTGATCCACCGCGACGGAATCCACTCGGCCTTCACAGCCCCATTTAAATGCGAGCTTGTGATCGATGATGTTCTGGCAAATCTCGCGGATGCGGTCGCGCTTCAGCAGGAAATGATCGTCGGTCAGATAAATCGAGCGGTAGCCCTGATCGTGGAGTTGCTGCATTTCGCCAAGGACGTGCTCCGGCGAGCGGAAGCGCCACTTGCCGTTGGTCAGCGCCGGAATGTCGCAATAAATGCAGGTGTAGGGACACCCGCGAGCAGTTTGCATCGTGCAGAACTTCTCTAGCGAAAGAATGGTCGGCACGTCGAGCGGCAACGATTCAATGTAATCGATCGGCAGCGTCGTGCGGTCGGGATACGGAAACTGGTTCAAATCCTTGATGGTCGGGCGGGGGATGTTCTTGACAAGGTCTTTGCCGTTGCGCCAGATGAGACCAGCGACGCTGGCCGGATGGTTCAAATGGTCAAGATAGTCCGGCAGCAGTTCCTCGCCTTCGCCGACACCCACGGCGTCAAGATAGGGACAATCCTTCAGGATCCGCTCCTGGTTCATCGTGGCAAAAACGCCGCCACAGATGATCGGCACAGTTGGCATCTCGGCCTTGACTACCTGGGCCATGCTTTTCACTCCCGGATAAGTCGTCGTGGACAAAAACGAGAGGGCCACGACATCCGGCGGATCGTCCCGCAACGCCTGCGCGACATCCGACTCCTTCATGTCCGGGTGGCACGTGTCGAACATCCGCACCTGATGCCCGTGCTGGCGCAGGACGGGCGCGAGGGTCTCGATTCCCAGCGGCGGGAATCCCATCACCTTGACGCGCGGATCGCCCGGCTTTGAACCGCCCAAATCCGCCGGTAGCAGCCGGTAGAAATTCTCATCATTGACGTAAACGAGGAATACTTTCATAGGCGGCTGCCTTCCTAGTTTTGGAGTTTGCCGGCAACGTGGACGCGGAGCTTGTCTCTGCTGACTTGAAAGTCCACGAAGAGTGGCAACTCGCTCCGGGCCGACCGGATCATGAACGCAATTCGATTCAATGCTGTGCGATAATTCCGCCAACCTACGGCCATAAAGCAAACCACTGCAACATACAACCTGCGCTAATCCTAACGTTTTTTGCCGGGTATGCAATCTTTTTTGCACGCGTTTTTCCCCATCGCAAAGGACTCAAACCGGACCGATGGTAGCGCACCAGCAGACGCTGCCGTTGTTGCGGAGTCAGACACCGACGACGAACCAAATCAAATCTGTGTGATGCCATGTCCCCACCTGACCACAAAAAGGGGGACCGGCGCGTCCCCAATGGAAATCAAGTCGCGTCAGGCGCGCGGAGGAGCGCGACCTGCTACGGCTTGAGACTGACTTGCCACCCTTTCACGCGACACCTGCGCCCCGCGCGGACAGCGACGCCAACAAGGCTTGGGAAGTCCGCGAAAGGGCTTGCAAAGCCCCTACAAAACTCGGCCCGGAACAGGACGTTTTAGGCGGTGGATCTGGCGATGTTTTACAGGTGCAAATTGGCAGCCATTTCAAGGCGCAATTCGGGCGCCGATTCTCACGGGAAGAAAGGGGTCTCTTTCGACTCCAAAAGCGCGAGCCAAACCTCCCGCCAATCCAACCTCTAATTTCTTTTCAAATTCACCCTCTTGGAACTTCCATATCCAGTGCCCTGCGCTGCCGGTTTTGCCCCGAATTTGAGTTCAAATTAAACCGAACTTTTGGCCGCGGACTAGGCCCTCGATCGCCTCCTGATTTCGGGAAACATTAAGCGGCAATTCTCACCCCGCGCGCGGCCCGTGTCGAGCACCCCATTTCAGCGGCTATCCAGCGCCCGAAAACTGCTGCGAAAATCTGGTGAGCAAAAAAGGACAGTGATCGGTTGAATGACCGGCCGGCGGATATATTTCACCGGGAGGTAAATGTCCGTGTCCACGACACCAATCGGGGGCCGACCCTCGGATAGCTTTTCCCAGAAGACCCGCTGGAATCGTTCGATGCTCTCACCGAGTTGGGCGGTCGTTTTCATACGCTTTTTTGTTCTTGCTCGGAAGGACTCTCGGTCCGGCCCACCGGCGTGAAATCATTGAGGCCGTCATGGTTGACAAGTTTACCTGTGGCCCGCGGTGTCCACCAAGTATAAGACGGCATCTCCACTGAATGGCGGACTGAACGACTGGGACGAGGACCCGGCAGTAATCGGACTTTCGGTTATGGTCTTCCCGACCGCAGGGCTAAACCATTCGACCGCCAGCCTCCGCGAGTTGGGCATGGCCGAAAGATCCAGGGTGAATGCGCCTCTGGCAGGAGCATAAGCGAGGTACTCCGCGCCGACGGATGGCGTCTGCGCGAGGCAGTACTTTGTCGAACAGAGAGAAGTCCTGGGGATGACATTGGCCAGATTGAGCTTGCGTGAATAGCGCAAGAGATATCCGAGATTGTTGCGGAAATTCTCCCAGCGCGGGTCCGGCCTGCTGCCGATGCCGTTGACCGGAGAAAGGCACAGGTTCCGATTCTCACGTGGGTAATAGACAAGGTACGGGTCCATGAAGAGCACTTGATTGCCCGTCACGAAGTTCTCCCACGCATAATTTCGGTTTTTTTGAGGCGTATCATTCCACATTCCGAAGTAACTGTGGTCGCTGTCATTGATGTTGACTTTGCAGGAGGGGATGCTGGTTCCGCACGACGTGGTGGGAGAAACCCAGGCCCACGGGGCGACCCAGTCCGCATCCGAGTTGTAGAGGATCGAATCCGCGGGATTCTCGAGCGTTGCGTATCCGATGGGGTGATGGTAACGCTTCTCCCGCTCGTAGGCTCGCACTAACGAAATCAAGTGGTTATTCCACCAGGCTGATTTCATGGGTGCTTCCTCAGAAACGATCCAAAGCACATTCGGCAAGTCGTTGAGAGTGTCTATGGTCTTCCTGACGTAGGCGTCCTGCACATCGGTGATGACGTTGGTCGCAGTCATCGTAACCGAGGCGAGCCCGCTCTCGGCCGGTCCACCGCGGTAGCCGTCATCCACTCCATTCACATTGTTGGGTCCCGAAAAAGGGTAACCGTCGGTTGGGCAGCGAAAACGCAACAGGAATTCACCGGTAAACAGATAGACGCCGGCATAGATGCCGGCACGGTTCAGGGCATCGACCCGCGTGCGCAACCGATCAAAATAGGTGTGGTCCAATTTCGTCAGATCGAATTTCAAGCCCGCGTCGGTTGCGAGCCCGGGGCCCGCTCTCATCCAGGGATGCAGACTTACCGTGAAATCCGGAGGATGAGTGGCTGTGACTGGCAGGTTGCTGAATTTCGGCAGCTCGGTACGCCAAAGCAAAGTGAAATTGTGTCCATGCGCCTTGAGGAAGCTGACAAAGGCGTCGAAGTCCAAAGGTTGTACGGACCCGCTGGTGCCCCAATCCTGTAGTGTGTTCCACGTTTGCGATCCGCACAGGATGAGCGGGCTACCGCTCGCGTCCTGGAAGTAATTGGGATTCGTGGATGCTCTGAGCGGCCTGGTGATTGGAGCTTGCCCGGCGACGAGGGTCTCCGCTCCGAGCGAAAGCGAGAGCAGAGTGCCGACACAAATTCCAGCCAGTGAGCCTGCCAGTTTCCAAGCACGGCGAGCCGAGCGCTTTGAATGCGAGGCTGCAATGGGGCAGTTCATCTTGGCAGCCTTGGGCTTCCGTTGGTCCCGCCAAGGCCTCTTGCGGTAAAACTGGAGAAGCCAAAATCGGAGTTGGAGCCGATGCCCTGGCCGGTATCGCAAGCAAGAAACTCCCCAATCCCAGGGTTGCCCGTCTTGAAGGTGTCATCCGTAACCCGGGCCTTCTCAACCCCGTTGATATACACCGTAATGACATTGCCGACGATGGACGCCCTGACTATGTCCCCATTGTTCAGGCCATAGTTGGTGCCGCGCTTGTCAGCCAAATACGTAAACTTCCCAAGCGGCCCGTCCCACCTGACAATTTGCACGTAGGATGACGTGCCGTTTAGGCACCTGGCAAAGCACTCATATCCTGTTGTGCGATGGGGCACGCTGGTGAATCGGAGGAGTATCTCGAGTTCCTGATTGCAGGATGCATTCGGCCTGGCGAAGCGCGCTTCGCCCCAGGCTTCCTGATCCTGCGGAAATCCGGAGAGATGGGCGTATGAATCGTTGAATCTGTATATGCCGGTGTTGGTCCCGGTTTGAGTGCCGCAGGCTATGCCGTCTTTCTTCCTGATCTGGGTCCAGTCAATCCCGTTATTGGTCCACCTCCCGCCTTCAGAAAGCGGACCCTCGATCCCCTCGAATCGGGTCGAGTAAGTCTGGGAAGATCCGCTCATGGAACAGCCGGCTGAGGCAAGCAGTGTGACGAAGAGAAAACGGTTCATAAGGTAGCCCTCAAAATAGGTCTCTTCTGGTTCTTAGCCGCCGAGCGTCTTGGCATTGAGTCCTTGATCCCGACAGCAAAGTCGTGATCGCGCACCACGCCAACCACCTCACCGCTCAGGTCGCCGATCGTCGTCGGATACGGCCCCCAGAGGACAAGCTCAGCGCGGTTCGTTGGCTGAACGTCCACCAACTCAAACACCACATGAGTAGGTTTGGCTTCTAAAGTCAGCACCGCGCTGACACCGGCGTCTGCGAAACGCAGTGTCAACCGTTTGGTCTGAAGCTCCCAAGCGGCGCTGTCTGGCGCGTAGAGCTTGCCGCCCACGCGGACCCTCAACCGCGGCGCGGGTTGGTCGGGAGCCAGATAGCGGCGGCGGTCCGCATTTCGAGAAAGCGCGCAGAGTGATCCGGTGTCGGCGATGCTGAAAGCGGCGACTCGTGTGCACAGGGTCGCCAGTGGCACTTCCGCCCCCGCGGAGGCAAACCCCGGCGTCGCCAGGCAGCCGAACGTTCCGGCGATGCGGAGCAACCCCGCAATCCAGTTGTGCAGGGGATCTCTGAAAGTCCTGCTTTGAGCCATCGCATGTGAGCTTTCCACGCAACGCTTCATTTGGTGGTTACGGTCAGTAGCAGCAGACCTATCGACAACGGTTCCACAAAAACGTTCTCGCTAAGCCTTTGGAGCAAACGAGATTGTTTGCTGACCCTTCTGTACCGCGTAAGTCTTTTCTCGTCCACCGCACCGGACTTGGAGTTTGAACCTCCCGTCTGATAGGATTGAAATCTTGAGGCGCTGGGTATCTCCGGCTACCGGCTCCGCTGTCAGTGAAACGACCCGCCCATTGAAACGATATCGGTTGCAGCCACTGACCGTGGCGGAATTGACATCCCAGACCAACTTATTCTCGGCAGCATCGGGCTTCAACCCGATGGCGTATTCCAGCAGGTACAGAATTGGCCCAATTCCGCTCCAACCGACGAAATCGGCCTTGGCGGGTCGTCCCGGCTGAGGAGCGTCGGGGGCATAGTTTTCCCAAATCGTCCCGGTCTGCTGAAAGACCTGTCCCATGATGTCGAGGTGGTTCAAGGCGATCTCGTGCGCCAGCTCGCGCTGCCCGTAGCGTTCCAAACCGCGGATGACCATCGTGGACGTGGGTGCCCAGACCGCGCCACACCAATAGCCTCCCGCCGGATCATAACCGTTTTGATCGGCCGCCAGGGTGGGAACCCGATGAAGGCGTTTGAACGTCTGGGGATTGCTCAACTCGCGCATCAGGTCTTTCGCCTGCGCGGGTAATGCCACTCCGGCGACCAGCGTCCAGAATGCCCCGATCGTTTTGACGGGCGCTGGTTTTCCCTCCCATGTCAGGTCGAAATAAAAGCGATTAGTCGGATCCCACATCAAGGTGTTGATCTTCCGGCTTAGCTCCTCCGCCTCACGATCAAACCCGCGCGCCTCAGCAGATTTGCCCAGCAGCCGGGCTATGGTGGAGAGGTTGCGGGCGAAGAGCACGATCTGGCTGGAAGTATCCACGGCACAACCGCCACTCTTCAGGAAAGCATTGCGCGGTGAGTTGTCCATGCTGGCCCAGTCGGTCACGTAAAGTTCGTTGCCCTGGCGAAGGTATTTTTGGAGCGAGCGATAATAATGGATTAAAGGACTATGGATGAGTTTGAGGCGGTCCCGGTCGCCAGTCACCCGGTAGCTCTCCAGTTCAGCCCAAGCCAAGATGGGATGATTCTGGGCATCCAGCGTCAGTTGGGGCGACGGCTGTGGAGCATCCCGACCCTGGTAGATGACCGGGTCGTTGCGAACGCCAGCCCAACCCCAGCGCGAAAAAAGCGGCCTCCCTTCACGATTCACCCACTCGCTATAATCACGACCAGTGCGGCGG
>Ga0224558_1004410_pt1 | contig 10965 bp, 13 predicted proteins | sample 714S32024metaG_FD_180682 | JGI IMG/M metagenome (GOLD analysis project Ga0224558, IMG submission 180682) | Peat soil microbial communities from Stordalen Mire, Sweden - 717 S3 20-24 | ecosystem: Environmental > Terrestrial > Soil > Wetlands > Peat | place: Sweden: Norrbotten County, Stordalen... | reverse complement strand
TCTCCGAGATGCAGGCGATCATCGCCGAACTTCAGTTGCGGGAGCGCGTATTGCTGTTTTTGGATATGGTGACCGGACTGCGGCGCGGCGAATTGGCCGGTTTGCGGTGGAGCGACATTGATTTTGGGAAAATGCAGATCAATGTTACCCGGTCGGTAGTGGACCAGATTGTGGGCCGCTGCAAGACTGAAAGCTCGCAGAAACCTGTGCCTATGGACGAGTACACGGCGCAAGACCTGCAAGAGTGGTATCGTCTGACCCCATATCGCGAGCCGGAGGATTGGGTCTTCGCCTCCGATAGCAGCCGGGCTGGAGAGAAGCGCGGGAAGCAGCCGCTTTGGTTGTCGACCATCATGCGTTACCACATCCAGCCGGTGATCAAGCGGCTCGGTATCGACAAGCGGGTTTCCTGGCATACCTTCCGGCGCACCTACACGACGCTTTTGCAGGCGAACCGGGAAGATATCAAGGTGGTGCAGGAGTTGCTGCGGCACAGCTCGGTGAAAGTGACCATGGATATTTACGCGCAAGCGCAAATGCCCGCCAAGCGTGCGGCACAGCATAAGGTGGTGGAGATGATTCGGCCTGAAATGCCCCAAATGGAGTGCAAAATCGGGGCTTAAATGCTCCGCGAAATGCTCCGCGGCGAAAGCGGGGAATTCGAGCTAAGTAGTTGATTCTATTTGGCGTCCCCGATGGGATTTGAACCCATGTTATCGCCGTGAAAGTGGGTATTAGGCTATATTGCACCATTTGCAGTGCTTTGCATGGATTCGCATAAATAACTGATTTTAGAAATAGATAATCCTGTTTTTGCTCGGATTGGTTTGCACCTGTTTTGCTGGCCTTAGTCCCCGCTTAGTCCCCGTAGCGTCCCCTGATTTTCGAGCCATTTTCGGCTCTGGTGGCGGGGAAGCGTACTATTCTCGTGAACAGAATTGAGGTTTTGCCGGGGTTTCTGCGATGGCTCAGTCTGCGAAGAATTCGCTCAGTGGGAGGTCCAAAGCGTTCGCAATTCGCTCAAGAGTGCGAATGCCAATCTCTTTTCGCCCGTTTTCCAGTTCGGACAGGTGCTCTCTGGCAATCTCCGCATGATCGGCCAACATTTGTTGGGTCCAGCCGTGCCGGGTCCGCAGTAGGCGAATTCTCCTTCCGACCCAAACGCAGATGTCCGTTGCCATATAACCAGCATCGTTGTATGCTTTGGCTTACACGTAAGCTAAGGGTTACATTCACCGGTGAAGTCAATTATGACCGCACAGACAAAAAGGAGGAATGATGGACTGGTTGATATGCGCATTGATAATCGCAATTCCATTTGTGATTTTTATCGAGCAGCGCCGACAACGCCTGTTGGATAATTACGAAAAATTTGTGCAAAGTGACAAATACGAAGACATTATGCAATGTATCGACGACACCACGCCCACGCAATCGCAGTTGGACGCGGAGAAAACCGAACGAGAGCGCAATTAGGAACTACGCTCGTTATTTTCCACTGGCGCTGCCAACGCAACCGCGACTCTCTGACGTGCAAGGCTCTGGATTGAAAACGGCATTCTGATTTGAAAAGAGGGGCAACAATGAATCTACGAGAAGGAACGCGGCGGCTGGCGCTGCTCTTGGGAGTGGTGGGGGCGATTCTCGGCGGATTGGCTTCATACATGGAACTGCATTCCGTCCTGAATCAAAGGGCGCGTCACAACAGGTTTGAGCAGTTGGCGGCTTCGGACGTTGTACAGCAGGAACACAATTGCATGGTGGGAATTCTGAGTGAACGTGGATGCACAGAGCATTTGAACGGTGACAAGTGGGATAAGTATATCGTTAGCCCATCTTACCCAAACGCTAAGCGTATCAGCCTTCCGAACGGCGTAATTCGAGACTACCCAAGCAGTATGAATAATGAGCAAGTCGGGAAGATACTGAACAAGCAGTTTCCACCAGATGCTAAAGGTATACTACCACAGCCCACAGAAGGAATACGGAAGATCAACTGGAGCCATGATTACGTTGTTGAATCAATCGAAACAGATGACGGCGAGACCTTCTATTCGACAGCCACGCCAGCCGCATGGCTGTACATCTTGATTGCGACCTTTCCCATCCTTGGATTCTTTATCCCGTGGGGCGTAGTTCGCTCTATTGGTTGGGTGGGAGCCGGTTTCGTCCAATCGTCAAAGTAGGCCGAAAGTCGGTGAACCGGATATTACAGGCCCAATCTGTCCAACCCTGTCTCAATCCACGTTCACGTGCCCGCGCGTACTGGTAGGCAAATTGCTTTGAGGCTGGGAATCGGTACGCGGATCAACTCAACGCGAAGAGAACTGAATCCGACACTTGATTGACGCGGGTTTCACGCTATTATTCGCCAGAATCGAGTATCGATTTCACCACGAATTGCACTTCCGTTCCTTGCGTTGCCTCAATCGCCTGGCGAGACTTTCCATACGCCCGGTCACTGAGATACTTGAGTGTTTCCAGCACAACCCGTTCATCGGTTGAGTTGGCCAGCGAGAGCCACTTTGAATTGGCATTGATTTCCGCGAGTAGTAGCTCGGCGGATTCCTTCGGGAGTTTCTTGGCTATGCCTTTAATTGTGCTTGGCTTTCGCCCGGCACCGGGACGCTTACCGCCTTTGCCTGCCATTGAATAGTCCTCCATTTCCATGGTAATTCAATTCTGCTCTAACTTTCGGAATTGCGGATGCTTAGAGGGCTGTTTCATACCGACCGCCCTTGACACTCCGCCAGTGTGAGCGATTCCGGGCTGTGCCGTGAGAGAAAATCCGGGTCTCGCCAATTCACCCCGGCAGCAATGTTGTGTTTTGCATATTCATGCCCTCTAGTCCCCTTCAAACCGAAACAAGCGAAACAATGCTGTGTTCATGCGGGTTTTAGGGCGTTTTCCGGGGCGAAACATCAGGGCTTTGTTTCGCTTTGAAAATCATCATAATCCCCAGTGTTTACGCGGGTTGTTTCGCTTGTTTCGGCTTGAATCCCCTTTGAGGGAAGGTAGCGGCAAAATGCTTCATCCAAACTCGCTCTCAAGTAGCCTTTCACGGTTTCGCTGCCGACGCGAATCTGGCGTGACGCGACGCCAAACGGGCGAAGCATAACGGAGAGCCTGTTTGGGTTCAGATCGTGTGCGGCCCAGGGGCTCTCTGCAATCTCTTTCAACCGCTGAAGCAACATCGCGGTTGCCATTCTATCGGCTCCCGTGTGCCAGACCTTTTGCACATCGGCCAGCAACTTGAGCGGCAACGAGTCTTCCACATCGCCAGCGGCCTTCGCGCCAGAGAGTGCCACGGCGCACCGCTGAAGCTCGCCCAACCGTTTCGGCGCGGCAATGGTGCAGACAGCGAACAGGGGCATCCAAAGGTCCGCGTCCCGGTCTGACAGAAACTTCAGATCGGCCATATTCTCGTATGCGTGGTGGACGGATTCCTGACAGGTTCCCGCCCATTCCACCAGCGACTCCCGGACCGGCTCTGCATCGGCCTTGGCTCTTCCCTGCAAAAAACGGTCCACGGTCTGAGACGGGGTTTTCCGCTGCATCGTGACATGAATGCAGCGGTCCGCCAGAGTGTCCGGCAATGTGCCGATTGCCGCGAATGCCTTTGGGCCATAAACCGGGAAGTTGCGAACCTTGAAGTCTGGAGGGACACATCGCGGAATTGTTGCTCCCTTCCTGTGTCCAGCGTTGAGAACAGCGAGAACGGCCTGTGCGCTCTCTGACGGCTTGCTATTGCCCAAGGCTTCCACCTCATCCAATAGCAGCGTCGGCACATCCTCCATCATGCGGAATAGGGCGGCACTGGTGGCGGACGTTACGCGCCGTGCCTTTGATGTGAGCAGTTCCAACACTTCCAGCACACGAGTCTTGCCGCATCGCTTTGCCGGTGACAGCAGAGCTATATAGGGGAAGGCGTCGAACGCATCGGGCAGATGGGTTGCAGCGGTCCACGTTGCCAATGGAAGGTAGGCCGCATCCGGCAGGATGCAGAATCGGCGGATGAAGCTCTCTGTGCCTGTAATCACTTCCGATGATTGAACAGACTGCGATATGTCACATAAGGCCGCATGACGCTCGGCTGTAATAGTTGCGCCCGGTTCAATTAGAGAGCCGCCCATTCCTCGTATCCTTGTCTTGCGCACTTACCCGGCGCATAGGGCTCGATTGTTTTGCGGCGGCTTCCGCCACGCGCAACTTGTCAGACGCCGAATGGAGCAGCCGGGCCAGCGCGGTATTTTCCGGCGAGCGCACCAGCGTTGACGCCAGTTCGTTTACCACGGCTTTCCACTTTCGCACTCGATTCAATGCGGTCAGCCTTGCCTTGCGCTCGGCTCTGGCAGCATTCTGGCAGGTTCCATAGACGGCCCGGATTGCAGCGGCCCGTGCTGGTGAAGGCGGCGGCCCCGAAAGATCGTCTCTTACCAGATGTAGAGCGGCAAGAATTGCGTCCAGGGAGCATCCAGCACGGCAGAACAAGGTCACATGGCCGCCTTCCCCTTCCCGGATAGACAACGACGGCGAACGGTCATTGTGGGCCGCACAGCAAGCCTTCCAGCGGCCCGCGCCGGTACGCTTCGCTTGCACCAGATTGGCGAATATGGCGGCGGTCATTTATGCGCCCCCTGAATGCGCGGACGGGTGTTTTCCGCGATAACGCGGCGAATCTCGGCAATGGGGATGAGTAGCTTGACACCCAGCTTCACGCTGGAAATTTTGCCCTCGTAGGCGTCGCGCCGCCAAGACCATCGGCTCCGCCCCGTCATAATTTCCGCGCCCTGTACGCTCACATACTCCGGCTCAACTTTTGCAATGACTGCCATTGAAAAACCTCCAAACACAAAGCCATCCTAGCGCGTGTTGTGATATAGTAAGTATCACGAATGGTATTACATAAAAACAAATTTGAGATTCCAGCGCAATTCCGCTTTCGTCCGTTCTTAGTTCGATGGGAGGTTCGCAAGGTGGAGCTGATGGACTGGTGGGAACGGCCAAAATCGAGGCTCGTATTAGGTCCGCCGATTGGCCAGAAGCCGGAGAGCGAATGGGTTTCGGTTCGTATTGACCCGTTAGGCGTCGCGTTTGGAGGGCTGTCTGAACTTACCGCGCATACGGTACAGATTCATCGGAAGGACATTCCGAGCGACGTTTTGAATCAGCAAGAGAATCGCCGCAACACGCCGGACATTTCGGGAAGATATTTTACGGTTCTCGTTGGCTTCTACACGGAATCAAATTCGATTTTGCCTCAATCCAAGTGGAAGCCGGACGAAAAGACTAAGAACGCATGGATAATGCGGGATGAGTTCTTAAATCTGAGTGTCTCTGATGAATCCGAGTGGCCGGTGTGCCTAAAGCAGTTTTTGAATAAATGGGGACTGTGGAGTTACGGAATTGTTTTCGATGTGTCCTTTGCGGAAGAGAGGCCCGGCTTTGTGCTGGAATTTCCGCATTTGCTCAGTCAAAAGCGCACTGAGTATCGAAAGGCTCTGCAACTTGATAGCGCACGGAAATGGTTGAGCACGGCGAATCCGCTTTTTCAATTCCCTTATGGTATTTCCGCGATGGACAAATGGCCTCACTTTCTTGTGGAGCGTTTTTATTGCGAAGACGCAATCCGCGCCACGATCACGATTGACCATCTCGCAGAGAGAAAGTTCGGAATCTGTGAACGATGCCACAAACTGTTTGAGAAAGAGACCAAACACAAGAAACGCTATTGCTCGGAGTCCTGCATGAACGCGGCAAACGTTAAGCAGTGGCGGGATAGGCAACGGAAGGGAGAACAGAGCAATGCCAAAGGCTAAAGAACGTGACGGGGTGTTTCAGCGGAAGGACCGGAGCGGCTGGTGGGTTTCGTATGTAGACGGGAGCGGCAAGCGCAAGAAAGAGAAGGTCACAGCCTTTACGCGCACTCAGGCCATGACGGCCCTTTCTGCAATCAAGACGCGCATCGAACGAGAGTCCATTCTTGGGGTGAAGTCTGCCAGCGAGATCACCACGGCGGACCTGCTCAAGCGATTCAAAGCGTACCAGAAAGCGCAGTTGCGCCCCACCACGTTTGTCCGGCTGGACGGCATTCTGAATACACTCAAGGCCGCGCTGCCCACTCTGGCCAAAGAGATCACGCGCCGGACGGTAGCCGATTACATCCTGAAGCGGAGCGAGACGGTCTCTGCCGGAACGGTGGCTAAAGAGTTTGCCACATTGAACCACGCTTTGCGGCTGGCCGTGGAATGGGATTTGCTTACAGTGAACCCGGCCCAGGGCGCAAAGCTGCCCAGGCAGTCGGAAGGCCGGACGCGGTATCTGTCGCCCACGGAATTCAAGGCCGCTCTGGAAGCCGCGCCGGATTGGATGCGCGGCCCGATGGCTCTTGCTGCGTTCACAGGGATGCGACGGGGCGAGATTCTCGGCCTGTGCTGGAAGGATGTGGACCTTGACGGCCAGCGCGTCTATCTGCCGGAGACGAAAAACGGCACATTGCGGGTGTTGACGTTAAATCAACTGGCCATGCAGGTGCTTCAGCATTACCCGGCTGGCAAACCGGACGAACGGGTCTTCCCCAACGTCGATGCGGCCCGCCTGAGCGTCTACACCCGCCGCGTATTCGCCTCTGTGGGCATCATGGATGCGTCTTTCCACTCGCTACGGCACACGGCGGCAAGCTGGCTTGTCATGGAAGGCGTAGACCTCTACACCGTGGGCAAGATTCTTGGCCACAAGACGCCGCGCATGACGCAACGGTACGCGCACCTATCGCCCGGCTACTTGGCGACTGCCGTGAACAAGTTGGACGGGGTATTTGCCGGTTCGTTACCGGAACCGAAGTAGAGAACTGTTTTGCTTGGCTGGGGACTGCGTACCTCTGCGTTAGTCCCCGTAGCGTCCCCGATTTTTCGCGGTATCGCTCGAAATGCTTCTAAACTATTGATTTAATTGGCGTCCCCGATGGGATTTGAACCCATGTTATCGCCGTGAAAGGACCCCGGCGGACGTAACTTATTGAAAACAAGAACACGGTTGGCCTCAAAAAGTAGGTTTTGGAGCCCTCAGAAAGGCTTATCGAACCCTTATCGAACCCTCGAAAACGCTTTTCTGTCGTCAATAAGTCGTAGCGCAGGCACGAATCAGCGCATATCGACTATTGCTTGTATTGCGAGTATTTCGAGTATATGTTAACCTGAAAACATTATGGCCATTGCAGCGAGAAAACCGATCGCACCCTCTGATACTGAGCAGCAACAGGTGCAGGCCCTGGAACGGGTATTGCATCGCGGTGTGCCTGCTTTCGTCACTTCCGCCGGGGAACGGGTCGAACTTTCCGGCACAGTGTTCGAGGTCCTCAGGACGGCAGTAGGCTTCATGTCGCACGGTCAAGCCGTTACGCTCGTTCCCGACAACCAGGCGATTACAACACAACGCGCGGCTGACATCCTTGGGATGTCGCGTCCATTCTTCATCAAGCAGCTTGATACTGGTTTAATGGCTTATCACCGAGTCGGCAACCAGCGCCGTGTTTACCTTCGCGATGTCCTGGCATTTGCAAAGAAGCGCGACGCAGAACGTCTCGCCTCGTTGGACAGGCTGGCACGGGATGCCTTTGAGTCCGGTATGTATGAACGGAATGTCTTTCCGAAGGGTGGAGCGGACGAGTGAAAGGTGAAATTCCCGTTCTCTTGGATGCCTGCGTTCTTGTTCCCATGCCACTCGCGGACACGCTGCTGCGGCTTGCGACCGGTCCGCGTCTCTATCTTCCGAAATGGTCCGATCAGATCATGGTCGAGGTAAGCCGGACCCTTCAGGAGAAATTTGGTCTCTCCTCGCAAAAGGCTATGCACCGCGAAAATGAAATACGGCGGCATTTCCCGGAAGCATGGATTGACGACTATGAAGATCTTATTCCCACGATGACCAATCATCCGAAGGATCGCCATGTCCTTGCCGCCGCCGCACGAGCGGGCGTGAAATTAATCGTTACCTACAACCTCAAAGATTTCCCGCCAACCTCCCTCGCACCATACGCCATTACGGCGCAAGGGCCATCTGCTTTTCTCAAAGACCTCTATGCCATAGCCCCGTCGGTAGTGATGCGAGCCTTGGAAACTCAAGCCTCGGCCATCGGCCAGAATATGGAGTACTTGCTCTCGCGTCTCCGGGTCAACACACCCGCCTTTGTTGCAATGATTGAAGAGACATTGAGCGGGAAGCTCAATTCTGCTGATAATACATAGAAGTGCCACTTCGCACCTCGGAACCTGAGTAAATCTGCCTAATAAAATCGTGCGCCGTATTTCTTCTATGGCGCACGATGAATAGAACGCAATATAGACCAGCTTCTATCCAAAAGACACGGACGCTTTCGTACAAGATTACAGTTCCGATCACCTCTTCCAAATCCAAAAAGTTATAACCAATTTCCAAAAAGTTATTGGACACGAAACGTGAGTTGGACTTACGTTCACGTCATATCGCGGCCTTTCAGGGCCGCTGGAGGTGCCGATGATTGTCTTGCTCACATCCGCCATCCGGCGCAGGATTGCTCGATGGTGGTCCACCCACTGGATTCGCCAGTTTCTCAGCCTGTTCGCGCTGCTCATTGTCTCGCCCGTATTCGCACACGCACTGGGCAGTTCTCCCTTCGATAGCGGGCTTACCTCTATGCAAACCCTGTTTACCGGAACCGTCGCCAAGGTGGCCAGCCTGATCGCCATCGTGGTCGGCGGCTACCAGTTCGCGCACGGTGAACCAGGCGCAAAGAAAACCCTGGCCGGCGTCGCCGCCGGCACAGGAATCGCCGTGATGGCAACCAACGTTTTGACCTGGCTGTGGGGCAGCTAGACCGCAGCCAGTCATCAAGAGTGAGGGGCAACGATGCAAACACACACCGATAGCCGGCAAAAGAGCGGGGTCCCCGGCGACAGGTCTTCGTCGCTGGGGCGCAGGAACCGCGTCTACAAGAGCTTGCACAAGCCCCTCACGTACATTGGCGTTGAACGCACGCTGTTCTATTTCGTCTGCGTTGGAGCCGTCGGCGTATTCAACCTATTCAACAGCCTGCTTGCTGGAGTGGCCGTCTTCATCGGCGGATACGCTTTTGGACGTTGGGTCACGACCAGCGATCCGGCCTTTCTGCGCATACTCGCCAAGTCCGAACGGTACAAGCTGCGTTATGACGCGGCCAAGCAGAATATGCCGCGTGTGGAGGTGCTGTAATGCTGCGCCTGGATAAAGTCATCAAACCGTGGAAGGATGCCGCCGCACTCTGCGACCACATCAACCTGTACGGCTTCTGGAATGAGACGATGTTTCTCACGAAGAGCGGCGATCTTGGCATGGTGCTACAAGTTCCCGGTGTGGACTACGAAAGCCTCGACCACGCCAGCCAGGAGTATGCGGTCAAGCGGCTTGAGTCCGCCCTCAAGTCTTTCGGGCCGGGCTTCCATGTCTATCAGTATCTCTTCAAATCGAATCGACCGGATATTCCTTTTGCCAGCTATGACGATTCAGTCGTGCAGGCGGCCATCGAACAGCGCAAGCAGTTCTTCGAGGCAAAGCGTGACCATCTTTATCAGATCGAAATCTTCTACTGCATTCTGCTCGAAGGCCCGCGCTCGAAGACCGGCCTGATGGCCGGGCTATCGCGCCTCTTCAGCGATCCTGCTGGCGCGGGCGCTGAATTGAAGGCGCAGTTCATTGGCAACAGCATGAAGACGCTGCTGTGCTCGCAGATCGAGAGCGACCTCGCGCAGCTCAGCCAGCGCGTGCAGGCATTCACGCGCCAGCTTGGCGACTTCATGCAGATCGAGATTCTTGACCAAAACGGTCAGTTCCATTTCTTCCGCCGATTGCTCAACTACGATGAGCGACGCATCGCCGGACGGCCGAAGCACACGCAATTTCTCGACTATCAGATCGTCAATTCTGACCTTGAAGCCGAGCGCGATCATTTGTGCGTAGGCGGACACATCGTCCGTGTGCTGACCATGAAAGAAGCTATCGGCGAGACGCGGCCCCTGGTGCTCGATGCCCTGCTCAAGATTCCAGGCAACTTCTACGTTGTCACTGAGTGGATGCCGCTTGCCGCGGACAAGGCGCGCAAGGAAGTGGACAAGCGCCGCCGCCACTTCAACATCTCGAAGACCGGATTCGTCTCGCAGCTTGGCAACAGCGCAGCCACGGTGAATCCCCGCGATGTGCTGGTCGATGAGTCGAAGCAGGCCGACATCGAAAACCTTGGCGACTGCCTGCGCGATCTGGGCGAGGGGCAATCGCTGGGCGAGTTCTCGCTGACCATTGTTCTATATGGCAAGGACAAACGCCAGCTCGATCAACTTGCCGGGGAGTTCGCCGGCGTCTTCACAAACGCGGACGGAAATCTCTTCATCGAAACCTACAACCAACTCAACGCCTACTTCGCCACGATCCCCGGCAACTACGCTCTGAATCTGCGCCGGATGTTCCTGCTGAATACGAACTATGCCGACCTCTCATTCCTGTTTACGATTCTGCCGGGTGAAAGAACCAACGCTCATCTCGGTACGGAGTATCTTGCCGCGCTCGAAACCGAAAACAGCACGCCGTACTTTCTGAACCTGCATAACGGCGAAGTCGCGCATACGCTCATTCTCGGAATGACCGGCTCAGGCAAATCGTACCTGTGCTGCTTTTTGCTGCAGAACGCCCAGAAATACGCGCCGCTGACCTTCATCTTTGACATTGGCGGCAGCTTCGAGTCGCTGACAACAATCTTCGGCGGCAACTACTTGAATGTCGGCCAGGAGGCGCGGGACTTCACCATCAATCCCTTTTCACTGCCGCAAACCAAAGAGAACCTGCAATTCCTCTTCAGCTTCTTCCGCGTGCTCATCGAGGGCAACGAGCAGCGTTACCGGCTGGACTTCAAAGAGGAACGCAAACTGTGGGAGGCCATCGAGCGGGTCTATATGCTGG
>Ga0224558_1004409_pt1 | contig 10968 bp, 11 predicted proteins | sample 714S32024metaG_FD_180682 | JGI IMG/M metagenome (GOLD analysis project Ga0224558, IMG submission 180682) | Peat soil microbial communities from Stordalen Mire, Sweden - 717 S3 20-24 | ecosystem: Environmental > Terrestrial > Soil > Wetlands > Peat | place: Sweden: Norrbotten County, Stordalen... | reverse complement strand
ATGCAGGCCCTGACCCTGAAAACAATCTTGCGCAAGGTGCCCGGCGTCAGGAAACGCAAATGACTGCTCTCACGTATGTTAGGTGCTAACTACGCGCCATTCCGGGCTACCCCGAGGCTACCGCGAGGGGTCTGGTGGGTTTGGATGAATAGGTGCAGGATGAGGAACCGGGGCCGGAGGCTCGAGTCTTTGGGGTGCCAGACTGGGTTCGGATGGGTCGCCGAGACGCCCAAGGGCGAGCGCCGGGGCATGCCCTTCAGATGACCCTGAATGTGAAAACCTGTTCCACTGGAAACAGCCGCAACAAAGGGGCGGACCAGGTGTTAACAGGGAGGTGAATCTTTCGTGCAAGCTCGGCAATAAACCTCCTAGCGGGCGGTTGCCAATGGTTGCCAAGAAACCCCGGTTTCCAGCCGGTTGCCACCCATTCCCTGCCATTGCAAACGGCAAGCGTAGAAATGCATTCAAGCCTTAATTTACAGGGTTTTCCTAGGGTTTTAAATGGTGGGTTGGCCGGGACTCGAACCCGGGACCAACGGCTTAAAAGGCCGCTGCTCTACCGACTGAGCTACCAACCCCGAACCGCCAAAGGAAAGGCTATGTTCGGCCATCAGACTGGCGGGATCGAACAAGCGCGGAACACGCCGGCCAAATCTAAAGCGCCGGGCAAGCTAATCAACCAAGCGCGCCGGTGCAAGGGCTTTTTGCGGCGCTTGCCATCGGCGGCCTGCCGGGTACATTGCCTCACATCTATGAAATCGCCTGTTCTCCTGATGGTGTCGCTAGCGGCGTTGCTGGCCGGATGCGCAACATCTGAAAAGGCCCAAGTGGCTTCGCACGAAACCCCTTATAGCAAACCGCTGACCTCGCCTGGCGCGAAGTTCGGCGCGCTGCCGCCTATTGTGCAGCGCACGGTGCTGGCCGAGGTCGGCCAGGGGGAAGTCATTGATGCCGTCAGGGACACCAGCTCGGGACGTGTGGTCTATAAGGTCTATTTCCGCGACAGCGAGATATTCCCGCCCCTCTACGTCGCGCCGGATGGGAGCGTGCTCAATCCGGATCTGACAGTTGCCGTGAGGGCGAGGCCGGGTACGCAAGTTAAGCTCGACGACGTGCCGGCGAAGGTCAAGAAGGCGATTCCCGAGCGCGCGCCGGCCGCTCAGGTTTCTTATATCAACAAGGAATCCTGGGGCCCGCTGGTTGTCTATGTCGTTACCTTTAAGGACGAAGCCCACAACCCGAAACTCCTCCTCAGCGAAGAGGGAACCGTCCTGGACGAAACCCAGTGAGCGGTTAATCCCACACGCCCAGTTGCTTGAGCTGGCGCGTGGCCTGGCCCTTCCAATTACGATTCGCCGCCGGGCTGGCGGGGCTGGGGTGTAGAATCCGCCCGACTCTTAACGGACCTTGAGGGAAGATGCCTCCTGCGCGCCTGGCGGCAAAATCGCCCACTCCTACAATCCACTCCGGCCGCAGAGCTGCGACAACAGCACGCAGGTGCCGATCGCAGGCACCAAACAGGGCTGCTTTCTCTGACACGGGCAGTTTGTCGGGGGTGCGATTGCGGCCACCGCTTTCCAGGAACGCCAGCGGGCAATAGTTCATCACGATATGGTCGGCGAAGAACCGTTCCGGCGTCCCAAATCGTTCCGCAAACAGACCCCACAATCGCCGGCCGCTGACCTCGGATCGCGCGCAGGCGAAACCTGAAACCGGCCGCCGCGGGTGCTCTGGCGCGGGTTTGCCGACCGGACATTCGATCTTCAGCCACTCGCGCACGGCGGCGACTTCGCCGAAAGGCACTCCAGTCTGCACCATCCCAAAAGGGCCCGGGTTCATGCCGAGGAAGACAATCCGTTTGCGCGTGCCGCCGAACTTCTGCAAATAGGCTTCATATGGAGCCCAGGCATAGATGAGCGGATTATACACGTGCGTGACTGGCAGCCCGAAATTCAACCGGCTGGTTTCCGCTCTCAGGCGCCGGGCAGCCGCGATAACCGCCTCGGTGATGGGGTGGCGTTTCAGCGGGATCTCACTGCCGCGGCAGATGGTGTCCGCCTTCCCTCGGCCGGTGCAATTGGCGCAGGCCGCGTCGGAGTGTTTCGATCTCCTGCTCGTCGGCGATCTTCTGCCGCTCGGCCAATTCGAGTGTTTCCAACACCTCCTCCATGTCGTCCAAAGTTCCGCGGAGCGTCTCGATGATCTGGTTGACTTCCTCGATTGCTTTTTGAACGCCCGCCGGTGAAGCCGGCTGCCATTGCCGGGGCGGCGGTGGGGGAGTTTCTCTTTCCACCGGGGCAGCCTCTGCAACCACCGAAGCCAGTTCCCCAGCCGGCTGAGCCGGTTCCGCCGCCGCTTCTGCAGGTGGGGGTGGTTGTTGGGCCATCGCAGGGGGCCGTCGTCGCCCGCGGCCTCGGTGCCCGCGGCCGGAATGTCGTCCACGCCGTTCGGATTGTGTTGCTCCCGGTTGCTCTGGCGCAGCGGTTGCTGGTACAGGTTCCTGCTCTGGAGTCATGCTTACATCAAAGTGCCTTGAACGGCTGCAAATGCAACGGGAATTATGCGCCCATCGGAACAACTTTATTGCTTCCGGGGCCAATTTGGGGTTTCGTTTTGGCTGTGAAACTCAACTACAAGCGTTTAGACCTCCAGCTTGCCCATACCTGGACTATTGCCCGGGGCACCGGGACCAACATCTTCAAGGCCGTCGTCGTCGAGCTAACCGGAGCCGACGGCACGGTCGGATTAGGCGAGGCAGCGCCTACCGCACGTTACAAAGAATCTGTGGATACCGTGCAGGCGTTCTTCAATAAAGTGGACGCGCGCGGACTCTCGTTTAACGACGTCGAAGGCAGCATGACCTACCTTGATACGTTATCCCCGCACGACATGTCTGCCAAATGCGCCCTGAACATCGCTCTGCTGGACGGCGCCGCCAAACGGGCGAAGAAGCCGATTTACGACTTCTTAGAATTGGGCTTCCGCGAAAACCATCACGTCACCTCGTTCACCATCGGCATTGACAAGCCGGACATGATCCGCAAGAAGGTATTGGAAGCGGAACAGTATCCGGTGCTGAAGGTGAAAGTCGGCGTGACCGAGGATAAAGTGAACCTGCAGGCGCTGCGGGAAATGGCGCCGACCAAGACACTGCGGGTGGACGCCAATGAAGGTTGGAAGACCAAAGAGCAGGCGCTGGAGATGATCGAATGGCTCGCCCGAGACGGGCACATCGAGTTTGTGGAACAACCCATGCCCGCGGCTACGTCCGGCAAAGACTGGGCCTGGCTCAAGCAACGTTCGCCGCTGCCGATCTTCGGCGACGAGTCCTATCACCTGGCGAACGACGTGGACCAGGCGGCGGAATGGTTCCATGGGGTGAACGTGAAACTGGTCAAGACCGGGGGCGTCAGCGCCGGCTTCGATGCCCTCCAGGCGGCGCGCAAAGCGGGTTTGAAAACCATGCTTGGCTGCATGATCGAAAGCAGCATTCTCATCAGCGCTGGCGCGCACCTTGCGGAGTTGTGCGATTACCTGGACCTGGATGGCAACATCCTGATTACCAACGACCCATACGTGGGCGTCACGGCGGACAAAGGGGTTCTTTCGTTTGCGGGCGCGCCGGAGAAATCCGGCTTACGGGTCAGCGCGCGATGAACAAGGCCCGCGAAGCTGGTGAAGCACTGAAGGAAAGCTTGTAATCGTGTACGTTGCGTGATTGGCTTTCGGTATGGGCATTCCGAATTACCAGGAAATCCTGGACCTGCTCAAGAACGGGCTCACGCTGGAGGCTAGAGAAAAGATCCTAGAACTGAGGGAAGCGGCGCTGAAGTTGCAGGAGGAAAACCTGTCGCTGAAAGAGAAGCTGAAGCAGTTTCATGGCGCATCCGATTTGTGCAGCCAGATGTATTTCGATAAGGGCGCTTACTGGGTGCGTACCCCGACCGAGGACGGCACCAACCTCATGGGACCTTACTGCCAGGTTTGCTGCGACCGGGACAAGAAGCCAGTGCGGCTCCATCGGAACAATGCGCCGGGGGGCGGCTATTTCTGCGCCGTGTGCCGGAACCAGTTCTAGCATTAGTTCCGGAAATTACCTTTCATCAAACGGGCCTCGTTTGTCTTGAGGTAATGCTCCATCGTTTCGATGGTGCTGGTTTGGGTGCGTCGCGATTGCCCCAACTGCCGCATCATCCGGTAATCAATCAGCCGTTTGCCCAAATCCACGATCTGAATGTACGCGTTTTCGGTCTTCCACAACTGTCCACGGGCCAGGGCAGGCAAGGCTTTCTTGCTATTCACTTTTATTTTCACGCCTATTAGACGCCTAAAAGCCTGTTTTTGTTCATCTTAGAATACATTCGGGAGGCTGAGGCTTGAAATCCGGGTTGAAATAATCCGAGGCAAGTTCAATTTGAGGCAGGATGAACGCGACAGACTCGACCCGCCACCCGGTGCTTCGGGGACGCCAAGGCTGGCTGGGGTTGCTGCTGCTGGCGGTCTGCTGGCCGCTCAATTGGACGCCGACGGGCAACCGCACAGCCTACCTGTTCTTCCCGCTCTGGCTCGGCTACATCCTGGTCGTTGATGCGTTGGTGCTGAGCCGGACGGGCACGTCCCTTTGGACGCGCTCGCGTCGGGACTTCGTGCTGCTCTTCCTGGCCTCAGTGCCGGCCTGGTGGCTGTTTGAGGCGATCAACCGCCGGACCGCCAATTGGGAATATCTGGGCAGCAACGCCTTCAGCGACCTCGAATACTATCTGCTCTGCACGATATCCTTTTCGACCGTGATGCCTGCGGTGTTTGAGACGGCGGAGCTGGCCCGCAGTTTCCGCTGGATGAATGGGTTGTCCACTGGCCCGAAGTTGCGGCCAACGCCGGCTCTCAACCGGGGAATGTTCCTTAGCGGGGCGGCCATGCTGGCGTTGACACTGGCGTGGCCGAAGGTCTGTTATCCGTTTGTCTGGACGTCGCTCGTATTCATCCTGGAGCCGCTGAACTGCTGGCTGGGCCGCCGGCACTTCCTGCAGGACTTGCAGCGGGGCGACTGGCGGCTGGTGACCTCTTTGGCCCTCGGGGCGCTAATCTGTGGGTTTTTCTGGGAGATGTGGAATTACTACTCATATCCCAAGTGGATCTATCACACGCCGGGGGCGCAGTTCCTGCATATCTTTGAAATGCCGCTTCTCGGTTACGGCGGCTATGTCCCCTTCGCGCTGGAGTTGTGCGCGCTCAAGAACTTCCTTTGGCCTTTCTTGCCCCACCTGCAAGCGAACGGAATCGAGCGATGAATTACTGGAGTGGTGGGGCCCTGGGTTGGTCGGCAAGCCCTCTCCCAATTGCTCCGCCACTCCGTTACTCCATTTGCCCTTTGTAATGACGATTCCCTTAGCCTTAGCGTTCTGGTAAGCTCCGTTCATGGCGTTCGATTCATTCCGGGAGTTTGTGAAGCGGCTGGAGACGGCAGGCGAGTTGAGGCGCATCACGCAACCCGTCGCCACCGAACTCGAGATTACGGAGATGGCCGACCGCGAAATGAAGAAGCTTGGCGGGGGCCAGGCGCTGCTGGTGGAACAGCCAACAGTGAATGGGCTGGTTTCGCCCTTCCCGCTCGCCATCAACACGCTCGGTTCGCTTCGGCGCATGGCGATGAGCCTGGGAGCGGCTTCCCTTGACGAGGCGGCTGCCGGGCTGGGCACGCTCGTCAAAGCGAAGCCGCCGACCAGTTTCAAGGAAGCCATCAGCTTGCTGGGCACGGCCCTGGAGTTGCGCCATGCAAAACCTAAGACGGTCAAGGATGGGCCGTGCAAGGAAGTCGTCCACAAGTTCGACGCCGCGCCCACGCGGGGCGAGCCGTGGCCCAAAGCGCCGGACATTCTCAAAGTGGCCCAGGCATCCCGCCTCGCCGGGCCCGCGCCCGAACCAAAGGACAGGCAGGACGCCTGGCCTACCTTGCTGAATCTCCCCATCCAACAGTGCTGGCCGCTGGATGGCGGTCGGTTCATCACGCTGCCGTGCGTGGTGACGCGCGACCCCGATACGGGCGAGCGCAACGTGGGTATGTACCGGATGCAGGTCTATGACGACCGCACCACCGGGATGCATTGGCAATTGCAGAAGGTTGGCGCGCGGCATGGGCGGCGTTACTACGAGACCGGGCAGCGCATGCCGGTGGCCGTGTTCCTGGGGGGCGACCCCGTCTTCACCTTCTGCGCCACGGCGCCGTTGCCCGACGGGCTGGACGAGTTTCTGCTCGCCGGCTACCTGCGCAAGAAGTCCGTTGAGTTGGTTAGGTGCGAGACCAGCGACCTGGAGGTGCCGGCCAACGCGGATATTGTTCTCGAGGGGTATGTTGATCCCAAGGAGCCGCTGCGCGAGGAAGGGCCGTTCGGCGACCATACCGGTTACTATTCCTTACCTGACCTCTACCCCGTCTTTCACATCACTGCCATCACGCATCGCAAAGACGCCGTCTATCCGGCCACCATCGTCGGCATGCCGCCGATGGAGGATTACTACATCGGCAGCGCCTCGGTGAAGCTGTTCTTGCCGATCCTGAAGATGACCTTCCCGGAACTCGTGGACCTGGCGCTGCCGGCCGAGGGCGTGTTCCACAACCTGGTGTTCGTGAGCATCAAGAAGACCTACCCGATGCAGGCTTACAAGGTCATGCACGGCTTATGGGGAATGGGGCAGATGATGTTCACCAAGTACATCGTGGTCGTGGACGACGACGTGGACGTGCACAACACCAGCGAAGTGCTCTTTCGCCTTTGCGCGAACACCGATCCGCAGCGGGATGCTATCTTCACCAAAGGCCCCGCTGACGTGCTCGACCACGCGACGACTGAATTGGCCGTCGGCACGAAGCTGGGTATTGACGCCACGCACAAACTCCCCGGCGAGGGCCACAAGCGCGGTTGGCCACCTCTCATCAGGATGGATGAGGCTACACGCAGGAGGATTGACGGGCTGTTGAAGCGCTGACTACCAGCATGCTGGGTTCAACCCGCCGCCTGCTCGATCATAGCCGCGATCGTTTGCAGGGCGTTGCCTTCGAGGCGGTTGTTTACGTAGATGAATCCCTTGGTTGAGTCCCCGCGGCTGCGGACTTCCTGAATCAGGTGGGCGCCGGCTGCGCGGCCTTCGGGATAGGGATCCTTGATGCCGTCGTAAGGGGCAAACAGCTTCACCGCCTCCTCGTATTTCCGGCCCGGCCTCAGGAGCAAGCGCGCACCGAAGAACTCCGGGCTGGTGCGGCTGCCCGGCAGCGCAAGCTGCTCGTCCAGCGGCGGCATGCCCTGCCAACTGCTGAATACGTGGGCCACGCCGCGCCGCGCGAGCGCTGCAAAGTAATCCGGGTGGAGGAACGAGCGGTTCCGTATCTCGACACCGTAGCGCCAGCCGGAAGGCAGTTTCGCGAAAAACTGGTCCAGCGCCTCGACGAACTCGCGCCCGCGCTCGAATTCGCGGGGTGAAAAGTGGGAGAACTCGAAGATCAACAAGCCAATGTTCGCCTGGAACTCCCGGCAGGGGCCGAGGAAAGCTGATTCAAACAGGCTGGCATTCAGAAAGTCCTCATTGGTGGTGCCGGCGTGCAGGCCGAACCGTGGCAGGTTGGCAAAGTGTTTGATCGTGATCCGGTCCGTCACCTTCAGGGCGAACAGGAAGTCCGCCGGCACCTGGGAGACAAGCTGCTCCAGATAACGGTGGTCGGGGAATTTGTAATAGGCGGCATCCACGCAGACTGTCTTGAACACTTCCGCATATTCCGCCAGGCAAAGCCTCTCAAAGCGCGCTTCGGAGAACTTCCCGTGCCAGACGTAACGATCCTCGTGATAGAGCTGGCCGCGCCAGCCGCGATACTTCCAGGAAGACGTGCCGATGAAGACGCCTTCCCTGGCCAAGGCGTCAGCCGCCGCTTTCATTTGCTCGCGGTCAAAGGGCATGCGCTCAGGACAATGTGTTCCGCGGGAGACTGCTTTTCAATCAAACACAGAGACTGTAGCAGGTTGGCGATGGGCCGGGTTGGGATATGCGGACTGGCAAACAGCCTTCCCTGCGGTCAAGGCCATCGGACGGAGATAGGACGCGGCGTGTTCTTTAACCAGTATTCAATCGCCCGAGGAGCTACGCAAAAGAGATCAGCCTGGTCCCGAGTTACATTTTCATCGAGGACGTTCACGCCGCAGCAGGAACGTCCTCCGTCAAACGGCCCGCGCGATCCAACAGGGCGCGGCGCGCGAGTTGGACCGCCTCAGCGATCGCCTCTTTGGAAATCTTCCCGTCTCCCCAGCGGTAGCAGATGAAATCCCAGGACAGCCCTTGCCCCACATCGGCCAAGACATCAGCCACAGTCACCCGCGTGCCTTTGAATATCGGCCTTCCCCGGCAAATCGTGGAGTCGGCCACAATGAACTGGCCCAGATCCTTCCGCTGCGCTGTCTTCATACTCCGAGTATGCCATAGGGCGGCATCCGATGTCAAAGCATTGGGCCTTGTTCCCGCAGCAGCCGCACAGTGAACGTGCTTCCTGCTCCGGGTTGGCTGGAGACTTCGATGCTGCCGCCGTGGGCGTCAATGATTGCTTTGCAGATCGCCAGACCCAGGCCGTTACGGCCCTGGATGCGAGAGCGGGACTTTTCCGCGCGGTAGAACCGTTCAAACAAGTGCGGGATGTCTCCCGCGGGGATGCCTTGGCCGGTGTCGGCGACGGCGAAGAAGACGGCGTCAGCTTCGGCGCGAGCAGAGAGGCGGACTTCCCCCTGGTCGCGGTTGAAGTAGATGGCATTGGTCAACAGGTTGGTGACGACCTGGCTAATGCGGTCGTGATCGCCGAGGCATTCAGTCGGCGGGACATCGCACTGGATACGGATGCTGCGTTCGGCGGCGAGGTGTCGGACCATCTCGACGCACTCGCGTGCTATGCGGGACAGGTCGAAGCGCTCGCGCTTCATAGGTTCCTGGCCGGCGTCCAAGCGTGCCAGTTGGAGAAGGGACTCGGTCAGGTTCCGCATGCGCCTGGCGGCGCGTTCACAGGCTTCCAAGGCTTCCCGGTACTCTGAACTGGGGCGCTCGCGGGAAAGGGCGGTCTGGGTTTGGGTAAGAATGACCGAGACGGGCGTGCGGAGTTCGTGCGAGGCGTCGGAGGTAAACTGGGCCTGCTGGGCGAAGGCAGCTTCCAAGCGGGCAAAGGTCGAGTTGAGCACGCCGGCCAATCGGCCCAATTCGCTGTCAGTGTCGGCCGCGTTGATGCGCTGGGCGAGGTCGCCGCCGGCGATCTTGACCGCAGTGGCGCTGATAGCTTCGAGGGGGCGGATGGCACGAGTGGCCACCCACCAGCCGCCCGCGAGGCCGAGCAGCAGCACGGTGGTGCCGGCGGCGACAAGCCACAGAGCCAGCCTCCGCATGGCTGCCAGGTCAGGCGCCATGGATCGGCCAACGAGGATACAGTCGCCCTGCGGCCCGAAACGAAACAGCTCCCGCAATTGTCCGCGGGCGCGCACGACAGGGAGCATCGGTGGTCCGCCCTCGGGAGGAGTGGGTTTCGCGAGCGCGTTACGAGCCGGGAGCGCCTGAGGCCCCGGACGGTCTGGAGCAGGGACATCTTCCGGGGCGCCGGGTGAGTGGGCCAGGATCGAGCCGTCCTGTTGCCACATGATATAATAGTAGATGTTGGTCTGGCTTGGATCCAGGGCGCCGCCTTGTTGGACCGCTTCCCGGATATGACGGAGGAAGTCCGGGGAACCGAACGCGCGATCGTTGCGAGGCTCATTCGGCGGAAACCCGCCCCGCTGGCCGGGCCCGCCGTGCTGCCAGTCGGGTGGACGATCGGGAGGCCGATCCGGCGGGTGGGGGCGCAGCAAGGCCATCAGCCGTTGATCCAGGTCCTGGTCAATCCGCCGCAACTGATTGTCTCGCGCCACGTGGTAGGCGGTGAAGCCGAACCCGGCGAGCACAACCACGAGGATAAGGCCATGCCATGCCTGGAGCCGCCAGCGGATGGAGTGGAAGATCATTCGATGGCGTAACCGTGGCCGCGCCGCGTGGTGATGAAGTCGTGGCCGAGCTTCTTGCGGATGTTCGAGACATGCACGTCCAGGAGGTTGGAGAGGGTGTCGTCAGTCTCATCGAAGAGATGCTCGTAAAGCATGGTGCGGGTAACAACTTTGCCGCGGTGCAGCGCGACGAACTCCACCAGGGCGTACTCGCGGGCGGTGAGCGTCACCGCCTCACCGTTGCACGTGACGGTGCGCGCTGCGGTGTCAATCACCACGCCACCAATCTCCAGCCGGGGCTGGGCCTGGCTAGCGGAGCGGCGAATGAGCGCGCGCAGCCGGGCAAGCAGTTCCAGCAGTTCGAAGGGTTTCACGAGGTAATCGTCGGCGCCGGTGTCCAGCCCCCGCACCCGGTCACGAACGGCGTCTCGCGCGGTGAGCACGAGCACGGGGGTCTTCTTCGTCTTGCGCAGGCGCCGCAGCAATTCCCAGCCATCTATGCCTGGGAGCATGATATCGAGGACGATGGCATCGTAGTCGTAGCTTTCTGCCTTGTACAGGCCGTCGTCGCCATCCGAAGCGCCGTCCACCGCGTAGCCATCCTCACGCAGGGCCTTCATCAGGCTGCCCAGGAGGTCGGGTTCATCTTCGACTACGAGCACTCTCATAGTTCCTGCCTCATCGCTTTATGCGTTCGCGTTGCAAAGTAATCAACGCTATTCACCCTGCCAGAAGCTACCTTAAGGGAACATTAAGAAGGCGGCCATGCCTGACCGCAACGGCGCGCGGACATTCCTGTCCAATACCGCTAGGATTTGATGCGTCTCATCCCGGAGGGATGGGCGAGAATAGCCCAACGTTTCAACAGATTTCTTTTTGGGGGAGTTGATTAGACAGTTGAGCTATTTGAAGCGGAAGTCGAGTTTGAAGTTGTAAAGCCAAGGCACGCGGGGATCGACTCCCTCCTTTT
>Ga0224558_1004408_pt1 | contig 10969 bp, 13 predicted proteins | sample 714S32024metaG_FD_180682 | JGI IMG/M metagenome (GOLD analysis project Ga0224558, IMG submission 180682) | Peat soil microbial communities from Stordalen Mire, Sweden - 717 S3 20-24 | ecosystem: Environmental > Terrestrial > Soil > Wetlands > Peat | place: Sweden: Norrbotten County, Stordalen... | reverse complement strand
GGTTGTTCGCCGGTTGCATCCGGATAGGCAGCAGGAAATGACGGCGCAAAAGACCGAATGGTGGCATCAGGCGCAGGCGGCGTATGGGGCGGGTGATGCCGAGCAACTGGAAGTGATCCTGACGCTATGTGAGATTGGCGAAGCTGGCACCACCGCGCACACCAGCGCCTCACTGTTGCAACGGATCACGGTGCAGGTGAAAAGTTCGTTGCGTGAAATCCAGCGTCAGTTGAGGGCAACGCGGCGCGAGCCAGCTTGGAATTTTTCCAGACGCACGGACCACGCTGCGATAGCTTACCAGGTGGGGCGGGAGTTGGTGGGTGAGTTAATGGCGATGCGGCGACGGTGGATGGAAACTCGGGACTTGCTGGCACATTGGAAGGCGGCGGCGGACCGGCTCAAGCCGCTGCGCCGGCGAAAGACCCGTTCACGGTTCCGAGACTGCCCCTTTTGACCTGGGATGGCGCCTTGCGCGGTGGCCTGCCCGGCCGGAGACATCTGAGGTAGTCCGCAAGCATAATTTCGAAAAGTTATTCACCGGTTGATTTGACAGGAGCGGCCACCAGTCTGGTATAGAAGTCGCTGGCGTTACGTTTAAGGCTGGCGAGGTATTTGACGTCATCGTAGGGGACATGGTCATGCCAACAGCGCCACATGATCCTTTGCCACTTGAAGGCCAAGGCGCGGATGGCGGCCTGACGACCTTTGCCTCGCTGGATTTGCATTTGGTAGTAGCACATCGCCCAGGCGCAGAACTGCAATGAGCTCTTGGCCATCTCATGGAAGGTCTGGCGAAGGAATTTGGGACAGGCCCAGCGCATGTGGATCCAGACGGATTTGCCGCTGGCCTCCTTGACTGGAGCGATGCCGCTGTGGCAGGCCATGGCCTGAGAGTCGGGGAAGCGATCGCGCTGGGTTCCCCAGGCGGCTGCCAGGCGCGGGGCCAGGGCGGGGCCGGCTCCGGGAAAGCTGTCCCAGATGGTGAAGTCGGCGTGTTGGGTAAAGAGGTCTTTAATCCGGTGTTCGTACTCGGCCAGGATGGCGGGCAAGGCGGCCACCTCCCGGGCCGTGGTTTGGGCCAGGAGCGATTGGGCCGCGACAATGGCCGTATCGGTGGTCAGGGGTTTGGCTTTCGCCAGGAGTTGGAGGCGCTGCTGGATCAGATCCTCCGAACGGCATTGGTGAGCGTAGTAGAATTTGCGCAACAGGTGCGTTTTGATCTGCTGGGCGGCTTCCAGGGTGGGCCACTTTTGGATGAAGGCGCAAGCCATGGGGCTGGCGAGGTCATCGCCCGCCAGGTCCAGGGCTTGTGGGAAGTAGCTCTTGAGGGTGTTGCGTAGTCGGTTGGTGAGGCGCACCTGGTCGGCAACAAAACGGCGGCGTGCCTCGACCAGCAGTTGGAGTTGGCGAGTGATCGGTTCATCGGGCTGCCAGGCTTTGAGCCGGTCGCGATGGTGCAGGAGGATGTCGAGCATGAGGTCGGCGTCCAAGGGGTCGTCTTTGGCGCCGCTGGTGTAAAAGGCCTCGCGGAACTTGGCGCTGGTCTTGGGGTTGATGGGGTAGAGTTGCAGCCGCTCGTGGGGCAGCAGCGCGTAGAGCAGCGAGCCGCGGCTCTGTTCGAGGATGACGGCGATCTTGCCGGTGGGAAAGCGCTGGTAGAGTTTGGCCACCCAGTCGGACAGGGCCTCGGGGGTGTGCTCCAGCGTGAGGGGTTCCTTGGTTTTGCTGCCGGCGGGCAGCAGGACCAGGTCGTGTTTTTGATCGGCCCAATCAATGGCCACAAAGGCGGCGAAGTCCGGTTCAGGGCCGGGGGCCGCATTGGGTTGTGCGTGGGTTTGCGGAGTGTTGATGGTCGTGTTCATGGTTGTTGCCAAGTTATGGTGCGGCGGGCACGCTGGCTTGAGCTCAGCGAAGTCCTTATAGATGAGACGTTAGACATCGACATCTGGAGTATTCGTTTTGAGCCCAAGCGCCGGACTGGGAGCGAAGGTCTCTGGCAAGTCGTCGCTACATCATGGCTAGAGGAATTCGTCTTCCCAGCCCGGCGTGACCGTGGAGCCTGCGGCTCCGAAACCAGTTTGTTGACAGCCTTCATCGCGCGCGACGCAAAGTTATTCACCATCGGCTGCGAGGAGTTGAGTGTACTCTCCTCGCCGCTGGTGAATAACTTTGGAGAGGCTATAAGGGCTAGAGGCTTGGCGGCGTGTTGAGCGCGGGCGCGGGGGGAAGACGCGGGAAGAGCCGGACCGGGGCAGGCAGGGGCACGGGATCGCACTCTAAAGGCGAGTTGTTGCCTCACGGCGGGCCGGTGGGCGAGGGCTCGGTCCGGCGGCGGTCGCTCCGATTTAGTGACTCGCCACGCCCTTCTCGCGGAGCGGGGGTTCGTGGGTGGGGGGCCTGGCGTTCGCGTGGCGGTTACTTATCTGCGTGCCTTTGATCCAATGAGCAGGCACAAGGCGCCAACGGCTGTAAACGCTACAATGCAGATTGGCATGATGGAGTGGAGGTCTGGGAAGCTTTTCGAGAGGCCGGTAAAATAGGCGAGCGCGAAAACTCCCGCGTTGAACAGCACCATCCCGCCGAAGGATCTCATTGATCCGGCCCCTTTGTCTCCTCGGTCTTGTTTTGCGTCTTGTCCTGCTGGGTTGGCTCATTCTTGTTCTTCTTCTTCGAGTCCATGAAGTACATGGCGATCGGGTAGGCAAGAGCCAATACCGCAAGGAATACATTTGTTTTCCAAGAGAGCATTGCGAGTGTGGTCATACTGGTATGTCCTTGTATTGTTTATTGTTCGGTGACGGTGGGGGCCACGGCTCATGTGGAGAGCAGCCAGCCAACAGGAAGATGAGAGGCAGCGAAAGGTGGGTCTTACGCATAGATAGATAGTATAGTGCCTCCGCGCCTAAAGTGAGTTGCGCCAGATGTAGCGAAGCGGTGCGTTTGGTCGCTCATCGGGTGTTGCGGGGGCAGTGCTGTTACTGCTCGTCAGGGATGATGCCGCCGCCACCGCCGCCGGCGAGGCTGAAGCGAATGGGTTGATTCGAAGCGAGGGGACCCCAGCCGGAACCAATTTGGAACATCTCCGCAGCGACGTGGCGGGCGGCGCGGTAGGTGTCGATGCAGTCCGGGTAAACCATGAAATACGCAAATCTCTCCTTTCCGCGGTTTGTGGACAGGATACTTTGGAATCGAGATGACGCGCTCCGCAATTGATTCGTAGTTTCACCGGCGTTGGGCTTTGGCTCATACTTTGCCGCGAGCACGAAACTCACTTGGTTCTGAAAACCATAACTGTATCGCGTCTGCCCCTGACCCGTCACGACGAAGAAATCGTCTTCCGCTCGCGCATTGTTGAAGCTCCTAACCCAGGAATCCGCGGTCGAGTATGTCGGCTTGCCGAGTGGGTCAGTGATTTTGCCGGTGAGATCTCCATCCAGCGGGAGGACCTTTTGGTTCCAACAGACGAAGTAAATTGGCTTGTTCTTCGTCTTCCGCTCAAGAGGCAAACGCATGGCGATCACCGCGCCCCCCGAAGCGAGCACTGTAAAGGCTAATATGAACAACATGATTCCGACGGTGTTTGTTAACATGTCGGCTAACGGCACCAAAGTTGGCGTTTCAGCATTGTGCTTATGTCTGCGGCGAGTCATGGTCGTGGCTTTCAGGGCTTCGCGAAAAACACACCTCCAAAGCAGACGGCCGGAAGCCCCCCGCCGCCTAAAGAACCATCTCGGCGGTGCGCGAGAGCTTGGCACTTGTGATCTTGGTTGTGACTTCGCATGAACACGTTTATTGCTGCTGGAATGAGCTCTTGCTAGCATCGGTATCAAGGACTACTCGAAAACCCACAACCGAGTTCCGCCGATTGGGATCAAGCGAGCCTCTCTTGGAGGAAAGCAAGTTCACCTTATCCCCGGTAAACCACGCCCCCCCTCTGATCACTTTTGCAGCGGCAGTGTCATTGTAAGAATCTTCGCACCATTCCCACACATTACCGCCAAGGTCCTGAATTCCAGATGCGTTCGGCGGAAACGAGCCAACAGGGGCGGTGGTTGGATATCCGTCAGTGTATTCTTTGTTACGGTGGTCGCCTAATAGTTCTGCCGAGGCGTCGGCATAGTTGCCTGCGCCTGGAGGAGGCGGCCAACGGGTGCCCCATGGATACACCTCCTTCAATGCCCCGTCCTTTTCAGCAGGCGAGGCCCCCGACTCGCGGTCCCCGATGCCGACGGCGCAACTCCATTCGCTGTCGGTCGGCAGGCGGTAGCACAGATTAAGCGTGCCAGAATCCGAACGGGGTTGGTGGCGGGGAGTGCTGACGAAGTTGCGCTGCGAATTTCCTAACTGCAATGCGGTAAGCCAGACGCCGGATTAGCGGCGGCTGGAGCGAGGCAAAAGCAATCTGAACCGGATGAAAAAGCGCCCTCCTTGAACGCCGCGCCAGACCGCTGGCGGTCGCAATCCCCGCCAGTGCAGCGTCAGCGTGTGTAGGTCGGCCATCGCCGTCGACACGCGCCCAGGTGATTCTTCTCTCCAATCCTGAACCTTACGACATGGTTACGGCTTAGACACCCGCACACTCAAAGCAACAGCCAAACTTCGCCTCCATAGCGACGCCCGCACCCACCTCTGCCTCCCTGAACTTGGCCGCGATGACTTGCTCAGCATTTATCGCGCGATAGCCATGCACAACGGCCGCCTGTGGGGCGAGGCAATGCTCTACTTCGCCCTCGACTGGTGCGGCACCGACCTCGCACTCGCCGAACAGTTGGTTGCCCACTTCTACGGCAATTGGACCGAGCACATTTACGATGAAGCCGTGGCGGAGTGCCTTCGTAACTGGTTGACCGAGAGCGACGCCGTGCGCGGGTACCGCGAGCGCTTTGCCGCCCTGCCAGATACCTGCAAGGAACAACTGCGCCTTCTATGCGGTGGTGGCAAGCTTGTCTCCCACCGGCCGGAAGTTCACCTGGAAACCTGCGAGAAAATACGGCGGCTGTTCCTGGATGGCTTCCTCTGCGCGAACCTGCTGCCGGGCTACTGCCAACTGCGAAACCTCGTTGCGCGCTTTGTCGTCGAGGAACACATGGGGCTGCAAAACGACCCCATCGACCTCCTGCGCCGTGCAGCCAACGCCCGGGTCAACCTACTTCTACAGGATGTCGAATTCTCCTTGCGCGGCATGTTGAAAACAGTCTTCCGCCAGATGCCCGCTGACGACCTCAAGAAACTGCTTAAGAACATCAAGAGTCAGCAGCCCCTCGTTCACGAGGACTTTCACCCGAAATTGATGGACTGGGCTTCCCAACAGACCCCGCCCGGGCAGCCCGACTTGCGGGCCTCCCTCGGCCAGTTCCTTGCCCAAGAGAGCGCCAAATTCAGAGCAGCCAACAATCTTTGGTCGGAAGTCTGTAAGGTCTTTCGCGAATCGCACGGGTTGGACAACATCAATTCCGAGCCAACACCAGAACAAGCAGTGGTCTGCCTCACCTTCAACCAGTTGAAGGACCTGGTCCAAACATTGAGCGACAAACTGTTCCTGGACGAACCTCGGACCAAGCGATTCGGCGAACCGCCCAGCAAGCGGTGGCCGATCTACCTCACGCAAGACCTCGGCGCGGCTACCAAAGCAGAGGATACCCTCTTCCCCGAAGTCCAGCCAGACTGGCTCAAGGAAGTCCCCGGGAAGGACAAGGCCGGCCCCGAGAAAACGCCGGCCATTCCCGGCCTCGACGGTGCTCCTTTGAAAGATTTCCCCAATGACTTCTTGCCCAACGGAGCGATAGACGCCGCCCCACTCACGCTCCCGAACGACACCCTGTCCATCGCTCAGGACCGCGACGGCCACTTCTTCGTCGCCAGTGACTCCGGCTTCCACCAGGTGGTCCGCAATGAGGTTGAGGGCAAGTTCCTGCTCTACGCCCACCACCGCGGCCACCGCGACCTCAACCTCCCGAAGGCGATGTTCCCTGTCTTCAGCACCGTTGCCAGCTACGAGAAATACTGTCGCGAACTGCGGCAGAAGCTCGTCCGCAACCTCGAAGCCCGCTCCCGCAACCACCAACTCGCCGAGCTAATGGCCCGCCAAACCTTCGAAGCCCATGGGCTCCCAGCCATCTAAGGAACATCGGCACCCCTACGCAATTCTCAACCAGAGTCGCAGCCATGGAAACCACATTAGCAGCAGAATCCATCAGTCTCCAACTGGAGATCACCGACCCGGATATGGTCGCCGAGCTGTCCAAGCATCATGGCGAAGACCGGTCGCAATTTGCCATGCTGGCCCTGAAGATTGGCATCCAGGCCGTGCGCATGGCTGCGGGTGGCCCTGTGCGTGCCCCGGAATGCTCAAAAGGCTGGAGCACCGCAGGCGAGGGACACCTGGACTTCCCCACTGAGCTTCGTTGGAATCCTTGAAAAGCTGGTTAGTCAGACCTCGTCTGACGGTGGAGCTGAACCCCGCGCTTCGGCATCCTCGAGTTTTGACCTTAAGACCATTTGGTAGCGGCAATTGTCGCATTCGAATTTCTGGGGATCTGCTCAGAGGCGTTTCCTTTTTTTCAGGATTCCTTGTCCTTCGTGCTCTCGTTGCAAGGGTGATCCGCCTGTTGCAATCGGGGTCTCTGCGGGAGGCCGCACCAGGTCGGCGGGCGAGACGCCAAGCGCCCGGGCCAACCTGTAAAGAGCCTTAAGCGTAATGTTCCGTGCGCCTCGCTCGATCCCGGTAATATAGGTGCGGTGAAAGTCAGCGCGTTCGGCTAATTCCTCCTGCGAAAGCTCGAGGCGGTAAAGAAATCCCGAATGAGCGTCCGCCTTCATTCAGTTCGGGCATTTCGCAATGCGCCTGATCCCTGCTGGGCTGCCAGGCGATCCAGGTGCCGTAAGAAATCTCCAACGTGGAAAAGCGTTTTGCCCTTTCTCGCTCCAGGTTCCTTCAGGTTGACCACGCGGACATGGGGCCTGGCCGTTCCTCCAACCGCGAGCATGGTATAAAGATGCGTGTGCCTCAGGCCCGTGTGCGGACACACTTTGCCGTTGGGCGGGATGGCCGCGTAACAGTTTGGGTATTCGAGACCTCCTGGATCTTCCAGTGCAATTTCAAGAGTTTTAGTCGTCATAGGACTCTTTAAGTTTGGCCGGCATTGAACAGCTACGCGCTAAAACCCAAGTTCCAACAGCGCGGTCAACAACAATAGCTGGAACGCACGAAAGTTGGATTCCGTCGTCAATTGTGCAAAGTGAAAGTTACCCGGTGCCGGAAACAGCGTGAGGTTGTGAAGAGAACGGTCAGAAACGGCTGCTCGTCGAAAGAAGGCTGAAGCTCGCGCGCCCCCTCCTCGCACGAACGAACGGAATTCCACCGAGGGTGCTTGCGCTCCCCCTGCGCGGGTGAAGCTGGATCTGACTTAATTCCTGCCGAAGAGGCAAGGTGGTGGTCTCGACTCGAGCCGAATGCTTTCGACTCCGACCGGATCCCTTACCTTAGAAGCACTACTAACTGCGCCCTAGTCCGGCGCCGGCTGCGGTTGCCACTCTTGGGCGGGCGAAGAGCCCAGTCTTTGGCGTTAGCCCGCAGTTTTTCGATTTCTGGTCCGGAGAGCCATTTCTCGGCCAGAGCATCCAAGTAGCCTTGCGCGCGCTCCCAGCGGAGTTCATCTCTGTGGGTATCCCGATAATGCCAAGTCAGAGCGATTAACTGGATGTAAAAATTCGCCTCCTGGCAGACTTTTCTCCACTCGTTGCGAAACTTGCTACCGGGCATTGCGTGCAACCGGGGGCAGAAAAAGGGCGTTATCTTTGGCAAAGAGCGCAAGTGCTGCAGCACATCCTCTGGCAGTCTTCTCCTGAGCGTGCAATCAGTGCGCTGGGGTCTAAATGCCATCCACTCGTCAACAAGGCCGTCTGGCCCCAGGTGGCGGCCAGTGGACGACTTGATGCCCGCTTGATAGGCAAGCTTAATGACCGTTACCCACTCCGGATCCACCCTTGCTGCCCCGTCCAATAAGCCTTGGAACTGTTCATTCGTCGGCAGGGATTTGACGTAGTACATCATGGATTTTCGGCAACGGGTGAATTTCCGTTGCGGCTCTCCCAAGTAACCGGGACCCTGGGCATAAGATTTATCTTTTTGCGCCGGGACGCGATCACTTCGGGGTCGTGGTCATGCTGATAATGCTTGAGGGCCTGGTCGGTGCTATCGCCCAATTCGGTTTTTTGCTCCTCATCATTGGCGCCGGCGGCACCAAACCAAACGTTGGAAGTGTGCCTGAAGGAGTACAGCGTCTTCTGGCTGAATTCGTGGCGGCGGTTTTCTCCTTTGGACTTCTGGATGTCAACCTCCGCTGCTTTGAGGATTCGGGAGAATTCCTGCGCAAGGTGCTTTTCCACCTTGTGGGCCAGGTTGAAGCACAAGTAGTCGTCCGGTGCCAATTCCTTCTCGGCGAGCATTACCCTCAGGTAAGAGAGCAACGCGTCATGCATTGGCTTTGGCTCCCGCTTCCGGTTGAATCCAGCCGTTTTTGACGACTTGACCTTGATGGCGCCCTTTTCCAAGTCAATGTCGCGGCGTTTGACTCGGGCCGCATCTTGCGGCCGCATGGCGGTGTAGAGCATCACCAGGAGGAACGTTGTCCACTCTCTCGCCAGCTCGCCCATTATCTTGAGTGCTCCGAAGATCCGGACGACCTCGGCGAAGGTGAATGGCAGCCGCTCTGCGGTATCGGCCGCTTCCTGTTCCAAGCCCCCGGTCACATTGACGCCTGTGACCCGCTCTATCTCTTTGCCGAGCGACTGCAGATAAATGACATCGTTGTTGACCGTGCCGGGCGCGTAAGAGGCAAGCCGACGATTCAGAACAAACGTGTCGAAATGCTCGCCTAGCACCTCGTGGAGGGTTTTCCGGGCAATCTGCCCGAAGTGTGCGAGAAGCGCCCCGATCAGGTTGCAGATAATCAATACTCTTCTGGGGCCAAGCCGATTCCTGATAGCGTGTTCCCAGGCCCACGCTACCAGGAATACAGCCGGCGGCACGTTGCTGTTCTGCTGGAGAACCTTCCTGACACGATGCTTCATGCGGGCTTCGAATTCTTCTTCTTTCATGCTCCCTCTTTCCCTGGCCTCAATATCATCAGCGACTTCCTTCGCCCGCTTTTTATTCTCGGCCCTTTTCTGAGGCAGATTTTCGGGAGCAACGCCCTCGGGTTCCACCAGGATCTCCGTGGAGAATTCGAACTGTGTGCCGTCCTTTCGGCGGCCTCGACCGATCCAGTGCTTCGACGTGCCCGGTGGTCTCAAGCTGGCCATAACGTCCGCCTTTCATCCCCACAACTCCCCCCACAGACGGTATGGTTTAAGACCGTCGCCATGGTTTTTAGTGTCTGCCGCGATTTCATAACCTTCATAAAATGCCTTGAATTCAAGTGGTTTTCATTGTGTTTGCCGTCAATCTGAGCATCGTGAAAGTCACCCTTTGCGTCGGACGCTTCTTCGGCCAGTGCTTCAAAGCCCAATAAAATCAGGGCTTCCCTGCAAGCCGGGATCTGGTTCGGCGGAAGTGTCCCCACAAAAATCCCCGCAGACGCAGACCCCGGGCGTTGTGGTTCATACAGTCCGCAACCCACTGAGCGGTCATCCATTGACTGCCGCGCGTGGGGAGTCAGGGGTTGGTCAGTGGCGCGAGATTGGCCACAAACCAAAGAGAAGGTGGGCGGAGTAGTGTCGGGGAGCCGGGAAGAAGGGGTGTCAAAGACTTCCCGCGCGTCCCCGCAAATGAGCTGGTCCAGTGTCAACATGCCCGATGGTTTTCCACTCGGTTCTGTTGGGAGCAGCGGGAAGGTTGGCCTGGACGCAGCGTTGCAATGGCGGCCCGGTGAGAGCCTCCGGTGCGCCATGCCACAATTTGGCCGCAACGGAGCCCCGCCAAACTTGTGAAGAAGCCGTGAGGGAGACATGGCTGTGAATTCTGTAAAGCAAACAAGGCTCAGCTCAAGAAGCCGCGTTTACGCAATGCCTCGTCACAGCCCTCGACATGAAAGCGCACGACGCGGTTGACTTTGAGAAAGATGAGAATGCCCGCCTTCATCCATTTCTCTATGGTGCGATCGCACACACCGTAACGCCGCGCCAACGCCTCCTTCGTTACGAATGGTTTTTGGACTTCGGGTGTGTTTTGGCTAGAGGGGGTCATCGAGTGTTCGGATTGAGGCGATGGCATGGTTTCCCTTTGTCGTGGCCGAGGAGTCGCTCGTCGCAGTCAGCCGCATCGAACACTGCCCGGCCCTGCTCGAAGCGAGCGTAGATAACGCCCGAATACTGCCAATTCTCGATGGTGCGAATACCCACCTGGTAACGTTTGGCCAATCCACTCTTGGTGGTTCTCAGGGTCTTGGCGCGAGAATTCGCAGCCGCGTGTTCGGCTGGCGCGCTTTCCATTGATCGGACAAGAGCAATGCCCATACATCCCCATTATATGTCCGGGCGAGGGTCGAGGCGCTGAAGAGGCAACGCGAGAGGGCGCCCACATGAAGATCGATGAACTTGCCGCGTCCGGGCGGAATTCCTCACATAGGATGACGGGGCGGCGATTGTTTAGCGGCGAGGAACAGGCCAGAGCCTGATGTCCAACCTTGGAAAGCCCCACGCACGGCCCCATCGGCCTCACCTCGATAGGCGTCGGCAGGAATGGATGCGGCAAGCCGCTTTCCTGGGCCGGCAAACCTGAAAGGGCGAGAGAGCGTGTCGCGGCAGCGCGATAGTCACTCACGGACATTCGCCAGAGTTCAGCTTTAGGAGGAGCAAGAATCGTGTTGGCGACCCGCTTGGAACCCGGAATATGTGTCCGCTCATGGAAGAGTTGCTTCACCCTTCACGCCGCTCAGTCACGCCGCCGTCACGGTTGACGATGTTGACAAACTGTGATTTACGAAGTTGACAAACTCCCCACACCTCGGCATATTGAAACCGCATGGCA
>Ga0224558_1004407_pt1 | contig 10969 bp, 14 predicted proteins | sample 714S32024metaG_FD_180682 | JGI IMG/M metagenome (GOLD analysis project Ga0224558, IMG submission 180682) | Peat soil microbial communities from Stordalen Mire, Sweden - 717 S3 20-24 | ecosystem: Environmental > Terrestrial > Soil > Wetlands > Peat | place: Sweden: Norrbotten County, Stordalen... | reverse complement strand
GGAACCCGCTGCTCCAACGAAACATAACTGAACATCCCATCCTGAACTCGCTCATCTCCACGCATGCCTATTAGACGAAACGATAGACCCTCATGACGCGGAAATCTGATCGTTTTTCAACAAGTTCTTAGGTGATGGTACTCCTAGTCCACAGGAACAGAGTGGCGTAATTGAAACTCAAACCAATAAGATGAATTTCTTCATAATTTGTGTTTACTTCGCCATTGCCCATTCGCTGTGGATTGATCCAGGCGTATTGAGACGCCTGAACTGCCCCATATCCACCGCCATAAACACCAAAGTAATTGGCTCCTCCATCGCCGCCACCGCCTCTCAAGAGATGCTTAATGAACTGTATTACATAGCAAGGCCATCTCCCACATTGATAATGGGGCACTGACTGAATACCATCGGGGTCCGTAAGCCCAAGCGGATTATTCACTACATACGAGTAGAGGTTGAGAGTCTGCGGGTCTGCCGGACTAGCAAACCGGATTTACCTGGACCGCGTGACCAACATGTCAGAAATATGTCACATATTGCTGACATTACGTTATACTGAAAATGTCAGAAGATCGCTACACTTATCTGACATGAGGTCACTATGTCCATCCCGCAACCCAGTATTCCAGCCGCAATCCTGGATCGGATATCCGGTTCGGCAAAGCCGCACGTCTGGACACCGGACGACTTCGCCGATCTTGGGCCGCGAACAGCAGTTGATCAGGCTCTCCACCGTCTGGTTGCTTCGAAGCACCTGCGGCGGATTGCCCGCGGCCTCTATGACACACCCCAAACCAACCAACTCACTGGAAAGCCCACCTACCCCGATCCGCGCGATGTAATCGACGCGCTGGCAAGGAAAGGCAACGTCCGGGTGGTGGTCGATGGCATCAGCGCCGCGAATGATCTCGGCCTTACCGACGCTGTCCCGGCACGAATCACCGTGCTGACCGATGGGCGTCTACGGCCCATCACTCTCGGCAAACTGACCCTCGACTTCCAGCACGCCGCTCCCAGCCGTTTGTACTGGGCTGGCCACCCTGCGATGCGTTTTGTTCAGGCCCTCCATTGGCTGCGCGACATGCTCCCATCCGATGACGGGCACATCATGAAGCGTCTGGTCGCTATCCTCAAAAATACCGATCACGGGCAGGCCATCCAGCAGGATTTACACAGTGGTTTGTCCGCCCTTCCAGACTGGATGCGCGTCATCGTGCGCGATCTGCTCCAACAGGCAAATGAAAAAGGGAAGGCAAAGGCTCCGCTTCGTGCCGTGACAGGAGCACAAGCTCTGGCCCGAAGAGCGGGCATATCATAAGAACCGAGAGAGACAGATGATCGAAGGATTTGAAACCGTCCTAGCAGCAACAGAACCGGAGCGGCGCGACCTGTTTTTAGGAACCGGCAACCGGCTCGGCACCGCCGAGCAGAACATCGAAAAGGACTTCTGGGTCTGCTGGACGCTCGACGCGCTCTTCAATGAACTCGAGACCAAAGGCCCGCGCCTGCTCTTCAAGGGAGGCACATCGCTCTCAAAGGGATACGGTCTGATTGAAAGGTTCTCCGAAGACATCGACATCACCGTCTTTCGTGAGGACATCGGTCAGGCTGCTACCGTCGAGGAGTTGGAAGCCTTGAGTGGGAAGAAACGAGCAGCGCGTCTGGAGGCCATCAAATCGGCGTGCCAGAATTACATTCGCGGCCCAGTGTTAAATCAACTTTCAAAGATTTTGTTGCGAACGCTCACGAAGGCAAATCTGGGCGCCACTCGGGCGCGGTTGGAACCAGACCCCGATGATGCTGATCGCCAGAGTTTGCTGCTCTGGTATCCTACTGCAATCGCAAAGGGAAATGAGTACATTCGTCGAGCGATCAAGATCGAGTCGGGCGCGAAATCTGCGCTGGACCCGCATGCTCCCATAACTGTCAGACCGTATATCGCGGTCGATCTTCCCGACCTTAATCTGACCGTAGGCAACGTGACAACTGTCGATCCGAGTCGTACCTTCTGGGACAAGGTTGTAATTCTGCACGGTCTGCGCCGATGGTGGGACCGTCGGAGTGAGCTTAAGGGAGGAGGACAGCGCGTCTCGCGCCACTACTACGATGTCTATAGGCTCTTGGATTCGGAAATTGGCCGGAAAGCAACTGAAGATGCCGGCATGGCTGAAGACTGTGTGCGTCATGCGCGAATGTTTTTCAATCGGCCCGATTTTGACCTTGCCTCTGCTGTTCCAGGTAGCTTCACCCTGACTCCACACGAAGGGATGCTGGCAGATCTTCGCCGTGATTATGCTGCCATGTCCGGCATGATCTTTGGTTCGATACCCGACGTGGATGAGGTTGTCGCTGCCATCGCGCGACTGGAGCATCGACTCAACCGCGAACCTGCAGCAATCTAGGATTTCCCGTATGTCCAATGCCCCTGCTTTTCTGGCAGAAGCAGGGCGACCATCAACTCCGCGGTTCGATTGTTCCCAACTGCGGGAAAATTCCTCGGCAAAACGCAGGTCCATTTACAGGTCCAATAAGGATTCCCTATGCCTCTTTACGATGATTTGGAGTGCCATCCGTGTTCTCTAACTTATTGAAAATACAGAGATTGTCGCTCTCATAACCCAAAGGTCGCTGGTTCAAATCCAGCCCCCGCAACCAATCCTCTGCTGAATCCCCATACAGTTTTTTGCCTTGAACTTCCATCCATCGCCCAACTATCTCTGCCGGTCAGAAGCTTCCGCGGCTTTTGAGGCGCTCCAGCCCCTGCCGCACCAGATCGGCGATTGCTTTGGCCAGTAGGACTGAGGCGTTCAGCGACTCCGGCCGCTCCAGCCGGAGATTCAGTTTGTTGGCAAACTCGCGAAAGAGAATATCCACGTCGTAGAGGATTTCGACGTGATCGCAGAGAAAGCCGATGGGCTGAAGCAAGACCGCCTTTGCTCCCGAGGCTGCGATGGATTCAAACGTCTCCTCAACCGTGGGTCCGAGCCACGGTCCTCCGCTGACGCCCTGGCTCTGAAATGCGAAAAACCACTGCGGAATCTCCGCCACGCGGGCGGCGACCAGCTTCGCCGTGCGCCGGGTTTCGTCGGCGTAGGGGTCGGCGGCCTGGCCTTCGGAGGCTTGAATGGTGCGGGTGGGAACACTGTGTGCCGTAAACAACACGGGAGCCAGCGCGCCCACCTCCGCGCTGAGGCTGACCCAGGCCGGGCACAACCGCTCGGCGAATGCGTCAATCAGCAGCGGATGCTGTGCCCAGCTCTCGGTAAAGTCGATGCACAGGCCAGAAGTCTCCGCAGCGCGGCGATAAAGGCCCACGCTGGTGCGCGAGTTTTGCGGCGCAAGGCAGAGGACTGCAGCCTCTTCCACGCCGTCTGCACGCATCTTTCGGACCACATCGGCGATATAGGGATGCCAGTTGCGCATTCCAACGTAGACGGAGACAGGCTGGCCGATGGCAGCTAACTCCGCCTCGACGAGTCGAGCCTGCTGGAGGGTGATCTCGGTCAGTGGGCTGTGGCCGATGAGCGCATAGCGGCGCTGTATCTCCGCGACGACCTCTTGTGGCAGCGGCCGGCCGCCGGTCACGTTGCGGAGGTACTCGGGAATCTGCTCGACCGTCTCGGGCGTGCCGTGAGCCAGCAGCAGGACGGCTTGCTTAGCCATGCGTCTTCTCCGGATTCGCGGATTTTAGCCGGAACTCCTTGACCATGCGGACGACGGCCTGCACGTTTTCAACCGGCGTAGTGGGAACGATACCGTGGCCGAGGTTGAAGATATGGCCGGGACGTCCGTTGGCGGCGTGCAGAATCTCACCGACGCGCTGCTCCAGAACATCCAGCGGCGCAAAAAGCGTGATGGGATCCAGATTCCCCTGCACCGCATGAGTGTGGCCCACGGCGCGCCAGCCTTCGTCCAAGGGCTGCCGCCAGTCTAAGCCGATCACATCCGCGCCGGTTGAGGCCATCTCGGCGAGCAACCCCGCCGTCTCCACGCCAAAGTAGATCACCGGCACACCCATCTGCTGCACTGAACGAATAAGACGCTTGCTGGCCTCAAAGGCGTAATCGCGATAGTCGGCCAAGCCCAGCGAGCCAACCCAACTGTCGAAGATCTGGATCACATCCGCGCCCGCATCCACCTGAAGTCGACAATACTCCGTCAACACCGTAACAATTTTGTCCAGCAGCAACCGCCACGCGTCGGGCTCCGCGTACATCATCTGCTTGGTGTAAATGTAGTTCTTCGAGCCGCCGCCTTCGATCATGTAGCTGGCCAGCGTGTAGGGCGCGCCGCAGAACCCGATGATGCCAAGCCGGTTGCGCCCCTCTAGGTGATTAAAATGCGCGGCCACCTTTTCGATGGCCCGTGCCACGTAAGCCAGCTCAGCGGCGCGGTCGGTGCGTAGGGCGCGCACATCGTCGGCGGTTCGTACAGGATGATGTACCACCGGCCCTTCGCCCGCCTGAAACTCGAAGTCCAGGCCCATCGGCTCCAGCGGCAGCAGCAGGTCGGCAAAGATGATGGCCGCGTCCACACCTAGCTTTTCGGCTGCGGTGATCGTGACCTCGGCTGCGATCTCCGGATGCTTGCAGATTTCCACCAGCGTGTGGTGCTTGCGCACATCGCGGTACTCCTGCATATAGCGCCCGGCTTGGCGCAGAAACCACACCGGCGTGCGGTCCACGGGGCGGCGCAGGCAAGCACGCACAAAGCGGCTGCCGTCGAGGCTGGCTTCGGGAACAGAGGAGGTGGAAATGTTCGATGACATACAGCAACGATTCTAGCGGTTGGAATAGGCCGTCGAGAAATTCATTCTGTCATGAAGTTAAGTTCTCTGCCCTAAAGTGAGCTACATATTCGAATCAATGCAATCCCGCGTCCGCTTCCACTGGCCGTTTTGCTTTTCAAGAAATGCGACCTGAACGCGGCTGCAATTCTGGTTGCAACTGTAGGAAAAAGCGACGATGGCCTGTCTGTGTGCCTTGTCGAATCGGATTTCACTAAGTCTAAGGTTCGGTTCACCTACGCCCGACTGACCGGGCTCGAGAAGCACAAGATTTTCTACCCCCAAGAACGATAGGTCTCCTTTGCGAAAGCGCCCAATTTCTGTATTTGAGGCCGACTCCAAATCCAATTCCGCTTCGCAATTCCGGTCATTCGGCTCGCTGAGAAACAGTGGATCGGCTTGCACCTGCAGATAGACCTTCCCCTTGCCGTCATCTAACCAACCGCTCAAAATCTCCCGATAGATTGCCAGCCTCTCGCCTCTTGGAGTTCTGTCGCTGTCTCTGAGAATTGAATCTTTGACCGTAGTCACGATGGCAAATCCTGCAAGTGCAAGGACGAGTACGGCAGCAGAAACCGCAATTCCGGTCGTGGTGAATATGTTGCTCGATTTCGTGCCTTCCGCCAACATGATTCCTCACCCCTGATTGATCTGTATTAGTATAGACACCGCAGAGAGCTTGCAGGGCTATTGAAAAATAGCAGGTTCATGGCAAAAAATGCGCTGCACAAGATTTCCGGATCATCAGGATCGCTTTAACTCGCGAATGTCCTTCAGTAGCCGGAAGAGATGATAGGGGTCGGTGGGCGAAGGAACAAAATCGAAGTGCTCGTAGAAGGCCCTGGCCTGGTCGTCCTTTGCGTGAACGGCAAAGGCGCGAATGCCGGCAATCTCCGACGCCTGCAATGTTCGCAGCATTGCATCCTTGAGAAGACCTGCTCCCAACCCTTTGCCCTGCCATGAGGACGCAATCGCCAGACGAGCCAGAAGCATAACGGGGACCGGATGGCGAGCCAGCCCTTTGGTCAGGCGCGGGGGAGCGTTGTCGTACTCGACCTGTCCGACAGCCAGCGTGTAGTAACCGGCAATTGCATCGTCCGCGAGAAGCACATAGGTCTGTGACGCCCCAGCCTGCTGGTTTTGCAGTGCGAAGCGAATCAGGAATCGGTTGAGAGGCTCACGGCCACAATCAAATCCTTCGATAACGTGGTTGCGGTTGAGCTTTTCGAAACGAAGGGAAGCCACTTAGATGCTTCCCTTTTCGATGACGCTAGGCTCATTGAGCAGCCGGGCCAGGCGCGGGGCCGGAATGGGCGGCGCATCCAGAGCAGCTTGAAATGCCTCCCACTGTTTTGCGTTCAACCGGAAAATACGGCGATCAGGCAGAGTTTCCTCAGCGCGCGCCAAAGCGCTTTCCAATACAAAATCGCTGACGGGCCTGCGCGCGGCCTGGGCGGCGCTTTGCAGTGCGCGCTTGGCCGACAAGCTCAGACGGAGGTCTAGCTTTTCGGTGCGTTTTTCAGGGCGCGTTTCAACACTTGGCATGATTTGCCTCCGTAGAATCCACTCTCACATGATGATATCATATTTGCCAGACAATGTCTGGCAAATGATATGGAAGCTACTGCAAAATATCGACTTACTTTGTCTCGACGCGTAGAATGCGAATCTCAGGATAGGCGCGGTCCCAGTGGGGCGTGACCCAATCGAAGATCAGCCGGAAGTCCTGCTCGCCGCCGGGGTGGATCGGGGACGCGGAGACTGGTCCCACATCGATGTAGGGCTCGCGCATAAGGATAAGCTTGAGCGGCTGGGTATCGTTCTGCGCTACTTCGTGGGCAAAATCGCGAAAGAGCACCTGCACGGTGATCGCGGTGACTGTGCGGCCGCCCCGGTTGACGATGTGGCCATCCAGATAGGTGACCTTGCCTCCGGCCAGGTTGCCGGATTCGCTCATAGCCAGGCGCGTCAGCGAGAGGTTGCCCGCATAGGGGTCCAGGGGCGCGGAGATTGGCGTCACCGAGGCCTTGCCGCGGGCATTTCCGTGCTCCAAGCCCAGGATGGCCCCCACGGCAACCAGCAGAACAATGGCCGTGGCCAAAACCAGCGGCAGCCAGTTGCGTGTTTCCTTCTCGGCGGAAGGGGCGAATACGGGACCAATGCTCACGGGTGAAATTTTACACCCGTTAGCGAACAAGTTCCCATATTCCCAGTGTTTTGAGGAATAATATAGACTGCCGATGTAATAGTTGATAATCAAGTACTTATAGGAGTTTCAGGCAAGGAGGAATGGATGTCCAAGAACAATCCTCACCATCATGCGCCAGCCTACACATTCCAAGGCCGCTCGTCGACCGATGAGTACCTCGATGTTGCGCGCATCTACCAAAGGGAAGCCGAACAACTGCTTGCACACGCACAACAGGCCCTGGCCGAGGACAGGCAGGAAGAGGCCCGGTTATTAACGGACCTGGCGATTGCACAGCGGGAAAGGGCAGAGGATTTTCAGAAGGCAGCCAGAGGCGAGGGCGTCGACCCGATTGTGGCCGAAATACTGGATAGCGAAGAGTATATGAACAAGAACTATACCTCCTATACCCCAACATATACCGCGCCAGACGCAGAGCTCCCCCAAAGCTGGAAAGATGAATTGAAACCGCCCCCGTTAGGACCCATCGCACGCGCAGTGGCCTGGGTCGGGAGTTGGATCGCTAAATAGCCTGATGCGCTCCTGCAAGGAGCGTGGTCGTCTTCCAGGCTCATGGGCCGGACTGCCGGCATCCGGCAGAACTCAGTACTCGCCAAATTAATCGACAGACATTCCCGTACTTCCTTTTCATGGACAGGGACGCGTCCCGGCGACGTGCATAAGAAAGAAATTTTGCGTCCGTTACCGTAGGAATCCCCTGTCCCAATTTAGGCAGATGCCTTCCCGTTCTTGACCGATATGAAAATTAGCGTCAGATTTTGTTCGGCTCTTCACATTGCCCTGCGACTTCCGGAAATATTCTGTGTCTAAGCATGCAAGCGTGTGAACCGGCCAGGCCCAGAATACGTAATTCTTGCCGGAAGGCTATGAAAGGTAGACCAGCGATGCAGACCTATCCCCCAACCGCATCCATCTCCATGGCAACGCCCACCGGCGAGCGAAGAAGCTCCCGGCAGACAGACGATTTTGTGTACCAGGGTTTTACAGTCGCCGCAATTCTGCTGGTGCTGGCAAGTCTCTGGGTATTTTGATGGTTGAAACCGGCTGTTGACGGAATAGCCGGAAAGCTATGAGCCCGATTCAGCGTGCGCCGCCCGGCGCATAGCCACGATGTACCAGGCAACGGTCCCAAAGATTGCCAAAAGGTAAACCAGCAGCAGCGCCGGAGAGAGGCTGCCCCGGCCTTGCCGAGCCACTTTGATAGTGAACCATTGAATCCAGGCCAGCAGGCAAACCATCTCCATTTTGATCCATGCAATCAGGTCAAGGGCCAGTGCCTCAAGCCGTGCACGATTTTCTGCCGTGACCTGGACCGGGAAGTTGAAAATCGCAGGAAATCGCGACAGCACTGTGATGCCCAGATAGAGCACCAACGCCACAACCGGCAACTCCAACAGCGAGGAGGGCGAACCCCAGCCGTCAGGGTTTCCGGCCGCGTGGAAGTGAACAGGAATGCGGTCCGGCAGGCGGTATGAGCCGGACACGGCCTGCCAGGTCAGCCATACCATCGCTGCCAACGCTCCCAGGCTGATAGCTTCCAACGTCTTGCGCATGAAGTCCTTTCCTTAGCGACTGTATCGAAACTCTACAATCTGCCCTGAAACGCTACAGTTTCCCCCTGCTTTTCTTATGTTATTGTGTCGATACAATACACTCAGCCGGTTCCGCTAATGATTTGGCGTGGACAAGCCAAACGCGGCTGGCCCCACCGCAGGTGGCAGGTGGTCACCCGAATCGCGCGCGCTTGACGGTCTGGCGGAAGTCTTCGCCCACCATCTCTACGCGAACGCACATCTCAGCCAGCCGCGATCTCATGCGGTCGCCGATGCGGTCGCCCAGCGTGTCCTCGTTTTTAGCGGGCTTGTTGCCCTTCTCATCGGCCTTGAATCCGGCGCCGGCCGGCAGATCGGGGTAGTTGGTGGTGATGATGGTGGTCTGTTTGTCGTTGTAGCGGGTATTTAGAATCAGGGCCACCGTATCCCAAACCCACTCGTTGGGCTTTTGCGCGCCCAGATCGTCCAGCACCAGCACCTCGGCGGCAAAGACCGGCTGCAGCAGTTCCAGTTCCGTGGTCTGCACCTGCGGGTTATAGCTGTTCTGGATGCTCTTGAGCAGCTCGCGGTAGTCGCAGAAAAGACCACGAACGCCGCGCTCCACCACCAGCCGCCGCAGCACGCCCACCGCCAGGTGGGTCTTGCCCACGCCGATGGAGCCGGTGAAGAGCAGCCCCTTGCCGGCAGTGTCCACCGGGTAGGCCTCCACAAACTTGCGGGCCGTCATGTGCGCCCGGCTCAACGCGGCATCGGCGCCGTGAAAGGCGGTCGTGAAGCCGTCCAAGGTGTACTGCCGATAGCGCTCGGGGATGTGGGCCGCGGCCAGGCGGCGCTCCTCGCGCTCCATCTCCTGACATTCGCAGGCGCGCGAGACCCATTTACCTTGGTCGTTGACCACCCGCACCAGCCCCACTCCGTCGCAGATCGTACATTCACTCATCTGGATTCAAGCCTAGCGCAAAGGCCGTCTCTGCGCAGCGGTGCGCTTCGAGTGCCGTATGTGGAAAAGCGCGGTGGTCAAGAGCGTTTTGCCAGAGCGCGGCGCGGTTGCCTACAATCGGAGCCGCGTGCTGAGAAGCGGTTTTCAACGTGTTCTGAATGGAGATTAAGCCATGAATCGAATCGTATTGCGCAGTATTTTCGCCACAATTGCCCTTTGCTGCCTGCTGATCCTAACCGGGGTGTGGGGCCAGCAGCCCGGAAGCAAGCCGGACACCAAGGCTCCAGCGTCTGCACAGGCCACGCCCGCGCCCGTGGCGGCCACGCCTGCCCCTGCAGCGGCAACTCCCGCGCCTCATCCGGACGATGATTACTGGAGGAAGCACGATGAACTGCTAAAGGTGGACTTCGGCTGGCTGGGGAAGTTCAAGGAGGCGGACGCGGCCCTTCCGCCGCCGGCCGAGGGCGAGAACCGTGTGGTCTTCATGGGCGACTCGATCACTGCTGGCTGGAATTTTACGGGGCCGCAGGGCTCCTTTCCAGGCAAGCCGTACATCAACCGGGGCATCAGCGGGCAGACCACGCCGCAGATGCTGGTACGCTTCCGGCAAGACGTGATTGCGCTGAAACCAAAGGTGGTGGTGATCCTGGCCGGGACCAACGACATTGCCGGCAATACCGGCCCGGAAACGCTGGAGCAGATTGAAGACAACCTGGCCTCGATGGCTGACCTTGCGACTGCCAACCATATCCGCGTGGTGCTGTGCTCGATTCTGCCCGCTGTTGATTACAGGTGGAGACCGGGACTGACGCCGGCACCCAAGATTGTGGCCATCAACGCCTGGATGAAAGCCTATGCGGCAGAGAAAGGCTACGTTTACGTGGACTTCCACACGGCGATGAAAGACGAGCGCGACGGACTGCCCGCGACGCTGAGCAAGGACGGAGTGCATCCGCTACCGGCGGGGTTCGCCGTGATGACGCCGCTGGTGGAGGCGGGGATCGCAAAGGCGCTGGCGCAGTAAGGTGCGGCAACCGCGGTCAAGGGTAGAAATGCGAGGGTGAAATGGAAACCATCATTGTGAAGCCTGAACGGAGTTGGCCCGAGAGAAATTGGGGATGGCTGGTGGCCGCTTCGATAGCGTCTCTTGTTATATTTTTTGCCTCGATTTTTCTCTTGCTCCTTTCTTTGCTTCAGAACTCCGATGCTACCAAGCTCGCGATCAAAACAGCGAAATCGAGTCCGGTGCTTGTTGAGCAAATAGGCTCACCGATGAAGATCGGGTGGATCATCTCCGGAAACATCGATGTTACGCCCGAGACAGGATCCGCAAAGCTGTCAATTCCGGTTTCCGGGCCTTCTATGAGACGGCTGGTGCTGTCAAGGTTTTTGTCTTTGCATTTGTTTTTTCCTTAGTGGCGCTTTTGTTTTTGCTTTTGCTTCTGCCTTTTCTCGTGAGTTGCATTCATCTCGGGCTT
>Ga0224558_1004406_pt1 | contig 10970 bp, 9 predicted proteins | sample 714S32024metaG_FD_180682 | JGI IMG/M metagenome (GOLD analysis project Ga0224558, IMG submission 180682) | Peat soil microbial communities from Stordalen Mire, Sweden - 717 S3 20-24 | ecosystem: Environmental > Terrestrial > Soil > Wetlands > Peat | place: Sweden: Norrbotten County, Stordalen... | reverse complement strand
GGTTGGTGCCCTTGCTTCCGCTGCAGACAGCAAATCTGCGACACAAGCGTTTCGGCGCCACCCACCTCCATGCTGTCTACGACGTGCGCAATCTTCATGCTGGTTGCCTCAAACTCTGGTAGTGAGGTGCGGATCTGACTTTGTTTCTAACCTTGCTCGCAAAAAACTGGCCAACTGCCTGCATCAATGCATTAAATTCACAGTCCGAAGCATAATGTACATGAGCAGCACCAGCGAAACTGCCAATATCCCGGAGTCCCGCAGCGCGCGCGGCATACGCAGACGGGGGGCAATCATTCCTCGCTGCAGAGCCATCTGGAAAACCACCTCCACCATGCCTCCCAACAGGAATAAGGTCAGTACAAAGGCGCGCGAGAGGAACCAGCCGGTAACCAAAAAACCGGTCGACGATAGGACCAGCAAACGTCCCAGATTATTGATCTCCGCCTTGTCGACGACCTCAATCTTCCTTGCCGCCTGCGGATAGAGCTCTTCTTCGGGCTCGATCGGCTCTCCTTCACTCACCTTTGCAGGCGAGGCGATCGCCAGAACATCTCTTGCCGTGGGAAGCAGAAACAGGCTCCAGAAATACAACCCGAACAAGCCAAGTTCCGCCGCGCAAACCGCAACAGAGTTGTGCGCGGTATGACCGAGATAATCCGGCAAAGAACCGAATCCCACTCCGAACAACGGATGAGACTTCAGTAATTCCATACTTTCGCCCCAAAGCTCTGTGCGGCCTGAGCCAGCGTCGACGGAAATATCACGCCCTCCCGTAAAGTTCAGGGCCATAGCCGCTACGAACACTCCCCCAGCTAACAAGGCGGCTGGAAGCGTCCCAATACGACGCCTTCCCGCCACGATTCCCACTGCCAACAAAGCCAGCAAGGCGCCGCGCGAGTGTGTCAGAAATACCCCATAGAGCAGCACACAAACCGGCAGCAGAACAAGAACAAAATTACGGAGCATCTTCTTCGTGCGCCAGAAGATGAACATCAGTGGAATTACGCAGACGACGACCTGACTAAAGTCATTCGGGTCATTGATTTCTCCCAGTCCCCGCATCCGGTAAATCATCGCTCCCGCACTGTCGCCCATGGCTAAAACGTAAGGATGCTGCGCGTCCCATTGGCTCGAGCCCTCCGTCCCGGCGCCCCCTGGAACGCCACGGGCCAGATCGAGGCCCCCGTGCGCAATCACGAACAGGCAAACAAACAACATCATCAGAATGATGACTTGCAGCTTCTTCTTCGAGTTGCAGTGCAGGCACACAAGAAAGAATGCGAAAATATTTGGAATGAAATCGAAAAAGGCCTGTACGGCTCCCCCAGGCCAGTGGACCGCAATCAACACGGATAAAAAAACTGCAAATGCCAACGCGATCAAGGCCAACGTCTGCGGCGTCTTCAAGATAGAGGTCTTCGCCACCATCGGCAGAGAGACGACAAAAAGTACCACCGCAAGAATCATCTCAATATGAACAGCCGTTAGCGGCCCGAATATCGTTGCGGGCGTGAGGTAGTACGTAACGAAATAGAGGACGCTAAGAGCAAAGATCATTGTGCATGGTCTGAGTGAACGTTCGGCCATTAGAATAACCTAAATGGCTAAGCCTAATCCATCGATAATCACGGACCAGAAACAGCAGGCTGCCGGAGAGTCTTCTGCGCCCAGGCTGGCCAGCCGCATCTCCTCGCTCGACGGCCTCCGCGCAGTTTCGATCCTTCTCGTGATTGTCGGACACTCAGCCGATTCACTGAACGCCCCTAATTTTTTTGTCCATTTTGCGCATTTAGGCAACCTCGGAGTGCGTTGCTTTTTCATCATCTCCGGCTTCTTGATTACAACGCTGCTGCTCAAAGAATGGGAAAAAACCGGCCGCATTTCGATGAAAGGATTCTATGCGCGCCGCGCGTTGCGAATCTTTCCTCCCTCGCTGACCTACATTGGAATCATTGCGGCTTGTTATGCCCTGGGATGGCTTACGCTGAAACCTGGAGACTTGGCCCACGCGCTCACTTATACGATGAACTATCGGTATAACCCAGCGCATTGGTTGCGTCACCTCTGGTCGCTCTCGGTTGAGGAACAATTCTATTTACTGTGGCCTGGTCTGCTCTGGTTCGCGGGCAAACGGCGCGGAATGAAGGTTGCCTGGGGCGTTGTACTCGCAGATCCCGTTATTCGCGCAATCATGTGGTTTCTCTTCCACGCCAGCGACAGCGCCTTGACCAAGCATTTTGAGGCCATCGCCGATACACTGGCAGTTGGCTGTCTGCTCAGCATGAACTTCAACCGGATGGGCGCAACCTCTTGGTATCGGCGCTTCCAATCGTCCAACCTCTTCTGGATTGTCGCACTGGGCCTTGCTCTAGGCGGCAATGCTCTCTTCATGGCTAGCCCTGCCAGCTTTTACATCATTGGGCAATCGATCAGTAACATTGGTATCGTGCTCTGCATTGACTGGTGCATCCGCAACTTCGATAAAGGTGTCGGACGGTTGCTGAACTGGCGTCCTATCGTTCATATCGGCGTGCTGAGTTATTCGTTGTATCTGTGGCAAAACGCATTTCTGAATCCGGACTGGGATGCATGGCCTGCTGCATTCCCTGTGAATATCCTGCTCGCATTCGTCATGGCCAGTGCATCCTATCACCTCGTCGAACAGCCTGTCCTCAAGCTGCGCCGCCGCATACACGTATAGAAGTCCGGGATGGAATCCATTCTGCACTGGTCCTTCCCCACTTCTGGAGCGGGACCAGAGTACCTGTAGACCTATAACCTCCACAAAGGCCGCCGCCTCTTGGCAGCGTCGGCTTGAGCGCTTCGGTTTCAAGCGCCATCGACTCGAATTCCGCTACAGAATGCCGGACTGGAAAAAGAGAAAGGCAAGTGGGCCTTAGAGATAAATGTTTACGCAGACACCTTCAAGGCTCCCTGACGGTAATGGGAGCTGTTCGCCAAGAACCTTTTTTCGACCAGATTCCACATAAGCAAACCGGTACAGGCGATAAGAAAGACACTAGCAAGAAAGAAAATAGACGGACTTATTCTTGCAAGCCCGAGTGCTGCCAGAATCTGCAATATGGGGAAATGAACTATATATACGCCATACGAAAAATCGCCGAATTTCGTAAAGTCCCCTAAATAGTGCCAGAAACCAAAGACAAAAACAATCCCCGATATCCACAAGACATCGAGGACGCCTCCAGTAAACCAATGGTCAATAAGAAACAAGCATGCCGTGATGCAAGAAATGCTTCGAAAGTGGAGCCTCAGCATATCAAAATACAAAAATAGCAATATGCCAGCGCTGAAATACACAAGTTGTCCAGGGAGTTGAACCTCGAGTTGAGCATAAATACTGCGCGAACTATCTAATAAATCGATGCCGGGTACATGGTGCATGGCTGCCAGCAGGGCAAAGCCGTACTTCCAAATGCAGGAAAGGCACAAAATCGTGCCCATAACCTTCTTGGTCCCAAAGCGTACGCACAGATGGTGCATGATAGGAACAAATAAATAGAAGGCTACTTCAATCTTCAGTGTCCATAACGCTGCATTCACAGCATGGTTGCTGTTCGATAGAAATACCCCAGATAGCGAGGGTGCGAGAAAGTTGAGGAAAAGGAGATTCGCTCCCAGGTACTTCCAGAATCCGACTCCAAAGTATTGCGATGCAGGCAATATGCTCATTGAAAATAATGCAATCGCAGCAAGCATGACGGTTGTAAGGTAAGCGGGATAGATTCTCCTGGCGCGCTTCTTCAAATATGAACTGAGGGAGGACGAACGAGTGTAACTGCGGTAGATAAGCAGTCCGCTGATCACGAAGAACGACCTGACGGCAAAATGCGGAGAAAGATAACTTTCCAACAAAGAGAAAGCCGGAGTATCCGCCACCACGCAGAGATGGAACAACGCGACGATAGACGCCAGAACCAACCGCAAACAATCCAGATTGTTTCTGTTGAAGTCAGCGCTGCCTTTCATCTTGTCGTCTCCCTGCATTTCAAGAAGATAGTACAAATTGCCCGCGAATGGCGAAAATCTGCCGCACCTCAAGCCGTAGCCAGATCTTAATTGATGGGATCAAAACGTACCAACGTGTTCTCTTTGGATTGTATGACAGATGTGCGAAATATTGCGAGTTGCCAGCGAGGAGCCCTTTGCGGAAAACTTTGACAGGCGGGAGAAGCGTACCGGATACTTTAGTCTAATTGCTTCGATCGTTGTGAATGCGCCGCAAAATGACGACCGGGCTCGTGCGGAATCGAATGAGCGGAACGAAAGTTCTGTTTGAAGAAAGGATCTCAGAATGAAGGTACTGCATGTAGTTGGTGCGCGACCAAATTTTATGAAGATGGCTCCCGTTTATCGTGCGCTGGCTAGGGATGGACATGAGCAAATACTGGTGCATACGGGCCAGCACTATGATGCGCTGATGTCGGATGTGTTTTTCAAGGCTCTGGAGATTTCTGACCCCGACGAAAGCCTGAACGTGGGTTCTGGATCGCACGCGCAGCAGACTGCGGCAATCATGAGCCGGTTCGAGCCGGTTGTGCTGGAGCACCGACCGGACATTGTGCTGGTCTATGGGGACGTGAATTCCACCGTTGCCGCTGCGCTGGTGTGCGCCAAGATCGGCATTCGCGTTGGGCATGTCGAGTCGGGCCTGCGCTCCTTTGACCGCTCCATGCCGGAAGAGATTAACCGCCTGGTTACTGATCAGCTTGCGGATGTGCTTTTTACTCCGTCGGTGGATGGCAATGAAAACCTTGCGCATGAGGGTATCCACAAGGAGAAGGTGTTCCTTGTTGGCAATGTCATGATCGACACTCTGATCCATTTCCTGCCCAAGGCCGACGAGGTGTTCCCAGATCTCAAGGCGAAGTTATCGCTTGGCTCTTATGGTTTGGTAACGCTTCATCGTCCATCGAATGTCGATGACGAGTCCGTCTTTCTGCCGATGATGAAGGAGCTTGACAGCCTGAGCGAGAAACTCCCCCTGATCTTTCCCGTTCATCCCAGAACGGCTCAAAAGTGGTCGGCACGGCTGAAGCAGTGCAGTCCAAATCTTCAAGTGATCGCGCCGCTTGGATACTTTGAGTTTCTTGCGCTGCAGAAGAATGCCTCGGTTGTGATAACGGATTCGGGTGGCATACAAGAGGAGACAACTTATCTTGGAACGCCCTGCCTGACTTTGCGCGAAAACACGGAACGTCCGATTACGGTAACTCTTGGCACAAATGTTTTAATCGGACGCGATTGGAAACTGCTGCGGAAAGAGTTTCAGAAAGCTCTGAATGGAGGCCGCAAGCAAGCAGCCGCTCCGCAGCTTTGGGATGGCAAAGCTGCGGAGCGGATCGCCGAGATTCTTACCCGACAGGCTTCTTAAGTGCGGCTTGTGTGAATTACAAGACATACAGAGGGCAAATTGATCTTATGAAGCTTCCTCGTCACGCAGAAATCTGGCTTGTGCCGTATCTGAGGGACCGCCTGCGCAGAACTCTGCGGCCCGCAAGGCCAAAGCGCGCCTGGCTTGTTATCACCGATCACTTCGAACCACTGGGAATGGGTGCAACCCAGGAAACGGCGCTCGGCCGCATCGCGCATTGGCGCGACAAGTGGCCGCGAATTGCCGACGACGCTCCCCGAGACGCCGCCGGCCAGCGGCCACAATACAGCTTCTTCTATCCGCAGGAAGAGTATCAGCGCGATCTGCTCAATGGCATTGCGGAGATCGCGCGGCTAGGCATCGGGGACGTGGAAGTGCATCTGCATCACGACAACGAGCAGCGCGATTCCTTTATCCGAAAAGTTACCGAATTCTGTACCCGTCTGAGGGACGACCACGGCCTGCTTCACCAGCAGGACGGCCGTACAGTTTTTGGTTTTATCCATGGAAACTGGGCACTCGATAACTCGCGCCCTGATGGCAAGTGGTGCGGCCTCAACGGCGAAATCGCCTTGTTGCGAGATCTTGGATGCTACGCCGACTTCACCATGCCCTCTCTTCCGTCGGTAACTCAAGGGCGCATCGTCAACCAAATCTATTGGTGCACGAACAACTCCGGCAATCGTCCAAAGTCCTATGATCGAGGAATCGAAGCCACCGTGGGCGGAGGCAGACGTGGTGATTTGCTCATGATGACCGGACCGTTGGGTGTACGCTTTGGCAAACGGTTGCTGCCGCGCCTGGAAGCCGGGGAGATTGCAGGCTATGATCTACCAACAGCCGCGCGTGTGCGCCAGTGGTTTGATTTGGCGCCTTCCATCGGCGACGATCTTTTTCTGAAGCTCTACACGCATGGAGCGCAGGAGCGAAACTCCGAGCCTCTGCTCAACGGCGGACTCAGTAGCCTCTTCGGCTGGCTTGCGGAAGAAGCAAACCGAAGAGGCATCGAGATCCACTGGGCAACGGCCTGGCAAATGTTTCAGGCCGCCGACGCCTTGATGCATAGCCGTGAATCTGTTGCCGCCCCGTCTGTTTCCCAAGGAGAAGTTAGTCGATGAAGCCCTTGAATGTTTTGCTGGTCACGTATTCGTTTCCACCCGTTGGAGGCACTGGCGTGATGCGCGCCGCCAGCCTCGCGCGCTACTTTCCTGCTGAAGGAATTCGGCTCGACGTACTAACCGCGCGCAACGCATCTGCTGTGGGTTTCGATCCCACGCTTCTTAAGGAAATTCCAGCCGAAGTTATTGTTCATCGCACCTTAACCATCGATCTTCCTTTTGGCATCAAGAAGCGGATCAAAAAACTTATTACAGGAAGGAAGTCTCCAAACACTTCAGCGTTGGCATCTGCTCCTGCTGGCAAGCCAAACTTATTGAAAAGAGTTATACAGAACATTTTACTGCCCGACCCGCAGGTAACTTGGCTTCCAGTGCTTACTCGCGCCGCGCGCCGCATCGTCAGGAAGCGGGAGATCGACCTCGTTCTTATCACGGTGCCGCCTTTTTCCAGTGTGCTACTGATTGAGAAACTCCGTAAGGAGTTTCCGCGGCTGGCCATCGTAGTAGATTTCCGTGATGAATGGCTATCAACGACCTTCGACCTCGTCAGTTTTCTGTTCAGCAGCGGCGAGCGTGCCCACAGCGTTGCCCGCAACGCCGAGGCGAGCGCGGTAACGAATGCAACCGCCGTTGTTGCCGTTACCGAGGCCGCGCGCCGCCAGATTGTTATGCGCTATCCGCAGGAGCCTGTCAGCAAGTTCTATATCATGCCGAACGGATTCGATGCATCGCGGCTGTGCCACACTTCGCCGCCTGCAGAGCCCAGGCCTGACTGCAAGATCATAGTTACCCACATCGGCACGGTCTACGCTTCCACTGAGCCCACAGCGCTGATTGAAGCCATGCAATCGTTACCACCGGATGTAAAAGCACGATTCACACTCCGCTTCATCGGCCACATCGAGGAGCCGCGCTTTCGCGAAGCCCTTCAGCAACTGGGCGACATGGTTGAACTGAAAGGCTTTCTGCCGCAGCGTGAAGCTTTGGCCGCGATGAACGAGACCGACTACGTCCTGCTGATTAACCACGATCCCCTTAACGTCGGAGGCAAGTTCTACGACTACGTCGGCGGGGGCAAACCGATTCTTGGCTGCGTTCATCCCGAGGGCGAGACACGCCGCCTGATGGAAGAGCTGCGGGCCGGATGGTGGGCGGGGAATCACGATGTCAAAGGCATCCGTAAGCTATTTATCGAAGCTGCTGAGCGCGGTGATTCTCTGCTTTCTTCTTATCAGCCCGATCGTGAAAAGATTGGTCAGTACGAGCGCAAGGTAGTGGCGCAAAGCTATGCCGTATTGCTACACTCCATCGCTGGAAGACAGCAGGAGTGCGACGCGCAGAAGCCGGCCTCTCAACCTGCGGGAACTGGAGAATGTCCTTGCTGAAAATCGCGGTCGTCACCCGGTACTTTCCCAGTTCGGCGGAGCCCTGGCAGGGTCGATCGGCCTATCAGACGCTGCGCGTGCTCGCTTGCAAGGCCGATGTGCAGGTCTTCTATCCTAATGCAAGTTATCCGTCTCTGCTCAAGCCGCGCAGCCGGAGTTATGACACGCTGGACGCTTCTTTTAGTCCTCCCGATGTAAAGGTGAGTTATCATAACTATCCAGCGCTACCGCTTGTTTCACGGCCTTTCAACGGATGGGCGGCGGCCCGCGCACTGCTGCCGGCCGTGTGCGACTTTGCCCCCGATCTTATCTTCAGTTGCTTTTTATATCCCGATGGCTATGCCGCTCTTAAGATTGGCAAGGCTCTTGAAGTTCCTGTTGTTGCCATGAGCATTGGGTCTGACATCAACAGAATCGGAGATCCCATATCGGCCATGCACACGCGCACGGTTCTCCGTGAAGCTGACTTTCTGGTTACGGTCAGCGGCGATCTGCGCAACAAGGCCGTGGCCATGGGCGCCTCGCCAGAGAAGGCGCGCGCCGTTGTCAACGGTTGCAATCTTTCGGTCTTTCATCCCATGGACCGCCTTGCGGCGCGGCAGAAGTTGCATGTTGATCCGGCAGCAGAGGCCGTGATTTATATTGGGCGCATGGATGTAAAGAAAGGGCTGCGTGAACTTGTCGAAGCGGCGGTTTTACTGCATCCAGAGCGCGCGAACCTGCAAGTCTATCTGGTCGGCGAGGGGCCGGACAGACCGCTGATCGAGTACGCTATTCAGACTCACAATGCCGACAGTTATATCCATCCGATGCCCAGTTGCGCCTTTGACGATGTCGCCGTATGGATGGCGGCAGCCGATCTGGTTACCCTGCCGAGTTATATGGAAGGCTGTCCCAACGTGGTACTTGAGGCGCTCGCCAGCGGCCGGCCTGTTGTCGCCACGAAGGTGGGTGGTATCCCGGAAATCATGAGCGGTGAATGCGGACGGCTTGTGCCTCCTTGTGAATCCGTTGCTCTGGCTCAGGCACTGGCATTGGTCCTCGACGAGAACTGGGACGCCGAAGCTATCTCCGCGCACGGGAGCCGAAGTTGGGAGACGGTCGCATTGGAGTTACTCAGTATCTTCGAGTCGCTTGTAACCAGCAGAAAGGAAGCCCGCTCATGAGCTTTCTGCATAAAGTCGGTCATTGGCTTAGTCGTATACTCGCGGCTATCGGACTAATCACGGTTCTGGTGATAGTTACGCCCATTGTTTCTTGGTGGGTCTCAGTCTACTCCGGCCCCATCGAACAGCCCAAAGGCGACGTTCTCATCCTGCTCAGCGCCGCGGCAGACGACAAGGGCGGCATTTCTTACTCATCTTACTGGCGAGCGCGCCAGACAGTCTTTGTATGGCAAACCGGAGGTTTTAAGAAGATTGTCATCAGCGGTGGCGGCGGCCCCGGCATCCTCAACTATCTACTCGCCGAAGGCATTCCCCGCGAAGCGATGGTCGCCGAATGGAGATCGACCAGCACCCACGAAAACGCAATCGAGACGGCACGCTTGGTCCAGGGCATCTCCGGCAAAAAAGTTTTGCTTACAAGCGATTTCCATATGTACCGTGCGCTGCGCGTCTTTCGCAAGCGAGGCATCGAAGTTACGCCGATGGCGGTTCCGGATGCACTTCACTCGACCGAGCATTGGGATGGGCGCTTTTCTGCCTTCGAGACAATGTTGGTCGAATCCTGCAAGATTGTCGACTATGCCCTTCGCGGCTGGATATAGGAATTTCGTGTCAGTTCGATGTTTTCCCCGTCCACATCGGTTGAATCTCTTTCGTAGCCGTGGCTCCTGGCGGGATGGAGATCGAAGCCACAGTCGTTGCCTTGGGCAGCGTCTCCGTAACCCCGCCAGCTTGCGAGTCTTGCAGCTTGTAGAGCAGTGATCTGTAGCTGATATTGAGCCATTTTGCCGTCTTCCGGCGATTCCAGCCATTTGCCTTCAGAACCGCCAGGATGATCTGCCGTTCCAGATCATGTGTGGCGGCTTTGGTAATCTCTTTCAGCGAAACGGGGGTGGTCAGGTCGATCCTGACGCTTGGTTCGGTCGCATGAACCGGACCTGACGAAGCCATCTCTGCCACCAAAGCCTTTTCGTCGCCGATCAGGATGTGACTGCGAATCATGTTTTCCAGTTGCCGTATGTTTCCAGGCCAGTTGTATTGCTGCATCAACTGCATGACCTCGCGCGAAAGCGGCTTCGCGCTGCGGTGAAAATCCTTCGCGTGCCAATCAAGAAAATATTCGATCAGCATCGGCAGATCCACGGCCCGTTGACGCAACGGCGGCAATTCGATGGTCACTGCGTTGATGCGGAAAAAGAGATCCAGCCGAAAGTTCCCCTTCTCGGTTTGTTGGCGCAGGTCTTCGCTGGCCGCGCTGACCAGTCGGATATCGACATTCCTCGGATCTTGTCCTCCAACTCTTATGAAGTTGCCATCTTGAATCATCTCCAGCAACTTGGCCTGCACAGACAGATCCAGATCGCCAATTTCATCCAGGAAAAGGGTGCCCCTATGCGCCTGTTCCACGCGCCCGGCTTTGGTTGCATAAGCCCCGGTGAATGCGCCCTTTTCATAGCCGAACAGTTCCGACTCGAGCAGCGAGTGCGGAATCGCGGGGCAGGCCACCTTGACCAGGGCGCCTTGTGAGCGATTCGAGTACGCATGCAGCAGTTTGGCAAAAAGGTCCTTGCCCGTCCCGCTCTCGCCCTGCAAAAGCACGGGAATGGCCGTCTCGGCAACTCGTTCCAGCTTCTCTCGGGCAACGGTCATCTGACTGGATCGGCCGAAAAGAATCTCGATCGGGGGCAGATTGCGGAGACTGGATGAGTGACTTGCGCGTTTCAAAGGCCTTGCCTGTCTAAATGAGTGGGTAGCTTGAACTTCTTTGTAAGAGCCTGTTTACGATCTTTGCACCTGATCAGCGGCGGTCATCAAGGTAGCTATTTACAGATGCTTGTTGGAAACGGTAATTCTGGGGAATGAAACAGAGAAAACCGTATCCGAGCGATATAAGCCCTGAGCA
>Ga0224558_1004399_pt1 | contig 10985 bp, 8 predicted proteins | sample 714S32024metaG_FD_180682 | JGI IMG/M metagenome (GOLD analysis project Ga0224558, IMG submission 180682) | Peat soil microbial communities from Stordalen Mire, Sweden - 717 S3 20-24 | ecosystem: Environmental > Terrestrial > Soil > Wetlands > Peat | place: Sweden: Norrbotten County, Stordalen... | reverse complement strand
AACTCGGGGAAGGGAAGGAGGGGCTGCCGCGGCACATCCGCAGTTGCGGTCTGCCGGAATGCCTGGATCGCGGCGCCGCGGCCATTGGTTGGACGCGCAAGCGCAAAGCATTGCCGGCGGCCAGCCACTTGAAGCGCGGCGTCGGCATGGCTTGCACCATGCAAGGCAGCGGGATTGCGGGAATCGACTGGGCGTCGGCTTTCCTGAAGATGAATGAGGACGGCTCGTTCTTTCTTCAAACAGGTGCTGCCGACGTGGGCGGCGGCGCCGACACCGTGCTCGCTCAGATCGCCGCGGAAACCCTGGGCGTGAGCCTAGACAAGATCGTCATCACTTCCGGCGACACCGACACCACACCGTTCGACGTGGGGGCTTACGCCTCCAGCACCACCATTATTTCCGGCGGCGCGGTAAAGAAGGCCGCGGAGAAAGTGCGCGAGCAGGTGCTGCGCATGGCCGCGAAAATGCTGGAGACGCCGGTCGAGAATCTGACCTGTGGCGACAACCGGGTGTCCACGGTTGGCGAAAGCAAGAAATCCGCGACCATGACGGAGATCGCTCTCCACTCCCTGTACAAGGAGAAGACCCAGATCATGGATGGCGCGTCGCACTTCAACACCGACAGCCCGCCGCCCTTCTGCGCGACCTTCGCCGAGGTGGAAGTGGATACCCAGACCGGCAAGGTCCGCGTGTTGCATATGGCCACCGCGGTGGACCCCGGCGTGGCCATCAACCCCGCGCAGGCGGAAGGACAAGTGGAAGGCGCGGTGGCCCAGGGGCTGGGGTACGCGCTCACCGAGGAGTTGGTGCTCGATGACGCTGGCCGGCCCGTCAACCCGAACTTCCTCGACTACAAGATTTTCGGAGCGAAGGACATGCCCAAGCTCACCACCATCCTGGTCGAGACCGATGAGCCGTTGGGGCCTTATGGCGCCAAATCGATTTCCGAAGTGCCCATCAACGGGCCGGCTCCGGCCATCGCCAACGCCATCTTCCACGCCATTGGAGTGCGGTTCCGGAAGCTGCCGATCCGGCCCGAGGATGTGCTGCGCGCGCTGCGCGAGAAAGAAACTGTCGCCGATGATCAATGCGTCTAGTGGCGCAGGCACTCGTGCCTGCCGCGTCCCGACTCATCGGGACGCGGCAGACTGAGAGTCTGCGCCACGCCGACTGGAAAGGTTGTCTCGTGAAAGCTCCTGAAATTGCCGCCGCCGCCCAATCCTACGAGGCGGACATCGTTGCCTTTCTCCGCGACCTGATCGCCATCCCCGCCGAAAGCTCTCACGAGGGCCCCGTCATTCAACGCATACGCCAGGAGATGGAGAAGGTCGGCTTCGATGAGATCCGCATCGACCCGATGGGCAACATCCTGGGCCGAATCGGGTCGGGGAAAACCGTCATCATGATGGATTCCCATACCGATACGGTGGGCGTCGGCGACCCTAAGGAGTGGGGCTGGGACCCTTATGAAGGCAAGATCGAGGACGGCTACGTGTATGGCCGCGGCGCTTGCGACCAGCGGGCCGGCATGGCCAGCATGGTGTATGCGGTCCAGATCATCAAGGATCTCGGCCTGCTGGGCGACTACACGCTCTGGGTGGTCGGCTCGGTGCAGGAAGAGGACTGCGACGGGCTGCCGTGGCTTTACATTCTTAAAGAAGACGGCATCCGCGCGGATTGCGTGGTCATCACCGAGCCGAGCAGTCTGCGCATTTACAGGGGGCACCGCGGGCGCATGGAGATCGAAGTGCATCTGCGCGGGAAATCGTGCCACGCCAGCGCTCCGGAGCGCGGCGATAACCCCATCTACAAAATGAGCCGCCTGGTCGAAGAGGTGGAGAAGCTCAACACCCGGTTGCGGGACGATGCGTTTCTGGGCAAGGGCACCATCGCCGTCACCGAGATCCGCTCGCTTTCGCCTTCGCTGTGCGCGGTGCCGGGTGCTTGCTCGATCCATCTGGACCGCCGCCTGACGGCGGGCGAGACCAAGGAAAGCGCGGTGGCCGAGGTGAAGGCGCTCGCCGGCGCCGAAGACGCCGAGGTGGAGATCCTGAACTACGACACGCCCAGCTACACCGGCCTGCGCTACCCGATGGAAAAATATTATCCCACCTGGGTGCTCGACGAAGCCCATCCGCTGGCGCGGGCGGCCATCGCCACGTATGAGAAGCTGTGGCGGAAAGCGCCCATCGTGGACAAGTGGGTCTTCAGCACCAATGGCGTGGCCTCGATGGGGCTGATGGGTGTGCCGACCATCGGCTTCGGTCCTGGGGAAGAGGACGTGGCGCACAGTGTGGTGGAGCGCGTGGAGATTCGGCAGCTTGTGGAGGCGGCCGAGTTCTATGCGGCGTTTCCGCTGATCTTTTCGGGGCGGCATGGCTGAGCTGGTTCCGATTTCGCTGCCCCTGCTGTTGCGGCGCGCCTTCCTCGAATACCAGCGGGAAGGCAAGATCTTCGACCTCCCCAAGAGCAAGTTCTTCCGCGGCATTCCGGGCATCGATTTCTCCGTCGATTTTCACGGCCATCGCGCCTCGACTCCGCTGGGGCCGGCCGCCGGACCGCACGGCCAACTGGCGCAGAACATCGTGCTCTCGTGGCTGGGCGGCTCGCGCATCATCGAATTGAAAACCGTCCAGATTCTGGACGAGCTCAAAATTCCGCGCCCGTGCATAGACATCGCCAACGTCGGCTACAACGTGGAATGGTCGCAGGAACTCAAGCTCGAGCAATCGCTGCGGGAGTACGTGGGCGCGGTGATGCTGATCGAGATCTTGAAGGCATCGAAGCTGCTGGGCGAAGATTTTTCACCTGGCGACACCGTCTTCGACATGAGCGTCGGCTACAACCTGGAGGGGATACGCTCGCCGCGCGTGCGCTCGTGGATCGAATCGATGAAGGACGCCAGCGCGGTCATCGACGAGCTGCGCGTGGGGCTGAACGGCTATCGGGATCTGCCGTTCCCCGCGCGCATCAGCGACACCATCAGCCTCTCCACGTTCCACGGCTGCCCCGCCGCGGAAATCGAAGGCATCGTAACTTTCTTGCTGACGAAAATGGGCTGCAACGTCTGCATCAAGATGAACCCCACCCTGTTGGGCAGCGGTGAGGTCGGACACCTGTTGCATGATGTGATGGGCTATCGCGAGATCCAGCTTAGCCCCGAGGCCTTCGAGAAAGACCTGCAATTCGACGAAGCGCTGGACCTTGTCCCCAGGCTGCAGCGCGTCGCGCAAGCCCATGGAAAGCACCTGGCGGTGAAGTTCAGCAACACGCTGGTGGTGAAGAATCACAAGTCGTTCTTCAGCGACGAGCAAATGTACATGTCCGGCCCGCCGCTGCATGTGATCGCCATGAACCTGGTGAAGAAGTTTCGGGAGCACATGAAGACCAGCATCCCGATTTCTTTCTCGGCGGGCCTGGATGCGCACAACATCTCGACCGCGGTGGCTCTGAATATGGTCCCGGTGACTACGTGCACGGACCTGCTGCGGCCGGGCGGCTACGCGCGGCTGATTCGTTACCTGGAGAACCTGGGCGCGAAGATGCGCGAGGTGGGCGCGAGCACCATCTCCGATTACGTGAAGCACTACGCGGGCCAGGAGGCAACGCTGGTGGCCGAGACCACGGCCAACCCGCGGTACGGCTGGGAGCGCAACCAGGGAGTGCCGCGCAAGATCGGCTCGAAGCTCTGGCTCTACGACTGCATCAACTGCGATAAGTGCGTTCCGGTTTGTCCCAACGATGCGAACTTCGTGTACGAAGCGCCGGCGGAGGCCATTCCGTACGACAATTTCGAGCTGCTGGCGGAAGGCGTCAGCCGCGTGCCGGGCGGGGTGTTCCAGTTGGCCAAGGCGCACCAACTGGCCAACTACGCCGACGCGTGCAACGATTGCGGCAACTGCGACGTATTTTGCCCGGAAGACGGCGGGCCGTTCGTGGAGAAGCCCCGGTTCTTCGGGAGCCTCGAGACGTATCGGAAGTACGCGGGGAGGAATGGATTTTATCTTGACCAGGCGGCCCAGAGAATCTACGGCACCGTCGCCGGAGACTCCTACACGCTCACGCTCGACCCGCTCGCGGACCGCGCGCGCTTCGAGACCGAGACGGCCGTTCTCGAAATCCGTCTGAGCGACAACCAGGCTCTGAGCTGGAAACCAAAGCCCGGCGCCGCGCCGTCCGGTGTAATCGACATGCTTCCCTATCTCAAGCTCAAGTTGCTGGCCGAATCAGTCGGCGACCCGCGGCGGGTTCACTTTGCCAACGTCGCGGGACTTCAGGAGGTCGTCCGTGAAAGCGCTCTTTAAAGGCAGGGACTGGATCACCACGCAGGAATGGACCGACGCCGAGCTCGACGTCATGCTGGACGTCTCGTCGGACCTGAAGCGGAAATTCCGGGGACATATTCCGCACCGCTACCTTCCCGACCAGACCATCTTCCTGATGTTCTTCGACAAGTCCACGCGCACGAGGAACTCGTTCGAGGCGGGGATGACGCAGCTCGGCGGCCACGCGCATTTTCTCACCGCCGACGCGATGCAGGTGTCGCACGGCGAGAGCCCCAAGGACACCGGCATCATTCTCTCTAGTTACGGGCACGCCATCGCCATCCGGCACGACCTCATCCCCGGCGAAGGCAACGCCTACATGCGGGAAGTGGCGAAATGGGCCAGCGTGCCGGTGATCAACATGCAATGCGATGTGGACCATCCGTGCCAGACGCTGGCGGACCTGATGACCATCCGCGAGCAGCGCGGCCAGGACCTCCGCGGCCTCAAGATCGCCGTGAGCTGGGCCTACGCGCCCAGCTACGCCAAGCCGCTTTCGGTGCCGCAGGGGCTCATCATGCTGATGCCGCGTTTCGGCATGGACGTGGTGCTGGCCCATCCGCCGGAATATGGGCTGATGCCCGAGACCGTCGAGGTGGCTTTCGAGAATGCCCGGCGCGGCGGTGGCAAGTTCACCATGGTGGACAGCATGGACGAGGCTTTCCGCGACGCCGACGTGGTCATCCCCAAGAGCTGGGGGTGCCTCGACACCATGGGAGAGAAGCCCGAGGAATCGCTGCGGATTGCAAGGCAGTACACCGGCTGGATCTGCGACGCGGAGCGGATGAAGCTGGCCAAGCCGGACGTTCTCTACATGCACCCGCTGCCGGCCGACCGCGGCAACGAAGTGACCGATGAAGTCATCGATGGGCCGAATTCCGTGGTGTACCCCGAGGCGGAAAACCGCCTGCACACGGCCAAAGCGATCATGGCGCTAACCATGGCCGATGGGGAAATCGAATACGAGCGGTAGCGGTATGGCTGAGACTCTGGTCATCGCGTTGGGCGGCAACGCCATCACACGGCCGGGCGAACCCGGCACAATTCCGCAGCAGTTCGCGCACACCGGCGAGACGCTGGAGCATCTGATGCCGCTGTTCCGCGGCGATTCGAACCTGGCGATTGTCCACGGCAACGGCCCGCAGATCGGCAACATTCTGATCCGCGTGGAAGAAGGGGAGCGGAGGGTGCCGCGCCTTCCGCTGGACACCTGCGTCTCCGATTCGCAAGGCGGCATGGGCTACATGATCCAGCGGATTGCCTGTGAGTTGTTCCGCCGGGAAGGCATTCGCCGCGGCGCCGCCACCGTCATCACGCAGGTGCTGGTGGACGCGGATGACCCCGAAATGACGCATCCGACCAAGCCCATCGGGTCGTTCTACAACGAGGATGAGGTCCGGCACGTTCAACAGGAGAAGCCGCACTGGATCATGCGGGAAATCGAGCCCGGCCAGTTCCGGCGCGTGGTGGCCTCGCCGCGGCCGATTCGCATCCTCGAGGAGCAGGCCATCGCCCGGCTGGTGGAGGCGGGTGTGGTCACCATCGCCTGCGGCGGTGGAGGGATTCCGGTCGCCTGGGAAGGCGATCGCCTGGCCGGTGTGGAAGGAGTCATCGACAAGGATTTCGCCGCCAGCCTGCTGGCCCGCTATCTGCACGCGCACAAGCTGATCATCGTGACAGACGTGGAGCAGGCGGCGATTCGCTTCGGGCGCCCCGGCCAGCAGTGGTTGGGCGCCATCACGCTCCAGCAGGCGCGCGAGTACCTGGCCGCCGGCGAATTCCCCGCCGGGTCGATGGGACCCAAGATTGAAGCCGGCATCGACTTCGTGGCGCAAGGCGGGAAGGTGTGTATCATCACTTCAACCGAGCACGTCGCTCGCGCCGTACGGGGCGAGACCGGCACTCACATCGTGGCGTCATGATCGTCACCAACGCCCGCATCCTGACCTTCGACTCCACGAATCGCGTGCTCGATTCCGGCAGCGTCGAGATTCGTCCCGACGGCGCCATCGGCAATGTGAGTAGTGCGCGCGCGCGGGGAAAAGACGTTATCGACGCCAAGGGCAAGCTCTTGATGCCCGCGCTGATCAACTGCCACACGCACCTTTACAGCACGCTGGCGCGCGGGATTGCGCTGGCTGGCCGCGCGCCGAAGAATTTCACCGAGATCCTGAAGAAGTTGTGGTGGCGCCTCGATCGTGCGTTGAACGAAGAGGACGTGTACTACAGCGCGCTGGTAGGCCTCATCGACGCCGCCAAGTGCGGAGTGGGCACGCTGGTGGACCACCATTCCAGTCCTAACGCCTGCACGGGAAGCCTGGACCGCATCGAGCAAGCGTTTCGAGACGTCGGTCTGCGCGGCGTGCTGTGCTACGAGACTTCCGACCGCAACGGCCCCATGCAGGCCCTGGAGGGTATTCGAGAGAACATCCGCTTCATCGATCGCGCCCGTGGCGACGGTCTGGTGGCGGCCACTTTCGGCTTGCACGCTTCTTTCACGCTCACCGATGAGACGCTTCGCCGCGCGGTGGAAGTGAACCAATCGCTGCGCGCGGGCTTCCACATCCACGTCGCGGAGGACGGCTGCGACGCCGGGGCGGTGAAGCGTTTGCGCGACCTTGGCGTTCTGGACGAGCAGTGCCTGGCGGCTCATTGCGTGCACGTCAGTGCGGCCGACATTGGAACTCTCGCGCGGCGCCGGGTCAACGTGGTTCACAACCCGCAATCCAACTGCAATAACGCGGTTGGCGCCGCCAGGTTGCTCGAACTCGTCCGGCGCGGAGTGCTGGTGGGGCTGGGTTCCGACGGCTATTCGCCACGCATGTTCGAAGAGTTCAAGGCCGCTTTTCACATCCAGAAATTGCAGGCGCGCGACCCTCGCGTGGCGTACGCCGAAGCTTACGCCGCGGCGTTTCTGAACAACCGCGCCATCGTCAAGAAGCTTTGGGGCATGGAGATTGGCCGCATCGAGACAGGCGCGCAGGCCGACCTCGTTCTGGTGGACTACTACCCACCCACGCCGCTCCATAGCGGCAATCTGTTTGGCCACATTCTGTTCGGCATTGCCAATGCGCCCGTGGATTCGCTGATTGTCAACGGACGGTATGTTGTGCGGGACAAGCAATGCGTCACCGTGGACGAACGGCGAGTGGCGGAACTGGCGGCGGAGCGCGCGCGAGCCTTGTGGGAGAGGTTCTGAGGAGACCTATGACAAACACCGTACCTGGGCCGACGTATGAAGAGATGCTGCATCCGGAGCTGCTGCCGGCGGCGGTTCGCACTCAGCCGCTGTTCAACATCACGTGGCGCGGGCCCGGTAACCGCATCCGCCACATCGTGCTTCCCAAAGAGCTGACGGGCGTCGAGGCCAATATCGTGGTCCTCACCGGACGGGATTTCCCTTCGGGCAGCCACAAGGTCGGCCCGGCCTACGCCACCCTGATGGAAGGCGAACTGGCCGGCGAAATCCAGCCTGGCGAGAATACTATCATTGGGCCGTCCACGGGTAACTTCGGCATCGGCGTGGCATACATCGCGCATCTCAAGGGCTACCCGGCAATCGTCATCATGCCGGAGGACATGAGTGAGGAACGGTACCAGCGCATCCGGCAATACGGCGGCCAATTGGACCTGACGCCCGGATCGGAGAGCGATGTCATCCTGGTCCTGGAGCGCACTGAGCACTATAAGAAGGACCCCAGGAACAAGATCCTGGCCCAGTTCGAGCTGCTTCCCAACTACCGGTTCCACCGCTACGTGACTGGGCGCAGCGCTCTGGAAGCGGCCGCGCAATATGGGAACGGCGAGGTGGCGGCGTTCGTTTCGGCGCCGGGCTCGGCCGGCACCTTGGCCGCCGGCGACGAAATCAAGGCCCGTTATCCGGATTGCGCGATCTGCGCGCTCGAACCCAAGGAGTGCTCGACGCTCTACAACAACGGACGCGGCACGCACCGCATCGAAGGCATCGGCGACAAGATGGTGACGCTGATTCACAACGTGCTCACCACCGACTACGTGGCCCTGATCCACGATGACGATTGCGTGATGGGCCTGGAGCTTTTGGAACGCCGCCGGAGCCTGGTGGAGCGGCTGCTGGGCCGGCCGCCGGGATACCTGGATTCGATCGGAGGCGTGTTCGGCATCTCGGGCATCTGCAACATCCTCGGCGCCATTCGCCTGGCGCGATACCTGGGTCTTGGCCCGGAAGACAACGTGGTGACCATCGCCACCGATGGCATTGACCGCTATCCCTCGGTGCTGGCGAATCTCGAAAAGCGCCGGGGACCGCTCAATGACGCCAGTCTCACCGCCAGTTTCGAAGAGATCTTCCGCGGCGGAGACGCGCGAGAAATTCTGGACGTGCGCCCGGCGGAACAGAAGGAGCGCCTGTTCGGCTACAAGGAGCAGGTGTGGAGCGCTTTTGGCTACACGCACTCCTATTTGGAGAGCATGAAGTCGCAATCCTTCTGGGACGGGGAGTTCGACCAGATCGGCGCGATTGACCACGCGCTTCCGGCGGCGCGGGACTGACCAAAGCAGTTGTCCGCGGTGGGGTGCATAACGTCAATGACGCACAACTGGCAGTAGGTCCACCCACGGTTCCACCTTTAGGTCCACCGATTGAGCCGCCGATCATACCACCGACGTTTCCGCCGCCGTCGGTCATAACACCCGAACCTGACTCGTTTGTGTTGTTTGGTGGCGTGAACGATATACTTCCAGGTATGAGCGACAACCCAGCCCTGGTTTGGTTTGGGCTGGATTTGCGGCTTGCCGACAACCCTGCGCTGGAGAGAGCGATCGCACAACAGGGCGCGGTTCTCCCGGTCTTCTTGTGGGCGCCGGACGAGGAGTCCCCGTGGTCTCCCGGGGCGGCATCGCGATGGTGGCTCCATCAATCGCTCGAAGAACTCGAAGCGGCGCTGGCCAAGCGCGGCTCGAAGCTTACGGTTCGCCGCGGACCCACGGCGGAAGCGCTCCTCGCGCTGGCCGCGGAATCGGGCGCGAAATCGATATTCTGGAATCGGCGATACGAGCCTGCGGCGATCACCCGCGACCGGGAGCTCGAGCGGCGGCTGCGCGAGCGTGGAATTGCCGCCGAGAGTTGCCCGGGCAACCTGTTGTTCGAACCTGGTACGATTCTGAACGCCAGCGGGAAACCTTACCAGGTGTTCACCGCTTTTTGGCGGGCGTGCCTGGCGATGCCTGGTCCGGCGGAGCCCACGCCGGCCCCCAGCCGACTGCGCGCTCCGGCACAATGGCCGGCTTCGCTCGAGATCTCCAAACTCGGTCTGGAACCGAAGGCCGATTGGGCGGGCGGCATGCGCCAGACGTGGCGGCCAGGCGAGCGGGGCGCCTGCAAGCAGATGACGGCTTTTCTCGGTAGTGGTATCGAGATTTACGCGACTGATCGGGACCGGCCGGATCATGGTGGCACGTCGCGTCTATCGCCCCACCTTCACTTTGGGGAGATCAGTGCCCGGCGGATCTGGCATGAAGTGCGCCGCCATGGCGCGGCCGCCGATTCGTATGTGAGGCAAATCGGCTGGCGCGAGTTTTCCCATCACCTGCTGTTCCACTACCCACACACGCCGCGGGAGGCCCTGCGGCCGGAGTTCCACCGCTTCGCGTGGCGGACCGATGCGGCGGGGCTGCGAGCATGGACGCGCGGAAAGACCGGCTATCCACTGGTCGACGCCGGCATGCGGGAGCTATGGCACACCGGCTGGATGCACAACCGGGTGCGGATGCTGGCGGCGTCGTTCCTGGTGAAGCATCTCATGCTTCCCTGGCAAGAGGGCGCGGCGTGGTTCTGGGACACATTGGTGGATGCGGATCTGGCGAATAACACGATGGGGTGGCAGTGGAGCGCGGGCTGCGGCGCCGATGCCGCCCCCTATTTCCGGATCTTCAATCCCGTGATCCAGGGCGAGAGGTTCGATCCCGAGGGCGAATACGTGCGCCGGTGGGTGCCGGAGTTGGCACGCGTTCCGAACCAGTGGATACACAGGCCCTGGGAAGCGGCCGGGGTGGATCTGGGAAAGAAGTATCCACGGCCCATCGTAGAGCATGCCGCGGCGCGAAAACGTGCGCTGGCGGCGTTGGGTGCCCGTTCATTTGCCGGGTAGAAGTCTCAAGACCTCGGATGAGAGCGCGTGGTAGGCCTGTTCGTCGAGACCTCCGGTATAGCGCCAGGCAACTCTGCCGCTCGCGTCGAGCAGGATCAGATAAGCCGCTTTGGGGTCGCGGAAACCCAGGCGCTGCTTCCACGGATGCGCGCCGCCATAAACGGTGATTACGTTTTCGTAATCCTGTTTCGGGGTACCCCGGCGCATACCGCTTTCGATGAACCACTTCCCCATCCATGCCAGGCCGCCGATCATGGGGATTTCATAGAAGGTCACGCGCGGGTCGCGGTGGAACTGCTCACGGAATTTGCCGGCCCAGGCTTCGACGGCGAAGCGGGCGTCGTAGCTGAAGCCCAGAAGCAGGAGCGCGACGCGGCCGGCAGCGGCCTGGGGCAGCACGGCCGTTCGACCGGTCAAGAACTCGCCGCGGAGAGTGGGGAGCGGGTCGCCAACAGTCATTTGGGGAACCTCGTGTGGAGGGCGGCGGCGGCAATGCGCCGCAGCATCCCCCGGAACATCACTTCGTGGACGG
>Ga0224558_1004395_pt1 | contig 10988 bp, 7 predicted proteins | sample 714S32024metaG_FD_180682 | JGI IMG/M metagenome (GOLD analysis project Ga0224558, IMG submission 180682) | Peat soil microbial communities from Stordalen Mire, Sweden - 717 S3 20-24 | ecosystem: Environmental > Terrestrial > Soil > Wetlands > Peat | place: Sweden: Norrbotten County, Stordalen... | reverse complement strand
CTGCATTCCGGGCCCGTCGTTCATCCCCGGCCCGCCCTGCATTCCAGGTCGCTGCCCGTCGCGTCCCCATCCGTGCTCGTCCTTGCCGCGCATCCCTTCACGCCCGCGCATCCCGCCTTCCTCGCGGAACGACTTCACTTGCTTCCACTGGTCAGGCGTCAGCTTCTCGCGAATCTCCAAGAGAAATCGCGCATTCGCTTTCTCCAGTTCGCCGCGCGCCGCCACAACCTTGTCAATCTGGGCAATCGTCGCCGCGTCGTTGGGCTCGTCAGCGCTCATCAGCGGCTCCATCGCCAACTCTGCCTTTTCAAGGTTCGCCCGCAGATCGATCAGTTTCGCCCGGTGAGCCATCATGATGTCGTCCATTGACTTCCGCTGCGCATCGGTCAGCTTCAGCCGCTCTATCATGCGGGGATTGTTCCACCAACCCTTCTGTGCGCTCACGCCGCCAAAGGCCCGCTCAAACGGTGGCCTCTGGCCGCCTGGGCCCGGGACGCCAGGTCCACCAGGAGCGCCGCCAAATCCCTGGCCCGCCGCTGCCAGACCCGACAACAAAATCCCCGCTATCGCCAAAGCCAATGTTCCTGCCATTCTTGCCTTCATCGCCTTCTCCTTCGCACCTGGTTCAGGATGACCGCTACGCGTCGTTCCGTCCCGCTTGTTATTGGGCTTCGTTCTCGCTCATCAGTTGAGCCAGCGGTTCCATTGCACTGGGAACCTCGCGCGAAACATCGCTGTCCACCTTGGCAAGTAAGTCCTCGTCCTCTTTGCTCGCGCGCTGCTCGGCTTCCAGCTTCTGCTGCCTGGCTGCCTGCTCCGCTGCCGCAGTCTTTTGAAGTTCCAGCTGGTGATGCCGTTCGTACAAGACACCTGTCACGCTTCCTGCCGCCAACACGCACCCCAGCGCCCAGCCTGCAGCCACGCGCCAGCTCAACTCATGCACTGTTTTCACTTGGCGCGCACGACCGTACTCCGCCTCGCTCCAGGCATGCACGTTCGATCTGAAATTCTTCAGCGCCTCGCCCAGTTCTGCGTCAACGTCCAGTCCGCGATCCTCATTCTCGAATTTTGCGCCCATGCTCATGGCTTGCCTCTCAAGTGCGCCCGCACTTTTCCAAGTGCCCGCGAAAGATGCGCCTTCACCGTGCCCTCGCTCAATCCGGTCGCCTGCGCAATCTCACTCAATTCCTGGTCTTCTACATACCGCAGCAGAAAAACCGTCCTTTGCCGTCCGCTCAACCCTTCCACGGCCTTCCATACATGCCCCACTTGCTCCCGGGCCAGCATCTGTTGCTCCGCCGAGCGTTCCCCGCTTGGCAACCACTCGCTGGCCTCATCCAGATCCACCGAGTTGGTCCGCGTATGACGCCAGAACTGCATCCGGCGATTCCGCCAGTGGTCCTTTTCCAGGTTGATAGCGATCCGCATCAACCACGTCATCGCGCTTGAATCGCCCCTGAAGCTACTCCAGTTTCGGTGCGCCTTCAGAAAGCACTCCTGGGTCAGTGTTTCTGCCAGGTCAATGTCCCGCGTCGATGCCAGCAGGAACCGGAATATCTGCAGCCTGTGGGCCTGGACTACGGCGGAAAACTCCTGATCGGCAGCCTCCGTCCTTTGTCCGGTACTCTCCTCAACCGCGCCCCGTGTCATCGGTTTCAATGCTATGCCGGCTGCCATCGGTTGGGTAGACGCCCCCATTCCATGCGGGTTTACAATTCTGCTTCGATTCCCCATTAAATCTGCCGCAAGTATACGTACCCGGCGCTTGCAAGGTCATCAGACCTTGTCCAATTCCACCTCGTTTTCCGCATCTTTCCATCCGCCTCACAGCCTTCACGCGCGCCCCCGGAACGGGGTGCAAAACCCTTTGAATTCCGACGTGAGAACCCCCAGCCAGCCCCCGCCGGACGGGAATATAATTTGAGGCGGCAAGAAAACTGTACTTGGAAGCGCTTGAGTCGAACTCCTCGTTTCCGCTCCTTTACCGCATCTGCACGATCGACCGGGATGCGCGTTGTTTCACCTTCCGCACCCAGGCTTGGCGACGATTGAAAACTTTTTCACCTGGCAGCACGAGCTGTTGGAGAACGGCTTCATCCATTTCCAACATCACGGCTGCCGCTTGCTTACAGATTTTTTTGAATGGAGACAGGAATGATTTCTCGGCGAACCTTTGTAAATGGAATTGCCGCCGGTGTGGCCGGCTCGGCACTCACCTCCTCGGCCAAAAGCTATGCTCAGATCCTCGGCGCAAACGATCGGCTCAACTTTGCCATCAACGGCCTCAACGGTCGCGGACACGCGCATCTTTCTGCGCTCCAGGCCAATAAGCAGATCGCCCGTGTCGCCTACATCTGCGACCCGGACGACAAAATCCGTGCCCGCTTTGCCACCGACGCTGAAAAAGCTCTCGGCTATTCCCCCAAGGCGGAGCGCGACTTCCGCAAGGCCCTTGAATCGAAGGACGTCGACGCCATCTCCATCGCTACGCCCGACCACTGGCATACCCCGCTCGCTGTCCTCGGACTCAAGGCAGGCAAACATGTCTACGTCGAAAAGCCTTCAAGCCAGAATGCGCGCGAAGGAGAACTGCTCGTTGCCGCGCAAAAAAAATACGGCAAGATGGTCCAGGTGGGCGACCAGCAGCGTTCCTCGCCGCACTCCATCAAAATGATCGGTCAAATCCACGATGGCCTCATCGGCGAGGCCTATATGGCCAAGGCCTGGTACGCCAATACCCGCGCCACCATCGGCGTTGGCAAGGTCGTCCCGGTGCCCGATACGCTCGACTGGGATCTCTGGCAGGGCCCAGCCCCACGCAGCGAGTACAAGGACAACATTCACCCCTACAACTGGCACTGGCTGCGCCGCTTTGGCACCGGCGAGACTCTCAACAACGGCACCCACGAAGTGGACGTTTGCCGCTGGGCGCTCGGCGTTGACTTCCCTGAAGTCGTTACCGCCATTGGCGGCCGCTACCAGGACAAGGATGACTGGGAATTCTACGATACACTCGTTACTGACTTCCGCTATCCCGGCAAAACCCTCACATGGGAAGGCCGCTGCTGCAACGGCATGAAGCTCTACGGCCGCGACCGCGGTTCGGTCATCTATGGCACCAAGGGCGCCGTTGTCATCGATCGCGATGGATACGATGTCTTCAACTGGCACGGCAAGCAGACTGATCAGTTCCGGACCGGCGCTGAGACCTCCACCAGTGACCTCGTCGGTCGCGACTCTATGACCGATATGCACTTTGCCAACTTCATTAACTCCTGCAAGGGCACTGACACGCTCCACTCGCCCATCTCCATCGCAAACATCTCAGTCACCATGCTGCTCATCTCCAACATTGCTTACTTCATGAACCGCGAAATGAAGATCGATCCCAAAACCGGTCACATCCTCAATGACCCTGAAGCCATGAAGCTCTGGAGCCGCTCCTACGAAAAAGGTTGGGAAGTCACGATCTAGTAGAACTGCAATCGAAGGTAGCGCCGTGTATGACAGCGTCGGCTTTGTCAACACTCATTTTCGGCAGTTTTCCGGGAAAACGGCACAGGGATCTCTGGTGGTGAGGATTCGGGTGTCAAGGGCGCCGCACTTTGGCGTTCATCTTGACCCTTGACACCCGAATCCTCGCCATCACAATTGGCCTTGGAACGAAGATCAGAGTTCTTTTCTGAGCTTCGTTCCATCCTTGGAAAACCATCTTGCATCGCAAAACGACCCAAGCCCGCATGTTCGATTCAATCACTGTCGGTGGCAACTGTTCAGGTTCCACCAGCCATGTATTCGGTCCGGTCTTGCACCATGGTTTCTTGTCCGAACTCCCTCCGCGATCGAGAGAGGCAGGGCGTCCAATCAATCTCTCGGCCCTGAGGCCACAGCGCTACACGGACTGCCCCACATGCGAACCGCGCTCCATGACTTGCTCATAGTCCTGCGCGGAGCGCAACATCCAATACAACCTCACTGCAAGCTTGTGCGCAATGGCCACCTTGGCCACCCCGTGATGCCTGCTCATCGACAGCCGCACATACTGCCGATGCCAACTCGCATCGTGGCGCTGTGCGTGCACTGCGGCTTCCACCAGCAGCCAGCGCACCAGCGTGTTGCCCTGCTTGCTGACCTTGCCCAGTCGCCGCTTGTCGCCGCTGGATTCCTCGACTGGAATCAGACCCAGATAGCTGCCCACCTGCTTGCCCCGCGGAAACCGTCTCCAGTCTCCGATGGTCAGCACATAGGCCAGAGAAACGATCGGACCCACTCCCGGATGAGTCATCAGCAAACGAGCCTCCTGGTTGGTCTCCGCAGCCTCCCGCACCGCCTCGTCCAGCGGTGCGATCCGCTCGTCGAGCTGATCCCATAGAGCAAGCAGATCCTTGCGCCGCTCCACGTACCAGCCCGACAAAGGCAAAGCCTCGATCGCCTGGCGGCGCTTCGCCGACCACGTGCGCGAACCCAACAGCCCCTCGTTCTTGGCCATCGAGTCCAACTGGTTCTTGATCCGCGTCCGCATCCGCACCAGCCGGCAGCGGTGCAACAACAACTGCCGCAGCTCCTCGTTCTCCACCGGAGGTTGCCAGACCGCCGGAAATCGATCCTCCACCAGCAACTTCAAAATGTGCCTGGCATCCCGCTTGTCGGTCTTCTGCTTGCGCGGATTCGATGCCCGGATCTGCGTCGCATCCCCCAGCAGAAACTCCTGGCCCAGCTCGTCCATCAACTGCCGAAACCAGCGAAAGTTACCCGTCGCCTCAGCACCGATGCGTACTTGCCTGCCCGCCAGGGAACGGTAAAACTGCTCCGCTTCCACCGGATGGCTCAAGCGGCGCTCACCGTACTCGCCCGTCTCCTGATCGACAAACGCGATCTGCTGAAACCCAGGATGAAAATCACATCCTATAATCATCATGCTCGGCTCCTTTCCTCCCGAGCTCATGGTCGTTTTGCAGCAACCAGTGTACTCAGGTCGGAGGAGCCGACGCTGTCATGTAATCAGTCTCCAGACCGGCTGTAGCGCGGGCGTCCTCGCCCGCGCATTCACCCACTGACCACTGTTCACTGACCACTGTCCTTAAGGAGCCTCTACCAATGCCTGCTGCAAATGAAACACTTCCAGCCGCCCAAGCCGGAACCTTCGCCATCGGCGGCGATTTAACCGTGAACCGCATGGGCTACGGCGCCATGCGCATCACCGGCAAGGGAATCTGGGGCCCGCCAGCAGACCGCGACGCCGCCATCGCCACCCTCCGCCGCGCTGTCGAGCTCGGCGTCAACCTGATTGACACCGCTGACTCCTACGGGCCCTACGTCTCTGAAGAGCTCATTGCCGAAGCCCTCTATCCCTATCCTCCCGGTCTTGTCATCACCACCAAGGTCGGCTGGGAGCGCCACGGGCCCGGCGTCTGGGGGCACAACGCCAGCCCCGCGCATATTGAGAAGGCCATCGCCGGCAGTCTGGCCCGCCTACGCCTCGAGCGCATTGACGTCTACCAGCTCCACGTACCCGACCCCGCCACATCCTTTGACGCCTCCATCGAAGCCATCGCGCGGCTCAAAGACCAGGGCAAGGTTCGCCACGTCGCACTCTCCAACGTCACCCTTGAGCACATCAAGCGCGCCCAGAAAATCGTCCCCATCGTCTCAGTGCAGAACCGCTACAGCTTCTCTGATCGCGAGTGGGATTTTGTGCTCGACTACTGCGAGGCCAGCGACATTGCCTTCCTTCCCTGGGGACCCATGGCCCAGGCGCGCAAAGCGAATGAAGTGGTTGAGAAGATTGCGGCCGATCGCGGCACATCCACTGCCGTCGTTTCGCTGGCCTGGCTGCTGCGCCGTTCGCCGGTCGTTCTGCCCATCCCGGGAACCAGTTCCGTCAAGCATCTCGAAGAGAATGTAAGTGCGGCCGCCTTCAAACTAAGCGACGCCGAGTTCGCCTCGCTTGCCGCCGTCGTTCCCAAGCCCTATTGGCTCCGCGGCTGAAGCAGTGCGAAAATAGCGGGGCAGCTCCGCGTCAGGCCCCACCCCGGCCTCCGCTGCTAACCTGTATTCAATCGAATTTGTCACGTGCCGATCCCCGGCCAGGGAAATCACCATGCTCCTCGAAGCGCTTCGCGAACAAGTCCTCCACGCCAACCTTGAAATCGCCCGCCGCGGCCTCGCTCCTCACACCTTCGGCAACGCCAGCGGAGTCGACCGATCCGGTCCCCAGCCTCTCTGTGTCATCAAGCCCAGTGGCGTCGACTACAGCACGCTCACCCCCTCTGACATGGTCATCACCGATCTCGATGGAAAAATCGTCGAAGGCTACCTGCGCCCATCGAGCGATCTCGACACCCACACCCTCCTCTATCGCGAATTCCCCTCCATTGGCGGCATCGTCCACACCCACTCTGAGTTCGCCACCTCCTGGGCGCAGGCCGGACGCGAAATTCCCTGCCTCGGCACCACCCACGCCGACTACTTCCACGGCCCTGTTCCCGTCACTGAGCCCCTCACCGCCGAACAAGTCGCCGAAGCCTATGTCCGCAACACCGGCGCCGTCATCCTCCGGCGCTTCCGTAAGGACAATCTCGATCCCCTTGCCGTCCCCGGAGTTCTCGTCGCCGGACATGCTCCTTTTACCTGGGGCAGAACCCCCGCTGCAGCCGTCGAACACGCCGATGTCCTCGAGTACATCGCCCGTCTCGCCTTCCGAAGCACTCTGCTGGGAGCATCCGAATCCGGCATTCCATCCTATGTTTCAGAACACCACTACCTGCGCAAACACGGCCCTAAAGCCACTTACGGCCAGCTCTGAGAGCCTGAAAAAATGGCCCATCAGACTGCTCCAAATCGATCTTGAAACCGCACTTTCCAACCCGTCGGAGCCGGTCAATTGAGTCCGGAAATCCCCCTCCGCTGGCGCACAAAATCAACCAGAATTGTGCAGACTTTTGCACAATTCTCGCTGCAAACCAACGGTAACCTGCCTCTCTTCATAGGCCTACCGATTAGCGTAGAATGATCCTTGAACCTGTAAGCACCCTACTGTTTTCTGCATTTTTGATCAGAGTTTTTCCTCCACGGCGGTTGACGTTCCGGGGAACCGTGAGTCAATATCTCGCGTATTCTCTATTGATTGCCGCTTCCCCGCTCGGCAGACTGTACGCGATCCCGGCGTGGCAACTGACGTGCTAAGTACATCATTGATGTAGAAAGCTCCCGTCATGGAGACAGGCCTCTTCAACCGTGTGCAGGCGACGCTGCTGGCTTTGGTCACAGCGGGTCTCTTTGTATTGGCCGTTCTCAACTTCCTTGAGGAACGCAACTACCCGCAGCCCGATGACGGCGTCTGGTGGCGCGAGGCCAATGGCGGCCTCACCGCCGAGCGCGTGCTCCCCGGCATGTCCGGGCAAGTCGCCGGCATTCAGCCCAACGACCTACTTACCGGCGTAGCCAACTGCCCATCCTGCGACACCGACTCCGTTTCCAGGCTCTCCGATCTTGAGCGCGCCCTCTATCGCACCGGACCCTACGGCCAGGTCTACTACTCCATCACCCGCGACGGCATTCCCCTCGACACCCCTGTCAAGGTCATTCCGCTCCCCCTTGACCGCAGTCTGGCGCAGGGCCTCCGCATCATCGGCCTCATCTACCTCATCATCGGCTTCTACGTCCTCTTCCGCCGTTGGGGAGCGCCCCGAGCAACTCACTTTTATCTCTTCTGCCTGGTCTCCTTCGCCTGGTACGCCCTCAAGTACACAGGTCGGCTCGACGGGCTTGACTGGACCGTCTTCTGGGCCAACACCTTGGCTGAAGCGCTGCAGCCAGCTCTCTTTCTTCACTTCGCCCTAAGCTTCCCTGAGGAGCGCTTCAAGAGATTGCGCCGCAGCTGGCTGCTGCCGCTCATTTACGCCCCAGGCGCCGGGCTCCTTGGCCTCTGGCTTTGGGCCATTGAAACCCGCCTCGCCACTGGCCTGCTCAAGCATCGTCTTGATCAGACCGCCACGGCCTATGACGCCGCATTCTATATTCTTGCCGCTCTCCTCTTCCTGCGCAGCTATGCTCAGGCCGACACTCCGGTCCTCCGCCAGCAGCTCAAATGGCTGTACCGCGGCACCTTCGGCGCGGTGCTGCCCTTCACCCTCTTTTACGCGGTTCCCTTCCTCTTTGACATGAATCCGCCTCAGCTGCTCACCAACCTCGCCGGCCTCTCGCTGGTTCTTCTGCCCCTCACCTTCAGTTGGGCCATCGTCCGTTACCGGCTCATGGATACGGACCTCATCTTCAAGCGCGGCGTGGCCTACACCCTGGCCACTGGCCTAATCCTCGGCGGCTACTTCGGGACCGTCGCGCTGGTTACGCTCATGGTGCACAACTCCGCGCCTCAAGCGGTCCGCGAGTGGGCCTTCCCCATCGCCATGATGGTCGCATTGGCCGTCTTCGACCCCCTCAAGCGGCGCATTCAGGGCTGGGTAGATCGCGCCTTTGACCGCCATCGCTACGACTATCGCAAGGCCCTCGTCGAATTCGGCCGCGGCCTCAGCTCTGAAACCGATCTCCAGGCTCTGCTCAACTCCATCGTCGAGCAGTTGCCGCGCACCCTCCTAGTCGCCCGCGTCGCCATCTTCCTGGCACGCGGCTCAGAGGACTCCGGCCTCCGCCTGGCCGCCTCCCACGGCCTTCCCACGGACGTCAGCGCCGCGCAGCACACCCTTGACCTCGGCTTCCTTAACTTTGACCAGGCAAACGACCACTCCCACATCTTTCTTGAGAATGCCCAGCAGGCATTCCACCTGCCCCTCGATCAGCAGCGCGCAGCCGCCATGCTCGACCTCAACTACTATCTCCCTTGTCGTGTGGCTACCGGGCAAATCGAAGGCACTCCCGCCGCCAGCCGCACCATTGCCGTCATCGGCCTCGGCCGCACCATGGGCGGCGACTTCCTCTCCAGCGAAGATGTTGAGCTCCTCGAGTCCCTCGCCAGCTACATCGGCATCGCCCTCCAGAACGCCTCTCTGTACGCCCGCCTCGAAGAGAAAATCGGCGAGTTCGAACGCCTCAAGGAATTCAACGAGAACATCGTCGAATCCATCAACGTCGGCATCCTTGCCCTCGACCTCGAAGATCGCATCGAAAGCTGGAATGCGCAGATGGAAGCCATGTATGCCCTCAGCCGTGCTGAGGCTCTCGGCCAGCGCGTCCAGGATGTCTTCCCGCCTGAGTTTGTCGAGGCCCTTGACCAGTTTCGCTATGAGCAGGGCGTCCATCATCTCTACAAGTTCCGCCTCACCACCCGCGCCGGCGAACTGCGCACTGCCAACGTCGCCATCGCGCCCCTGCTCTCCCGCGACTTCGTCTCCGTCGGCCGCATCATCCTGGTCGATGACATCACCGAGCGCGTCACCCTTGAAACCCAGCTCGCCCAGGCTGACAAGCTCAGTTCCATCGGCCTGCTCGCTGCCGGCGTCGCGCACGAAATCAATACGCCCCTCGCCGTCATCTCCTCCTACGCGCAGATGCTCTCAAAGCAGTTGCGTGGCGATGCCCGCCTCGGTCCCGTGCTCGACAAAATCACCCAGCAGAGCTTCCGTGCCGCCGAAATAGCCAACGGCCTGCTCAACTTCTCCCGCACCTCGACCACTGAGTTCCGTTCCACTGATCTCAACCAGGTCATCCGCGACACTCTTTCGTTGCTCGAGCATCAGTTCAAGACTGCGCAAATCGACGTCGAACTCGACCTATCCGGCGAACTGCCCCCCATCCATGGCAATCCCGGAAAGCTCCAGCAGGTCTTTCTCAATCTCCTGCTCAACGCCAAGGAAGCCATGCCCGGAGGCGGCAGCCTGCGCATTACCACACTGGTCAACGGACACGTCGAGGCCCTTATCTCCGATTCCGGCTCCGGCATCGCGCCCGAGCATCTCAAGCGCATTTACGATCCCTTCTTCACCACCAAAACCACGCCCAAACCGGGCGACCGCCGCGGAACGGGCCTCGGTCTTTCCGTCTCTTATGGAATCATTCAGGAACATGCCGGAAAAATTCATGTCGAGAGCGCCGTCGGCGCCGGCACTACCTTTCATCTCGAGTTTCCGTTATTAAGGAATTCTGTACATGCCTGAGGTTGAATTGCCCTTGAACGCGCCCGTCCAGGTTTCATCCGCCAACGGCAACTCCCCCGCATCGGGCGTTCCTGCCAGCATCCTCGTCATCGACGACGAAGCCTCCATCCGCGAGTCGCTTGAGGTTCTCCTATCCCTTGAGGGCTACTCCGCCGCCATGGCCGCCGACGGCGAAGAAGGCCTGCGCATGATCGAGTCCAATAACTACGATCTTGTCCTGCTCGACCTCGCCCTGCCCGGCCAAAGCGGCCTTGAACTGCTGCCTCAGATCAAGGAGCGCCAGCCCGAGCTCCCTGTCATCATGATCACTGCCTACGGCACCGTCGACAACGTCGTTGAAGCCGTCCGCGCAGGCGCTGAAAACTTCGTTCAAAAGCCCTGGGACAACGAAAAGCTCCTTGCCGACATTCGCTCCGCAGTCGCCCGCCACCGCGCCGAGGAGGAGAACCTTCAGCTCAAGCGCACCCTCAAGCAGCGTTACAACTTTGAGAACATCGTCGGCAAAAGCGAGTCCATGCTCAAGGTCTTTGACCTCGTTGCCCAGATCGCGCCTTCGCGCTCCACGGTCCTCATTCAGGGCGAGAGCGGAACCGGCAAGGAACTCATCGCCAAGGCCATTCACGCCAACTCGCCGCGCCGCGACAAGCCCTTCGTCCCCATCAACACCGGCGCCATGCCCCCTGAGTTGCTTGAGTCCACGCTCTTCGGACACGTCAAGGGTGCGTTCACTTCCGCTGTCTCCGCCAAGAAAGGCCTCTTTGAGGTCGCCCACGGCGGCACGCTCTTCCTCGACGAAATCGCCACCATGGGCATGGATACCCAGGCCAAGATCCTGCGCGTCCTGCAGGACCGCCGCTTCATGCACCTCGGCGGCAT
>Ga0224558_1004392_pt1 | contig 10989 bp, 14 predicted proteins | sample 714S32024metaG_FD_180682 | JGI IMG/M metagenome (GOLD analysis project Ga0224558, IMG submission 180682) | Peat soil microbial communities from Stordalen Mire, Sweden - 717 S3 20-24 | ecosystem: Environmental > Terrestrial > Soil > Wetlands > Peat | place: Sweden: Norrbotten County, Stordalen... | reverse complement strand
GAGCTGAGACCATCCCTCTACCAGCATCGGCTCCCGCGATGGTTGTGCCTGTGGTTTCAAGTAGCCCAAGACCTTACGGCAATGTCAAAGTAATTTTCTCCCGGGAAGACGCCGGCTCGGAATCGAATCGCTTGCAAGTGGCGGAAGCGCCCCAGGGCCATGTGATCTATCCTGACGCGCCCGACGCCAATCTTGTCGGCACAGTCGGCATGAAGGCTGTGATCGCAACCGATGGCCGGGTGAAGGAAATTCACATATTGAGGGGCAATCGGATTTTGGCCGAGGCCGCGATTCAGGCCGTCAGGTTCTGGCGCTACACTCATCATGAGTTGAACGGCGAAGCCATCGAAGCCGAAACTAGCGTGACCGTCAGCTTCCATGGGCAGGACGCCGTTTCCATCAGTTTTCCGTCCACTGTCAGCAACAACGGGCTCGCGCTGAAGGCCAAGGTAGCTAGCTAGTTCACTATTCCCGCCTGGACGATGAGGAATATCCGGAAACACCTAGTGGATTGTCACGCCGCCAACAGGCAACGCCGCCCATAAGAAAAACGACCCAGAGCAGGTTCTCTCTCGGTCGATTCCCTCACACTAAGTTCAGTACCATCGTTCCATGATCCGGGGCTTAGGATTCCCTATCGACTCTTTGCCGTGCTCGTTGCGTACATGCTTCAACATGGCACGAGCGGCCTGCGTGCGACGGCTACCGAGTCTGTCATCGAACTCGTTGACGTGCTCGGTATGTGGGCAGTCAAGCCAGACGAGGATTACGCCGCTCGCGTCATTGTTGATCGGAAAGTGATTGCGACCACACCGGGGCGGAAAAGGGCAGCGGGTATGCTCCTCGTCATGTACACGCTCCAAGTCCCGCGTGATCTTTTTTGTTCTCGCTGCGTCGGTGCACAGAAGACTGCCTCCTTGTCGTTCGTCAGTCTAGCAGGCTGGCGGCATAAGGAGATCGAAGGCGGTTATCTCTGGTCGCCGGAGCACGAAACCATTTTATGAATCCATGAGAGAGATGACACCGGGAGACCTTGTTTTGTCTTTCGTGGACAATCGCATTGTCGCTTTTGAAAGAGACGCGTCCGATTCTGGGCGGTTGACGGGAACCCGGAAGTAATCCCAACGTAAGGTTAGCCGACGAGTACTAAGCCGCTGGCGCGGCGGACGCTACCGCGTGGGTGAACCGCGAAAGTTCAGAAAGAGCTGACATAGTGTGGGTCATAGGGAAAGGAGATTCCTGTGACCCATTTACGACTTTTCGTGTCCGCTGATCCAGTCACAATTCAGCAGTTCAGCCACCCGACGCGTCCGCAGTAACGCACTGACTGCGACAGGCCACTAGCGTGCGGGATCCCTGTACTTGTCGCCTCACCGCGCCGAAAGGCAACGAATCCGGAACATCATTACCTTGGTTACATCCCGGCTATCCGCCCTTGCAGCTAAGCTTGGCCTTAGGAACCCACTGATGAACACCACCTCTCCCAATCGGGTTGGCACGGTACTGCTCGTCTCCAGAGACGAAATTGCAAGCCGTCAAGTGACCGATGCGATGCAGCAACTTGCGGTGTCCGTCGAAGTCTGCGTCGATATCTCCGCTGCTGCCGATCGGCTGAGCCGGCGCAAGTTTGAAGGGGTGGTCATTGACTTGGCGATTGGTGGCCAGGGCATCGTCTGCCTCGAACACGTGCGGGCCTCCGCCTCAAACCGAACCGCTGTCATTTTCACACTCACCAGCAGCAGCCAGGAAACTGCCCACGCTCTGAAAGCGGGCTCCAGTTTTGTGCTTCAAAGACCCCTCACCTCGGAGTCCATCGGTCACACCCTCAAGGCTGCCTACGGACTCATTACGCGCGAGCGCCGACGCTATTTCCGCTATCCCGTCGCCGTCCCGGTAGTCCTCAACCGAAAGACGGCACCCGAGGTCTTTGGCCAAACTGTCAACATCAGCGAACGTGGCATGGCGCTTACCACTTTAACTCCGCTGGCACCGGGGACGGAGGCCACGGCCCAATTCACCCTGCCAGACCCGCTCCTGCGGATCACAGCCGAATCCAAGACGTGCTGGAACAACGAGAAGGGCGAGGTTGGTCTGTCCTTTCACTTCTTGCCCTCTGATCTTGCTTCTCAACTCCAGTCATGGCTGGCGCAGAAGTTGGAAAAAAACTACCCCCAGCTGGTGACTGATAAATTTCGCGAATTTAATCTATCCTGAGCCTTTGGAATTGCCAGCCACTACTGTTTGATGGGGATAAAGAGTTGGAGCGCGGGAGCGACGGTGAGGACGATACTTGTAGTGGAAGACAGCCGCCTGATGCGGACCGTGGCCGCAAGGGATCTGGCGAAGGCCGGCTACCGCGTCATCACGGCTGCAGATGGGGAGCACGGCTTGCGGTCTGCGCGACAGAGCACTCCTGATCTCATCCTGCTGGACATGCTTCTCCCAAAGGTTTCTGGACTCGATGTACTTCGTGCACTGAAAACTGACGAGCTCACCAAGTACATTCCCGTAATCGTGCTGACAAGCCTTTCCAAGGGCAACGCGGACAAGCTTATGAACGAAGGTGCGGCAGCCTTCTTTGAAAAGTCAGACCAAGCTTTCCAGGGCAGTTCAGCCGGATTGATTCAACTGATTGGCAGCGTGCTGGCTAGTGTGAACGCCACCGGAAAATAATAAGAAACGGGTTAAGAAGTGCCCCGGCAAAATGCTTCACCGCTCCCGTAAACAGCTTCCACTAAGCCGTGCACTGCGAAGAGCGCCCCAAAAGTGCTTGATACCCCGACATTGTTAGAGAGGCGATTTTACGCCACCCATCCGATAGTCAGACAACTGCTGCGCGGGGCGGAAATAGGCTTCCTGATTAACCGACCATGTAGCCGGTCGTTCAGTCGTCAGCGACCTTTTTTTGCTCCTAAGGCCTGCAAACGAAGAGTCAGGCTTTTTTGGTGATTGACCCGGCCGAGCACCGTCTCCACCGTGGCCACCAAGCGATCGGAGCTCTTGTCGAGTTCCAGAGTGGACTTTTCGAGGTAGGCGGCCGCGCCTTCGCTGAGGAGTTTTTCTTCGTTCCTCTGCGACAGGCTGGTCAGCACGATGACCGGAATGTCCATGGTGGCGGGATTTGCTTTCAGCGCTTTTAGGACGTCGGGGCCGCTGATCTTGGGCAGCATCATGTCGAGGAGGATGATGTCGGGCAGTTTGTCATTAACAACCTGCAACGCTTCCTCGCCGTCGGCGGCGGCGCTGACCTCGAAACCGGCATTGGACAAAGCGTGCTCATTGGCCATCCGGAAAAACTTGCTGTCGTCGACCAAGAGCACTTTGGCTTTCACAGCCACACGCAACCTTCTTGTGGGTTCATCGGCCAGGCGACGGAAAACTTGAGGGGGGGAGCTCGTCCCCTAAACCTAGAGCCAACGGAGCCTACTGCGAGTATACCGCAGCGTTACCTCCGAATCGTTGGCCTTCCTGCCGCTCAGGAGAATGGCAAATCCAGGTTAGCCTCAGCAACGTGGCAACGTGCATGCTGGGATTAGCGCAGTAACCGTCACGACTGGCAATTCCTGAAACAAATACCGGACATCGGGATGCCGACCGATACTCCGGTATTTTCGTTGTGACGGGCACTGCGCCAGGTGCAGCGAGTCGAACATCAATCCTTAATTATTTGGCTCTAGCGGAACTTTAAATCGGGCGGACGGACGTGGAGGCCCATCTCGCATCATGGAGTTTACAAATAGGTGCCTTCCCCCTTGACGGCTCCGGGCCGCTCCGAACCCTTCCCTGCTTTGCTCTCGACCGCCAGCTGCTATTCCTCCCCCGGCTTCGTCGGGCTCATGGCTCCTGCTCTCGGCTCCCCATGTTTCGAAGCGAAGAGGAACGATTTCGCGATCCCTCATCGTCGCAACCAGTTGGCTTTGTTTTGCCAAGCCTACCACGCAGCTATTGAAACTAAAGAATTTCTTGGGTCATTGCTAATGCTGCGGGACCAGGTCAAATCTAGAAGTTAACCACAGGGAATTTCGTGGCCAGGGCGACGATGATTCCGAAGAGAACCTGATCACCCCGTGTGCCGGATGCCGTTCGATTGGGCACCTTTGTTCCAGTTGAAGCAACGTACCGCGCAACTCAGATTTGACGGGTGTCCGGCTTCCCTTCCCACGGGCATTCACCCTTGTGATTCACCAATCGAGGCAAGCTTCGGGACAAACCCTGCCGAGCGGGCGGTTTCTGGCATGGTCAGAGCACGCTACAAATGGGTGAGCGTGCCTGTGATCTTTGTCTGGCGCAGCGCCCAAGCAAAGATCACACTCGAGAGCGGTAGCAAAACTACAGCGAACAGAAGCAGCGCACGCACGGAAGGCCATAATTGAGCGAAACCAGCGCCCGCGAGCAGCGCCTGGCGCATTCCTTCGAGGGAGTAAGTTACCGGAATCAGCCGCGCGAGCCACTGCAATGGAACGGGCAGTACCGACACTGGATACATGATGCCGCCAAGCAGGCTCGAGGCTCCTACAATGAGCCAGCGGGCAGGATTTCCGCGCTTAAACAACAAAAGATAGCTCGTCGAAATGATTCCCAGCCCGGAAAACGCCAGAACAGAAACGACGAGAATAATCATGGCCCCTAGCCAATTGGCCTCGCGAATGGGGAAATGAAAGAGCATCGCTCCCCACGCGAGGTAAATTACCGTCCGCAGGGCGAGCAGTACAAACGGGTAAGCAGCCGAGGCGAGAAGCATCATCGTCAGCGGTGTCTCGGTGACCAGCATCGCCTCGAGCGTGCCGTTCTGCCGTGCTTCCATGATGCTGTTGTCGAAGGCGCTCAGTGACACGGTGAGATAGTCGAAGAAGGCAATCCCGACCAGCGCGAAAGCAAAGTAGTCGCTTCCCGTCGGAAGAGCGCGGTTGAGTTGATCACTGGAAACGAATCGCGAGAGATAGTAAAAGGTCGCGACGCCAAAAAAAGCTTCCAGAATTTCCAGCACGAAGGCCATCCGGTAACTTCGGACGATCGCCAGGTCGCGTGCGAAGAAGGCAAACACCTTGCGCAGCGTGCGATTCCCAGTCACGGCGACGCCTCGGCGAAGAGACTGCGACGAGTCAGTCGCTCGAGTGCCTCATCTAGGGTCGCCGCGCCGGTTGCTGCGCGAAGGCCGCGCGGGGAATCGCAAGCTACGAGCCGTCCGTTGTCCAGCAGGGCTACGCGATCCGCCAGTTGCTCGACTTCCACCAGCGTGTGTGAGGCGAAGAGAACCGTCGTCCCAAGACGGTCGACCACTTCGGTTCTTAGAAACCGTCTGAACTCGGATGCAGCCATCGGATCCAGACTGCGCGTCGGCTCATCGAGCAGGAGCACACTTGGCCGGTGGATCATGGCGCGTGCCAATCCCAGACGATGCACCTGGCCGGTCGAAAGCGTTCGCACTTGACTTTCGAGAAATGCGCCCAGTCCCATCTGTTCAGTCAATTCTTCTAGACGCGTGGCAGCTTCCGCGTCAAACAGATTGTTCATCGCAGCGAAGAAATTCAGGTTCTCACGCGTCGTGAGCCGGCTATAGAAGCCTCCATCCGTAGCCGAGTGAAATCCAAGGTGCGCGCGGACCTGGGACGCTTGCCGCTCCACATCGTAACCGGCTACCGAGGCGCGGCCGCTCGTCGGCACCAGCAGTGTCGCCAGGATGCGCAACAGCGTTGACTTCCCCGAGCCGTTGGCGCCGATGAGTGCGGCCGCTTGACCGGTACCGACCTCAAAAGACACTCCTCGCAGAGCCAGCTTGGTAAGCGGTACGAAGGGATTAAGCAGCGCTCGCCATCCGGTTTGCGGAGCCGGGAAGCGTTTCTCCAATTCTTCGATCACCAGGGCGCTGTCGGCCATGTTTTATCGTATATCTTTACATCTGTAACGATCCTAGCAAAGCTACATGAAGACTAGCTCACACCGCCCTGCCTGTGGCAGCAGCTTTGCCGTCCTCGCGGTGAACCATCGCATGCGCATTGCTCGCGATCGAGACCACAAACAGCAGAATGCTGAGTTCCATCAGGTTGTGAGGAAGTACTCGGGGTGCGTCGAACAGGCGCGCACCTAAACTCCCAAACCACAATGCCCGGTAAACGATTGCCGCTGCCGCACTGACGCAGCCGAGGTAGTACGACCACTCTGCAATTCTCGATTGAAACATCGTTCCCTCCTTAACTGTAGGCAGGTTTCGTCGAGCCCTTTTTCCCACAGCACGGCAAGAGTACTCCGCCGTAGGGGAAGGTTCAAGAGAGGATCGTGAGAAATCCGGGGTCGTCACTTATCAACTTATCACGGGAAGCCTTTGTCCAAAGGGTTTGTCAACAAGGCCAGTCGATGCCAATCGGACCCTCCGGTCAGGAGTTACCTGTAAGGCAACTTCGCTCATGCTCGTCTGTCACTCTCCTGCGAGAGAAAGATTCACGTTCCTGACGCTCACGCCCGACAGTTTCTTGGGTTTCGCCATCGCGGCGATCCACTCAGTGGATTCGCTCCTTGGTCCAGCGATCGCGCCCCGCCCAGTAAGGGCACTGAGGACAATACTTTCCTTCGGGATAGTCCACGCCTTCTTCGTGGGGGCAGCCGATGATGCCGTCAGCGACTACGGTGGAGCGGACCGCGTGGGTCTTGAGAAAGGCCACGACCTGCTCGCCAATGGCGGGATCATGACGCACATCCAAGCCGCTATCGGAGAACCAGCGCTCCAGAAGATCCGGTTCGTGATTCTCGGTGAGAATAATGCTGACGGCGACTTTGGTGGCCAGCTTGTCGGTCGGCCCATAGAAGGCGATCGTAGCGATGGGATAGCCGTGAAAACCGCGCTCGGCTTGCTTGGGGAGCCAGGGCCGAAGTGGTTGTCTTCTCTTCCGCATTCTCATGGTGCCAGTGCCCTCCGCTCACGCCGCCGTCAGGGGTTGAGATCGTTGGCGCGACTCGCTGCGCTCGCCCTGTGACAGCGGCTCCGCTACGGTCGTGTTTCAGCTATGAGAAGCTGACGCTTCTCTGTACTCGAAAAAGCCGAGTACACGAACGCCCTACTTTCCTTCAACCCGTAGAGCCGCGAATATAGAGAAGTTTTCTGTAGTTTGTTCCTGGTCATGGGCCGCTGAGAAGCCAGGTAACCGGCAAGCTCATAGAACCTCCCACACGGCGGCCTGAAAACGTGGAAGCCCAGCGGCAAACTCGGGATGCTGTTCGGCGGCTTCGGCGAAGTTCAGCAGCTTCTCGCTGACCAAATAATCCAATGCGTTTTTCAGGCCGAATCGCCGCCGGACGGTGCGGGTGGCCTGGCACTGCTTTCTCCAAACCTTGTGATACTGCATGAGGGTGACTATACCGCTACCATGAGTTGGCCGCCAAGTGCGGCAATTCAACAATGCATCTGGGGAACAACACCCATCCCTTCGTTTCGATGATGGACTCCATCACACCTTCCCGGCCTCATTCATGACCGCGATGGCAATTGCTTCTTTGTGAACATCCATGCCGATGTACTTGACCTCAACACTCAAGGGGCGAGAGCATGGCACCTTTCCCTTTGCAGGGTGCCCTGGATGGGCAGGAAATGGCGTCACCCCCAAAGGAGGACCTCGAACATGCTTTCACATTGACGCGGGACGGCGATTGAGGGGACAATAGACAGGTCTTTGCTGAAAAGGAGGATATCTATGATGAGAAGAGCTATGTACGGAGCTGTAGCCTTTATGGCTCTGGCTCTGGTTCTGTTTGGGACCTATCGCCACGTCTCCGCCCAGGGAGAGTCGAACCTGGGTAACTTCCCGGCCTCAGCGCCGATCTCCCATAAAACGCCGATCTCCCATAAAGCGCCGATCTCCGAGATCACGGGGGACCCCCCAGCCCCCATAAACGAAGTCCTAGTACAAACCTATTTCGTCCATGGGACCCAGGGTGGCACGTCTTTTGACGCCGGTGAGTATACAGCGGTCGATAGTCCGCTGACGGTCCAATGCCTAAGCACTACGTGCACGATCGTGGCTGACATGTGGGTTCAGACTGGCAATGCCATTGTTACGAGCAATAACTACGCTGTCTGCTTGTACGTAGACGGCAGTCCCGTCTCGAACCTTCCCGTGGGGACGCCCGATGGTAGTAATGGGTGCCACTACACGGAAGACACACCCGCTGATCGCACCTTCATCGAGGCTGGTGAGGAGGACTTGTTGAGTGGCGTGGGCGCGGGCGCCCATACGGTTCAGACCTTCCTGGGCACAAACGGTGGGACGCCCGTCTATTATTACAACATCTCGTACCGTGTTTATGAGCCGTAACTCAGCAGGGAGAGGGGGCGCAGAGACCTGACCGATCTTTTGTACCAAGTGGAGTGTTAGTGTAAGGCCTCGTTGGACATTGTCCCGTAGTCGTCGCCGGGGGTGTGGGGATGTGGGAAACGCGGAGCGTTTTTCATATCTCCACTAAGAAATAACGCAGCCGTCATTGAAGGTCACGCTCTCCCACGCCTAACCCGCTGCGCACCCGCTTTGAAGGCGACGATTTCGACAGCATTTGATTTGCGGTATTCCGCCAACTCTGCCGCCATCGCGGCAAAGCGGTCTACCAAGATAGGCTCCCACCGCTATGTTCATCTCCAATTCCATGAAATGTCAGCATGCCAACGTTCGGGTCTGGCCCATTCCTTCACGTTGTCATTCTTCGAGACCTAACGACCGTCTACGTTGAAAACCCAAGGGAGCGGACAAAGCATAGTAGGATTTAGACAGGTTTAGGGCCGCTGGAATCAGTGGCAGAGCGAAGAGCCGCGGAATCACCATGAGTTTGAAAAACGAGAGTGGCGCGATTGACGAAGTGCGCTCGTAAGCTAAGCAGTCGCGATAAGAAGTAACCCAAGCAGCAGTCCATGCTCGCGAGGCTTGCCAAACGAGTATAAGCTTGCGGGGAAAATATGGGAGCTGTGATGCAGGTTTGCGGAGCTCTGCGATGTATTATATTCAATAACAGTGAGTGGAATCGCCGGAATTGTCCATCTCGACGGTAGTCCAATCGACGCACACACCTTGCAATGGATGGCCGACGCCATTGCCCACAGGGGCAAGGATGGAGCCGGGACGTGGGTCGAGAGTTCGGTTGGTCTCGGCCACCGCATGCTCAGGACAACGCCAGAGTCCCTCCACGAACGCCAGCCCCTATGCGACGAGAGCGGCAAGGTGTGCCTCGTACTTGACGGCCGCGTCGACAACCGCGAAGATCTCGGCAAAACGCTCGAGGCCAAAGGGGCGGCACTGCGCGACGACACGGATGCCGAACTGGTTCTGAAATCCTACTTGCAATGGGGAGAAGACGCTCCTATCCGCATCCTAGGCGATTTCGCTTTCGCTGTCTGGGATGGCCGCCATGGCTCGCTCTTCTGCGCGCGCGATGTATTCGGCATCAGGCCGCTCAATTACTACTGCGGTGTCAACTTCGTCCTGATCGCTTCGGAGCTTCACCAACTCTTTCATGATCCGAGAGTAAGGAGAGTTCCTAACGAAGGGATGGTGGCCGAGTATCTCTCTGCTCAAATTACGCATTGCGAGGAGACCCTATGGGAAGGCATCCTCCGGTTACCTGCCGCCCACTTCATGTGGGTAAGACCTGGCGGCATCGAGAAACGTCGCTACTGGGACTTCGATCTCTCAAAGGAAGTTCGCTATAGGACCAGCGACGAGTACGCTGCTCAATTCCTCGACCTCTTTCGCGAAGCCGTCCGCTGCCGCCTGCGCAGTTGCGGTCCTATCGGCTCGCATCTTAGCGGCGGGCTCGATTCCTCCTCTGTTTCCGTTATCGCAAACGAACTGCTCCGTGAACAGGGTCGCGCTGAGCCTCTCGACACGTTCTCCCTCGTATACCCCGGAATGAGTTGCGACGAGTCCAGCTACATCCAGGAAATTGTGGAGCACGCCGGCTTGCGCTCGCACCTCTTTCCCCCGATCCGGCCCAGTTTGGACTATTACCAGCAGCGAGCCGACCGTTATCAGGACTTCCCCGGCTGGCCGAACGGGCGCATGCATCTTCCGCTCCAGGAAGGGCTCCGCCAGGCTGGAACGCGCGTAATGCTGACAGGTTGCGGCGGGAACGAGTGCGTGGAGGGATCCAGGAGGAGCTACATGACGGAACTTGCCCGGGAAGGGAAGCTTCTCGAACTGGTTCGGACGGCCAAGGCCGAGGCGGCGTGCGCAGCCGCTCCGTGGTGGCGTCTCGTGTTGGACTATGGCGTCCGGCCCAACATTCCTTCCGCAGTGAAACGGATCTTGAGGCCTCTTCGCCCTCACCGGCATCGGTTTGGATGGCTCACTCCCGAGTTTCGAGAACGGTCCGAATTGCTACGCCGTATCGAAGCATCCGGCAGTCCGCCCGGCGCCACTCCCGTCCAGCAGGCTATGCATCGGTATTTCTATTCCGGATGGAACGCCCATGCCCACGAGGGTGGTGACCGTGACGCCGCATTTCTCGGTATAGACCACCGGCATCCGTTCTTTGATCGCCGGCTCGCCGAGTTCGCCTTTGCGCTGCCGGAGCGGCAACGCTCGCATCGCGGGCTTGTCAAGATTGTGCTGCGGAATGCTCTGCAAGGCCGTCTGCCGGAACCGGTGATCCGGCGGCGGGTTCAAACGGATTTCATGCCGGTATTCACGAGCGAATTGGACGCCTTGGATGGTCAGGAACCCTTTTCCGGTGCCGCGATCGCCGAGCGAGGCTGGATTCTCCCATCCGAGCTGTCTCCGTCGCTACAGAAAGCCCGTGCCGGGGATTCGGAGGACTTGTGGGAGTTGTGGGCTGCCATCGGAATCGAGATTTGGTACCGTCGGATATACGAAAACCGTCTTGCTGGAGTCTTTTCCAATCGAAGGATGAGCCTGAGGGAAGGGGCTGGGCGGTAGCGGAGGAAGCTCCTTTCGGGGTTGGATTTTGACCAAGTGTAGCAGCCGCAGCCGGGGCGGTGGGAATGTGGAAAGC
>Ga0224558_1004389_pt1 | contig 10993 bp, 9 predicted proteins | sample 714S32024metaG_FD_180682 | JGI IMG/M metagenome (GOLD analysis project Ga0224558, IMG submission 180682) | Peat soil microbial communities from Stordalen Mire, Sweden - 717 S3 20-24 | ecosystem: Environmental > Terrestrial > Soil > Wetlands > Peat | place: Sweden: Norrbotten County, Stordalen... | reverse complement strand
GGCTTGGCTATTTCGATCTGCTCGACCAGGTAGACAAATTTGTGCTGCTGGACACGGTGCAGTTTGAGAAGCAGTCGTGGCAGCAGCGAAACCGGGTCAAGACTATCGCCGGGTTAGAGTGGCTCACCGTACCAGTGAAGATCAAGGGCCGCTCGACGCAGACCATCGAAGCGGTTGAGATCGCCGAGCCGGAATTTTACAAGAAGCACCTCAATTTGGTGCGTGCTCACTACCGGACCACGAATTTTTTCAAGGATTTCTTTCCGCAATTTTCGGAGATATTGCAAGAATTCTGCCGGGACCGGCTAGCCGTACTGAACCTTCGTCTTATCGAGTGGTTGATGGCGTCTCTGGGCATTACAGTTCCGCTGGTTTTGTCTTCGACCCTTGGGGCCGAGGGCAAACGCTCGGCTCTTAACCTGGATATCTGTGAACGGCTCTGTGCCACGAAATACTATTCCGCCATTGGCTCCGCAGTTTACCTGTTGTCGGATGCAGATTTATTTACGGGTAAGGGCATTGAAATCTGTTTTCACAACTATACTCACCCGGAATATCGGCAGCTCTTCCCGCCTTTTTGCCCCTACGCGTCCACTCTCGACCTGATCTTCAATGAGGGGCCGCGGTCGCTCCAAATTATCCGTAGTGGCCGCGGCAATCCGTTATCGCCAGCCCAGGTTGCGGTCCAGCAAAACCTAGCCCAGAAATGAGCAAAGTAGGGTATTATAAAAATTCATATTTTTCTCACGCGACCCGTCCGGCTCCAGAAGAAGCCAAACCCGTACCCGTACCTCCTCGCGTACCCGTACCTGTTATTGGCGCTCAGCCACTGGGATGAAGATGTACAATATGCGCTTTCCGGTCGCGGATTGAGTCGGTGGCTTGGATGGCAAAATCACCTAAGTCGACAAAACCCGAACCCAAGGTAGTTACGCTGTCTTTGCCCAAAGAGCTGGCGCTCCGTGAACGCCTGCATACGTTCCTCGCTGAATGTCCCATTCCGAAAAGAGAATTGTTCACGAACCTGGGACTTTTCCTCAATCGACAGACACTGTCCCGCATTTTGTTCATGCACGAACTGTACCAAAGAATTGTGAACGTCCACGGAATCGTTGTGGAATTCGGCACTCGTTGGGGCCAGAACCTGGCGCTATTCTCTTCATTTCGTGGTATATATGAACCATATAACTACACGCGAAAAATCGTTGGATTCGATACATTTGAAGGTTTTAGGGCGGTTTCCGCGCAAGACAAGCGGTCAGAGGGTGTGGTTGTAGGAGGATACGGCGTTTCCGAGAACTACGAGGCGTATCTTGATGGCATCCTGAGCTACCACGAACAAGAAAGTCCGCTCGCCCACATTCGCAAGTACCAGCTCGTAAAAGGCGATGCGACCGTAACCGTGCCCAAGTACCTTAACGAGAACCCGGAAACCATCATCGCCCTTGCCTATTTTGATTTTGATCTTTATGAACCCACGAAGAAGTGTTTAGAGCTCATTAAGGACTATGTAACTCGCGGCTCCGTGTTGGCATTTGACGAATTGAATCATCCGGCATTCCCAGGAGAGACAATTGCGTTTCGAGAAGTCCTCGGTTTGCAAAAATACAGGATCGTGCGCTCTCCTTTGGCGCCTACGCCTTCCTATATTGTGATCGAGTAGTGGATTGTTTGCCGGAGCCATCGATACCGTTGCAAGTCCACGTTAGCGTCACGATGTATCCAATAAACACTTAAACATTGGTGATGTACTCGAAGTTGCACGAACTGAGAAAATGTTCGAACTTTCATTGACCATTGGACAGCGCCGGATTGGACCAAGCCACTCAGCCTACATTGTGGCTGAACGAGTTGCGAATTCTGACTGGACGTGGCGTCAATGTAGTCTTCCAGCACTACGAGCACCTGACATACCGCCAGCTCTTTCCTCCCTTCCAGGCGCATGCCAGCGTACTCGACCTGCTGTTCAACGAAGGAGAGAATGCGCTGGCGATCATTCGAAGTGGACGGCGCACGCCGTTCGCTCCGGCGGAAGTTGCGCTGCAGCAGAACCCAGCCCAGGGTTCCATCGCGGACGGGACTACTTTTCGACCGTGATCAGCCAGTCAGAATTTATGCCGCTACGGTTTCCGAAGGTTGTCTCAGTCTTCTCGAAGCTTACTTGGACAAACCTGGCAAAGTACACGGGCACCTCATCCGCTGCAAGGAAGTGCTGAGTGCTGTGAAGCTCATTGGTCTCGGTGATGCTGAGTTGAAACGTATTGTGCTCGAGTCGTACCCCCTTGCCAAAGCGACAGTCGTCGGTAGTCCTCAAGACTACAAAAGCTTTGCCTCCGGGAACAAGGATTCTGTGCACTTCCGCAAGCGCTTGTCTCATTTGATTTGCGGTGCCGTAATAGAACACTCCGTAGCTTAAGACGATAGCAAAACTGCAATCCCTATAGGGAAGAGCAAGCATCGAAGCCTGCGACAGGCTCGCCTGCAAACCCGCTGTGAGCAGCCGTTCGCGAGCGTGTTGTAGACCGACGAAGGAAATATCCATGCCAAACGCTTGGAAACCCAACTCAGCAGCAAGTCTCGTATGACGGCCAGCTCCCAATCCAATATCGAGGCACCGCGCCGGGGGGTGTTTCTCCTGCAGCTCACGATTGGCCATCAGAAAACGGACGACATGATCGTTTGGATAAATGGGACGGAAGCGGGGTTTGTCATGGAGTTGGTCCCAGTGTGAGGAGGAATCGAACATGTCAGGAGCATAACCGATGAAATGCGTAAGACGCACCGTTTGTTGCAAGTGGTCATGGTCGCCGTTATCATTCAGGTTGAAGTTGAGAAACCCAGCCAGGGAGTGAATTCTGTTCGAAGCAAAGTTTCCGCGGTCTCTCAAGCTCGCATGCCGGGAGGTCGGAAACGGCCACCCAGCTTACATTGTGGCCGAACTTTCCGCCAATCATAATCAGAATTTCGATCAGGCAGTCCGCATTATTCATGCTGCCAAGGACGCCGGCGCGGATGCGGTTAAGCTTCAGACCTACACGGCAGACACGATCACGCTGCGCAGCGACAAAGAATGTTTTCGGATTACGGGCGGCACGCTGTGGGATGGCCGCACGCTTCACGACCTCTACCAGGAGGCATTTACGCCCTGGGAGTGGCAGCCGAAACTCAAAGTGATCGCGGACGAACTGGGGATGCAGTTGTTTTCGAGCGCGTTTGACGACGGCGCCGTCGACTTTCTCGAACAGATGAATGTTCCCGCGCACAAGGTGGCGTCGTTTGAACTCGTGGACATCGGGCTGATCGAGAAGATGGCTCGTACTGGGAAGCCGCTGATTATGTCCACGGGCATGGCGAGCGCAGACGAAATCTCGGAAGCGGTCGAGGCAGCGCACGGTGCCGGTGCGACTCAGATTGCGTTGTTGAAGTGCACGAGCTCCTACCCGGCACCGCCGGAGGAAGCGAATCTGCTCACGATCCCAGAGTTGGCACGCCGTTTTGATTGTCCGGTGGGACTTTCCGATCACACCATGGGAATCGCGGTGCCAGTCGTCGCCGTCACGCTCGGAGCATGCATCATTGAGAAACATCTTTGCCTGCGACGGGCGGATGGGGGGCCGGACGGCGCGTTCTCACTCGAGCCCCAGGAGTTCAAGGCGATGGTGGAGGCGGTGCGCACCGCCGAAAAAGCTCTCGGCGCGGTCCAGTTTGCCTGCGGACCGCGGGAGGCCAACAGCCTCAAGTTTCGGCGCTCGCTGTTTGTGGTTGAAGATATAAAGAAGGGCGAGTTGTTTACGAAACAGAATGTGCGTTCGATTCGTCCGGCGGATGGATTGCACCCGCGGCACTTCGAGGAAATTCTGGGAAAGCGCGCGGCTTGCGAGGTGGAGCGGGGAACTCCGCTGAGTTGGGCGCTGGTGGCGGCCTGAGGATTGTCGACGCTCAGCCCCTGAGGGTATCTGATTTCCCGTGCAGAGCGATACCCCGATACTAAGCCGGCATCTTATGCGAGTTCTCCTGTTACATCCCGACGATGGCTTCCACGGTTCGTGGACACGTCAGCATTGGCATTCGGTGATCGACCTGGGACGAGCCCCAAAATCGTTTTATGGCGAACGGGGTGTCGCGCTGGGCTGTCCGGTCTTCAGCATTTTCGACCTTGCCGTCGAAGTTGAGGACCTGCAGATTTGGCGTCCCTGGCTTGAACTCGGCATGGGACGCGTTGTGGACCATTTTGGCATCGACTGGTGGGACGTGATCAGTCTGGTGCTGCAACCGGAATTGCAGGACGTGCGGCTCGCGCTTCGGCTGGCCGAGAAGCTCAAAGGATGTCGCACGCTGGTCGTGAGCCGGCCGTCGCTGATGGCGGAAGCTTTGCGACGTCAGCTGGGAATACCGCTGCACGTGCTTCACCGTGGACTGCGAAAGCGCCTGGTGCGCAGTGTTCTGCGGCGCGGCGCCGCGGTGGTGAACCTGAGCTTTGAACAATTGCGGCAGGTGGTGTACGACAAGTACGATTCGCACTACCGCTGGCGCAGGAAGCTGGCGGGGGCGCCGATGCAGTCATCGGAATGGAAATCGGAATCGGAGCCGTTGGTGCTGCTTCCGTCGGCCTATTCCAATGTCACGAAAACCGCGCTCAGTTACGCCGAAATCTTGCCCAAGCAGAAATTTCTCCTGGTTCTCGCCCGCGAGTCCGGTGCGGTCTCGCCGGTTCCGGCGAATGTTGAGACGGCGAGCTTGGCCGGTTTCGCAACCAAGAGTTACGACCGGAATGAATTGCAGAAACTTGAAGCCGGCTGGAAAAAGATGGAGCAGTCGCTCGAAGAGCATCCGGCATTTAGATTGCCGGTTCAGCTCGGGATCTTGAAAAAAGGGCCGCGCTGGTTGCGCTGGGGGCTCACGGTTCGCGACGCCTGGATCCGGGTCTTGGAGACGCGCTCGGTGGTGGGCTGTCTGAGCGCCGACGATTCGAATCCATACACGCGGATTCCTCTGCTACTGGCTGAGCAGCGGGGAATTCCGGCAGTCGCGTGTCATCACGGAGCGCTCGATTGCAGCATGGCATTCAAAAATCCACGGTTTTCGACTTATCTGGCCAAAGGCGAGATGGAGCGTGATTATCTGGAACGCATCTGCGGCGTCGATCCGAGCCGGATTCGGATCGGCGCGGCGTCGTCTCCACCGCGAGAGAATGCTTCCGTGTGGAGTGGACGCGCTCCCTGGATCACATTTTTCACTGAGCCGTATGAAACGGATTTGTGGCGCGTGGAGGCGATCTATCTCGAGGTGTTGCCGCGCCTCTGTGCGGCCGCCCGCGGGTCGGGCAAGAGTGTAGTGTTGAAGCTGCATCCGTTTGAGAGCGCCCGGCAGCGGCTGAGGTTGGTGAAAAGTATTTTGAGCCAAGACGACCGGAAGTTGGTGAGGGTGACGGATGCGCCCCTGTCTCGCGAGATTTTTCAGCAGACATGGTGCGCGGTGACGGTCGAATCGACGGTGGCTTTCGAATGCGCATCGGTCGGGATTCCCGCTTTTCTGTGCGGATGGTTGCGGCACGCTTACGCCGGATTTGCTCCGCAATATGTGCGCTTCGGCGTGGGACGGATGCTCGAATTTCCGGATGACCTGCTGCACATTCCCGATATGTTGAGCGGGGTTATGCCCGACGCGGACACCGCACGCCGGCTGGTGCAGGCGATATCTCCGGAGGCGCTGTCGGAAGTTCTCTGCCAGCCACAGGCGAGCGGTTTGAGATCAGCGTTTTGAGATCAGTGTGCAAGAGTGCGATGCTCAAGAGCGGCAAAGCGAGGACGTAACCGACAAGAATCTTCATGATTACAATATTCACTCCATCGTTCGCAGATGAAGCGAACACGAACGCGCAGAACCTGACCGCAAAGGAGATCGTAAGCCGTCTTCCGGCGGATCGGTTCAGGGTCGTGCTGCTTGGCGACGGACCTCCCGATCCGCGGATTCTGGCTCGCGAAAACACAGAAATCCTGCGGTACTCCCGACATGGAAATACGGCTCGATGGCTACCTCGTGTGTTGCTCTCGAAAGCCGACATCTATTTTTTCCCGCGTGAGGGGCCCCTGGATGCGCTGTTCCTGTTCTTCAGGCGCTCGTTGGCGCTTCCGGTTGCGCTTGTGACCTATATCGTGATGGCTCTTGATGAAATCGATATTGGGCCAACCATGACGCGATCGATTCGCGAGGCCGATTGTGTTGTCGGGAACTCGCGATATGTAACGCAGACGGTCAAAGAACGCTTCGGAGTTGCTACGGGGACAATTTACGACGGGATGAAACGGGAGTTGTTCTACCCACCGGTGGAGGCTCGGCGGCCTGGATCAAAGCCCACGGTGCTTTATGCCGGATCATTCCAGGCTCGGAAGAGAGTGGATATCGTCATTCGCGAGGCGGCAAACTGGCCTTCGGTTGAATTTCGACTGGCGGGGAAGGGCGAGGAAGAAGCGGCGTGCCGGACTCTGGTGAACGAATTGGGGTGTCGCAACGTGAAGTTCGTTGGCCATCTTTCGCAGCCAGAGGTAGCTGAGGAGATGCGAAAGGCAGACGTATTCCTTTTTCCCAGTGTGCTCGAAGGTCATCCGCAAGTTCTGGGACAGGCGGCGGCCTGCGGACTGCCAGCGGTGGCCATGGAGAAGTATCGGCCGGACTATGTTGTCAACGGTCAAACGGGGTACTTGGTAAAATCGGACATCGAGCTCTCACAAAAGCTAGGGGCGCTGCTGGCCGACGAGGACTTACGGATCAAGATGTCCGCCGCCGCCGCTCGGCATGCCTTGCAATTCGACTGGGACAAAGTGACGCGAGATTGGGAAAGTGTATTTGTGGAGGCGGCCGCCAAACGTCGCAAGAAACATTAATGTGGGGCTGATTTCCCATGGAGGCGGGGCAAGCCCCGTCTCTACAGGAAGAGAACCTATAAGTCGAACATTGGTGGGAAATCAGCGGAGTTGGCCGTGAACCGTGGGACATAGGATGGGTTATTGAGCGTTTCTAAGTCGCTGTTGCGTTACGGAGGTTTTGTGCTCTCCGTGACAACTGCCCGCGTCGTGGGCACCATACTTACGGCCGCCACCTTTCCTTTCCTGGTGCGGCGCCTCGGTGTCGATATTTATGGGCTGTGGAGCTACGTGGTTGCGGTGTGTGGCTTCACGGGGCTGGTGGCGAATCCGGGGCTTACGACGTATGCCGCCCAGCAGGTGGCTGCTCGGCGCGAGGCAGCTTTTGAGACCATTTCCGATGTCCTGATACTTCGCGTTCTGGCGGGTGGAGTTGCGGTGGCTGCGGTCCTGGTGGTTGCAAGTTTTGAAGTACGGCACGATGTCCGCTTTCTTCTTAAGTTGTACGGAGTGGCCTCGGTGTTAACCGGCAGTCTGTCGTTGGACTATCTATTGTCTTCGCTGGAATTGTTTCATGCGCAATCGTTCATTTCGATCGCGCAGCAATGTCTTTATGCTGCCGGCATTTTCACGATGGTTCGATCTCCCAAGGATGTGATTTGGGTGCCAGTCAGTATCCTGGGTTCTGCGTTTCTGACGAGCCTGATTGGCTGGGCGTTTCTGTGGCGGGAGGGGTATCGATTCCGGTTTTCGATTGCACCGCGGCGCTGGGCCGCGATCCTGGTGCCTAGCTTGCATTATGCGGGATCTTCGCTGATGTCAAATCTGTATCATCGCAGCGGGCTTCTCGCGGTTCGATGGTATCTTGGTGAGCACGCTCTGGGCTTATATGCTGCCGCGGCGCGGTTGGCCGATGTGCTGCGTAACTTCCTTTCGGTTACCCAGATTGTGTTGATGCCGCGCATGGCCTTGCGCGCAAGTTCCGCCAATGGTCTGTTCCGACTCACAAGAATCGCCGCTTCAGTTCTGGTTTGGTTCGGTGTTCCGTTGACAGTGGGCGGCATTGTAACTGCGCCCGTAGTGATCCCCTGGCTGCTCGGCGCTCAGTTTCACGAGGCGGTGCGTGCTTTCCAATGGATCGCCCTGTATGTGATCACAGCGCCGGCAGGGGCGTTGTTCGCGGGGACAATTCTCTACGCGATGGGCCGTCATCGGGCTTATTTCGTTTCCACGTTGGCCGGTGCCGCTACTGCCGTAGTTCTTAATCTCAGTCTGCCGCCACTGTTCGGGATCGCCGGCGCTTGTATCGCATATGTATTGGGCGAGTTGGGAGTTGCGCTGTGCGCCTACCTGCTCTGTCCGCCGGAGGTGCGCGCGGCCGCGAAGACTCCGCTGCTGAGCGTTACCGCGATCGCCAGCCTGATCATGGGGGCTTCCCTGTGGGTGGCGCTTCCAAGACACTTGCCCCCATTGGTCCTGGTCGGCCTGGGGTGCGCGGTATATTTCATTGTGTGGGCCGGTATCGGGCGAAAGCTGCTGAAAAAGGAAGTCGAAGGTATTGCATGACGCTCGATCCGAAGTCCAATGAAGCCCGCCGGTCCAATGTCCGACAATCCAACGTCCGACAATCTATGAGCGAACCGAGACTCCGCGGCAATGATTTGGTCCAGCCCTCGCTGCGAGAGTTCGCTTATCTCGACAATCGACGCCGGGCGGAATTAATCGCAGAGCAGGCTGCGAAGATGCCCCCACAAGTCCGCCGCCTCTTAGATGTCGGCGGAAGGGGAAAACCTTATGCTTGTTTCTTTGCCGACCACGTCGTTAATCATTATGTGCTCGACGTTGAGCCCGCGCTTTCGGTGGATGTCGTCGGCGACGCTCGCTTCATGCCGTTTTCCGATGCGTCGATGGATGTCGTCTTGGCTACCCAGGTGCTCGAGCACATTCCCGATCCGATTGCGGTGATTAGCGAAATTCGACGAGTGCTGAAACCTGGCGGAACCCTCTTGCTGAGTGTTCCGTCCATCTTCTTCCAGCATGGGTCCCCCGGCGATTATTGGAGGTTCATGCCCCAGGGCCTGGAATGGATCTTGCGCGATTTTCAGAGTGTGACGGTCGAGGGAGAGGCGGGAACAGTCCCCAGCATTTTTCTGGTAGTCAACGTGTATTTGCAATTGCTCACCAGTCCGTGGCCGTGGCTGGAAGAATTGATCCAATGGACAATTTGTCCCGTGAACAATCTGGCTGGACTGCTGGCGGGAAAGGTTTACCGTGGGAACCAGTTCGCCAGCAACTACTTCGTCGTGGCTGTGCGCTAGAATCGATTTTCTGGGTGGAATGTCGAAAATGAGCCGGCGGCTTGTGCTCCTTACGGAGATCATTGCTCCCTACCGCATCTCGGTTTTCAACGTTCTGGCGCGTCGAGCGGGGCTGGATCTGCACGTAATATTCTTGGCGGAGACAGACGAGACACTTCGGCAGTGGCGTGTGTATAAGAACGAAATCTGTTTTTCGCATCAGATTCTGCCGGCCTGGCGGTGGCGTGCGGGGAAGAGCAGTCTATTGATCAATCGAGGATTGTGGTCCGCCCTGAACCAGGTGAGTCCGCAGGTTATCATCTGTGGCGGATACAACTATGTCGCTTCATGGGAAGCTCTCCTGTGGGCGCGGCGCCACGGGGTTGCATTCGTGTTGTGGTCGGAGAGTAACGGCCAGGACGCTCGTCGAGGACGGCCATGGGTGGAGTTCCTGAAGACTTATTTTTTGAGGCACTGTGACAGATTTGTTGTGCCGGGGAGGGCTTCTTTTGAGTATCTCAGGTCGCTGGGGTCTCCGGAAGCAAGTATCTTGACCGCCCCCGATGCCGTCGATAACAGTTTGTTTGCGACCCAGGCGGAGAACACCAGGGTCCATGCGACTGAATTTCGAGAGAAACTGGGGCTGCCCTCGCGGTTCATTCTTTTTGTGGGCCGTTTGGTGCCGGAAAAGGGCATTTTTGATCTCCTCGAAGCCTATGCCAAACTAGAGAGCAGCTTGCGATCCGAAGTGGGCTTGGTATTTGCAGGCGATGGGATCTCCAAAGAAGAACTGGTGCAACAGGCAAAACGGATCAGCCCGGGAGCGATTTGTTTCCCGGGATTCGCGCAGCGGGAAGATCTGGCGGGCCTGTATGCGCTCGCGGAGACGCTGGTTCTGCCGACGCATAGCGACCCGTGGGGTTTGGTGGTAAACGAAGCCATGGCCTGCGGACTTCCGATCGTTGTGAGCAGCGTTGCGGGATGTTCGGCCGATCTGGTCGAGGATGGGTGGAATGGTTACGTCGTGCCTCCTCGAGATTCGGAGAAACTCAGCGTGGCGATCGATTCTCTGCTGCGGCAACCTGAGCTCAAGCAAACTATGAGCGCACACAGCTTGGAACGAATTCGAAAGTACTCGCCGGAAGCATGCGCCGATGGTCTGGCCGCGGCCGCGATCTCCGCTACGGAGGCTCGATGAATTCGTTGAAACCGCTGCAGTGGGTGGGTATTGTGCTGGGCGTGAGCCTGGCACTGTATTTTTTTAACTCCCATATGCAATATTTCCGTGACGTTTCTTTCTTAGCCGGGATCCTGCTGCTGGAAGTAATCATCGCCAGCTTCTGGAAATATGATCAGCGTTTTTTTGTTCTGCTGGTAATCGCCTTCGTTTGGTCTGGCATATATGTCCCCCTGCAAGGTTCCTGGACCACTGGACGCTGGCTGGTACTGTCTTCCGGTGCGGTGGTGGGCTGCATTGTTTGGACGAAGACTCCCCGCAAGCCTTTCGGATCATTGCATCTGATCGCTTTCTTCTGCATCTGCGCCGCGTTTGTCTCCGCCAGTGTTTCTGCGTACATACAGATGGCGTCCCTCAAGGCTTTGAGCCTGTTCCTTCTTTTTCTGTATTGCGCTACCGGGGCTCGCCTGGCCGTTCTTGGTCGCGAGGACCGTTTTTTCCGTGGACTGATCTGGGGAAGCGAGATCGTGGTCTATATCACGGCGATCTGCTATTTCGCTCTGGGTGAAAGTATTTGGGGTAATCCCAACTCCCTGGGCGCGGCGATGAGCATCGGAGTCTTCCCCATTCTGCTGTGGGGATGGTTCACCAGCGAC
>Ga0224558_1004388_pt1 | contig 10995 bp, 13 predicted proteins | sample 714S32024metaG_FD_180682 | JGI IMG/M metagenome (GOLD analysis project Ga0224558, IMG submission 180682) | Peat soil microbial communities from Stordalen Mire, Sweden - 717 S3 20-24 | ecosystem: Environmental > Terrestrial > Soil > Wetlands > Peat | place: Sweden: Norrbotten County, Stordalen... | reverse complement strand
ATGAAAAAAAGGGTGGGACGAAGCCCTGACCTTGGAGATTGGCTGGCGATTTGCGTGGAAGGCGCGCGCAGACTTGGGTTCCAGATTCAGAAACTTCCGAACAAGAGCGCCGAGCCGGAGCAGGAGCAATGGCTGGAGAACGAGCTTGCAAAACACAGGAGTTTCATGCAAAAGCATGAACTGTCGTCACGGTAATTGATGATTATATGACCACACTTAAACTCAACGAATTTCCAGCGGGAGGCTGGCAATTTTTTCAATCGGCAACCGGCTGGTCCGCGCCGACGCCCACAAGTTCCACGCACGATCAAACCTGCGTCCTCATCATCAAGCATCGCCAGCAGAATCCCGCAGCGGTTCTCAAATACAAGCTCTCCCTGGATTTCAATACCGTGTCCAACGAGCTTCAAACCTTCACCCGGCTTCGCCTCGGCATCCCGCTCTCTGATCCTGGCCCATCGCCTTTTCCGCAGCCTCCCCGGTCGTTGCCGGCACCGGTGGAGGCGGCTGTTGCGGGCATTAAAAAGCTGGCTTCGGGAGTGGCGCTGCTGTTCGAGTGGGAAGAATCCGGTCAACCGCCCGTCGCCTCGGAATTGTCGAATCAACGCGCGGCAATCTGCGCAAATCAATGCAGAAATGTGGGCGAAGAAAAGAATCCGGAAAAGAAAAACGAGCCCGAGAACCTTTCCAAGTATTTCACCGCGCCGGTTTCCGAAATGGTCAGGAAGAGACTCGCCCGGCTCTTCGCCATGAAGCTCACCACCACCAGCGATTTGAACCTGGGCGTTTGTGCCGTATGCCTTTGCCCCCTGAAACTCAAAGTGCATACCCCAATGGACTTGATCCTCAAGCATACGAAACCCGAGACGTTGAAGGAATTCCCTCCGCATTGCTGGATTGCCAAACGGGATCAGGGCTTGACACTCTCACCGGAACCCGTGAGCATACCGGGGAATGAAACGCTCTCTGAAACTCCGAGACGAACCGCCCATGATTCCATGCCAGCATTGCTGGGCCGGGTGGATATTCATGCCGCAACACCTGTTCTCGGTGCTGAAAATAGTCCGGCACCTTAAACGGGCATCGGCTACACAGGTTCACGGGCAAGCATCGGAACGTCTCGTTGTCGGGGCGATCAACAACCGCCTTTCAAAACTTCACCGGCTTGGATTCCTGACCAGGACGCTTGAGGGAAGGACGTGGATTTATTCCGTAAAGTGAAAATCGTCCTCTGCTACATCTGCGTCACTCATGGAGTGAACACGGAGCATTTCGCATCAAGATTTGTCGCAACGTATCTTGCATTTCCTCCTGGAGTTGAACATCGCACGATAATCGCCTGCAACGGCGGACCCTTAAAAACGGAAATGGGACTTCTCTTTGCAAGTCTTCCGTCTGTTGAATTCTTCCCCCGTGAAAACGACGGTGGGTGGGATATTAGCGCATATTTGGCGGCAGCCCGGGGACCGTGTGCCAACGATGACATGATGGTTTGCATGGGAGAGTCCGTTTACTTCCACCGCGCCGGCTGGCTCAAACGAATGGTGGACGCCTGGGCGGAGCACGGCCCGGGCATGTACGGTTTCTTTGCCTCTCACGTCATCCGGGCGCACTTGAACACGAGCGCATTTTGCATCACGCCGAAGGCGTTGCGAGCGTATCCGCACCCGGTAAGGAATAAAGGCGAACGGTACGAGTACGAGCACGGTCCTGGGGCTTTCTGGCGTTCGTGCATGATTAACGGGATGCCGGTCCGGTTTGTCACGTGGGACGGCATCTGGCTCCCGACACAGTGGCGCGCGCCGAACAACATTTTGAGCCGGGGAGATCAGAGCAACCTCCTTTGCTGGTGCAACCACACTGAGAATTATTTCAATGCGGATGCCGCCACGAAGAACCTTTGGGCGCGGCTTTCGGATACTCCATTTCGATGAGGAACATCGCCGTCTTTTACCACACTCGTCTGGATGGCGGGGAGCCGCCGATCAACACGACTTATGCTCTGGAACTCCTTTGCGAGCAAATGAATTGCCTCTATGCCGCTCGCCTTGATGTTGCCGCTTCTGAAATAATTGTTGGCGTGACGGCTTCATCCTGGGCCGCTCTTGCTGCCCGCTCCGCCCTGTCAGACAAGGCCCAATTGATTGTTCACCCGGAAGGCTCAAAAAGCGAATTGACGACTCTTTCCCACCTTCAACGCTGGCTCCCGGGTCACGAAGACTGGTACGTCTTTTATCACCACGCAAAGGGCGTGACGAAACCTCCGCATGGAATCGACGAGGCTTGGAGGCGGTGTATGACCCGGCATCTTGTTGTGGACTGGAGAAAGTGTGTTTCGGACCTGGACGCTGGTTGTGATGCCGTTGGTTGCCACTGGCTTTTACCGGAAAAACATCCTGGGATGGCACCACTCTGGGCGACATACAAGCAGTTCCCAGACATTATCCGAACTCCGTACTTCGGCGGGAATTTCTGGTTCGCCAAAGCCTCTTACCTTTTGACGTTGCCGAAGCTCCCTGAGAATGCCGCTTGCAGGCAGGACTTCTTTTTGGCAGAAAGCTGGATCGGAATGGGACCGCACCGACCAACCGTGAAAGATTACCATGACGCTTGGCCAAGCACTGACGGCTGCCACCGAAGCGCGACACAATGAAAGCACCACGCCTGCACATCCTCATGCCCGCTTCCCGGCCTCGGAACATTGAAAAACTGATCAGCGGTTACATGGACGCCCAGGAGCCGCACCCATGGGAAGTTCGATGGCATCTTCTGGTTCAAGGTTCGGAACCCGATCCGAAGGGAATCCACAAGATCAATGAGATGCTCGACGTGTTGAACGGTCAACAAGGGTGGTACACCTGCCCGGCTGATGACACAGTCCCGATGCCGTCATATTTTCGGCGTCTGGCTGAAGTCATCGCTGCGAATCCGAACGCAGGTGCGGTCGTTTTCTCTGAGGTTCGACCCGGTGGGCACATTTTACATGCGGCTCCGGAAAACATGGTTCCGGGACGAGTTGACGGAAATCAGCCCGCCTGGAACTTGCAGATGTTCGGTCACGTCCGATACGACTTTGACCAGTTCGGCTGCGGCTGTGACGGTCACTGTATCCAGAGCGTTTACAAGAATTGCCCGGACAGATTCGTCTTCGTCGATGAACCACTTATCCAGTTTGGAAGTTTGGAGTGGTGACGTTATGGCCTTAAACTGGATCACAGCCGCAGAACTGACGAAGCACTTGCCCGCTCAAATACTCTCTCTGGGTTATCCCGACAACATAGACAGAGTGAATTTGAGAGGAAGCTCCCTGAACGTTGTTGACCTTTTTCAGCATAAGGGATGGGAACGAATTGTTGACCTGTCCTACCCGCAAGACCTGGGCTCCTACGACATCGTTCTGGACTGCGGCACCATCGAACATTGCTCTAATCCGGCGCAAGCCTTTATCAATGCCGCGTCTGCTGTAAAAGTCGGCGGCGTCATTATTCACGATCTCCCGGTGACAATGGTAAATCACGGGTACTGGAACATTTGCCCGGCGTGGTTCAAAGATTTTTACACTCACAACGGGTTTACCATTCTTGAATCCGTGTTCAACAATATCCTGAAAAAGGGTCCGGGATTCGATTCGGCAGAAATTCTTCCGTGGCCACCTGGAGGCTGGGATGGATTGGTCAATTTGCCGCCGCAGACCCTCTTGACGGTCGTGGCGAGACGAACGACTTCGTCAGTCATCACCCTTCCCAAATGTGAGTCTAAGTGGGGACACTGATCTTTTGAGGCTTGCAGACCGGTCGCGGGGGGCGTAAGGATGCCTCGTGAAATTTGATAACGCATCGCTCTTGGAACAGATCGTGTGGAACGCTCGCATAGCGGACTTACCCCGTGGCACCGACCGGATGATTCTGAATTCTTTGTACAACGGAAATCCTCCGTTTGAAAAAGACAAGGCGGAAGAAAATAATGTCTCGATCAATCGGAACGATTTGTCCGGCGTCAACCTTCTCTCCCAGGCCAGGCGCCAATGGAATCAAGGGTTCCTTAAATCTGGAAACTTTTTCACCGTGCAAGTCGATAGCGGTCAGCCCAACCACAAACGCGAGTGGAGCAACACCATCACGAAGCACATCAACCGGCTCCTGAAGCGTTCCAAACCGATGATGGAGCAGTCCCGGGCGACGGGCGCAAACGTCATGTTGCACGGCAAGGGGGCAGTGACGTGGAAGGACAGGAGATCGCCGGTACCGGTACCGCTCCCGGTTTCGTCTCTTCTCATTGCCTCCGAAACGGACATCGATTTCGAGAATCTGGAATGGTTCTCGGTTTTCAAAGAATGGACGCCGACGCAGCTTTACGACATGACGCACGGGATAAAAGTTGATCCCGGTTGGAACCCGGCCATGGTCAAGGACCGTCTGAAATACATTGCCGAGCAACAATTAAAACAGCCCAACTCGACCGCCTACCAGTACATGCCGGAGAAGGTCGAAGAGTTGATAAAGCAGGACAAAGGCTATTGGGGAAGTGACGCCGTGCCGACCATTGATGTCTGGGACACGTACTTTCGGGAGGCGGACGACGGCAAGGGTTGGTATCGACGGGTGCTTTTGGATTGGGGTTTGGAAGCCGAACAGACCGGAGAATTCGCAAAGTCGAACCGCAAGCCGGACTCCAAGAACAAGGACAAAGATAAGGACGCATTCATTTACTCCTCGGGAAAGCGGAAGTACGCAAACTACCTTTCCGAGATCCTTCACTGCAATTTTGGCGATTGCTCCGCCGTGGCGCCGTTCAAGTACCACTCCGTCCGGTCGCTGGGCTGGATGCTCTGGGGCGTGTGCGACTTGCAAAATCGTCTTTATTGCAAGGCCATGGAGGCAACGTTTTCGGATCTTATGTGGATATTCCGGGCGGCTTCAAATTCGGATTTGCTACGGCTCAAAAAGGCCGATTTCTTTCACATGGGCGTAATCCCGCAGGGCATCGAATTCGTGAAAGCAACCGAAAGATACAGCCCAAATGAGGTTTTGCTGCAACAGGGCTTTAACCGTAACGAAAAGCTCATGGCGTCAAGTGCAGCCTCTTTCACCCAGGATTTCGATAAAGGAGCCACTGCCGGCAAAGAAATGACCGCAACGGAAACGATGGCCAGAATCAATCAGGTCAACGCCCTGGTGTCCGGAATGATGACACTGGCGTACACCTACGAGGAATTCAAGTACCGGGAGATTGCCCGACGCCTGTGTATTCGGAACAGCCCGGATTGCATGGCGCGCGCCTTCCGGGCGGCGTGTTTGAAGGACGGTGTTCCTGGGGAAATGCTGGACGTGGAACGCTGGGACATCAGCGCCGAGCGCGTGTTGGGCGCCGGGAACAAAACCCTTGCCATGGCCCAGGCCCAGGCGTTGCAGAGCATCCGAAAGAACCTTATCCCGGACGCGCAACGGAAAGCCGATCATATCTTCATCGAGGAAGTCCTGGACGACCCGGCCGCAGCGGAGGAGATGGCTCCGATCGCCGGTGAAAAGCATATTTCCAAGTCCGCACACGATGCCCAGGACGCAACGCCTCGTATCCTGCGCGGGTTGCCTTACAAAGAACCGAGGGACGCCGTTCCCGAAGATTTCGTCGTCACATGGCTCATGGACTTGGCCGCTCTGGTTCAGCAGGCGGAGAAAAAAGGAAACATGGCGACTCAGGAGGAGATCGGAGGAATGTCCAACCTCTCCGCGCACATCGAGGAGATGATAAAGCAAATGGGCCAGGACAAAGACGAGCATCCGCGCGTCAAACAGTACCAGGACGCCCTGGGCAAGCTGAACAACTTCATCAAAGGCTTCAACCAACGGTTGCAGGAGCAGATGAAGGCCAAGAACGGAGCCGCCGGCGGTCCTGACCCGGAGACTCAGCAAAAGCTCGCCGGAAAAATGCTGATCGACCGAGCAAAATCGGAAAACATGAAGCAGTCTCATGCCCAGAAAACCGCCCAGCGGCAAGTCACTTTTGAACTTTCCGAGCAAAGAAAAGATCGTGAATTACAGGCGGACCTCCGCCGGCGCGGCATGGAGACGCACCATGAACTTGTCACCAACCGATTGAAGTCCTTGATCGAATGACCTTGGACTACCAGACCTCAGACCACAAATGCTCACCAAACACGACCACACCTGACCTTGCCTGACCGCACCGTGCTCCACTTTACCGTTCCGCACCCCAACGCAGCTCTGCCCACCTGAACACTGCGGACCAGACCGGCTTCCGAAGAAGCCCGAACCACGAACCCGCCAAACCTCAACTCAGCGCACCACTGCTTGCCTTAGCGCACCGCATCCCATCACACCGGACCGGAGCTTTACGCGCCAATGCTCAGACCACCGCGCCGCAGCGCGCCCGAACCATACCGGGTCTTTCGACCCCGGACCACACCCCTGACTACCGTACAGCAACAGAGCTTGGCTCTACACACCATTGCCGTCCAGAGCGAGGCCAAATCAGTCATCAAGCACTTCGTATTTGACGACTGAAAATCTTCCGTACGACGGTCTAAAATCCGCCAGTCCAATCAATCGCCCAGCATTCTGAATCGTTTGATTCAGCATCGCTTGGTCAATGTACTCGGGCAGGTTCACCTGCAAAATGAAAGTGCATTTCCATCCTTCCTTCATTGCGGGCCGGCTGCGAGTGATGGCGTTTCTCTGGATCACCACACGTCGTTTGTCCAGATAATCCCAATCCTTCACGCCAAGCGTTGCCAATGGACTGAGAGAAACGATTGCGGCCTTGAACAAGTCCGCTGCCGATTTCCGAGGCGAACGCGGGTCTTGCTGGAACTTTGCCGCACCGATGATTGCACCGCGCAGATACTCTCCAGGAATGCACAGTTCGTTTCTGTCGTTTCGATAGACGTACGATTCCACGTCATCAGACTTCTTCTCTGCGCTTCCCTTTTTGGCTTTCGACTTCGATTCCACCGATTCGCAATTCCATCGGTGAAACAGAATTGGAGCAACTCCCTCGATGGTGACCTGAACGCGATAGGGCATTCCAAGTTCAACTCCGTTTTGGCTTCCGTTTGTGGGAACTTCGCCTCCAATTTCACTGATTCTATTTTTCGTTTTAACTGTCATGGTACCTTTCCATAGCCGGACATACCGGACCAAACACGACCATTCCTTACCTAACCAAACCTGGCCGATGCTCGCCGTTACGGGCCGAACCGCAAAGCACCTTCACATCGAACGTTATCGCGTGAATCTCTGGCGAGTCCACCAGACGAAGGAAGGTGCAAATTATTTTTGACTTTTGCATCCGGCGATAATCGGATTTCGCTTGACATGAAATCACAACGGCTGCACGGTGTCAACAGATTTCGATATGATTCCAGTCATCGAAGAGCAGGACGGCATCAACGGCAAATGGCAGATTGCCCGAGGGCTCCAAAAGCCGAAGGAATTGAAGTTTGACAGGAAAGAAGTCCACGAAACCTTGAAACGTGACAGGAAGCGCCGCACCGTCAAAGTCCAACAACCGGAGTTGCTATGATTACTTCCTTGAATTTCAAAATCATCCCTCACGCAGAGCATCGTTACCCGACCGTTGGAGATTATTGGGAGGAACCACCGGGATCCGGCCATTGGGAAATTCGCGTCTCAGACGTAGGCGATTGGCAAATGGCTTTGCTGGTGTTCGTTCACGAAATCGTTGAGCTTTGCCAGACGGAGGCTGCCGGCATCAAGGAGCAGGACATCATGGCGTTTGACATGCAGTTTGAAGCGTTACACGTAAACGATGACCAGGAGCCCGGCGATTGTCTGTGGGCGCCGTACCACAAACAACACGTCATGGCGGAGTGCTTGGAGAGGATTCTTGCGTTGAGCCTTGGAATCAACTGGCAGGATTACGACGACAAGCTCATGGAGGTTTGGCGTCCAAAAAAATGACGATGCCCTGTAACTGCTACGAGAAAACCGACTTGAATTCGTGCCCGTGTTGCGGAGCAAGTCCGAACGTCCATAAATTAAGATCGGGTGGTTTCTCCATTACGTGCTCCAAAGCAGGCTGTAAACAAGTGCGATCTAAAACCCGTCGAGACGCCGCTAAAATCTGGAACGAGAAACGATTCACGCAATGAAAGACACCAAGGATGTTGTTTGCTGTGTCGTTGACTTCGGCATGTTCATGCCGGTGGCTCTGAAATTGTCGGAGCACTTCAAGAAGGTCTATTACTCAACTCCGACCGAGAAAGGGTTTCAGGAGCTTGGCGACTTCGTTCTGGGTTACGGCATCGACAACATCGTGCGGGTTGATGATTACGAATCGCCAGCAATCTTTGACGAAATTGACCTGTTCGTTTTTCCTTACATTCTCTACGCAGGCAAACAGGAACTTTACGAGCGAATGGGCAAAGCCGTCTGGGGTGCCCGCCGGGCTGATGAATTGGAACGTCTCAAAGGAAAATTCTACTCGGTTCTGAATGAGATCGGGCTTGAAGTCCCAGAGCATGAAGTCATCACCGGAATGACAAACCTTCGGCTTTACCTCAAAGAGCATGAGGACGTCTTCGTCAAAATCTCCAAGTTCAGAGGCACGATGGACACGTGGAAGCACCGAGATTATCAATCCAGTTTGAGCTACTTGGACTATCTCACCGCCCTTATGGGACCGTTTCAGGAGGACATGAAGTTTTATGTACTCGAAGAAATCAAGACTGACATCGAGGGCGGCGTGGACACGTACTGCATCGACGGGAAGTGGCCGGATGAAGTGGTGCTCGGTTACGAGAAGAAAAACGAAACGTATCTGGCAACCGTGAAGCCGATGAAGGACATTCCCGAGTGCTTCACCAAAGTCAATGATGCCATGGGTCCAGTGCTCGCCGCATACAACTACCGCCAGTTTTTCTCAACGGAAGTCCGTGTCAAAGACGACGTGAGTTATTTCATTGATCCGACCTGCCGTACGGCCTCCCCCGCCGGTGAGGAAATGCTCGACCTGTTCGGGAACATTGGAGACATTATCTGGCATGGCGCGCACGGAGAATTGGTTCAGCCGGACATCACGGCTCGTTTTGCCGGAGAGGCGTACATCCACTGGACAGGCGAAGATCGGGAATGGAAATGCTTGAAGGTGCCGGAAGAGTTTAGGGATCGGGTTAAAATCTACGGGTCCGCATTCCGAGATGGTGCATTCTGGTGGCCCCCGGACGATGAAGAAGTGATCGGCTGCATTGTGGGAATAGCGGACACGCCCGAGGCTGTAATCGACAGCATCAAAGAAAGCGTCGAATCCCTTGGAGACGCCTCCGTTGAAGTGAACATGGCCTCTTTTGTGGATTTGCTAAAAGAGATTGAAAAGGCGGAAAGCGAAGGAATTGAATTCACCGACAAGGCAATGCCTGAAACGGAACAGATTTTGGACTCTTGACGCTCACCAGAAAAATTGATTGTATCCGGGGCGATGAACGAGCCGGAAACGCCAACCCCTGAATTGCGGCAAAACTTGGTGCCGCTGGACCCAGCCGTCGCCAAGTCGATTGAGAAGGATTCGGCATTTTCAAAGCCGGGAACCATGTCCAAGCCGCATCAGGGAAAGGGCAGGCCCGGCAAGGGAATGCGATTCCGTGCCTTGGCCGTGAAACGAGAACCGGGAAGGCCCAGGAAGAAACCGAGGGATTATCGGGACGTGAAGTTTTGGTGAAATTATGATCCACAGCGCCAAAGAGATGTTCCTCAGTTCACCGTGGAAACTCGGCATGGAGAAGATTTCGGGTACGGAAGATTTCATGCGCGCCTGCGATTACGCCCTGTTGTCGCTCCAGGAGCAAATGCTGGCGACAACCCGACCGGATCGACCGACAGATCCTTACGTTGGACTGGACGCAAACTCGCAGATGATGGGCGCCATGCGCGTCATTGCCATTTTGAAGGAACTGCACCTGCCGATCGCCGCTGAAAAGAAAAAGGAAGAAAAGACCCTCTACCGCTCATAAACTATGCCAGCCGCCGCCACAGCCCCACCGCCTGCCGCCGCAAGTCCACCGCCGGCCGCTCCCGCCGCTCCTCCGTCGCCTCCCGCAGGAGCACCAGCCGCGCCGCAAACGAAAGCGGAGTACAGTGCTGAGATCGACGCCGATCTTGACGCATTGGACACGGACAGAAAGCCGGCGCCGGAGCCCAAGGCAAAGGCCGCACCGTCCAAACCCGCCGCCGCAGCCGCCGCGCCGCCGAAAGCCGTAGGAGACGATCTTCCTCCCGGTGAAGACGAAGAACCTGAGACGCCGGCAACCGCTGCCGTGTTGCCCGAGGACCAGCCCAGCCCGACCAGGGTTCCGGAGTTGCGCAAGGCGTACGACTCGTTGAAACCGGTCATCAAGGAACTGCGCGGGAAGATCACCGCAGCCGAAAACAAGGTCAAGGAACTCGAATCCCGAAAGCCCGAGGACAACACCCCCGTCCTCAAGGAACTGGAGACAACGAAAAAGAGGAATGACCAGTTGGAATCCGTAATCCGGTTCAAAGATTACGAAAGCTCCAAGGAATTCGAGACGCAGTACAAGCAACCTTATCTGGAAGCCTGGAACGCTGCCGTCGGAGATTTTGAACAATTAACGGTTCGCGTCCCCGATGGCGTCGAGGAAACCACGGGTGAAGCAAAGTTCAAAACCCGGCCGGCCACTGCAAACGATCTCCTGCAACTTGCCAATCTGCCGTTGAACGAGATGGACGATAAAGCGGCGGAGATGTTCGGGCGTTCCTCCGCCCGGGTCATTCGTCACGTCGAGGAAGTCCGTAAGTTGGCCGTTGCCCAGCAAAAAGCTCTGAACAAAGCCCGGGAAGAGTCCGCTGAACACGGCAAGGTTGTGCAGGCTCAGACAAAGGCGCAGCAAGACGCGCGCATAAAGCTCTGGAACGACAAGAACGTGGCACTGGCCGCAAAATATCCGAAATGGTTTGCGCCCGTTGAAGGTGAAACCGAGGAGAACGCCCTGCTGCAAAA
>Ga0224558_1004387_pt1 | contig 10997 bp, 5 predicted proteins | sample 714S32024metaG_FD_180682 | JGI IMG/M metagenome (GOLD analysis project Ga0224558, IMG submission 180682) | Peat soil microbial communities from Stordalen Mire, Sweden - 717 S3 20-24 | ecosystem: Environmental > Terrestrial > Soil > Wetlands > Peat | place: Sweden: Norrbotten County, Stordalen... | reverse complement strand
CAAGAAAATCTTTGCGCGCCGCAGAGTTATTCACAGAAGCTGCGGGGAGCAGACCCTCCGGACTCTCCTCGCTTCTGTGAATAACTCTGGGGGGACTATAAGCCTCAGGGTGGCTTCTGGGTGCCTACCGGTTGGCTACCACATGGCCTGAGGGTGGCCTCGGGGTGGCCTCGGGGGCAGTCCGGGACGCTATTCCGCCCGTTCCACCGAAAACAGCAAAGAGTCGCCGGCAGCCACCTAAGTCCGCTATTGAGAGCCATTTGAGATTTGCAGAATCCTTCCGTGTCCACGGACCTATTTCCACGAGCGAATTCGCTGCCGTCTCGACCCCGCCCCCACGAAACAATTCGCTGTGTTACAACCCATTCCTCGATCCCCGCCCCCGCTTTCACGTCTCAGATTTCAGGTTTCATTTCTGCTTTCTACTTTCTGCTTTTCCCCCCGCACTTTCCCCTTTCAACTCTTCCCATTTGGGCGCACCATTGCGTGACTTTTCGTCATGGGCGGCACGATTGCACAGCTACCAATTGGTCGGCAGGTGTCCCTTCCGGGGCATTTCGATCTTCCTGTTACTCTCGAATCCGCCCGCCCCCTCGGCAAAGGCTTCGAATGCCGGGTCCGCCTGCACGACGGCACCCTCGACGAAGCGGTCATCTCCGAGCAGGAAGCCGCCGCGCTCGCCGGCAGCGCCCCGGACACCGAGAGTAAGACACCTCTGGCCAACGCTGACCAGGTCCGTCTCCTCATAGAATCAGCCCGCATCCGGCTCGCCTACGCTCATGATCGCCAGTTCGCCGTCAGCCTCTCCGGCATCCGCACGCTCCCACATCAGATTGAGGCGGTCTATGTCAAGATGCTGCCTCAGCCGCGCCTGCGTTTCCTGCTCGCCGACGACCCCGGCGCCGGCAAAACCATCATGGCCGGCCTCCTCATCAAGGAAATGAAGCTCCGCGAAGCCATCGACCGCGTCCTCGTTCTTTGCCCGTCGCCCCTCACCATCCAATGGCAGGACGAACTACTCCACTGGTTCGGCGAGTCCTTCGATATCATTTTCTCCGCAGTGGACCAGCAGCAGCTCACCAACCCCTGGCAGCGCTCCAATCAGGTCATTGCCTCTCTTGACTATGCCAAGCAGGATGAAGTCCGCGAGCGCGTCTGGCAGCAGCGCTGGGACCTCGTCATTATTGACGAAGCCCACAAGTGCAGCGCCTACACCAAACGCTCCGCCGGGCGTGGCGACGAGGCAGAGAAAACGAAACGCTACCAACTGGCCGAGCAGCTCACGGCGCAAGCCAACCACGTCCTGCTGCTCACGGCCACGCCCCATCACGGCGACGACGACCGCTTTGCCCACTTCGTCCGCCTGATTGACCCTGATCTCTTTCCCGAACCGCACCGCATGGCGGCCAAGGCGGGCGAAATCCGTCGCGAGATCCTCCAGCTTGGACCGGACTGTCCGTGGGCCCTCCGCCGGCTCAAAGAAGACCTGCGGGACGTGAACGGGCGGCGACTATTCCCCGACCGGCACGCGCACAGCATCGCTTTCAAGCTGACCCACGACGAGTACGACCTTTACAAGACCGTCACCGCCTACATCAACGAGTTCCTGCCCCAGGCCAGCGGTCGCCGCAAGGCCAGCGTCGCCCTGGCGCGCACCGTCCTGCAACGCCGCCTCGCCAGCTCCACCACCGCCATCTTCGAGTCGCTGAAGCGCCGGCTGGCAAAGCAAGGCAACCTGCTGGAGGAGCTCGAATCGCTCCCACCCTCCCACCGCGCCCGCCGACTGGCGCAGCTCCAAGGCCGCATCGTGGACGACGCGGAGCAGGACGAGGACGATTTGGATGAAATCGAGCGCGACCAGCTCGCGGACGACTTCACCACCGCTGCCGAGCTGGATCAGTTGCGGAGTGAAATTGCGGCACTGAAAGAGCTGGTTGCCCAGGCTGGCCGGGTGCGCGAGCGCGCAGACCAGGGCGGCGATTCCAAACTGACCGCGCTACGGGAATGTCTAGCGCGAGCCGAGTTCAACGAGCTGAAGGACGCGCGGGGCCGGCTACTCATCTTTACCGAGCACCGCGACACGCTGAACCAACTCCGCCACCACCTCGAAAAGTGGGGCTATAGCGTTTGCGAAATCCACGGCGGAATGAATCCCTACGAGCGCAAGCGCGCCCAGGAGCAGTTCCGCAACACCTGCCAGATTTGCGTCGCCACCGAAGCGGCGGGCGAGGGCATCAACCTCCAGTTCTGCCGGTTGATGATCAACTACGACCTGCCCTGGAATCCCACCCGGCTGGAACAGCGCCTCGGCCGCATCCACCGCATCGGGCAGGAACGTGACGTCCACGCCTTCAACTTCGTCGCCGCCGAGTCCGAGGACGGCCAGCCGGTCATCGAAGGGCGCATCCTTCAGCGCCTTCTGGAAAAGCTTGAGCAAATGCGCGCCGTGCTGGCCGACCGCGTGTTCGATGTCATCGGCGAGGTGCTCTCGCTGAATGCCGTCAACCTTCCCGAAATGCTGCGCGATGCCGCCAACGATCCGCGACGCCTGGGCGAATATCTCGACCGCATAGCCCGCGTTGACCCGCAAATGCTCCTGCAATACGAGCAGGCCACCGGCGTCGCGCTCGCCCGCGCCAGCGTGGACTTCTCCGCCTTCCAGACCGCCAACGTCGAAGCGGAAGAACGCCGCCTGATGCCCAAGTACGTCGAAGACCAGTTCCTCAAAGCCAGCGACGAGGTCGGCTTGCGCGTCGAATCCCGCGCTGACGGACTGTGGCGCGTCGAACACGTGCTCGCCGACCTGCGGTCCGACCGGCTCACCAGCGTTCGCCATGTCGGCAAACCCCAGCCCGAGTACCTCAAAGTCACCTTCCGCAAGACCGACCTGGAGAAGCTGGAACACGGCACCGCCGAACTCGTCGGCCCTGGTCATCCGTTGTACGCCGTCGTGGACGAGCGCCTCAACGAGAAACTTGCCCCACTGCTGGGCTCAGTCAGCCTCTTCGTTGACCGCCACGCCTTGTCACCCTACCGGCTCCACTTCTTCGAGCTCAGCATCCGCGGCCAAGACTCCAAGGCCGAGCCCGTGACGCTGTTTGGCGAGGTTGTCGCCGTCCGCGAGGAGCTAGCCGAGAACGCCCCGGAACGGTTCGCGGTCGTCTCCGCCGACTGCCTGCTGGACCTTCCAGCCCATCCGAACCCGCCCTCATCCATCCCACCGATCGACACCAAGCCCGCCGAGGACTTCCTCAAAGGCACACACCAAACCGAGCGCCGCCAAGAGTGCCAGCAGGAGCGGCAACACTTCGTCGAAGTCTGCCGCAAAGTACCTAACCTCCTCGTACGAGGCCCGTCAGCGGGCCGCCCAGGACCGCGTCATGGCGCTGCGCCAGCGGGAACAGCTCGGCGCCTCAGAGGTTGCGCTCGCCCGGCAACGAGCAGAGAACGATTTGAAGGACCTGGACCGCAGCCACAAGGAACGGCTTGCCTCGCTGGAGCGTCTGGCCATCGCCCGTCACGGCCCGGTGCGGCACCTGGCCAGCGCCTTTGTTGTGCCTGCCGCCGAAGCGGGCAAACTCCCGGCTGCTGTCCTGACCGCCTGGGACGAACTCGACCCGGCCACAAAGCGCAAGATTGAACTGGCCGCCGAGGACGTGGTAATCGCCCACGAAACAGGGCGCGGCTGGGAATGCACGCGCGTCGGCCACGAGAAAATCGGCTTCGACATTCGCAGCCAAGGCCCGGCCGACCCCCAGACCGGCTATCGCGACCCCGTCACCGGCATCCGCCGCATCGAGGTCAAAGGCCGCAAACGCGGCCAGCCGATTCGGCTGACATGGAACGAATGGAACAAGGCGCAGCAGCTCGGTGACTCGTATTGGCTGTATGTCGTCTGGAATCCGTTGGAGAATCCTCACCCGATGCCGCTGATGATCCAGAACCCGGCCAAACATCTCGAACACGTCGCCAAACCCGTCGTCACAGCGCGCTACTACGACATTCCGGCAGAGGCGGTGGAAACCGTGGCAGTGAAATGGATGGCCTAACTTCAAATGAACACTAACATGCGCGAATATGATCACCAGAGTTAAAGTTGAGTTCTTTAAGAGATTCCCGGCAACCAGCTTCGAATTGGGTGATGATATCGTCCTTGCCGGCCCAAACAATTCTGGCAAGACGACCCTGCTTCAGGCCGTGGCGGTTTGGAATCTTGCCCTGCAACGCTGGCAGGCCGAACACGCCGATTCCTCAAAAGCAAAGCAAAGGACGGGGATTCCCGTCTCACGGAACGATTTCACGGCGGTTCCACTACGCGAGATGAATCTGCTCTGGTTTGACAGGGATACAGGCTACAGTGAGGGGGAAAAGGAAGGAGCGAAGGCCGGTCAACCGAAGCTGGTGGCAGTCACCCTCTATGGAAACGGTACCAAGGGCGGGGACTGGAATCTGACCATTACCCTTCGCTACGCCAACAAAGAGCAGATCTATGTCAAACTGGCCGACGACCTGGGCAACCCGGTCACCGAGATCCCCCCCGGGGCAAAGGGCCTCAATATTGTGCATGTTCCACCGTTCTCTGGAATTGGAGCCGAGGAGACCGGCCTTCAGTTGGGCTACCAGAATCGCTTGGTAGGCCAAGGAAAGCCAGGAGACATTCTGCGCAATCTTCTCTTGGAGGTTCACCGCGCTGACAAAGAGACGAAATCGGGGCTTTGGAAAACCCTGGCGGATGACGTCTGGAGTCTGTTTGGCTATCGGCTGAAAGAGCCCCAATACTCCGAGGCCACCGATCCATTCATTCGCATCGAATACACTCACGGGAAGGGCCGCACGGCATTTGACGTTGCTTCCGCAGGCAGCGGCTTCCACCAAGTATTGACCTTGCTCGGTTTCTTTTACGCCCGCCCTGCTTCCGTGCTCCTGCTCGATGAGCCGGATGCCCACCTTCACGTCATTCTGCAACGCCAGGTCTATGACCTGCTCAGGTCGGTGGCGCGGCGGCGCCAATGCCAGTTGCTGGTCTCCACGCATTCGGAGATCATCCTTGAGGACACAGGTGCCGAGCAGATTCTCTCGTTTTATGGCCCGCCTCATCGGCTAGCCATTGATACGCATCGCGACCAGGTTCGCGAAGCCCTCAAACGCCTTTCTTCCCTCGACATTCTGGCCGCCGAGACCGGTCAGAACATTCTCTATGTTGAAGACGAATCCGACTATAAGATCCTGGCAGAGTTCGCCCGCCTTCTCGCGCATGACTTCCGCCGGTTCGCGTCCTCGCCCTTTGTTTGTCCCATCCACGGGCGCGATGCGCGTGAGGCGCGTGCCCACTTCTTTGGGCTCAAGGCTATTCGCCCGGAAGTTAAAGGCGTCTTGCTGCTGGACGGCGATAATCGGAACCTGCCTGAGCGCGAAATCGGCGCGGATAATCTCACTATCCTGCGATGGAAACGCTACGAAATAGAGAACTATCTGCTCCATCCCCAAGCGCTGTTGCGTTTTGTAGAGGGGCCTGAACTCGATCTTCTATCCCGCGCCAGAAGGAAAAACGGCGAGGACTTCCTAAGAGAGAATTTCCCCCCACCCGCCCTCAAGGACCCACTCAAGGACAGCGATTACTTGGTTGCCACGGCCGCCAGTAAGTCCATCCTGCCAGACTTCCTGGAAAAGACTGAAACCCTGCTTTCAAAGAAGGATTTCTTTCAAATCGCCGCCCAGATGAAACCGGAAGAAATCCACCCTGAGGTTAAGGCCAAACTCGACGCCATGACGCCGATTCTCAACGAAGGCCTGCCCAATGAATGACGACAAACGGCTCATCGAAGACTATCTGCCCATCGTGGCCATCTCGGCAGAGGCGTCGCGCGAGAAGTCCGTCCGCAAGGGCCATATCTCCACCCTGCATCTATGGTGGGCGCGGAGGCCACTGGTGGCTTGCCGGGCGGCGGTGTATGGGGCGCTCGTGCCCGCCTCGCGGTTCGTGCCCAATGCCGGAAGCGATGAGAAGAAGAAATCCCTCGGACGGGCCAATGCGGCGAAGTTCGTCGAACGGCTCTGCCAGTACCCGGGCAATCCGACCGTCATCGCGGAGGCGCAGCAACATATCCTCCAAGCGCACGCGGAACGTTTGACCGAGGAGATTGGCAAGAAGGTCACGGTCCAGGACATCGTTGCCGGCAAAGCGCCCCGGCCCAAGGTGCTGGATATGTTTGCCGGAGGCGGGGCGATTCCGCTGGAGGCGCTGCGGCTGGGGTGTGAGGCGTACGCGCTCGACCTCAATCCCGTCGCCCACATCATCCAGCTTTGCACATTGGTCTACCCTCAGAAATACGCCAAACCCAATCCGATCGCCCGCGGCATGACCGGCCCGAGCAATGCTGAAGGCGACACCACCTGGGGCGGCCTCGCCGACGAAGTCCGCTACTGGGGCGAGTGGGTTTTGAACAAGGTCAAAGCCGAAATCGGCGACCTCTATCCGCCCATCCCGGACCCAGTGGCGAAGCCGGCGAAGGGTCGCAAGGGCGAGGACATCTTCGAGGAGCCGCAGGCAACAATGGGCTTCGCTGCCGACCCGCAACAACGCCTCAAGCCCAAACCCGGTTCCCTAACGCCGGTCGCCTATCTCTGGACACGCACCGTGAGGTGCAAGAACCCCAACTGCAAAGCCAGCGTCCCGCTGGTGAAACAGACCTGGCTCTGCAAAAAGGATGGCCGCTGCGCCGCGCTGAAGATGATCGCGCCTCGTGGCAAGAAACGGGTGCGCTTCGAGGTCGTCGAGGCGCGCTCGGAGAATGGACTGGGCTTCGACCCCGCTGGCTTCTCGAAGGCCGGGAACGCCACCTGCCCCTTCTGCGGCACGGTCGCTGACAGCGATCACGTCAAGGCCGAAGGCTGCGCCGGGCGCATATTCCAGCAGGCGATGGCGCTCATCTGCACTCGCCCAGGCAAGAACGGCAAGGTGTATGTCTCCGCCGACGACTGCTCCGACTACATCCCGGACGACGAGGCGATCCGGCAACGCACCGAGAAGTTGTGCAAGGACACCGGACTGACCGTGCCGACTGAGCCAATCGGCAATGATGCTAAGAATGCTAACTTTTGTATCCTTTACGGCCTGGACTCGTTTGATCGCCTATTCACGCCACGACAGACGCTCTGCCTGCTCACATTCGCCGCAACGGTTCGGGGCGCAACGCACGAGATGCAGCGGCTTGGCTTAGAACCAGAACAAACGAAGGGCGTCGCGACGTACCTTGCCCTCGTCATGGATCGGCTGGCGGATTGGAATAGCGCGCTGTGTTCTTGGTCCCCGGAAAGCACGGGCGGCGCTAAGATTGGCCACACCTTCGGCCGGCAAGCCCTGCCGATGATGTGGGATTTCGCTGAGTCAGGTGTATGGGGCGACGCAACCGGAAGCGCTGAACTGTGTCTGGAGTGGGTACTCTTAGGACTTCAGGAATCGATCGTTGCGTCTCACGGCCCGCAGGTGCAGCGGGGAAGTGCCACAACGCTACCGTGGGAAACAGAATCATTCGATGCTGTCATCACTGACCCGCCCTACTATGACAATGTCCCGTACGCGAACATCGCAGACTTCTTCTATGTTTGGCTGAAGCGCTCAATTGGAAGTCTCTATCCTGAACACTTCGCCAACCAGGGGACGCCAAAGAAAGCCGAAGTTGTTGCAGATGCCACGCGACACGGCGGCAACCGAGAAGAGGCCAAGCGAGCTTACGAGTCGATGATGGCCCAAGCGTTCGCTGAGGCAAAGCGAACACTCAAGCCCTGCGGCCAACTCGCCGTCGTTTATGCGCACAAAACAACTTTGGGGTGGGCGACGCTGGTTGACGCACTTCGGAATGCCGGTTTCACCGTTACCGAAGCATGGCCGTTGGACACCGAAATGAAGGCTCGCCTCCGCGGCTTGGATTCCGCCGCGTTAGCCTCCAGCATCTTCCTCGTTGCCCGAAAGCGGGAGGGGGCGGAAACGGGCAACTACGAGGAGGCGGTCAAACTGGAGTTGGAGGAGATCGTCCGAGAGCGAGTGGAGACCTTGTGGGCGATGGGCATCTCTGGAGCGGACCTAGTGATTGCGTGCGTCGGGGCAGGCCTGCGTGCGTTCACCCGGTTTGCTCGGGTGGAGTACGCCAACGGCGAGGAAGTGCCAGCCGAGCGGTTTTTGACGGAAGTGGAAACGGTCGTGCTGGAAACCATCCTCGCGAGGTTGTCGAAAGAGGTCGGCGGCAAGGCAGGCCAGACCAGCCTGGCCGGGATGGACGCCGCGACGCGGTTTTACGTGTTGTGGCGCTACACCTACGGCGCGGCAGACCTGGACGCCGGCGAGGCGATCATCTTCGCCAACGGCACCCACGTCGAGTTGGATGGCCACAACGGCTTGGCCAGCGGCTTGAACGCCGTCTTGGAGAAGAACAAGAGCAAGTACCGGCTGCGAGATTACACCGACCGGGGCAGCGACGAAGACCTCGGCTCACCGGATGACAGCGGCACAACTCGTCCGGTGGTGGACATCCTGCATCGCCTGCTGTGGCTGTTGGAGCACAAGCCACCCAAGATCCCCGAGTTCCTGGCCGACGCCCAGCCGAGCCTCGAACAACTGCGCCTGGTCTGTCAGGCGCTGGCCGGTCCCGCGCTCAAAGGCGGCGAACTGGCCGACATCTCCGTCGGCGCCGAGCAATCCGCCCTGGGCAAGCTGCTGGCCAATTGGAGCGCAGTGATGGAAGGTCAGCAGGTAAAGGCCGACCGACAGAAGGGACAGGACCGGCTTTTGTAGAAGATTGGCCATGATTCCCGCAGAAGGACAAACTGTAGAACTCAAAGAGTCGCTCGGCGAACGCCGGGAGATTGTTGAGACGTGCGCGGCGCTCGCGTCCGCGCAGGGCGGGCGCATCTACATCGGGGTGCGGGATGATGGCACCGTCGTCGGGGTGCAAATTGGCAAAGGCTCGCTGGAAGGTTTGGCGAACGACATCGCCCAGAACACGGTTCCGAAGTTGGTGCCGGCTATTACAACGGTTCAAGAAGCTGGCGAGACTGTGATTGCCGTCGAAGTCGCAGAGAATCCCACCAAACCTGTGAGCGCGTATGGCCGCGCCTATCGCCGGTCGGGCCGCACCAACCAGGTGTTGGCGGCGAGCGAGATCGCGGAGTTGTATTTTACGTCGCGTGGTGTGACGTGGGACGAGACGGTTCGGGCGGATGCGACGCTGGACGATATTGACGCCGAGAAAGTGCGCAAGTTCTTGAGTCGCGCCAGGTCGGAACGGCAGTGGGAGATTGATGCCCAGACGCCGGTCGAGCCGGCATTGCGGCAGTTGAACCTGACGAAGAACGGGCAGTTGACCATTGCGGCCCTGCTTCTGTTCGGGAAGAACCCACAGCGGTTTCTGCTTCAGGCAAAGATGCGCTGCGCCCGGTTCAAGGGCGACGACGAGGTCGAGTTTCTCGATTTGAAGGTCATTGAGGGCGACATCATCCAACAGGTCGAGGAGGCGATGGCCTTTGTGCGGCGGAATACCAGCATGGCCGCGAAGATCGAGGGGAAATTGGAACGGACGGAGCGGTGGGAATACCCGCCGGACGCCGTTCGCGAAGCCATCACCAACGCCGTCTGCCATCGCGACTACGCCGACAGCGGCAACGTGGTGGTGAGGGTCTTTGATGATCGGTTGGAGGTGTCCAACCCGGGTGGTTTGCCAGCAGGGATGACCGTGGAAGACTTGAAGCAGCCACACGAATCGAGGCCACGAAACAAGCTGGTCGCGGATGCGTTTTTCCTGATCAAGTACATTGAGCAGTTCGGCACGGGGATACGGCGGATCATCAATGATTGCCAGGAGGCCGGCGTCCCGGAGCCCGAGTTCGAGTCGCGCGGGGATGCGTTTCGGACCGTGTTCAGAAGGGCAGTGTCACCGGAGGACCTGCTGTCGGAACTGAAACTCAACCCTCGGCAGTTTAAGGGTGTGAAACATGCCATTGAACACGGAAGGCTGACCCGACCCGACTATGAGCGAATCACAGGGGTGCCCCGTGCGACGGCGAATCGCGACCTGACCGACCTCACTGAGAAAGGCGTTCTGCGGCAAGGCGGGGCGGCGCGAAGGACGTGGTACGAATTTATCTTCTCAGGGAATGAGAAGATTCGTGAGAAGATACTCTCTGCGAAACAGCCCAAAAAACCGTCGGTTGAGACGAAACGTGAGAAGAAAGTGAGCCGCAAATGAGCCGCTCGTGATCTGCTAGAGCTACTGATGAGCCGCATGAGTGAAAAGGACAGAGGCAGAGGGCGTTGGCCCGCGTGGCCCGCAAATGGCCCGCAATGGCCCGATTGGCCCGAATGTGGCCGGAATGGCCGGAATCTGACCGGAAGCATGAGCCGACGGCAGGTATGGCCTGCAAATGGCCCGCGTGGCCCGCAAGCGGCGCGATTGGCGCGGAAGTGGCGCGATCGGCACGAAGCTGGCGCGCCAAGGTTCTTCTCAGGGAATGAGAAGATTCGTGAGACGATATTTGCGGCGAAACTGGCCGAAAAGCAGCCTTTTGAGACGAAACATGAGACGAAACGTGAGATCATCGTGAGCCGTTACGTGAGCCGAAAGAACCCCCGAAAATCAGGCAGCTTCGCTACCATGAGCCGACAGTTGAGCCGAAATATGAGCCAGGAGACTTGTTTGAATTCGCGTCCATTCGCGTCCATTCGGGGTTAAATACCTTATGAGCACCACCGTAAAACCTTGGATCGAATCCGTTCACCTCCACCCCGACGTACTCAAGGAGCACGCCGAAACGGACATCTTCGCCCTCGACCTCGGCCCGTTGGCCGAAGGCACCGGCACTGTGGCGCCGGTGTACCGGGACGCCGAAACGTTCTTCCAGGCCTCGTACATCACCAGCGGGTTGAAAAGTCTGCTGGAGGAAGTCCTCAATCGGCTGGCTGGCTCGGGCGGCGCGCCGGTACTGAAACTGATGACCCCATTCGG
>Ga0224558_1004386_pt1 | contig 10999 bp, 8 predicted proteins | sample 714S32024metaG_FD_180682 | JGI IMG/M metagenome (GOLD analysis project Ga0224558, IMG submission 180682) | Peat soil microbial communities from Stordalen Mire, Sweden - 717 S3 20-24 | ecosystem: Environmental > Terrestrial > Soil > Wetlands > Peat | place: Sweden: Norrbotten County, Stordalen... | reverse complement strand
GCCCCGAAAGCGATAAGTCATATAACGCGAGCCGTACGTCCACTCAAATAGCAGCTGACGTTAACGGGGGTAGCAGCCGCCGAGCTTCCGGTCCCTTTGTTTTCCGCATCACACCGAGATTCACCGGCGCGGTCGGGCTGGCAGCTTCAAGGCTTGCAGCAGGGACTGAAAGTCTGCGGGAGGTTCGCAATCGATGGACACGCGTTCTCCCGTCCGTGGATGAGCAAATTCCAGATGCGCGGCGTGCAGAGCGACGCGCGTGATGCGACGCTCGGATGCCTCCTCGGGATGGTACTTTCGGTCGCCGATGACGGGATGGCCGAGCGCCGAAAGCTGCACGCGGATCTGATTCTGCAATCCGGTCACGAGCGAAACGCGGACCAGCGAAGCGCCGCGAAGAAGGCGTTCGACGGAATAGCGAAGTTCAGCACGGGTTGCTTTCGGATCGCGCGCGCGGGTTAATTTCTGGAACATTCCTTCCTGGCGAAAGTGGTGAACGAGCGTGCCGTCTTTATCCTTTATGTGCCCGCGCACGACGGCTAGATACTGCCTGACCGGAGTATGTTCGAGAAACTGGCGGACCAGCGCTTCGCGATCGGGCCAGGTCTTGGCGAACAGCAGGATTCCGGATGTGTAGCGATCGATGCGATGGACGACAAAGGCGCGTTGTCTCTTATGTCTTAGCTCTGCGGAAAGAAGAGACAGGGCGGAGGGCGCGCTGGAGTTCTCCGCCGGGACGGCCAGAAGCTTGGCGGGTTTATTCAGGGCTATGACGGCATCGTCTTCGTAGAGAACGGCAAGTTCGTGGGAGAAGCGCGGTTGGCGGCGAGTTTGGCTTCCCTGGTTTGGACCGCGATGGCGTGGGGGCTTCTTCATGGTGTTGAACCATGATGAGGGGCTCCGCGATGCCAGTCAATGGCGCTAATTTAGGTTCCATCACGGAGACACGGAGACACGGAGAAAACCCAACTGCTGGGCAAAACCCCTTTGTCACCACGGAGTCACGGAGGAAAACTTGTTATCTGCAAAACCCCACAGGTCAAGGCAAATTAGGACGCCACCCAAACCGGCATCGGATGCAAGCAGGCTGTCACACGAGCGCTACAATGATGTGTGCGAATCCTAATTCTTGTTCTCACCGTCCTCGCTATTGTGTTGCCGATTGGATTTGTCGTAATGCGATCGGCGACTCCGGTCGTTAACCTTGCGTCTCCAGTTACCGTTCTCGGGCAAGCCACGCCCATCAGCGTGCATGTTAGCGACCGCAACGGCATTCGCGGGCTGACTGCGTCGGTGGAGCAGAACGGCGCGAGCTATCCGGTCTGGCAATTGGCGCAACCTTCGACCGACGCCAACAGCACTTGGAAGTTCACCTCCGGTGTGAAAACCACTCCGCAGCTGAAGGACGGCAAGGCCAAGCTGATTGTGGAAGCGACCTCCAACGACCTGCTGCGGAAAAGCGGGCGCTGGGAAGGCGAAGTCACGGTAGTGACGCAGCCGCCGAGCGTGACCGCCGATTCCGAGCAGCACTATCTGTACCTCGGCATGGCGGATCTGGCGACGTTCAGCGTCTCCGGCAGCTGGAACGAAGCAGGTGTGCGTGTCGGCGAGCAGAAGTTTAGCGCATGGCCGATGCCGGGCGGGAAACCGGGCATGTTTGCGCTGTATGCGTTTGCCTGGAACATGACGCCGGGAACCGTTCCGCAGGTCTATGCCTCGAATGGAGCAGGCAACGATGCGGCGAGCCCGCTCGTCGTCGTGTTTCCGATGAAGGAGCAGCCACATTACACGACGCATGATTTGCAGATCAGCGACGCGTTCATGCAAAAGGTGATTAACGAGCTGGACCCGAATGGATCGGGCGAAGCGGTGGCGCGATTTGTGAGGATCAACGGCGAGATGAGGAAGGCGAACAACCAGACGCTCTCCGACCTGCGGCTAAAGACGGCGGACCATTTCCTGTGGTCGCAGCCGTTCAAACGGCAAACGAATTCGAAGACCGAGGCGAGCTTTGCGGACGTGCGCAACTACATTTATCAGGGAAAGAAGATCGATCAGCAGGTGCACCTCGGATACGATCTGGCGGTGACGCAGCATGTGGGGGTCGAGGCATCGAATGACGGGATGGTTGTGTATGCGGCGCCGCTGGGCATTTATGGCAACTGCATCGTGGTTGACCACGGATACGGCTTGCAGACCATCTACGGACACTTAAGCCAGATCAACGTGCACGAAGGCGACATGGTGAAACAAGGCCAGGTCTTGGGCCTGAGCGGCATGACCGGCATGGCTGGCGGCGACCATATTCATTTCGCCATGCAGCTCGATGGCGTGCAGATCGATCCGAAGGAGTGGTGGGACGCGCACTGGATCAAGGATCACATCGCGAGGCGGGTGGAACTGGCGGGGTTTGGGGGATGACGGCTTTGGGCTTTGGGCTTTGGGAAGGGACGACGACGAGACGCAGAGGGAGGTTAGTCCCGAGAGCTTGTGTATAGTTGCCTGTCTGATTGAATCTTGCCAATGTGGCCATTGAAAATGGGTGATCGCGTGAGACGTTTTTCCCGGCATTATTTCTTTTTTCTGTTCGTCACAACCTTGTTTGCTGTTCAGACTGAATCCTCAGTTTGGGCGCAAGAAAGCTCCAGTAAGCGGATTTTCTTCAATGCCCAGGTTTTCACCGGCGACGCGCAGAACCCTTATGCGGAAGCGGTTGCGATTCGTGGAGACACGATTATCGCGGTGGGCACCTTCCCCGAGGTAGTGAAGTCCATGTCTGCGAATGCCGAGCGCATCGATCTGGAGGGCAAGAGTCTGTTCCCCGGATTCGTCGATTCGCACAGCCACTCGATCGATGGAGGGCTCGCGCTGATTTCGGCCGACGCCAGCGAAAAAGTGCACGCTCTCAATGAGCTCGCGCCTTTTGTCGAAGACGCGAAAACGACGGGCAAGGGAATGCACGGCGACATTCTGGAGATTCTTGGCCTGCCGCTGGAATTCTGGTCGCACTGCGACGTACTCAACGCCGAGTTCAGCACCGGCGCTTACGAGAAGCAAAGCGTTCTTTTGCGCGGCATGGATGGGCACACAGCATGGGCGAATCGCGCGCTGTTGCAGCGGGCGGGCATTACGGCGGATTTTCTGAAGCATCTTTCCGCGGCGGAACGAAGTTACTACGGCACAGCTAAAGATAAGGACATGCAGCCGAATGGCTTTCTGGTGGACGCGGGCATGGAGAGAATCGAGCCGCTGCTGCCGGAGCCCACTCCCGACCGGCTGCTGGCCGCTGGGCGCGCGGCGCTGCAATATAACTACAGCCTTGGCATTACAGCATGGCTCGATCCGCTGGCATCGGATTACGTCCTGCAGGCATACAAGCTGCTGGCCGACGAAGGGGCGTTGACTTCGCAGGTGGTGGCGTTTCCTCAGGTGCTTGCAATCGATCCGGCGGCGGAACTCGCCAAGGTGCAAAAGACGCGCGAGACGTACAAGAACGTGCCGAATCTATATGTGAGCGGTATCAAGGTCTTCGCGGATGGCGTGGTGGAGTATCCCTCCCAAACGGCGCATCTCAGCAAGCCGTACAAAAACACCGGGCGCAACGGCGATCTGCTGTTTGATCCGAAGAAATTTGCCGAGCTATGCGTGGACGCCGACAAGCAAGGGTTGATCATTCACGTGCATGCGATCGGCGATGGTGCGGTCAAGGAAGCGCTGGACGGGATTGCGGCGGCGCGAAAAGCCAATGGCAATTCCCGGCTGCCGCACACGCTCACGCATGAACAGTTCGTGCTGCCGGAGGATTTTCCGCGGTTCCGGGAACTGGGCGTGGTGAGCGCGTTGCAGCTTTTCTGGGCCGAAGCGAGTCAGGACACGATCGAGATCGTGAAGCCTTATCTGGATTCCGAGATCTACAAGTGGCAATATCCGGCGCGCTCGATCCTCGACAATGGCGGCATTATTGCAGGCGCGAGCGACTGGCCGGTTTCGACCGCGAACGTGTTTCGGGCCATTTATCAGGCGGAGACACGCAAAGGACCGGAAGGAGTGCTCGACCCATCGCAGGCGATGCCGCGGGAAGCGATGTTCTATGCCTACACCCGGAACGCGGCTCGCGCCATGAATCTTGACTCGATTGGAATGATCGCCCCGGGCAAGCGCGCGGATCTGGTTTTGCTGGACCGCGATGTTTTGACGGTTTCGCCCGAGGAAATGCGCGACACCAAGGTGGTGTGGACGATGGTGGCTGGAAAGACAGTATATCGGGCGAGGTGAGGCGGAACGGCGCGGAACGTCTACAACTCACTAAAGAATTGGGGTGGGAGACGGGAATCGAACCCGCGCTCTAACGTAGTTTCAACATCTTACGGGCAAACACGTCCCTACCAGCGTCGGCGTGTTCTCCATCTGCTTTGCGCTAATCGCTGCCGTGTTCGTCTTGGTCATTCCAGTCCCCTTCTGTATGTCTGTATCTTCGGCGGTTGTTTGTGGGGATTCCTGCGGCGTCGGGGAATCGGAGTGGTGCTTATCCAGAGCGGAACCGCTGGCCAGAACGAGTACGGCAAGTGAGTCGCGGGTCTGCAACGGATTTCACAGCTACTGTCGATTTTTTTTGATTTTTTGCACCTTGACAGACGATCAAGAGTCTTCTACCATTCGTTGCCAACATTATCCCTGCCAGTTAGGGTTGCAAGCTTTCCCCGATTCCGTTGTTAATTGGCCCCCAAGGCCAATCACAGAAAGATCAAGTCGATAAAGATGCAAGTCAAGTGGAGTGATGATTATGCACTATGCGAACCCAGGAATAAGTTGTTCGCCTGCGTCTGCTGGTGAATCGAAGCTCAGCTCGACGAAAAAACACCCGCCGCCGTCTCGTAGTGAGTCTGCCAGGAGCGGGGCTTCTTGATACTCTCTGGAGACTCTTTGGTGGTGTGGATAGCGCGGATTAATTCCGGCTTAACACTCGTGTGGTAGCCTGCCGGAGCTTTCCACGTGCGGCGCTTAAGCGCCATTCTGACCCTCGGGCTGTACTTTGCCAAATTTCGATTTCACGGAGGCTGTATGAAGTTGGTTCGTTTCCACTCGGTATTTGCGAGTCTTCTAATCGTCGTGCTGGCAGCGGCGGTTGCGCAGGCGTCCACGCCGGCACTAACCTTTACTCCCGCAAAACAAGCGGGCTACGACACGAGCGGCGTCGGGGGCGATCAAGTGATCTTGGCGGACCTTAACGGAGATGGCATTCCGGACATGGTCGTTTGCAATACCGATTCCTACAGCGTATTCCTGGGCAATGGCGACGGTACCTTCTCGTTCAACAACAATTACCCATCGGCTGGGACCGGGGCCAATCTCATGGTCGTGGCGGATTTGAACGGAGATGGCATACTCGACATCGCGGCGACCACCAACTACAACGCCAATGCTACCGGTGGCGGCGTGGACGTGCTGCTGGGCGTTGGCGACGGAACATTCACTGGGCCGGTAAGCGTCAATGCGGGTCCGATCGAAACCCTTGGGATCGCGGTCGGCGACGTCGACAACGACGGTCACCCGGATCTGGTGGTGACCAGCAACTGTCAACCTGAAACCTGCCTCAACGGCAATGTGACCTTGCTGCTGAATAAGGGCCTCGGCGACGGAACATTCCACCTGCCCATCATCATTACTTCCTCGACCGGTGGTCCGGTCGCGCTTGCGGACATGAATCACGACGGTAACCTGGATATCGTCTTCAACGGCGGCGTACTGCTGGGCGACGGCGCCGGCGATTTTACTCCGGTTTCCGGCGGTGAACTCCTGGGCGGGGCCGTTTCCATCGCCATTAAGGACTTAAATGGCGACGGCATTTTGGATGTGGTCGAGGCCACCGACGAGGATGTAATCGATGTGCTGCTCGGTAACGGCGACGGAACCCTCCAGCAAGCCGGAGCTTACAAAAGCAAAGTCGTCGGTGCTTGGCCCCTGGGTGTGACGGTAGCGGATATCAACGGCGACGGTCTCCCAGATATAGTCGTGGCCGACGAGTGTCAGTTCCAGCTGAAGCAAGGAAATGGAAGTAAGGGGACCTGCAATACTATCGGCCAAGTAAGCATTTTAACCAACAAGGGCGGTGTCGGACCCGCATTCGCCGGCTTCAACGTTGCCCAAACTTTCGCCTCGGGCGGATATCAGGCCTCTTCGGTGGCGGTGGTGGACATAGATGGGGATGGCAAGCCCGACCTGGTGGTATCGAACCTATGCCAGACCTTCCCTTCCCCGAATAGCCCTTGCTCAACCGACGGGTGGGTTGCCGTGTTGCTGAACACCACCTTGTTTACTACAACCACCCATCTGGTAGCCGCGCCCAGTACATCGTCTGTCAATCAGACGGTTATCCTCACCTCCACAACCACGTCAAGCGGCTCTGTCATCGCCAACGGAGACACGGTCACCTTCTACGACGGCGCGAACGTAATCGGAACCGCGCCCACCACGAATGGAGTCGCGACCCTGTCGACGGCGTTCGCCTACTTCGGATCACGCACCCTGAAAGCCACGTACGGCGGCGACCTTTGGAACGCTTCCAGTAGCGGTACGGCGAGCGAAGTAGTCTCGAAAATTGCGCCGGCAGTGAGCTTTACTGGCGCACCAGCCTCCGCCCTAGACGAAACCTCGTTCACCGTGACGGCCACGTCGAACGAGACCGGGCCCTACGCGGTTGTCCCGACGATCTCGGCGTCGCCTGGCAACGTCTGCGCTTTGGGTGCGGTTACCAACAGCGGCCCGGGCAGCTACCAGGCTACGGTGACGGTAATAAAGGCTAGCGGGACGTGTTCGATGAAGGCAGTGTGGGCGGCGAGTCCGGCCTATACGGCGGCAAGTGCTACACAGTCTACGACTGCGCAGTAAGCGTCGCCAGCGTTTTCGGCAAACGCCGACGGTAAACCCGCCGGTACTACAAAGAGGACGTGGCGAAGTTTGCCACGTCCATCTTTTCGAGGCCGTCGCATCCGTTGTACATGGGGCCGGGCACGGTGAAAGTGGCTGTCGAAACTCCTCTGGCGCTTCCTTAGGGCAGTCTTGTCAACCGCGAGCGGGTGTTGTAGCAATCTCGTTTGTTTCGCCGGTACTAGATGGGTCAAGGGCAGAGAAATCGAGACGGAGGAAGGTATGAAAACGAGTTTAACGAGCGGTATTCTGGCAACCGTGTTGGTCTTGGCTGCCTCGCCAGCGTTTGCCGGCAACCTTGCAGTAGGCCCTCCGGGTTGTACACCGAACTATACGCATTTCACCACAATCCAGGCTGCTGTGAACGCTGCCCCGCTCAGCGGGAGTACCACAATCGTGGTGTGCCCCGGTATTTACACCGAGCAGGTCCAGATTATCGGAAAAAAAATAACCTTAAAGGGAATCTCGTACGGAGGTTCCGATGCCGCAATTATTGAGCCGCCCGCTGGAGGCTTGGTGCCCAACGCAACCAGCACCTTCCCCGGACCGGCGATTGAGGCCATGGTGCTTGTGCAAAATACAACCGCTACCATCGAGGATTTGACCGTGGACGCCACCAATAACCTCACTGTCTGCGGCCAGGATCCGGTTGGGATCTTGTACCAAAATGCCGATGGCACCATTACCCGGGACAACGTTCTCCATGTTCAGGTTATCGGCGGTTTTGGCTGCCAGGGCGGCCTTGGCATCTACGTGGAGAGCGGTTCCACAATCAGCAATGGCCCGCCGAATCCCTCCGCGGCAGCCAATTCCACCGTGACCATTAGCTACAACAACGTGCAGGATTACGACAAGAACGGGATCACAGCCAACGGCACGCTAACAGGAACGACAAGCAACGTCGGAGTGACTATCAAATACAACACGGTAATCGGAGCCGGTGCGGTTCCCGACAATGCGCAGAACGGAATTCAGCTGTACGGAGCAAATGGCACCATCACCTCGAACATCATCGATGGAGATTGGTATACCGTCCCCGGTACTGCTGCCACTGGCGTACTGATCCTGCAATCCACCGCTCCCCTCGTCGAAGCCAATACCATCAGCAACACGAACGTGGGGATCTACCTCCAGAGCATCAACCCCGATGACACTGACAACGCGACGATAAAGAGCAACACCATTACCGCGACTCACGAATACGACGGAATCGTGCTGTGCGCCAACCTCTCTACCGTGACCGGCAACACCATCAACGTGGCCGATGAATCTGGGATCAACGTGACTTTGTGCGGTGATCCCGCACCCACTGACACGGTCTATTCCAATACCATCAACGGTGCTTGCGCGGGCATACTTGTCCAGCCTCCCGCGTCTGGCACCACGGCACCCGACACTTATTACAACGTGACCACGCCGGTGTTAACGACCTCGAGCGACACCTGTGCCACCCCGTTGGTCAAGAAGCAGGACGGAAGTGGGCATCGCCGGGCGGTCGTGAGTCCTGCCAGAAGAAAATAGTCTCAGTAAGTAGCAACACGAAGGCGCTCACTTCCGCACCATGCGGCAAGTGAGCGCCTTCGTTAGTCTTTTGATCTTTGGGGTGGGAGACGGGAATCGAACCCGCAACCGTCGGAGCCACAGTCCGATGCTCTACCAAGTTGAGCTACTCCCACCGCAGACGATCATTATAGCAATTGCGAAGAATAGCGGCGTTGGGCTCTTGGCTTTTGTCGTCGGCGTTCGGCCTTTGGCACTTCCGCTCAGGCCGCTGAAATCTTCACTGCCTCCCTGAATTTTGCGATCATCCCATTTAGCATGCGGCCGACCCGGAGGATTTGGGGCCGAGAGCCGAAAGCCGGTCTAGCGGCCTACGCCCATGTACTGGAAGCCCATGGCGCGCAGGCGCGACGAATCGAGCAGATTCTTGGTGTCGATGATGATTGGGCGCTTCACCAGGTGGCGAATCTTCGTGAAATCGAGCGTCCTGAATTCGGGCCAGCCGGTCGCAACGACGAGGGCGTCGACGCCCTCGGCGACACCGTAGGCGGACTCGCAGTACTTGACTGTGCCGTTCAGTTGCAGCCGCGCATCGGGAATCGCCACCGGATCGTACGCCTTCACGCGCGCGCCTTTGGCCAGCAGATTCTGCGCCAGTTGTACCGAGGCTGAGCCGGCAACGGAATTCGTGTTGGGCTTGAACGCCAGCCCGAGGATGCCCACATCCTTGTTCTGCACCGTATCGAGCGCGGCGGATACCTTTTGCAGGAGCCGGTCCGCCAGTTCCAGATTCACCTCACGAGCCGCATTCAAAACCTTGAGGTCGACCCGGTTTTCGCGCGCCAGGCCGGTCAAGGAATCCATATCCGTCTGGGCAAAGATTCCGCCCATGCCCGCTCCCGGCTGCAGACAGCGCGGAGCGATTTTCTTGTCCAGGCCTAACGCCAGCGAAAGGCTTACGGCGTCGGCGTGCACATGCTCGCACAGGCTGGCAATTTCGTTGATGAAGGAAATTTTCGTCGCTACGAAGGCGGTGGTCGCTTCGCGCGCCAGTTCGGCGGTCTCGTAATTCGTAACCAGCACAGGAACACCCCGCATCACGAGAGGGTGGAAAATCTGCTTGAGGGCGGAAACGGCTTCGCTGGAAGGTGTGCCCAGAATGATGCGATCGGGCCAGTTGAAGTCTTCGACGGCGCATCCGTTGGTGAAAAACATGGGCTGGCAAACCAGCAGGCTAGTCAGGCCGTTTGCTTTCAGCGCCTTTTCGATCAGAGAGGTAGAGCCCACGCGCATGGGCGTAACAATGGAGAGCACTTGAAATCGCCCAGCCGGACGGGCGAGCCGTAACACGAGGTCTTCCAATCCTTCGGGAGAATCTTCCGCCAGAAAAATTACCTGCGCCTTGCGCGCCAGATCTTCGGGATCGGCCGAATACACCAGGCGGCCGGCGCGAACATTCCGGCGAATCACTTCCTGCAGGTTCTTTTCGTAGAAAGGGATGTTGCCCTTGGCCACTTCCATGATGCGCGAGCCGTCGGCATGGCAGCAGCAAACGGGTGTGCCGAAATCGGCCAGGCAAGCGGAGATAACTGTGGCAAGGTAACCGGATCCGTAAACGCCAATCTGCATAGATGCACTCTTCCAAAAGAACCCGCAGCCTGGGAATCCGGCGCTTGGTCTCGAGCCCGTAAATCTATGGTAATTCGGCTATGGGACTTGGCAACGGGCGGAAAGTACATGTACCGCGGGACCGTGGGACGGCCCATCTGTTGCGGGTTTTAAGGGGTTTTGCCGGAAGGGCTTACGGGCACGGAGACAGGCTCAGGATTTCGATGACAATTGGCCGCGCCCTAAAGGCAGCGGCGCCACGTCCTGCCAAATGCCATCCGTTTCGCGCACGAACATCAGCTTTTCGACATGAACCTGGCGTTTGCCGTCGAATTTTTCCCAGCGTTCCCGGGCAACGACAGCGGCCGCCCGCGCCTGTTCGTCATGCTCGGTCTTCATGATGGTGAGATGCGGGATGTAGGGCCAATTCTCCGTACAGCACAGGGCTTTCCCACTGAGCTGATCATGGAGTTCCCGCATGCGATAAGCGGCGCGCTTCACCTGGATAAACACCGTCGGTGTCGTGGGCAGGAAGGTTTCGACGCCGCCGAGTTCCACGTCGAATGGCACAACGTGGCTGCAGGCTTCTTCCAGAAATTCGAGCGCAGCTTGCTCACTGCCCAGCAGTTCGCGGGGAGGAAGAATGGTAAGGTGAGCGGGCATGTGAGGCATGGTCGGATGAAGCTCCCGGCGCAGCTTCTCTACAAATTCCCCGACTGGATTTCGGACGTACGTCACCAGCGCATAACGTGAACTCGACATGACTTTCGAGGGAAATTATAGCTGAGCGCGGCGAGAGCGACACGGCACGTTTGGGGAGTGTCGACAGCGTAACCCGCATCCCATTCATTTATAATGATCTAACAGTCGGGGCGTAGCGCAGCCTGGTAGCGCACCTGCCTTGGGCGCAGGGGGTCCGCGGTTCAAATCCGCGCGCCCCGACCAATATCCCCTGTGGCATCAG
>Ga0224558_1004384_pt1 | contig 11001 bp, 14 predicted proteins | sample 714S32024metaG_FD_180682 | JGI IMG/M metagenome (GOLD analysis project Ga0224558, IMG submission 180682) | Peat soil microbial communities from Stordalen Mire, Sweden - 717 S3 20-24 | ecosystem: Environmental > Terrestrial > Soil > Wetlands > Peat | place: Sweden: Norrbotten County, Stordalen... | reverse complement strand
TCGGCCAGCTCCCAGAGCACGACCGTTGACGCGCCGATCTCGATCAGGCTGTCGAATCCGAAGCCTGCTAACGCAACTGATCGCGCCGACACCGCTGCGATCGCGAGGACGATGATACCTACGAGGTTCCATCCGAGCGTTACCAGTTCCAGTAGTCGACCCCGGGCCAGCAACTGCCGGCGGTCGACAGCGGCCATGTCGCCATCGTGCCATGTGCCGAGGCGTCGATCACCCGCCGGCAGGCCGATCGCTGAGTGCATGGCTGATAAGAGCGAATTGAGCTACAGACAGTCTTCTGGGCGGCGAACCGGGGCGGCGATGCTCCTAGGTGTCGCGACGTACGAGCAATACCCCACCCGCTATCAGGGCCGCGACGGCGTACCCGCAGAGCAAGGCGAACCCAGTCCAAGGGCCGAACGGGTCGGTGCCGTGATAGTGGGCGGTCAGCATGACGGCGCCAATGTTCGCCGGCAAGAACCGACCGACGTCGTCGGCGAACGAAGACGGCAGCGCGGCGACGATGATCGGCAGGATCAACAACAAGCCGACGAATGTGCTGATAGCTGCCGCGGTGTGGCGGATGATCGTCGCCAGTCCGAGCGCCAACAGCCCAAGAGCGAAAAGGTAGAGGCCACCGCTCATCACCGCTCGCAAGACGCTTGGATCGGACAACGAAGCCGGCGGCGTCTTACCGGAGAGAAGGCTCTGACCCAGGAAGAACGCAACAAAGGAGACAGCCTCACCGACGGCTAGTGCGACAGCGCCAAACACGGCGATCTTCGCTACGAGCACGAGTGGACGGCGCGGCGCCGCTGAAAACGTGGCCCGAATGGTCCCTGTGCTGTACTCCGCGCTGACGACGAGAACCCCGAGGACACCGATCGCGAGCTGCGCAAAGAGAAGCCCGGCGAGACTCGAACGGGTCGGATCAAAACTCACCTGCTCGGCAAGCGTGCGGCTCGACCAGCGCGCCGCCTGCGCGGAGGTCACGATCGCACTCAGTCCGACGCCCACGAACGCAGTGACGAGCAACGTCCAGACCGTCGAGCGCACTGACTTGAGTTTCGTCCATTCAGAGGCAAGTACCCCGCCAAATCCGTAGCGTCCAGGCGGGATCGGGCCCAAAGGGCTCTCTACCCCGATTATCTCCACGGAACTCACGCTCGGTCCCCTTTCGTACTGTCGCCAGCGACTTCCGGTCGGTCGCCCCGATACTCGAGGTGACCCTCAGTGGACTCGATGAACGCCTCCTCTAAGGAGGCGGACTGCGGCGCTAGGAGACTGCTGAGCAAGGCGTCTTCGAAGCTCGGCCGCTGTTCGATCGCCGCTTAGGCGTCAGCTGCTCCGCTCGCCGCCTGCCCGTCGGGCGAAGGTCGGGGAGAGATTCGGTCGGAGGGCGGCCGAAAAGAGGCTCTCTCGGCGCTCTTGTGGCCGTTCTCCTTTGTTCTCAGCGGGGTTTCCTCGCCTCTGGCTACTCGGCCGTGGCAACCAGCCATGTCGAGCCGTCGTGGCTGAGGCCGAGGTTCAGCATCCGCATCAGGTTGACGGCGGCCGCCCGGTGGGCGAGCCAGATCCTGTTCTTCTCTATTCCTATGTAGCGAAGGCGGCGGTTCTGGCCGCGCACGAGCCAGGCGATCGTGCGCTCGATCATCGGGCGCTTTTGCCGATAGGTCTCCTGGAACTCTGCTGTCGAGGCCAGCTTCCGGGCAGCCGCCAGGATGGCGGAGTTGTCGTGGACGACGATCGTGCGGCCCGCCTTGGACTTCGTGCAGCGCTTCTTGGACGGGCAGGTGGCGCAGCTCTTGTTGAAGCGGGCCCGGCCATGGGCGTTGATGCTGACAGTCACGCCCTCGGGGCAGGTGACCGTTCTGCTTCCTTCGTCGATGGCGAAGTCGTCCAGGCTGTAGCCGCCCTCGACCGCCGGGCGCAGCGGCAGCGGCTTTATGACGGCGCTCATCTCTCTTTGTCCTATGTGGCGACGGAGATCACCCGAGCCGTAGGCCGAGTCGGCGAGGATCTCTGTGCCGGGCGGCTCGTCTTCGATGAGCCCGGGAGCGGCCTCGGCGTCGCCGCTGTTGCCCGCGGTCAGGTCCGTGGCGGTGATGATGCCGGTGTCGGGCTCGGCGGCCACGTGGGCTTTGTAGCCGTCCCGGTAGGAGTGCTGTGTCTTGTGGGCATGGCGGGACTCGGGATCGACGCTCGAGATGACCCGGTCCGGGGCCGTCTGTTCGGCGATGCGCCAGGTGCCTGGCCTTTCTCCTTGTTCCACGTCCTGGCCGGCCAGCAGAGCCAGCAGCGCCACGGCCTCTTGCTGGGCCCGGTCGAGCTCGAGGCCGAGGTCCTCGGCGGCAAAGACGAGCTCGTAGGCGTCCTCGACGAGCTCAGAGACGAGGCGGTCGATGTCGTCTTGGTCCTCGAAGTCGCACGGCGGGCGCCCGGAGCCGAGGTTGTTCTCGTGCACATAGACGCCGTCGGCCAGCTCGGGCACGAGCTTTCGCACCCGGCGGATCTGGCTTTGCAGCAGGCTTATGGTGTCCTGGCGCTGCACGGCGTCGTCGAGCACTGTCGAGTCGAGCGCCCGGCGGTTGCGCTTGGCGATGACGCCGGACTCCTTCACCACCTCCCGCACGGCCTCGAATATCCGCTCCGGGCGATCCGAGGCGCGCAGCTTGTTGCGCCAGAGAACCAGCACCGTCGGGTGGAAGCCCTCGTCGTCCAGAGCCAGGCCGGCGGCCACCTTCCAGGCGATGGAAGTCCGCAGCATCTCACAGGCCTCCCGATCGGAGAGCCCTTCCAAAGCTTGCAAGACCATCACCGTGGCGATCACGTCTGCTGGCACCGACGGCCGGCCGCGGCCGGTAGGGAACAGGTCCTCGAACAACGCGTCCGGGAACACTCTTTCGCGGTGCTCGGCCAAGAAGGCGTGCACAGAACCCGGCTTCAGAAGGTGCTTGCAGAAAACGGCGGCGTCGAGAAGCTGGCGATCCGGCTTGGAGGATCCTTGCATCTCCCAATTCTTCTAGACCTGAGCCGAAATCGCGAATCTTGTCAGATTGCTCAGCGGTCTCCTAGCTCGGACAGCACGATCGACTCGCGCAAAGTGAGCTCACCGATCTTCTCGGCGCCCAGACCCCTCACCGAGATCGAGCCGTCCTCCTCGTCTGCGACCGAGGCACCTGCTGCTTGCAATGCGGGGCGCAACCGGTCGAGCTGCGGTGAACGCACGCGGACGTAGCGCTGCGAGCTTCTGGACGTGAACTCATCGATCGGCATCTCGGCGATAAGTCGTCCTTTGCCGATCACGACGAGCTGATCAGCGGTGAGTGCCATCTCGCTCATGAGATGGCTGGAGACGAAGACAGTCCGCCCTTCGGACGCGAGACGTCGCAAGAGGCTGCGTACCCAACGGATCCCGTCAGTATCGAGGCCGTTGATCGGCTCGTCGAACAACAGCACGCCAGGGTCACCGAGCAGCGCCTCCGCAATACCGAGACGTTGGCCCATGCCGAGAGAGAAATTGCCCACCAGCTGCAGGGCCACCGCCGACAGTCCGACGAGATCGAGCACCTCCTCGACACGCTTTTTTGGAATGTGATTCGTCTGGGCAAGCATCAGCAGGTGGGAATAGGCGCTGCGACCGGGATGGATCGCCTTGGCCTCGAGGAGGGCACCAACCTCGCGAAGAGGCCAACCCAGATCGTGGTAGTGCCGCCCGTTCACGGTCACCGAGCCTGAGTTCGGCGCATCAAGGCCCATGATCAGGCGCATCGTCGTCGACTTCCCTGCTCCGTTCGGACCGAGGAACCCAGTCACATGACCGGGTTTCACCTCGAAGCTCAGATCGTCGACGGCGAGTTTGTCGCCGTAGCGCTTCGTGAGGCCCCGAGCTTCGATCGTGCTGAGCGCCTTTGCGGCACGGCTCTGTCGGACCGCGGTCGTAACGGTGCCGACGCCTTGAGCCTGCAGATCGTCGTTCGACGACATCGTGAGGTTGGGTACGCCTGTGTCCGGTCGGTCGCCAGGTGGCGCCGGATTACCTCTCGTCAGCGAAGCCAGGCGGTGCCGAGTTGTTCGTGGTGCAGGGCGGGATTCCCGACGCTGCCTCACTAGGACGAAGGCGACCACGATCGCGGCAACGATGAGAACGAGGACGACGATCCTTAGTCCGTGGTGGCCCTTGACACCAAGCCTCAGGATCGACCCCAGCAAGACCTGATGTGACATGGCGTCCTCCTGGTCTCCGGGCTCGCCCGCTACGCAGCCCTGCGTCGCCATTCAGATCGCATGCCACATCTGAATAGTTTTCGTTATCAGAGTAGCATGAAGGATGTGAACGAAGAACGGGGCCTACCGAGAAGGTTGACCCGCGTGGAAACCAGGGCGAGGACTCGCGAGCAGCTTTTGGACGCAGCGGCGTTCGTCTTTGCCAGGAAAGGTTTTGCGGGGGCGTCTGTCGAAGAGATCGCCGAGTCGGCCGGCTATTCGACCGGGGCCCTTTACTCCAACTTCGAAAGCAAAGAGCAGCTGTTCTTGGAGCTGCTCTCGGCCCGGCGGTCGCGAGGTATTGCCAGGCGAACGACCGCTATCGCCGAGATCCTCGACGAGGAGATCGCAGACGACGCGGATCCCCTCGATGCTCTCACTCGAATGTTCGTGAGGTTCGCCGACAGGGACAGCGAGTTCGCGCCGTTACAGGCGGAGTTCTGGCTCTACGCGGTGCGCAACCCCGAGGCGATGGGGGTGATGGCCGAGAAGCTGGAAGAACAGCTCGTCGCGCTCGAACGCCTCGTGGCTCCGCTGATGGAGCGCGTCGGAGCTGCTCCAGCAATCCCCCCGAGAGCGGTGACCTCGGCCCTGCTTGGTCTCTTCCAGGGCCTCGTGCGCCAGCGTCGTGTCGATCCGGCGAGTGTCCCCGACGATCTGTTCGCCCAGGCCGTTCGGTGGCTACTTGCTGGCGTGCGGTCTAACGCCTCGACCCTCTCAGCTCCGCTGGCAAACCGCGGGCGCCGGGCTCGGGGTCGGAACGAGGCTCGATGACAGTCCGGCCGGTCAAGCCACTGACCGATTCGCACCCGGTGTAGGCATCCGGTACCCAGACGTGGCGCGCCTGTGGCATCTCGTCAGTTAGTGCTTGGACCTCCGAAGCCACCTAAAAGCCTCCCGGTCGCCCTGGAGCCGGAGCCGTTGCCACAGGACGGGATTGTTGGTCGACTGGCTCGCGTGGCATGCGATAGCGCGACTTTGGCGCGCCCGATCGACGCGCACGTCGAAGTCGAGTTGCTCACGTGATCGGCCGACGAACCCTGTCGCTAGCCCGCCGTTCAGCGACGACGCGACCGCCTCGTCGAGAGCCCACGCAAGGACGGGCAAATCGGAATGCTCAGCACAGGCCAGAGCAGACTCGGTGGCACGCTGATGATCTGGGTGGCCCGTAATGCCGCCGTCGTCGAACACAAGCAACAGGTCAGCTCTGACCCGATCGGCGACCTCGAAGACCTGCAAGGCCAACACGTCCAGTCTCTGTCCGGCCAGCCCCCCGTCCGGATAGTCGAAGAGTTCTACATAACCGACGCCCAGCTCCACCGCCGCGTTGCGGAGCTCGTCGCTTCGCACGCGGCCCAGCGACGACGCGTCTTGCCCGAGCGTCGACGCCTCGCCACGCGTAAAGCACACCACCGAAGTGGCGGAGCCGGAATCGGAGAACGCACTAAGCGCTCCCCCGAGCCCAAAGCTCTCGTCATCGGGATGCGCACAGACGGCAAGGACCGATTTGACGCGTGGCAGCTGGGATGAGATTTCGACGCTCCCGATCATGGTTCAACCTCGCAAGCGCTAGGGGGATCCTGGGCCGTTGTCGTCGTGACTTACGCTGGTTTCAACTGATACCCTCTGGGGTATATTCCATTACAGTTAGGGCGCTCCGTTAGGAGCCAAGCCAGGAGGGTCGCGTGAATCGCGAGCATTGGGACGAGCGGTACGGAACCGAGGAACTGATCTGGAAGGCCGAGCCGAACCGCTTTCTCGTCGAGGAGCTGGACGCACTCGCTCCTGGTCGGGCGCTCGACGTTGCCTGTGGCGAGGGGCGCAACGCCGTGTGGCTCGCCTCGAAGGGTTGGCGCGTCACCGGCGCCGACTTCTCTCGCGCCGGGCTTGCCAAGGCACAGCGACTGGCGACCGACCGTGGCGTGGAAGTGACCTGGGTCGAGGCCGATGTCGTCGAGTGGCAGCCTCCTACGGCCTCATTCGACCTCGTTGTGGTCATGTACCTTCACCTTCCCGCCGAGCAGCGCCGCCGGGCACTGGCGCATGCCGCAGCCGCCTTGGCACCCGGTGGAGTCCTACTCGTGGTCGGCCATGACACCTCCAACCTTCTGAAGGGAACCGGTGGGCCACAAGATCCGGCAGTCCTGTTCACACCGGAGGAGATCGTCGAGGACCTCTCAGGCCTTCGAATCGAGCGGGCGGAGCAGGTCAAACGCACCGTGGTCAGCGACGCTGGTGAAACGACCGCCATCGACGCGCTCGTGAGGGCAGTGCGACCTTCCTGACCATGGGCACCAATACGTGCGAGGGCCGCCTCTCAGCCCGCCCGACCGATCACGCCGGCCGCTTCTGACAGCCGTCCCGCAGCCTCGTCGGCGAGTAAGGCGAGGGCGTCTCCAGGCATCAGCGTACGGGGATCGGCGATCGAGACATGGGTGCGCTCGCCGTCACCTACAAGCACGACGTTGCACGGGAGCATCAAGGCAACCGACGGGTCGAGCTCGAGGGCCCGGTAGGCGAAATGTGGGTTACAGGCCCCGAGGATCTTGAGCGGAGGCCGCTCGACACCGAGCTTTGCCTTGAAGGTGGCAGCAACATCGATCTCGGTCAGGATGCCGAAGCCTTGCGAGACCAAGGCTTCGCGAACAACGGCTTCGGCTTGTTCGATCGGTAGCTCGACAGTGACCTCGATACCGTCCATCCCTGGCCTCCTCGAATAGTTCGCTGTTCAGGCGAGCTTCATGAACATTTTCTGTACGGCGTCAATGGCATAGCCGTCCGCTTTGGCTTGGTCCGGGTTCTCCAAGCAATAGGTGAGACCTGCGGCGACCAACCGGAAACCTGCCTGCTCCAGCGCTTTGGACGCTGCGGAGAGCTGCGTCACGACATCGCGGCACTCTCGGCCTTCCTCGAGCATGCGTTCCACGCCTTGAACCTGGCCGGCAACTCGGCGCAGGCGTTTACGGACATCGTCCACGACCTCATCGGGAAGCTGCATTTCGAACTCCTTTCATCGTTTCCCGCCTCCAGGAGCAAGAAAGTGCTTCTGCGGCTGTCGAAGGACGGCTACCCGTGGTGTACACGGCGAGCAGCTCACGGTCCGAGGCAAGGACTGAGGTCGAGGTGGCCAAGTCCGCCAACAGGGTGTTGGTCGCACCAGGAATCGACCACGCTGCGAACTCGTCCGACTCACCGACTGGGACAACGACGGGTTCATCGATGCCCATGCTCGGTGTAAACCTGGAGACGGACATCTTTCGAACCATGATCGACTCGCTCTCATCTTTCTCGGTCCGCTGACCGTACAACGAGTGGCCACAGAGGCCCGGTACGATTATACCCGTCCGGGTATCGTGAGGAGCGGACGGGCGAGAGCAGTTGACGCGCACAGCGGATGCCCTCTGTTCCCCTACTGCTGTTCAGCACCGCTTGAACCATGTCGCGGTCCGCCTTCGCGCTCTCAAGCCACTTGTCGTCGCCAAGAGTGCTCCGGCGATGCCTGTCCCCATTTCCGGGGTGATTGGTGCCTTGTTCTCGCAACATCATCAAAGGCGATGCCGCGCTAGCCGGGCAAGCACGAAGATCCGTTGAGCCGGGTGTCTGCCTGCCAAGGCGCAAAAGCGCGGTCGGGGATGAAGTCACCCGTTCGCGGATCCTGGAGGTAGGCGACTGGCGCTTCGGCACCGCCTGCGATACGTGTGACCGCGGAGATCAAGCGGCTGATGTCGGCCTCGGTCGTGTTGATACCAGCGCTTGCGCGTACCGCCCCAGGCATCCGGGTGCGGTCACCTCTGCGCACCTCGTTGCGGAAGTCGGTGACCTCGTCGTCGGTCAGGCCGAGGAGCCGCATCAAGTAGGGATGAGCACAAAAGCAGCCGTGCCGCACGCCGATGCCATCTTCGGCCGAGAGTCGGGCAGCCACGAGAGCGTGCGAGAGACCTTCGACAGTGAAGGTCGCGACGGGCAACATGTCGGTCCGAGGATCCGGCCCGAGCACGTGCACACCGGGGATGTTCGCCAAACCTTCGCGTAGGAGCTGGCCCATGAGGTGGTCGTGGGCAATTATCGCGGGCCAACCCACCTCGGCAAGGGTGTCGATCGCAGCGTGCAACGCCACTGCCCCGACCACGTTCGGAGAACCGGCTTCCTCGCGGTCGGGCGGGTCGGTCCAGAGAACTTCGCCAAGCTCGACGAGGTCGACCGCGCCGCCACCGGCCAGGAACGGGTCACCGTCGGCGAAGGTTTTGCGAGGCCCGATGAGCACTCCTGCTCCGAAGGGTGCATACATCTTGTGGCCGCTCCAGGCGACGAAATCGGCCTTCTCGGGGAGGTGACGGTGAGGCGCGAGCTGTGCGCAGTCGACAACCACGGGGATCTCCCGGTCATGGGCGGCGTCGATGATCTCGTCGATCGGCGGCAGCCATCCGGTGATGTTCGAAGCGCCGGTGATGGCAAGCAGGCGCGGCTTGGGGGACCGGTCCAGTTCATTCGCGACATCGCTGGATTGGAAGGTCCCGTCGGATCGGGACTCGACGTAGCGGCACATGGCTACGCGAGACCACGGCAGGAGATTGGCGTGGTGTTCGACGACGGACGTGACGACAACGTCGTCGGGACGCAGGCGAAGGCGGTAGGCGAGGTGGTTGATGGCTTCGGTTGTATTTCGGCAGATGATCGCGATGTCCTCACGATCTTCGCGTCCCGCGAACGAGAGTGCCGCCCCACGTGCGCTCTCATACGCCTCGGTAGCAAGCTGGGACTTGTAGCCGGCGCCACGATGGATGCTCGAGTACGACGGGAGGAACTCCTCCACGCGACGGAGCACTGGCTCGAGCGCGCTCGTCGACGCCGCAGTGTCGAGCGCTACATACGGTCGTTCATGGCCGTCGACACAGGGCACGAGCATCCCGTCACCGACCAACGAAACCGGAAGCCTGATCACGATCCTCCTCTCTTGACTGCGACGTCGTTGGCCCTAGCGACGCCGCCGACGCGGACCCGGGGCGTACCGATTGATGTAGCTCGCTTGGGCTGGAACGACGCCGGGACTCAATGGGGTGGGCACTTCAAGGTATCTCAATGCTCCAATACGAGGCCAAAGGACGCGCCTCATGCTGACCAAAAAAGAGGAGATTCGATGCTCTCCGGGCACCTCGGCGAGGCCTCGCGAGGTCCGTTGAGCACCGAGGACCGTCCAGCTCAGCCGCGACAGCGGCAACCAGGATGATCCCCCCGTGTACTTGTGACGATCGCCAGTACACCCAGTACCGCCATGATCCACCAGGCTCCGCCGAACAACGAACCCACGACGAGGAGCACCAGCCCGGCACTGATTCGCACTGCCCCTCCCGCGCTGGTCGCCATGAGTCGAGTGAACGCCATCCCGACCTCCTTCGTTGGCCCGAACGGGTCTCGAGCCATACCCTAGTGGGTATACACAAGCTAACACAACGGGCACGGCGACATTCCCTGGCAGCGCGCCGCCGGCAGGTAGTCACCTCTTCCATGCCGGTACCCTCCTGTCATGGCCTTCTCTTCAGGCGACATGTCATGACTGCCAAGCCCGACGAGGAACCCTGGCAGCTCCTGTCACAGATGGTCGAAGTCAGATCACCGTGGCTGTCGGTGATCGGCGAACGGTTACGGGACGCAACGGGCCGAGAGCACGAGTACTGGCGAGTGGAGAAGTCAGACTCGCTGCTGGTGATCACCATCCAGGACGGACGGCTGCTCCTGCCGGCACGCTCGTACCGGCCGGGCGTTGGCAGGACGACCCTCGACTTTGCCGGCGGCAGGCTCCAGGACCCAAGCTTGATCCCGGAGACGGCGCAGGCGATCGTACGGCGAGAATTCAACTTGGGTGGCGGTGATCTCTTCGCTTCCCTGGAAGGGCTGAACCGAGTTGGCTGGGATGTCGACAGCTCATCGTCGAGTCAGCGCGTCTACGGAACTGTCGCGGAGCTGCCTAGGGACCTGCTCGTTCCGGAGTACAGCATCGGAGCTTCGTACCCGGCGACCGATCTGGGAGCGCGCGAACTGCTTCGCGACCTTCATTGCGTTCAATGTCGTGCACTTTTGTACGAGTGGCTCGAACGGAGTCGCTAGTCGGTCCAAACCGACCGCTCGAGGAGTGCTCAGTGCCTGCCGTGTGCTGAGAACGGAATACCCTCTGGGGTATCGTGGTTGAACATCGCGGTGTCGCCGAGAAGAGAGGGCATGAGCATGTCAACCGTCAACCTGACTGCAAAGAATATTGCCGACGTCCTGTCATCGAACGACATTGTGCTCGTGGACTTCTGGGCGTCGTGGTGCGGTCCGTGTCGCGCGTTTGCCCCTGTCTTCGAGGCAGCCTCCGCCGAGTATCCCGAGATCGTGTTTGCCAAGGTAGACACCGAGGCAGAGCGCGATCTAGCTGCATCGTTCGCGATCATGGCCATTCCCACCCTTATGGTCTTCCGGGAGCAGGCCCTGGTCTACTCCCGTCCCGGCGCGCTGCCGGCAAGGTCACTGGCCGACCTCATCGGGCAGGTGCAGGCATTGGACATGGACGAGGTGCATCGGCAGCTCGCGGCGGCTGCGACTGAGCGCTCGGCTTGATCGACTCTAGCTTGCTGCGGTTCCTGCACCGGGACTGGTAATTAGCGGGAGGGGGGTGACCCCCCTCCCGGCCTCCTCCCTGCGTCGCCGGTGAGGACTTGGGTAGTCGGGCCGGCAAAGCCGTCCCTCATGCGCTATCGC
>Ga0224558_1004383_pt1 | contig 11003 bp, 12 predicted proteins | sample 714S32024metaG_FD_180682 | JGI IMG/M metagenome (GOLD analysis project Ga0224558, IMG submission 180682) | Peat soil microbial communities from Stordalen Mire, Sweden - 717 S3 20-24 | ecosystem: Environmental > Terrestrial > Soil > Wetlands > Peat | place: Sweden: Norrbotten County, Stordalen... | reverse complement strand
CCATCACATTGCCGGATGGATCAACTGCTTGGGCGCATTTTGACCGGGGGCAGATCGTCTATGGCTTTCCCTGGGATGTGACCAGCAGTAACCAGAAGTGGAAGCAAGCGCCTGGATATCAATTCGGGGACAACTGGGATACCGCCAATGCCCTCGACTACCGGCAGGCCCCCTCGGTTAACGCGGCCTGGTCAAGCGGACTCCAATTCACGCCTTCATATTCCGGTCAAGAACCAAGATATCTTGGTTACATTCGTAACTCTAGCGGGGGAAACCCTATTGAGGTTTCCAACGAGAGCTTCCCGATCGACTCGTCGGGCATGACGCCGCCAGCTCTGTGCGGTATAATCCAATATCCGTGGACCAATGTAAGTATTGACCCAAACTATCAAAATGAATGCAGCAGTGGCTGGCCCAAATGGCCTGACACATCAGCCATCCCCGACTCCACCTGGGGGGTGATTAAGGGCGCCATCACGGACTGCTGGAAGAACGACTATAGTGAGACCGACCCTGATGATAGTTTTATCTATAACTCGGCCTTCTCCGGTGGCATTAACCCGACGAACATCGAGCAGTACTTCGAACTACTTTCTCTGCCCGAGCCGGGTAATGCCGGAGAGGTGCGCTTCTGGCACAAAAACCCTGACGGAACGGGCCCGTACTACAAGGACATTGCAATTCCCTGGCAAGTGCTGCCGCAATACGTCACGACAAACCTGACCCCGTTCAGCGGACTGCAGACTTCATCCACACAGACGGTAGACAGCCAGATCGCTGCTGTGTACAACACGAACGGCGCTCAGTATCAGTACACTGGCACGGTTACCTACTCTTTGCAGCCTGATCTGACCTATACGGGGATCACCCGGCAGTTGGCGCAGTTGATGAACCTGACCATGTTAACGCAGAAAACAACCTATTATGCGCCTTTCGCGGTGTGCGTCAACTCCCAGAATAACTACGCCACCATAGATCTGAGCAAGTCCGACCCGAAATGTTATCCGGTAACCGCGAACGAGAACGCCGGGGGAACGAACCAGGGCATACTCCTTGGCAGCGCCGAGAATGGCGGCATCTCCCCTGGGACATATACAGTCACCTTTACATGGTCAATACCACAGGGCTTCTCAGGAACTGAGATGCCGATCGGCGCCGGAATTGACGACGGATCCAACGATTATTTACACCAGGCGCAAGCGGACATCATTCCCAATGATATTTCTTTCTACGGCGATCCATACGAGCAAGACCATATGAAAAACTACTCGGTTCAAAATGTGCCGGTAGTTGACGCCACGCAGCCCCAACTGATAGTCACCCCGGCCAGCTTCACCATCAATGTGGGAGATCCCCCCGAGCAGTATACGGCCACTTATTACCCCAACGGCCAGTCACAGGGCAACGGGCAGGAAGTAACCATGCAGTCAACCTGGTCTGGTGACAACAATTCTGTAGCTACCATAGAAACCAACACTGGGTTGGCGACCGGCGTCTCGGCAGGCAGCACGAACATCTCGGCGTCCTATATGCCTCCAGACGGAAGCGCCATGACCGGCACGGCAAACTTGAAGGTGCAGGCGCAGCAGCAACTGCCTGGCGGCCAGGTCTCCGGCGTCCTCCGATTTACCGCGGTGGGCCAGGCCGGGTCATCAAGGCCGGCGGGCACGGCGAAGTGGACCGATACGGTGACGGCCAAGTTGACATCGGATGCGCCGCCGCAGCCGACGGCAACCGGCCGGGATTATATCACCGGTTGGACGTGGAGCATATCGAACGTGATATTGAACTATCCAACAAAGAACCCGAACTTCACCTTCGGCTACCCGGTCGATCCGGTGGTTGGGGCAACGACACCTCAATCCATGGTGACTCACGGCAGCAGCCTTGCTGCTGCCTCGTTCCGGGAGAACTGGTCGATGGATGGAGCCGGCAACGGCAGAGGCATCTACAGCATCATCAAGATTCCTCCCGGGATCATGGCAACCGACCCCATACCGTTTAAAATCACAGCAGCGTGGACTGTCCAAAGCAACTGGACGCTCATGGTCTTTGAGGGATACGATCAGAACGGCAATCCAAAATATAGCGCGGAACCCGAATCGCAAAAATATACAGGTGCCTGCGACGGAGCGCTCACGGTTAACGGCTCGGGCGTCAACAGCCTGGGCAACAACGATAACGGCAATTAAAATAATGTAGTAATGTCTCGTAAAATGCCCCTTGCTCTGGAGATTGGCCTGGGATATACTAGAAAATGAATGGAGGCAAGAACATGGATGAGGAACTGCTGGCTGCTATTAGTGAAATACTAGATAAAAAACTTGACGAAAAGTTGGATCAAAAATTAGATCCAATTAGACAGGATATTACCGGGCTAGATCAGAAAGTCTCCGGATTGCAGAAGCAAGTTGACTTTGTTGCTGTTCATGTTAAAAATATTCTAGACGAAAATGTAAAGTTCAATGATGCTCTATTTCAAGTTCAATCACATGAAGCAAGGATGCGTGCGCTTGAGGACAAAGTAAGGCCCTGACAGCCTTTACAGAACGCTCACATATGAGCGTCTGGGCATAAAAAGCCCAGGCGCTTTTTATTTTTCCTTGAGATGGGAGGTGGTTTTTACGCCGTTGGAAGTCGAGAGCAACGATTGGGCCGCACAGGTAGAACAGGAGAAAGAGAGGATCATCGAAGACATCGCCTCGCAGCTTTCAAGAGACAACCCTGACCTGTTCTCCAGTTTCTTGAGCGGGAATACCTATGCAAACATCGAGCAGATCGTCCGGAGGGCGGTGTTAGCACGCCAGGACCTGCTGCCCGACGAGATTGAGGGTGTCGTTGCAAGTATCCTGGGGCAGGCGACAGGCTACGGCCCCCTGTCGCAGTTTTTCGTCGGCCCGGATGCCGAAGAGATCACAGAGGTGTTGGTAAATCCGTCCATTGACGGCCCGACTGTCTTTTACGGTAAAGGCGGGCGTCACTGGCCAGCCGGCAATGTCTATTACAAGGATAACGAGGAACTCTCACGATACTGTCAAAAAGTTTGCGAGGATATCGGCCGCCCGTTTACGGCCGACTCCCCGATGGTGGACGCCTGGCTGAAAGACGGCTCCCGATTTACCGTGATGGGCTACAAGGTCTCTCCCCTGGGGACGGCGATTACCATCAGGAAGTCCCCCCTAGTGCGGCCGCCCCTGCCGCTCGAGAAGATGGTTGAATATGGGACGCTTCCGAAATTGGCGGCCGATCTCCTGGTCGACGTGCTCGTCAGAGGCCACGCCAACCTTGGGGTATTCGGCAGGACCGATTCAGGCAAGACTGCCTTTTTAAGAGCGTTGGGGCAGCATATTGACCCCATAGAGCGAGTGATCATAGGCGAAACATCCTACGAGTTGTCGTTTCCAGGTTTGAAAAACTGCATCAACCTGACGGAAGTGGTTTACGGCTCCCACAAGATCGTCAACATGACCCAGATCTGCGAGGCTATCAACCGGAGCAACCCCGACCGGGCGTTGGTGGGCGAGGTGCGGGGCGGCGAGATCGTGGCCGCATCAGAGATCGCCGAATCGACGTCGGGCGGATTCTGGACCACCGCTCACGCCGGAGGCGTGAACGAGCTGCGAAGCCGCATCCCCAAGATGTTTGCCCGGGGCGGTATGATCCTCGCTCGGGAACACGTCGACGAACAGATCCGCTGCATGTTCCACTTCCTGGTCTTCCTGGACAAAAACTCTGCCGGCCAGCGCCTCTTGATGTCCCTGATCGAGGTGACGGACGAGGGCTACAGAACAATCCTCAGGTTTGACGAGGAAGAGTTTGCCCACACCAGGAAGAGGCGTTGGATATACGAAAACGCCATCACCGGCAGCCGATTGTCACGGTTGTCCTTCAGGGGGGCGGACATCAGGCCGGATTATGAAACCACTGGGTCAATACCACTTTATCCGCAAGATGACCGATCAGGAGGGGGTGAATGAGACCTTGCTGGTTATCCTGTTGTTCTTATGCCTGTTCTTACTCTTTTGCTTTCTGTTTCTCGTTGACGTGGAGCAGGATGCGACAGGCATTAAAGGCTGGTTCAGGCGTCTCACCTTGCCCACAGCCTCGGCCGGTGCTGCCTTTCTGCTCGGCTTGTCCATCTGTAGGACGCCTTTGGCGGGCGTAATCTGGGCGGTAGGGGGCTGGCTTGTTCCCGGCTGGGCGATCAACTTCGCTGCAGAGCGGAAGAAAGCCGTTATCAGAGGTGATACCAAGAATTTCATCACAGCGGCGGCAGGCCTTTACGCCGCTGGGCAGGTAACCCCAGAGGTGATCAGGACGGCCATGTCCAGGTTCCCGGAGCCCCTGCTGGGTGAATTTCAGGTCATGCTCGGCAGGCATAACACGGACCGGAAGGCGTCATTTCCATCCATGTTCGATAGCCTGGCTGCAAAATACGAACTGCCGGAATTCAAGGCCTTAGCAGCCATCGTCGCCGCCTCCGAAAGAGCCGGCGGCCCCAAGGCGGCTGCTGAAGGACTGAAACAATTGGCAGTCGCCCTCAGGGCGCGCGACCGCAGGCAGCAGGAGAGGCGCAGGTCAACCCTGGAACCGCTGATCGCTGCAGGGGTGGTGATTCTCTTGACGTCGCTCGGTTTTTTGATAGATGTCACGCTGTTGGCGCACTATTACTTCAGCCATCCAGCCGGCCGGATCGTGCTGTCAGGCGCATCGCTGCTGATCCTGGCCATGGTATTGCTGGTTTTGCATGCTGTCAATCCGAAGGATCTGATGGGGTAGGGGAGGGGCATGATGTTGCTGAGCTTGGTCTTGCCTATCTTGCTGTTTTTGGTTTTATTGACGCTTTTTCTGCTGCTGCTTGTTCCCGACAGGGAGTATGCCGTATCGCCGGTGAGCATCACCCTCGACCATGCCCGGAGAAGTTTCGAGAGCCGTTTTGCTGGCGATAGAGATCAGAAAACCAAGTTGAAGATCCTGGGCAAGACGGTTGGCGATGTAATCAAATCCAGCCTCTTTATCAGCACCGGTATCGGGCTGCTCGGCTTCCTGCTGGCATTCTTCAGGTTGCACTGGCTGGCGCTGATCGTGGGCATAGCCTGCTTCATAATCGGACTAGTGCTGTCTCAGGCAGGCGTGAACAACGAGTTCAAGAGGTGGCAGGCGCGGGTATTTGAGGAAGTGCCCACCATCATCAGCTTTGCCCCATCCTTTTTGAAAGTGGGAGGTATAACACTGCGGGACGCCATCTCGATGACAGTGCCTTTTTTAGAGGGTCCACTTCATGATGAGGTCTGGACGACGTTGGACAAGATCAGGCGCACCGGAAACACCAGGGACGCTTTCAGCGACTTGGCCGACCGCATCGATCATCCCGCCATGGATTCTATCTGCATCAGGTTGTCCACCGCCTGGGACGCCAGTCCGTTGCCCGAGTTGTTCGACGATCTTAGCGACCAGGTGCAGGATGTCGAGGAGATCGCCGCTTCCGGGGCCACTGCAGGGAAGGCCGGCTTATTGGCGCTGATCTGCGTGCTCGGATTGATCGGGGCACTGTTGGTATTCGCTTACCCCGCCTGGCTCTATATGGCCTCGCAATTCACCATGGGGTTTGGTGTCTAAGTACTCCGCATTCTTTCCTCCGCACCAAGGCCTCCGGCCTGGACTGAAAGAATGCGGAGTACAAGGCCGGGCTGTAAGCCCGGATGCGGAGGAAGGGAGGGTTTGCTTCGCTTGAATTACCTGGACGAAGAGCGGTTGGCAAGGCGTATCGAAAGGATGTTGAAGACCGGCCTGCGCGCCAGAAAACTGTTGAATCTCCTCCTGTGCGCTGTTGTGCTGGCCATGGGAATTGCCATTCTTCTGGCAGCGATCAGGAGTTGGTTCACTGCTTTTTAGACGAGCGTGGGTTTTTAGACATCTACATCCTCACCATCTTTGCCGTATTCGTGGTAATCGTCTTCGGGATGTTGGGCGCCACCATTGTAGCGGTCAGGAAAAACGCCGTGGCCACTTACATGTGCCTCCATGAAGCAGGAAACTTCGCCGTCCAGTCCGCCAACATGGGCGGGATCATCAATGATACAACTTCTCAGGATACAGCCCTGCCGCAGGTCGAGCAGTATTTTGAAGCCGGCTTCGAAAGCCTTACCAATACCTCTTTCAGCAGTGATCAGTTTACTGGGCCTCCATATCCGGGGCCGATCGTGCTCAATTCCATCGTGCCGGTAAATACCGGAGATTCCTTACCTGACGGTGATGTAGCCGGAAAGCCCGGATATCTGTTCAGCATCAGCGCCCCGGTGCTGAATGAGGCGAACCTGCCGCTGATTGGCAAGGAGTTAACCGGCAACCTTGAAGTTACCATGTGGTACTTCGCAACCCTGCATTCGATCAATGACAATTAGGAGGTAAAGACATGGTGATCAGATTGTTTATGACAGCCAGATCGTTCATGAAGGACCAGAGCGGTTCACTGTCGGATATGACGTGGGTGGTCGGCTCTGCCGTCATCGTAGCCTTGGCTGTGGTCGCCCTCGCCATCACTGGCGGCAATGGCGGTCTGGTCGGAAAAACCGTAACCGACATGTGGACATCGGCAGCGTCTTGGATCCAGACCACGATCGGATTTTAAGGAGGGTCACATGCTTGAAAGAGTGATCGGAACCATCGGGATGATTTTTATATTTCTGATCGTTCTCATGGGCGCAGCCATGTTCATGGGCGTGATCGGCCAGTGGTACAAGGTCCAGGACCAGGCGCAGTTTCTGGCTACGAGTATCGGAGACAGCGGCTATGAAAACGCAAGCATCCAGTCCGAGTTCGCCGGCTGGAACGCCGAGTATTGCCGAAATGAAGCATTGATCAACCCTTCAGGAAGCAACTTCACTGCTTACACCCAATCCAACCCCGCTCCCTGGGGATCTCCGATTAACGTGGAGGTAGACGACAACATGCAGATCAGCCTGCTCGGCTTTCCTTCGAAATTGCCCAGCCCGATCAAGGGGATAGGCAAGTCTCTGTCCTCGTTCCTCTAGGAGAATCAGCATGGGGACAAAAGGCAGGGATGCACTGCTCTGGATGTTTTTCACTCTAATCGCAGCCTGCTTATTGACCGGCGGCATTGTCAGGGTCGTTATTTTTGCGGCGGCACTATTGACGGCGGTGTGCATCTTATACTATTACGCCTGGTATCTTCCGTTCGCAGTCAGGAGGAGCAGGGAACTGGGCCTGCGCCTGGCGGTATTGCTGCCTGTAAACACTTTCTGGGCAAAGTTGCTGCTCCAAATTGACAGGCAGAGAATGAATTTCCACAGCGCCTATGAGGTCCACATAGGGAAGGGTGGTCAGCATGCCCTGGGCGATTACTTGAAGCTGTTCACCTCTGACCTGGAGATCGCCCGGAAGGCATTTCCGGGCGCTGTTTTTATGTGGGAGGCATCGGCGCCCCTTCCCCTGTTCGTCAGAAGACTGGTTCGTCAAGGCTCTGTCGATGGATCGGCCTTTATAAAGAGTGGTGGGTGGCCAATGCCCAGGTTCCCGTTCACAGAAACGGATCTCAAGAGCAGCCGTGTCAAGCATGGCGCAATTATCGCCAAAAAGGGGTTGATCATACGAACCGTAGGACCGGCATCATCATAGCTTTGCTGCTAGCTGTCATTCTAACCCTGGCGATAAATATTTCTGCCACCAGGAAGTACGCGGCGGCGACAAAAGCAATCACGGTCATTAAAACGAACCAGTTTATCCCTGTGGGGGAGAAGATCGATCCGGGCATGGTCAAAATTGTCGACGTGCCTGAACAGATGGCGCAGGGCATGGAAACCGACATGACGGCAGTGGTAGGCAGATCCGTCAGGGTCTCTGTTTTGAAAGACCAGTACTTGATGCAGGACGACATGGATACCCAGGGTAAAGATCCCGGATGCGTCGAGATCTTCGTTCCCGTCAATGTGCCCGGCGGCGCCTGGACGATGCCGGGCGATTACGTCGATGTCTGGCAAAAGGCTGGCCAGAACATCCCCAGCGTGTTGCTGGTGTCGAAGGTAAAGGTGTTGCATACCGTCGATTCCGGCGCCAGAGAGACTGCACCAAGCAACCCTGAAAGTTCGCCGGTTGTGGGAAGCGCCGCCGCGGTGGCAGTCGGGATCGAGGTTCCAGACGATCAGGCCGTCAAGGTTGTCGGTCCCGCCTCGCAAAATCAGGTCTATCTAGTGAAAAGCTCAGTATGACTCGTGGCACAAGGAACAACGGCTTTCCTTCCAGTCCCGATGGACTGGTTTTAGCGCCCAGAGCATGAAGGGAGCGAAAAAATTGGATTGTTTGATAGCTGCCGAAGCAAGCATCGCCAGCATGATCAGTGACAATCTGAAAAGGATGAACAGGTTCAGCACCTGGTCATTCGAAGCCTGTAACAATGCTAACAGACTTAACAATTGGTCCGGAAGGAACATCGATGTGCTTGTCCTGAGCCGGTTTTTGCAGGGGACAGATCCCCTAAAATTGCTTCCAAAGATCCGCCTGCTATTTCCGTCATCGCATATCGTTCTGCTGACCGGACAGTTGACAGAATCAGGCCGAGCGTACGTTATAGCTGCCGGCAATGCCGGGCTGCACAATGTCGTGACCGGAAAGCTCCCCGGAGACAGGCCGTACAACCTGATGACCGCTCTGACGAGGCCGAAGAAGCCTGACGTGGACGGTTACAGCGAACTGGGCGATGCGAGATCGCCAGAGCAAGGACATGTCCAGGACCTGGCACGGGAAGCAGATCGTGAAAATATTGCGATGGTTGCCCAGTATCCGGCTGAGGATATTGTCCTGGAAGATACACAGCAGCAATATGGGGCAACCAAGAAGGGCGCCGGTATTTTGGTGGTTAGCACATCGAACAAGGGCGGTGTGGGGAAGACGACAGTGGCAATTGCCACAGCCACTGCCCTGGGAATAGCGGGCATACCTACAGTGCTGGTCGATCTCGACCTGGGGGCACCCGACCTGGCCGCCTTTTTCAAGATACGGGATGTGCCGGGAATCGAGGAGCTATCAAACTTGCGCAGCATCAGCCCGGAGCAGATAGACAGACTCCTGGTAAAGGAGAGACGCAACCTGCATATACTGCCGGGGCCGATGAACAGAACCTTGCCGTGCTTTGAAGACGGAGAGTTGTCGCTGACGCTGGACTATTTGAAACGAAGGTTCCCCGTGGTGATCTGCGACACACCTCCTGAGCCCTGGACGAAAAGATGGCTGTACAGCATCTTCGATACCGTGGATATGGCACTGGCCGTGGTTGACCAGTCAAAATTCTCCGAGGAGGAGACGAAGAAGTACGCTCCCACCCTGCTGGCTATGGGGGTAAGGCCAGAACGAATTCGGATCATCGTTAACCGTTACAGCCCAAAACTCCACAATATCCGCCAAATTGAAACGATGTTCCGATCCGGCTTCAAAAAAAGCTGCTCAATGGAGATGCTGCCCAGGATCGGAGCAGTCATCCAAGAAAACTGGAACACCTCGGTCATGGACACTTACAAAGGCGAGATTACCGGTATCGAAGCGCCCGACAGCCAGTGGCACAACTTGGCGCAAGAGATTGCCGGCTTGGCTGGATGTTGTTATGAGCGAGCCAAGACTATCGAAGACGACGATAGGAGCAAATATCCAATAATAGGCAGGCTCTTCAAGAATGCCCGGTGCCGGAGAACGATGCGCTGAATCACGATTGAGGGAGGATGCTTAAAAAGTGTTCGATAGCGATCTGACGAAAAAGATAAAGATGATGTCGGAGTATCTCGATTACGGTGCCATTGCCGCTGCTCTGAGGATACCTGTCGACACCGTGCACGATATCATTAAGGGCAACGTTAGCATCAGCAAAACTGAAACTGAAAAGGAAATGATCCTCCAGGTGGCGGCACGCCCCGTCTACAGGCAGAGAGTCATTTCTGTGTGGAGAGGCAGAGGCGGGGCCGGATGTACCACGATCGCCCTGCACTTGTCCTACCTGCTTCAACAGGTGATGAGCGTGCTTGTGGTCGATCTTCACGTCTCAGGTACCGGAAGTGATCTGGGCTACTACCTGCACCTGCCGGAGTACCCCAACCTGGAGGCGCTATCCCAAGGCGGGTACCTGTCTGCGGCAGTCATCCAGGTGGAAGCCGGGCTCTGGGCGCTCTTGCCGCCGACAACAGGGGCAATAGACAAAGCCATGGTGGATCACCTGGTTGCCGAAGCCAGGAAAGACTTCGATGCGGTGATCTTCGATCTTCCCAACACGGATGACGAATTCGTCCTGGAGGCAGCAGCCTGTTCGAATGCTTTGTTAATGGTAGTGAACGGGCTATCCCAAGAAATGAACAGAGCGCTGGCCAGGAAAATTTATGCGCAGAAGGAGGCAGTGCTTGTTGCTAACGGTTGCCCGGGCGGTATCAATACCGGGAGAGAGTATGTAGATGTCGTGGCGATAACGGAGGACAAGGATCTGCAATCGCGGATGGAGAGGGGGGTGTTCTATAAAAAGGGGGCACCGCTTACTTTGGGCGCCGAGAAGATCAGGGACTCACTTTTCGGGATGCGACCATTTGAAGGAAGCGGCCTTGCCAAAATGATGCGGCGCCTGCTCGTAGGTGCTGTTGTCAGCAGATCATGATTATGCGAGAGGCGTACTTGTTTGTGCTTGAGGTTTATCGTGTATCCGATTCATTTATGTGATTTCAAATTAAGGAGGAGATATGCATGTCAAGTCTGAATCATGTTGTTCTGATCGGTCGTCTCACCAGAGATCCGGAACTGCGCCAGACGCCCTCGGGAGCATCGGTGGCGCGTTTTACGATCGCAGTTGACCGCCGCCTCAAATCAGACGGCACCAAGGATGCCGATTTTATCCGGGTTGCCGCATGGGGAAAGCAGGGCGAAGCCTGCTCCAACTACCTGGCGAAGGGCCGCCTGATAGCCGTCGCAGGGCGTCTCCAGGTGCAGAACTACCAGAACCAGAACGGCCAGAA
>Ga0224558_1004382_pt1 | contig 11004 bp, 9 predicted proteins | sample 714S32024metaG_FD_180682 | JGI IMG/M metagenome (GOLD analysis project Ga0224558, IMG submission 180682) | Peat soil microbial communities from Stordalen Mire, Sweden - 717 S3 20-24 | ecosystem: Environmental > Terrestrial > Soil > Wetlands > Peat | place: Sweden: Norrbotten County, Stordalen... | reverse complement strand
CAGGTGATGTCGGAGAACGCTTACGGCGGTAAGCCGCCGCGGCAGATTCAGATGGGAATCAAGTATATTTTCTGAAGGGGACCCAGTTGCAGGAGGTTTGGTAGCGCTAACGGGAATCGAATGGGTTAAGCGACAGTCCAGCCTGGTCCGGCTCAGTCTAAGCCGTTTCGTTTCAGTGCCGTCTGTCCTCCCCCGGCTTCAGAAATCTCTGCATGAAACTCTTTGGTGTGATCGCGGTGTGACCGCGCACGTCTTTTCGTACACCGGTGCCGGGCCGGAGGTGTGGTGATGGAACGGGCCGGCGCGATCCTCCGCAGGGACCATCCCGGCTTGCTGGCTTCCAAGCAGAAACTCCGTAGGCTGGAAGCCGTTGAATGCGTGCGCATGAAGCGAGATTCCGCCAGCCAGCACCTCGGCTTCGCCTCCCGCCCTTTCATCCTTTGTGGCCTGCCCGTTAAGAAACCCGCGGCGGGCATTTTGCTCCATGAACGCCGTAACGGACAATTTCTCCTTCAGGTAACCGGTCATCCGAGCTATGGCTTGCCGTGGGGTCAGGACCGCTTGGTTCCGATCTTCCTGGCCACGCTCGCGATCCGCCAGCAAAACCAGACGATCTTCTTCCCGAGTGCTGCAGAGATGCTCGACAATTTTGGCATGCAGCAGGGCGGCTCCCAATATCGGCGGCTTATCAGCGGGTTTGAAAGAATCTTTGGCGCCACAATCTTCTTCGGCTCCGATACGCAGCGCGAGAAGGCTGCGGTCATTCACCAAGCCCGGTTCAACTTCATGAAGGAGGCACGGATCTGGTACTCGCGCAACCCGGCACAACAAGGGCTGCCCGGTGACTGCCAAAACCTGGTTGTGTTGAGCGAAGAATTCTATCGGGAGATTCAGAGCCACCCCATTCCGGCTGACCTGGAGGCTATCAAGGCCCTCTCCTCGTCGCCCGCGGTGCTCGACCTGTTTATGTGGCTGTCCTACCGGTGCTTCACGGCGAAGGGGGAGGAGCGCGTGCCGCTGTTTGGGAACCTCGGTTTAGTGAACCAGTTGGGGAGCGCCGAGTATGTTCGCCCCAGAAAGTTCCGGGAACGGTTGGAACGGCGGTTGGATCTGATACGGACGATGTGGCCGGAATGCCCTGCGCGGATCGCTGCGGACGGCCAGGCGATCCTGATCCACCGGGCGCAGGCCATTCGGCCCCAGGAGAAGATCCATGTTTGAGCCTGAGGCCGAAGGGAGCTGTGTGTCATTGCGCGGCGGACCGCAATTGCTCGAATTGCCGAGGCGTAGCGGGCGACTTGGGGCCGACGCGGGTAACGGGGAGTGCAGTACCGGCGGCGTTCAACCGACACGTGGCAATGTACCCCCGAAAACGCATAGGCGGGTGGAGAAAATCGGCGAGTTTGCAACGGACGGACACCATTCGACAGTGTGTTATGCGATTCGTCGGATCGAAGCTTCGCGCGATGGACGCCGAGGCGGACAGACTGTTGAAGGCTTAAGCAGAGGAAATTCAAATCAGGTCCGGCAAGTGATTCGATTGGGAGAATTCGTTCTGTTCGGCCAGCCGGCCGCGGTACAGTTGGTGCGGACCATGGCCATAACGGAAGATCTTGTGAACGCTGGCCGGCCGCCTGGCCAGCCGCCCGAGATCCACAAGGCCTCAACAGGGAGATCGTGGAGTTGCCGGTGAAACCTCGGTGCTAAAACGCAAAGCAGAAGGCGGCCCACAACGGGGAACGGATATTAGATAATGAGGGTGTACCCCTATGGAGCGTATGATCGAAATTGGCGGTCTAAGCGACGAACTGCTCAATAGACTTGACGAACGAGCCAGCCAGGTTGGAGTGGACAGGGGCTCGTACGTTCGCCACCTGATCGAGCGGGCCGTCGCCCCACCGAGTTCGGCCGCTTCCCTGGCCGAACTCTTGGGCCCAGTCCATGATTACACCGATGCGCATGGCTTGTCGGAGGAGGAGATCGAGCAGTTCTTTACCGAGCAGTTAACAGACTCTCGCCGAGGACGCCGTAGAGTCGACGAAAGTGGCAGACACACCCACTAGGCCTCGCTGTGTTTTCGATTGCGTCGTGCTCCTTCAGGCCGCCGTTTCGCGCCGGGGCCCTGCTTTCGCGCTGTTGACGCAGGTTGAGGTCGGTCGGCTGGAATTACTCATCTCCGACTCGGCCATCGCCGAACTGCGCGAAGTGCTGGTTCGTCCAGCCGTCCAGCGGAAGTTTCCCGTTTTGACGGCTGATGTCGTGGAGGCTTTTGTAGGCAAGCTCATGGCGATCGCCACTCTGATCCAACCTGTTCCGGCTGTTTTTCGCCTCCCGCGGGACGCTGACGATGAGTTGTACATCAACCTGGCTCTGGCCGGCAATGCACACTATCTCATTACACGAGATCGAGATCTGCTGGACCTCGCCGCACAAGCGACGCGCGAAGCCCAGTACCTCCGCCGGCTGCGTCCTGAATTGAGGATTCTGGATCCAGTTGCGCTGCTGCGAGAGCTCTCCGCCGAGTCTCTATGAGTGCCCGACGAGAATTTGGTTTCGCGGCGGTATCCGCCCCCCAGCGGGAATTCAGTCCGGCAGGGATCGCCAACTCGACGGCGGCCCCAAGGTGAAAGGCGGACGACGGACGGCAGAAGTGCCGCGAGCGTGCGCTCGCGGAATTGGGTTATGCGGTGCGCTCGCCCGACTGATCGCTTTCCATGAGGCCGTGAGAGCGGGAGACGGGACTCGAACCCGCGACGTCCAGCTTGGGAAAACGGATTTCGATTGTAAATAGAGGAGTTAGGCGTTCAAGGCGCTCTTTTCTGGTCAGGAAAGTCTTCTGTTTTCAATGGTGGGCTTTGAGGAGCCGTCTTATTGAGGTCAACAAGGTAACCAATCCGGCAGAGACTTCGGAACGGGCCGGACGTGAAGGCTATTCACGAATTCTCGGTTAACAGCCAACAAGAGAATGACTGGCAGCGATGTGAATGATTGAGCAGAGTTGTCCAGGGAAAAGCAGCTTCTCGCAAATGCTCGGACCCGCCATTACCGGAGAACCGGCCTCCACTGCCAACGACTTTGCAGCAGCGTCCCTATACAAATCCCTACACTGGCTCGGCGATCATGCCTGCGAAAAGACCGCGAGTTTACACGCCGAGATTTGGTCTCCGGTTGATCATGCCACGCTATGCGATTCCGCTTGGGATGGCTCGCCGCAAGGCAAAGATTTGCCCGCCCGGCACCGTGTTCGACCGGCAACACGAAATATTCGCCCGGAGCTATCGCGATCAACCGTAGTGGGTTCAAGGAACTCGAAGTAGCGCCATTAGCTCCGATCACCTGGTCCCGTACCAAGATGACGAGGAGCGGATTTGGAGATATTGTTCGTCAAACCGCCGGGGGCCTACCGCGCATCCTGCGTGTTTGGCGCTTCCCGCACTCCCGCCGATTCGCTGGCAATCTTCAATCACTTCGTCGCATAATCACTATTTGGCGGGTAAAGCCCCGCCGGAGAGAGCGAATTGGAACACATTGAGATCGAATATAACCGGAATCTGAAGCCGCTTGAGGCGTTGCTGTCACGCGTCAGGCAGCCGGGTGACTTCTTTGTCTCGGGTACGGTGGAGATGCCGATGCCGAGAATGGAGGTCGAGGGCGCCGGAGTGCTTTCGTTTCCCGTGCCCGGCGCGCAGATCGCCGCGATTGTGGGCAAGGCGGAGCGGGCGCCTTACGGCAGGGGCCGCGACACGATCGTCGATACCTCGGTACGAAACGTGTGGCAGATCGCACCTGGCAAGATCAAGATTGGCGGGAAATCATGGGCGGCAAACTTCGAGGCCATCCTTTCGAAGGTGAGGGCGGGCCTGGGTTGTGGCGACGCAATGGTCTCCGCTGAACTCTACAAGTTGCTGGTCTACGACCGTGGCGGCTTTTTTCTGGCGCACCGGGATACCGAGAAACGCGCCGGCATGTTCGGCACTTTGGTCGTGACGCTGCCTTCGGCGTACCGCGGCGGCGAACTGCGGATCCGGCATTCGAGCCGCGAAGTCACGGTCGAAACCAACACCCTCGACCCCTCCGAACTTTCCTACACTGCGTTCTATGCCGACTGCGAACACGAGGTTCTGCCCGTGCGGGAAGGGAATCGCCTTTGCCTGGTTTACAACCTCATCCAGAAACGCTCCAAGGGCCGGCTCGTGATTCTGAAGGCGCCGGAATATGAATCCCAGACTAGCCAAGCCGCCGCCATCCTGGAGCGATCTCTGACAGCGCCGAACGCTCCGGCGAAGATCGCATGGCTCCTCGAGCATCAGTACAGTCCGGCCGCGCTTTCGTTTTCGGCCCTGAAGGGCGCCGACGCGGCAAGGGCTCGCGTCCTCGCGCGGGCAGCGGCGCGCGCGCAGTGCGCCGCTCATCTGGGGATTGTCCACATTGGAGAGTCCGGGTCGGCCGAACCGGACGACGCCTTTTGCGGATCGCGCTGGAATCGTTACCGGGATTACGACGGCGGAGACGAGGAAGACGCTGAGGAAGCCGACGAGGAAGAAGAGGGCTTCACTGCCGCCTCAGTCGATGACACGTGGCAGTACGTCGACGAATGGCGCGACCGGGATGATCGCGCCGTCAAGTTTGGCCGCATTCCCCTCGGCGGCGGCGAGTTGCTCCCGGCCGGTGCGCTCGACCGGGAGCCTCCGGACGAAAAGCGGCTGACAGAAGCTTCCGGCAATGAAGGCGCAACCTACGAGCGGTCGTATCATCGCGCAGCGCTGGTCCTCTGGCGTGAGAACCGCTCGATAGATGTGCTTCTTCAGGCCGGCGTTGTGGCCGCCCTGCCCTACCTGAAGCGCTTGGCAGCCGGCGGCAAGCGCGCTCGGCCGGAGGCGTTCGCGGCCGCGAAACGGATCCTGGATGCATGGCCTGTCGAGACGCAACGGTGGGAGACTTACTCGATTCGTAACGAATGGCCTGAGCCGGCTCGCCGGATTGAGATGATGGCCGCGCTCCAAAAGCTGAACGCGCCGGATCTGCTCGAGCGATTCCTGAGGGATGTCGTCACTCCCAGCTATGACGGCTCGGAAAACGCGGCGTTGCTTGCTTCCGCGGACGTGCTCGCAGGCGCGCAAACCGCCGCGGTTCTTTCCAATCTGGTTTCGGCGCAAATGCGGAAGCGCCCACATGAGTGTTCGGAGCTTTTGCTGGCGCTCAGCAAGTCTACTTCGCTGTGTTTTCCGGAGGTCGCCGAGGCTGAGGTTGCCGGCCTGGATTCCATCGGCGCGCGAGACGCAGAAACGGAAAGCCCCGATTCAGAAGCGGAAGACATCAATTGGGAAGCGGAAGATCGGCAGCGTCCGCTCGGCCCGGAATTCCTCGAAAACCTGCTCCGGGCGTTGCCGCGTTTCGGGGACGGGAGTCTCGGCGGCGCCGCTGCCGAGAAGATCGCCTCACGTCCCGGTGTCTTCAGTCCCGTGACGCTGGTCGTTCCCGCTGTGGAGCGGATCTGTGCGGGACGCGGCAAGGTAACGCTGCCGGTTGAGAGCAGCGTTCAGCGCCTGTGGACCGGCGCTGCCAAGTTCCTGCTCCTGCGCAGCGAGGTTCCTCCCGAGCCGCCCTCGGACTGGAATATGGATGTCGAAATCTCCTGCTCCTGCGCCGATTGCCTTGAACTACAAGCCTTCGCTCGCGATCCGGCCGCGCAAGTTCACCGGTTTCGCGTGAAGAAAGAACGCCGCAGGCACCTGCACGGAACCATAAACCGATACCGCCTGGATATGACGCCCGTGACCGAGCGCGTGGGTTCGCCGCAAACGCTGGTTTGCACAAAAGACCGTCGAACCTTCGAGCGGCGCATGACGCAATACCGGGAGGAGATCGCCGCCATGCGCAGGCTCGTGAGACTGGCGCCCAAAGGCGGCGTCGCCGCCCTTGCAGAAAGGATGGAGGCTGCGGTGAAGCGCGCCGGCGACATTGAGGCAGGATGCCGCGGCTGAGATTCTCTACCTCCACGTTGGCTGGCGGGGAGATCGTCCCGTGGCTCGCCTCTTCCGGCGAGCTGGCATACTCTCCTCATTCGCCGCCGGAGAGAGACTACTATTTTCAGTATTCCTGGGTCATCCCCGCGATATTCCGAGCCGGGGTGAACCTGCGCCGGCATTTTTGGTTCGGCGGCCCGTTGAAGGATAGCCCGGAAGTGAGACTTCTCTTTACGTTCTGGAACAACGCCAGGCGGGGCGAGGTGGAGACCCTCTATCTATCGAACGGAATGGCTGGAGTCGACGAGGTAAGGGCGCCGCTGGCAGTCTACCGCCATTCTGAGGCTGGCCCTTTGAAGAGAGAACGCCTCATCTTGATTCAGCACGGCAGCTATCTGATCGCCGAGGTGGAATCGCAGACCTACCTCGACCGGGGGGAGGCCGTTCTTTACAGAGGCGTTCAAGCGGCAGAGGAGTTTTTCCTCCGCAGGCTGACAAGTGCGAACACCCGTTCACGGTTGATGAGCGTTCACGCCCGCACCCTGGCAGATTCAGTCGCGTCGTTCAATGCCGTGCACTGCAATGTATCGAGGACGGAAACCGGATGTTTCAATGACCGGACCTTCATGCTCGGCGACTTCTGCCAGAAGGCAGGTCTCCAACCGAAAGCCCCGATCACGTCACTGTTGTATTCCGGCTACGCGCTGGAGGAATGGTGCGCCGTACGGAAATTCGGTCCCAGCTACGTGAAATTCCGAACGCCGCTGTCGAACCTTCGCATCACGACTTTCGCGTGCAATGAGACCGAAGTCAAGATCATCGATCCCAATAAGCTAGACGTCATCGAGGCGGTTGGTTGTAAGGTCCGGGAAGTTTGTATTTGAACCGGCGCCGCGACGATGTGAAATGATGATGATTTAAGCACAGCCACGCCTTCGCCGGCCGAGTATCCGGTTGACGGCCGGCGGAGCCAAAGCCGAATGACAATCTTGGAAATAGAAGCCCTCGTCCGCCGCGGCGAATCCGACTCCGTAGAGTTCAAGAAGAGCACCGGCCAACTGACCCGCGCCGCGGAGACGCTCTGCGCCTTCCTCAACGGCCATGGTGGCATCGTTCTGGTTGGCGTGTCGCCGGACAAGGAGATCACTGGCCAGATTGTCGCCGACGGGACTTTGCGAGACATTGCCCAGTGCTTCAAACGGTTTGAGCCGCCTGCTCACATCCAGATTCATCGAGTTTCGTTGCCGAACTCCGGTCGCGAGGTGATCGTCCTCCAGGCTGCCGCCTCCTATGAAACTCGTCCATTCGCATTCGACGGGCGATCCTATGAACGCGTCGGGTCGACCACGTCGGTAATGCCGCAGGAGACATGCCAGCGCCTTATGCTGGAGCGAGCCCACGCGAAGCAGCGCTGGGAGAATCTGCCGGCGGCCGTGACATTGGAGGACCTGGATCAGGACGAGATCCTGAGAACACTGAAACTCGGCGCAGCCGCCGGTCGGATGTCGGCTTCCATGTCTGCCGACGCCGCTGATGTGCTCGACCGCCTCGGACTCCGCGACCACGATCGCGTTCTCAATGCCGCGGTTGTAGTATTCGGGCGTCGAATGCTGCCAGATTACCCTCAGTGCCAACTCAGGATGGCCCGCTTCCGCGGGAACGACAAGACGGAATTCCTCGATCAGCGGCAACTTCATGGCCACGCACTGCAGTTGCTGGAAGAGGCAATGCAGTTTCTCACCCGTCATCTGCCTGTGGCCGGCCGGATCGAACCCGGTGTGTTCGAACGGGCCGACGCACCTCTTTTCCCGCCTATCGCGCTCCGCGAGGCATTGGTAAACGCTTTTTGCCATCGCGACTATTCGATCACGGGGAGCGCCGTCAGCTTGGCGATCTATGATGACCGCCTTGAGATCTGGAGTGACGGCACGCTGCCGTTTGGATTGAGTGTCGATGATCTGAAGCGCGATCATCCCTCGAGGCCGCGGAATCCGCTGATCGCCGAAGCGTTCTATCGGCGTGGGCTGGTTGAGCGCTGGGGCCGAGGGACGCAGAAGATCGTAGAGTTGTGCGTTCAGGCCGGGCATCCCGAGCCGGAGTTTGTCGAGCAAGCTGGGGCGCTCGGCGTGCGATTCTTGCCCACCGCGTACATTGCGCCGCACCGTGTTGGCCACGACCTTACCACGCGCCAGCGCCGGATCCTGCAGACGTTAGCTGGCAGGCAGGACGTCACCTTTGGCGAATTGCGTTCATTGGCTGGCCCTACGGTAGCGGTCCGAACCTTCCGGGACGATCTCCTTCACCTGAAGAGGTTGCGCATGATCGGATTGCGTGGCCGGGGAAGAGGCGCCACCTGGTTCATCGTGCGGACAGACGGCAACAATAGGGCGGAATAAGGCGGAATGAGGCGGAATGAGGCGACCGCCGCCTTATTCCCGCCTCATTCCGCCGGTGCTCCCTGTCGTGGATGCGTTTCGAGCTCTTGTCCAAAACCAAGTCCTGGCGGTCCAGGACAGAGAACCATCCCCCCGGCCGACATTTTGAATCTGAATGCTTGGATGAAGGATACGCCTCCCATCACGACGCGATCTAACGCCGCTTAATTCACCGTCCTCGTCGACTAGCGTGGCTGGCCAAAAGACGGCCTGACCGCCGATGGCCTGCATCCCAACGCGGATGGTTACAAGTTGATGGCTCCAATTGTCGAAGCCGCGAATCGCCAGGCGCTACGTTAGGCGCGGCATAACGATGGCGGTCGGACGCCAGAATTCCCACTGTCTCACCCAACTCCCAGGAAACTCCCATCCGTTGGGGCGCTGTCTACCTACCTACGCACATGGGTGCCCGCACATGGGTGCCCCTACATGTGAGTCAACCGCGAACTCGTCGAGGTAATGCGGCTGCCAATGGTTGGTTGTCTAGCTTAGCTAGCTAGATCCGCCGGCATTTTCGGAATGAATGCCAGCTTGGGAATACGGTCGTCGTTTGACAATAAAGAACTTTTGCGGCCATGGCGGCATTTCCTGAACATAGACGACCATGCAGAATCAGTATCTTGCGAAAAAGCCCGGCTTAACGCAGTAATCGCAGTAACGAGCCGGTAGCTGTTTTGGGCCCCAGTCACCCATCCTGAAAGACCCTCGCCCAGAGGATTCGTCGGACCTCTCCGGCGATCTCGCGAGGTCATTTCTTGAACAGTGGACACGCCGCCTTTTCAGCGCCGAAACCAGAATCGCACCAGCAATCCATGGAATCTGCCGCGGCCGTCTTGCGGCGGCTGCCTGGCGAGTTCATCATATCCAAGCAGAAGCTCCGTCAAGCCGAGGCCGTTGAGTGCGTCCGCCTGAAGCGAGATTCCGCCAGCCAGACCCTGGGCTTCGCCTCCCGGCCCTTTGTTCTTTGTGGCCTGCCGATCAAGAGGCCAGCCAATGGTGTCTTGCTGCACGAACGCCGAAACGGACAATTTCTCCTGCAGGTCACGGGTCATCCAACCTATGGGCTGCCGTGGGGCCAGGATCGCTTGGTTCCCCTTTTCCTTGCGACCTTGGCGGTCCGGCAGCAGCGCCGAACTATCACGTTTTCCAGCGCACTTGAAATGTTGGAAACTTTCGGCATGCAGCAGGGCGGTTCCCAATATCGCCGGCTGATCGGCGCTTTCCAGCGCATCTTCGGCGCCACCATATTCTTCGGCTCCGATATGCAACTGGAGGAGGCCGCGGTCGTCCACAACGCGCGGTTCAACTTCATGAACGAGGCGCGCATTTGGTACTCCCGCGATCCCGGTCAGCAGAACTTGCCGGGTGACTGCCAGAACATGATTGTGTTGAGCGAAGAATTCTACCGGGAAATCCAGAGCCATCCCATCCCTGCCGACCTGGAGGCCGCCAAGGCCTTATCGTCCTCGCCAGCGGTTCTTGACCTCTACATGTGGCTGTCGTACCGCTGCTTCGCAGCGTGGGGAGAGGAGCGCGTACCGCTGTTTGGAGATTTCGGTCTGGTGCATCAGTTGGGGAGTGCGGTTTATGCCCGTCCCCGCAAGTTCCGGGAACGATTGGAAAGGTGGTTGGACCTGGTGCGCATCATGTGGCCGGAATGTCCGGCGTTGATCAGTCCGGACGGTCGAGCGATCATCGTCAAGCGCGCGCATGCCATTCGGCCTGCCGGGAGCAACTATGTTTGTACCTAAGATCGACGACGAGGTACCTGCGCTTTTAGCGGTGGCCGACATTGACCGAGTCGTTTCGGAGCGGCTAGGCCGGGCACGTGTAGCGGGAAATGCGCAACCGGGGCATTCAATCGGCAGGTGGCAATGTACCTAGCCAAGCGGCGCCAGGCCCGTTTTGGCCGAGACGATAAGAGCCGCACGCCAACGAAGGCCCTTGACAGAGGGACCAGTTTTCCAATCGAAAGGCTACTACGGCCACAGATTTGAGGAATCCCCTCCGAGCAGGATCCGCTCTGAGCATAGCATTTGCCGTGGCGATTGTGGGAGCGCTACCATAGTGGCTCTCTATCAAGCGCTGAAGAGGTTTCAAGGAGCTTAGCTGATGGCCACGTCGTATTTTGCCGATATCCCGCCGATCCGTTTCGAGGGTACTGATTCCGTCAACCCGCTCGCATATCGATATTACGAAAAAGACCGCCTCGTAATGGGCAAGCGGATGGAAGACCATCTCCGCATGGCTGTGTGCTATTGGCACACGTTCTGTGCGGAAGGCGCGGACATGTTCGGCCCAGGAACTTTCCATCGTCCGTGGAACTGCGGACCAATGGACCAGGAGCACGCGGAACACAAGCTGAACGAAGCCTTCGAGTTCTTCACTCGTCTCGGGCTCCCTTTTTTCTGCTTCCATGACACCGATGTGATGGCCGAGGCACACACGATCCGCGAGCATGTGGACAACCTCGCGCGGATCGGCGACCGCATCCAGGCGAAAATGGCCGCGACCGGCGTGAAGTTGCTTTGGGGCACGGCAAACCTATTCAGCCATCCCCGCTACATGGCCGGCGCCGCATCGAATCCGGATCCCGATGTCTT
>Ga0224558_1004381_pt1 | contig 11005 bp, 11 predicted proteins | sample 714S32024metaG_FD_180682 | JGI IMG/M metagenome (GOLD analysis project Ga0224558, IMG submission 180682) | Peat soil microbial communities from Stordalen Mire, Sweden - 717 S3 20-24 | ecosystem: Environmental > Terrestrial > Soil > Wetlands > Peat | place: Sweden: Norrbotten County, Stordalen... | reverse complement strand
TAAGTTGTTGATGGATTTATGCGGTATTTGGTGAAAACAAAAATGAAACCGGGACAAGAGAAACCCCTCCTGGCAGCGATTGGATCCGGCTCGCTAGAATACCGTCCCGGACTATTTCCGTCGGCTAAGGTGGGAGAAAGGCGCAGGGTTCGCCCTACAACTAGGAAGCTGCTGGTTTCAAGAATGTCCCTTCCCGCAGTTCTTCGAAAGCCTGCTGGAGATCCACCTGTGTGTTCATAACGATCGGGCCATACCAGGCTACGGGTTCTTGCAGCGGCTTGCCCGAAACGAGCAAAAACCGGATCCCCTCGTCGCCGGCCTGCACCGCCACGTTCTCTCCCGAATCAAACAAAACCAGCGAGCGGTTACCGGCTTCGGTCGGTGGCGCAGTCTCGAGCCATTTCACCCCTTCAGTTGGGACCGCCAGGGGGCCGGATGCATTGCAAAACTTTCCACTGCCAGCGAAAACATAAGCAAAAGCGTGCCGCGTGGTCTCAACCGGGAGGGTCTTCCGTTTCCCGGGAGGCACGCTGACATCCACATAGACAGGGTCAGCGGCGATCCCTTCGACCGGCCCCCGCTTGCCCCAAAAACTCCCACACACCAGCCGGACCCTAGTACCGTCATCATCGGTAAGTTCAGGGATTTCGGGAGCTTTGATTTCCTGGTACCGAGGAGCCGTCATCTTCAGCGAGGCCGGCAAATTTGCCCATAACTGAAACCCATGCATTTGGCCGACTTGATCGCCTTTGGGCATTTCCTGGTGAATGATGCCTCGGCCCGCCGTCATCCACTGGATATCGCCCGCCCCAATAGCGCCGCGGTTTCCCAAACTATCCGCATGTTCAACGGTGCCGGCCAGGACGTACGTGATGGTCTCGATACCCCGGTGCGGGTGCCAGGGAAAGCCGGCGAGGTAGTCATCCGGTACGTCGTTTCGGAAGTCATCAAGCAGCAGGAACGGGTCGAACTCGGACGTGTTGCCGAACCCGAAAGCACGCCGCAGACGCACTCCGGCGCCTTCCAGCGTTGGCTTGGCTTCAATTAGTCGTTTAATAGGCCTTAGTGACATAATGGTTTCTCCTGCAGGGTCATTCTTGCTTGGCGTTAATCTGGGATATCGGCTTCGACCAGCTTGGCCAAAAGCGTGAGCGATTCCTGCCAGCCGAGATAGCAGGCCTCGGGCGGGATGACCTCGGGCACCCCTTCCTGTACGACGTTCAACTCTGTCCCTACCGATACCTTCTTGAAGGTTACGGTGACCTGAAGTTCCCCTGGCAGATTCGGGTCGTCGAATTTGTCGGTGTAGCGAATGCGTTCATGCGGCACGAGTTCGAGATACGTTCCGCCGAACGAATGGCTCTGTCCGGTGGTGAAATTAGTGAAGGACATCTTGTGGGTGCCGCCGACCTTGGCGTCCAGGTGGTGAACCTTGCCGGTGAACCCGTTTGGCGGGAGCCATTTGGCCATCGCGTCGGCATCCAGGAACGCCCGATAGACTTTCTCAGGAGCCGCGCGCAGCACGCGATGAAGCCGGATGGTGTTTGTTGGCATAATTTCGGTTCCGTTCTACGGTGTCTATTGCGAGGCTAGCTTGGTCTCAACGCTCTTAATTTTAAGTCCATAGGTGCGGCCGAGAACCGGGTCCGATTGAAAGCCTGCCTCGTCGGAAAAGAAAATGCTCGCCCCCAGCCGTTTGGCCCGTTTCCGCAGCTTGGGATAGGTTTCCCGCTCCCAGAGCGCTACCGCCTCGGGGTCTCGCTCATAGGCCCGACGCAATCCGAGCGGCTCGGCATTCGTCGCGGATCGGCGATCCGGCTTGGGAAGCGGGTTGCGGGAGCACAGGGTCGTGATCAAATTGCTGGTCCTGTGGCATCAGGCGCGCGACGGTAGCCAGCCTCCACACCGTTGCCTATGGGGTGAACACCCCATAGCGGACTTCCCACGATGCATGTTAAAGTTCCCTTCGATAGCTGGAGAGGAAGGCGATGGTTCGGGGGGCACGGCGGAGAAGGCTGAGTGACCGATCAAACACGGTCGCTAGCCTCTCCGCTAACGTGTCGCTGCCGGGTCGCCGGAAAGGAACTGACAATGAGAGTGCTCCTACAGAGCAAACAAACCGGGGGTTACTACGCCGGCTCAAACACATGGGCTGCCCCCATAGCGCAGGCGTTACCCTTTAGCAGCGTTCGGCACGCCGCCAAGTTCGCTTTCGATGAAAAGGTGCCGGATGCCGAGATTGTCGTGAGGTGCGATCTGCTGGAGCAGGAAGTCGCTCTGCCGTTACTGCGAGAGTGGTGCGACCTTCAGCCGCCTCGCGCTGCTGGGGACTAGAGGGCCAACCCCGCGCTCCGTCCCGTTGGCTTTGGCCTCCGTGGCCTTCTTAAAAGCCTCGCCCAAGGCGCCCAAAGCGCCCGGCCCGAGCGCCCGCTCCAGCGCCGGAAAGAGGGTTGTGTTCCTCATCCCGAAAGTGCTCTCGTGAGGCGCGCATCGCGGTCCGGAGCAGCCCGCGCGCCCGCTCGCAAGTTGGCGCCGCATGCACCTGGCGAAGCCGGCCGTCCGATTCCCCATGGTCTTGATACAGAGTCCTCAGGCGCTTTCTTTGGTGCAGGGTATGGTCCAGGGCCACGAAGGCGAAATTGACTTCCAGTTCCGCATGAGTTCCCAGTAGTCCCTCGAGAATCCTGGCCAGCCTGCCGACCTCCGCCGCCGATGTGAGTTCGGGCAAAACCTGTTCAACCTGGTCAAACACCTCCAACAAGGTGGCGTGTTCCACAGCGATGGCTTCGGTGATTTGCACGGGTCAACCCTTGAACATGCACCGCCCTGCCGATCTCGCTAGGCACGCCGCTCCGGACTATAGTGCCAATCCCGTTTGCTCCTGTTCCTTTCTGATTCGTTGCGGCTTCCTTCTGGGTTCACGGTACAAGCCAGGGAGACTCGCCGGACACTCGTCGTAGATAACTTTCATATTCCCGGGGGCATCTCCACCCACCGCCGGGCTTCATGTCATAATCCAGGTTTACGGCAGGCGGGCGGAAGGCTGCTTTCACGTGTCTGGACCACTGTGGTTGGTACGCAGCGGCAGACAGAGGTGTTTTTCGCTATTTTCGGAATGGGGTGTTGATCTGGCGGCACAGCTCCTAACGGAGCTTCCCCGAAGCCCAATTCCATTGAAACAGCGAAGAATCGGCAGCGGGCTGCCCGCCCTACCAGGTAGGAGCGGCTTCCGGGAACTTGATGCCGCCATGTACCACGTTGCTGCCTCGCGCGGAGGTTCTTGACCCGGGGCCGAATGGCTTGATATTCCTGGCAGCGAGTTATGGATGTGTTGATGCTCTCCCGGATCCAGTTCGCGCTGACCAGCGGGTTCCATTACTTGTACCCGCCGCTGAGCATCGGGCTGGGCGTCATGCTGGTGATTATGGAGGCGCTGTGGCTGAAGAACCGTAAGCCGCTCTACCATCAGATGGCTCGGTTCTGGACCCGGGTCTTCGCGCTAACATTCGCCATCGGCGTGGCGACGGGGATCGTGCTGGAGTTCGAGTTCGGCACGAACTGGGCTACTTACTCGCGCTATGTGGGCGACGTGTTCGGCAGCGCGCTGGCGGCGGAGGGTATCTTCGCCTTCTTCCTCGAATCTGGCTTCCTGGCGGTGCTGCTGTTTGGCTGGGACCGCGTCGGCCCTAAGGTCCACTTCTTCGCCACTTGCATGGTTTGCCTGGGGGCGCATTTTAGTGCCATCTGGATCGTGGTGGCGAACTCCTGGATGCAGACGCCGGCCGGGTTCCACATCGTGGGCGAAGGCCTGAAGGCGCGGGCGGAGATCACGGACTTCTGGCAGATGGTGTTCAACCCGTCATCCATGGACCGGCTGCTGCACGTGCTATGCGGGGCGTGGCAGGCGGGATCGTTCCTGGTGGTGAGCGTGAGCGCGTGGTATCTGCTAAAGAAGCGGCACGAAGATTTTGCGCGGGCCTCCCTGCGGGTCGGGCTGATCGTCGGCATGGCGGCTTCCTTGCTGCAACTGGTCAGCGGGCACGGCAGCGCGGTGGGCGTCGCGCGCAACCAGCCGGCGAAGCTGGCCGCGTTCGAGGGGCTTTATACCAACACGCCCTACGCGCCCCTGACGCTTTGGGGATGGGTGGATGAGAAGGCGGAAGCGGTCAAAGGCGGCGTAGGTATTCCCGGCCTGCTTAGCTATCTGGTTTACAAGGACACGAGCAAGCCGGTGCAGGGCTTGAGCGAGTTCAAGCCGGGAGACCGCCCGCCGGTGAACCTGTCGTTCCAGTTCTATCACATCATGGTGGCCGTCGGCTTCGGCATGATTGTCGTGGCGGGGCTGGGCTTCCTTTATTTCTGGCACGGGTCCCTGTTTGAGAAGCGCTGGCTGCTGTGGCTGTTGGCGTTATCGGTGCTGGGACCCCAGATCGCCAACCAGGCCGGCTGGTTCGCCGCCGAGGTCGGGCGGCAGCCGTGGATCGTCTATGGTCTGCTGCGGACGCCGGAGGGGCTGTCGGCGGTGGTGAAGGCTGACGCGGTGCTGACGGCGATCATCCTGTTCAGCCTGGTCTATCTGCTGCTGTTCGCGGTCTTCCTTTACTTGCTCAATGACAAGATCCAGCACGGCCCTGACGCAGCCGACTTGACGCCAAGTGGGAAGCTGGGGATGCCGGGGCGGAAAGCGTTGGAGCGTTAAAGCAATGAAGCGTTGGAGCGTTACATGAGTTCTCTGGATCTGAACACCGTCTGGTTCATCCTCATCGGGGTGCTGTTTGTTGGTTATGCCATGCTCGACGGCTTCGACCTGGGCGTGGGAGCGCTGCACCTGTTCACGAAGAAGGATGAGGAACGGCGCGTCATGCTCAACGCCATCGGCCCGGTCTACGACGGCAACGAAGTGTGGCTCGTGACGGGCGGTGGCGCGCTGTTTGCGGCCTTCCCGAATGTGTATGCAACGGTGTTCTCCGGCTTCTACCTGGCCTTCGTGCTCCTGCTGGTGGCGCTGATCTTTCGCGCGGTGGCCATCGAGTTCCGCAGCAAGCAGCCGATGCGCTGGTGGCGGCAGATGTGGGACATTGGCTTTAGCGCCGGCAGCGTCGTGTCGAGCCTGCTGATCGGCGTGGTGATGGGCAACATTGCCTGGGGCATTCCAATTGATGAACGGGGCGAATTCGCCGGCACCTTCTGGAGCCTGCTGCATCCATATGCGCTGCTGCTGGGGGTAACGACCGTGGCGCTGTTCATGATGCACGGCGCCATTTACGCCCTGATGAAAACCGAGGGGCCGTTGCACGACAAACTGCGCGGCTGGATCACCCAGTGCATCATCTTCTTCATCATCTGCTACGCGGTGACGACCATGGCGACGTTGCTCTACGTTCAACACATGGCGGCGCGCATGCGGGCCAACCCGTGGCTGTTCAGCATTGCGGTGGCCAACATGCTGGCCATCGCCAACATCCCGCGCGAGATACACCGCGGTAAGGACTGGCTGGCGTTTCTCTCCTCCTGCGCCGCCATGATTACGCTGATGGGCCTCTTCGGCCTGGAGATGTTCCCGAACCTGGTCTTCAGCAACCCCGAGCCGACCCATAGCCTGACTATCTACAACGCCGCCTCCTCGCCCAAGACGTTGGGCATCATGCTGACCATCGCGGCGATCGGCGTGCCCGTCGTCGTGGCCTACACGGTGAGCATCTACTGGATCTTCCGGGGCAAGGTAAAGCTCGACCGGATGAGCTATTAAGGGCCCCTACCGGGCTGGTTTGCAGGCAGATTTGTATTCGGCCAGGACAGCAAAGAACTTATTCGCATCTGGGTCCAACGGGTTGAGGAGCAGCCGCTGTTTCATGCGCAGGGTTTCCAGTTCGGTGGCGTCGTCCTGCTCGCCCACGTAATAGATGGGTTTGCCGTGATCGGCGTAGATCGCGTAGCAATACCAGTTCATCATGAACGGCTGGCCGCTCTTGCGGTAGTTCCAGGTCTGGCCGTGAAAGACCTCGCGATTGAGGAGCTTGCTCTTGAGCGTCCGCAGCAGGTTCCGGTCGGTGTGTTTCCCTTGCAGGATGCGCGGCGTCTTCCCGCTGATATCCGTCCGGTCATACCCGGTGATCTTCATCCAGGCGCGGTTGACGTAGATGATGCGCGGCCCCGCAGGAGGGTCCAGGTTCACGTCGGTGACCATGATCCCGCGGTGCAGGTTTTCCAACACTATCAGCCAATCGAACTTCAGTTGCATAGTTGTCATTCTGTGGGTTCGCCTTCGTCCAGGCAACCTCGCCGTCAATCATAATGCACTTTACCCTTTACGCAACTGATGCGCAGATTACACCCGTTGTGCAGGTATTTGCACTCGGCGCCCTTTGCCGCTTATGTGGCGAGTTTCAGGTGGGTAATGCGAAACACGGCGCCCTGCGGGTCATTGCCGAGGCATTCGACCTCCCAGCCGTGGGCGAGGACAATCTGCTGGACCACCGCCAATCCCAGACCGGTGCCCTGCTTCTGCGTAGTGAAGTAGGGCTTGAAGATCTCGGTCCGGCGGTCGGGGGGAACGCCCGGGCCATTGTCCCGCACTTCGAGCGCGGCTTCGGTGGCATTGCGCCTTTGGGCAACAATCTGGATTTCGCCGTTGCCATTGACAGCCTGGATGGCGTTCAGTAGCAGATTGAAGAGCGCCTGCCTTAGCAATTGTTCGTCGGCCTCAATGTTGAGCTGCTCACCTTTGACTTGCAGGCTGATCTTCTTCTCTTCCAGATCGTAATTCAAGGCCCGGACCACTTCGTTGACCACCGAGCTGAGCGCCAGCTTGGTTCGGCGCACTTCCCGGGGGCGGGAGTAATTGATGAACTCGTTCAACTGCGCCGCGACCTTATCCGCCTCGTCAATGATCTCGCGCGATTTCTTCTGAGTCTCCTGCGGGGTGCCGGGCTGCTTGGAGATCATTTGGGCGAGACCGCGGATGATATTGAGGGGGTTGCGGGTCTCGTGGGCCAGGCCGGCGGCGGCGAGATTCATCTCCTTGAGATGCGTGTTCATTTCGCTGGCCCGCACCAGGCGAAGCTGCAGCTCGGACGACTTGGCCAGGTTTCGCCAAGCCAGGCCGGATCCCAGAACGGAAGCCGTCGTCAGCAACACAATGATCGTCCGCAACCACGAATCATGCGTGGTTGCCGCTGCCAGTCCCTCGGTGGACATAGTGAGAACCAGCCCGTGCAGCGTTCGCTTGGCCACCATCGATTGGAATTCCGGCTCGTCCATGCCCCGCGCCCAGAAGGGACGCCGAGGCCGGCCACCCGGCTCCCGCGGACGACCGTCTCGATCGCCAGGTGGCGGGTTGTTGGTGGCCAGACTGGCCGAGGTGTTTGAAGGACCCGTCTCAGGCGGTGGCGGCGGCCCGCGCCGGGGAAACTCGCGGCCCGGTTCGCCGACCCGGTTGGTAAACTCACTCAAGGGCGGCAGAATCAGCGTGTTCGTGACACCTTCCGTGCTGAGGCTTGAACCCAGATCGACCGGGTTGACCAGCGTGACGCTTCTAGAGCCCCAGTGCTCGCCTTCCTGGAGGAAATCTTCCCGCGTCAGGTCTATCTCCCTCCCGGCGGAAGCCACCTTCTGATTGCTGGCGTTAAGCAGGACAATAGAGATGAGTTCGCTCGATTTGATTAGTTCATTGGTATGGCCACCGACCAGTTCCTTGAGAACCGGCTCGAGGCGATCCTGCGGAATCGCTCCCCGGAACCGCATGCCGCGAATGATGGCACTGAGGGTGTTGGCAATGTCCTTGGAACGGTTGCGCAGGTCGGTCTTGGCGACGTTCTTGACCCGGACATGTTCCTCGACCTGCCAGCCGAAGACCAGCACCCAGACGGCCAGGAGGAGTCCGTAAACCAGCAAAGTGCGACGAGTCAGTTCCATGCGTTCTGCCGAGACAGTTTCAACCAGCAACCACCCAGCTCAGGAGCCTTTAGGGGGCAACATGGGCGCCGACTTGCCAGGTTTTGAACTTGCGTCCGGCGAGGTCTTCTTCTTCGGCAGTTCGTCCAGGAACTTGTTGAGTTCCTCCTCGGTCAACCCCTTAATGGCGCTCGACCTGTCACGCTCTTTGATCGTCAGGGCGGCTACTTCGGTCGGCGCTTGCACGATGTGCGGGGTGAGGAAGATGATAAGCTCGCTCTTGGCGTCGTCTTTCTGCTTCCGTTGGAACAAATTGCCCAGCAGGGGGATATCGCCCAACAATGGTATCTTGGTGATGGTGTCCGTCTTGGTGTCTTGTATCAGACCGCCAATGATGACGGGAAGGCCGTCAGGTGTGTCAACGACTGTATTGGCCGAGCGGATGTCAATAACCGGAGTGCTGATCGTTTGGCCATTGGCAGTGGTGGAAATGGGGATAGAGATGGTGGGATCGAGGCGCGAAATCTGGGGCGCGACGATCATCTCGACCATACCATCCTTGGTGATGAACGGGGTCACCTGCAAGATGACGCCGATACTTGTCCAGGTGATCGAGTTATGTTGGTTGCCCAAACTGTCATAGGAGGTGCCGGTGATTAAGGGGATCGATTGGCCGATGGTGATGGTGGCCGGCTGGTTGTTGCGCGCGAGAATGGAGGGCCGTGCCAGTATTTTGGATTTGCCCACCTGCGCAATCGCGTGAAGGGTCACCATGAAATCCTGCCCGAGGATTTGATAGATGCCGTTCCCGCCGCTGAAAGAGCCTGGGGAAGGGAGCCCGAAAATGTTGGAGCCGTTGAACATCTGACTGCCTTTGCCGCCGGTGATGCTGGTGGGCACAACGTTGTTGCTGATCACCGCGTAGTTGGTCACCAAACCACCACTGTTCCAGGAATTACCGAGGTTCTTGCTATAGTAGCCTTCGATGCCGATATCCGAACTGTCATCGCGCGTCACCTCCAGGAACACGCACTTGATGAGCACCTGGGGCTTCGGGCGGTCGAGGTTGGTGAGTACCTGGCTGATAGCCAGCGCGGTGGCCTCGTCCGCAATGTACACGACCCGGCGCGTTTCCGGGTCAATGGAGAAGTAGGCATCCCCGATGGTGGTATTATTGGGATACTGCCGCGTGGTGGTGCTGGCGCTGGTACCGGTGCCACTGCGGCCGGCACCGCCACCGCCGCCACCAAAGCCCCCGCCCCCGCCTCCGCCCCGTTGTTGGGCGATGGCGTGAAACGCCAGGCCCAGACAGACGCTGAGGATGCCGGTGAAAAACTTCCGCCCGTTTGTATGTTGTTTAATCATGTTTGCCTCGCCAGTTGTTTTACGCCATTGCTGTTGCTGCGACTGCTTGGCTGGTTAAAACCCTCCGCCCATGGACCTTGAACCTCCGCCCCCGATACTACTTCCAAACGAGGAGGACGTGCTTCCAATGTTGGACGCACTTTGTCTCACGCGCTGCGAAAGCGGGTTGTTCTGCCCCATCAGCGCATTTTGGTTGTTGTTTTGCGCGCGGACTGAGATGCGGTTGAACAGATCCTGGAGGTTGTTAAAGACATCTTGCGGATCTGCGTTCTGGAGGTCATAGTACCCCACGACTTCCTTGCGGCCCTTATCGGCATCCAGCTCGGCAATCATATCGGCGATCTGCGGCATCAAAGTCTTCGAAGCTGTTATAATGAGGGACGAAGTGCGCGGGTCCGGCACGGCCAGTACACGGCCCATCTTCTTCGCCCGCTCGCTATTGGCACCAGTGGCGGTTGCCCCCCGGGCGCCGCCGCCGAAAGGTCCTCCGCGCATGAAGAATGGCACGTTGTTCTGGTTGCCGCTGGTGGAACTGGTTGGATCGGGAAATAGCGTGGCAAGCTGATCCGCGGTTTCCGACGCGTCGGCGTTCTTCAGACGAAAGACCCGCAGTTCGGTGACGTCGGACACTTCCTGGTCAATCTCCTTCACCATGGTTTCAATGGTTGCCAGCAAGTCAGCGGGGGCGCTGACCACTAACGAATTCGAGCGGTCATCCCCCACAGCCGTCACTTTTGCCGCCGCAACGCCCGCGGCGCCTCCGCCACCACCGCCTCGCCCGCCTGCGCCGCCCATACCGCCGCCACGCCCGCCGCCGGCAAAAGGATTGCCGCCGGCGAACATGTTGAACAGGTTGCCCCGGCCGCCGGTGTTACCGCCCTGGTTCCCGCCTTGCGGGGTAAATAGCGCGGTAATCAGCGTCGCCGTATCCTTGGCATCGGCGAATTTCAATGGAATCACCCGGATTGAGGAGACGCTGGCAATAGAGGTGTCCAAGGCGGTAATGATTTTGAGCATGCGCTTGATGTCAGTCTTGGTCGCCACCAGGATCAACGAGTTGGCGCTTTCATTGGCCGACAGCGTCGCCGTCGTCGGCAGCAGCAGTTCCAGGTTCGGCACCAATTGGCTGACGGTGGCATACCGCACGGGGATAATCTGAGTCACTATTTCATCTCCCTTTTCCACCTCGTCGGGGTTGTTGCCGCTGACGATATCGAGGTCTCTGGTCTTAGCGGTATCCTGCGCGACGATGGTCAGAATGCGGCCATGCCGGACTATGGCGTACCCATTCTTCTTGAGCGCCGAGTTGAGCACTTCAACCGCTTCGTCCTTAGTCAGTTCTTTGCCTTGCACATCAACGGTCCCCCGGACATCAGTCTCTTTGTTAATCACAAACCCGGCTGCATCACTCAGATAGTCCAGGACCAGGTTCAGAGGTGCTTTGTTGAAGTTCATGCGCACCCCGTTGGTGCCGTTTTCGACAACCACCGGCGGCACATCAAGGCTGGAGGCAGCGACGGCGTTAGTGCCCGCGACCGCGTTGGTCACGGTCTCCGAAGCCTCCGCTGGCGGCGGCGGCTGGTCGGCGTCCGTTCGAAGAGTCGTGGCCGGCGCGCCGGGCGCTCCGTTGGTGGTCTCGCTGGGAGTCGGTTCCGCGGCCAGGATCGGTAAGCCTGCGGACAGGCACGCTATTAGGAGAAAGTGGTGGTTCGTTTTCATTGGCATTTATTCTTGTTCGCGTTTATGC
>Ga0224558_1004380_pt1 | contig 11009 bp, 12 predicted proteins | sample 714S32024metaG_FD_180682 | JGI IMG/M metagenome (GOLD analysis project Ga0224558, IMG submission 180682) | Peat soil microbial communities from Stordalen Mire, Sweden - 717 S3 20-24 | ecosystem: Environmental > Terrestrial > Soil > Wetlands > Peat | place: Sweden: Norrbotten County, Stordalen... | reverse complement strand
AATCCGGTCAGTTCTCCCATGGCTTTTCCCACGAGGGGGGCGATGACGTCTCCCAGCCTGGTGGGTTCGGAGCCGCGGCGTCTGATCTCCGCCGCGATATTGTCCACATGCTGTTGTTCAATGACGGCAACCCTAGCCAGGGTTTTGGACAGGTAAATGTCTTCAATAGTTTTGGATTGAGCGGTATACAGGTCGACCTGCTCCAGCTCCAGGCTGTAGAACCAGTTTAGTTTGGCGATCAGGTCATTATCAGGCATTGGGCCGCACCTCACTGCTGATTTATTTATAGAATCTGCGTCACCCTGCTAAAACATGCAGAGAGATTTAGAGGAAAACTTTCCAAATGGCCGGCGCCGGCGGCGCCGGCCTATTTAAATTATTTTAAAAAGTTTAAGAAAGCGACCGATAATCCCTCAACTGCATGTGTCGAATACCCTGCTGCATTAGGGATGCTGCCGGGATGCCGGTAATAGTCAGGTGACAAACTATTATGCCTTGGTTGCAAGCATGCTAAGGGAAGAATCCCTGCCGGTAAAGAAGAGGCAGGGATTCTATTTTGCTCCACAGGCCAGATGCCGCATTGGGTGCGCCTAGAAAACAACCGGCGCACCACCCGGCGGGGAGCTCTGGCTTAGGATCTAGTAAGTCTTGACGTCCTGGGCGCCGTGCTGCCGCAGAATATGGGCGGCATCATCCAGCTTGGGGCCGCTGCTGTGAACGGCTACCATGGTCTTGCCCTGCTTGACGTCCTCCTCGTAGTGATGGCTCTCCCCGGCGGGGATGCCCCAGTCGATTAGGCCTCCGGCGATGCCGCCGGTGACGGCGCCCGACAGCAGCCCGGCGATTGGGCCTGCGGCGATCAGGGGGCCGATGCCGGGAATGAACAGGGCGCCTGCTCCAACAGCCAGGCCGGCAATGCCACCAAGCACACCGCCGGTGCTGATCCCGTCCAGGGTGGAGTCTGTCTTGCCACCCATGCTGAGACCGGATCCGCCCTGGTTTTCATCGTGGGTGATTACGGAGATCTCCCTGTCAAACCCCTTGCTACGCATTTCCTGTACCGACCTCTCGGCCTGGTCGCGGCTGTCGAATATGCCAAGAGTGACTGATGCCATGCAAATACCTCCCGCTTTGCAATTTTGTCTTTATTATTTGGAGAGGCGGGTGCGTTTATGTAAGATTTTATTGGTGATGCCGGACGCATGATCGGCTTGTTTCTTGTTACGGCTTTTTGGACGCCGCATTCCTCGGTGAAACCGCGTTGATATACCATGATCCAAAATATGCATAATTGAACAGATCTGGGATCCCCACCCGGGTAGGACGTGTTTTTCCGATGTGGTTCTGGTAAAATCAAACCGGCGAGTACTTTTTAGGAAAGGGAGAACCATGGCCGAGATTGTTGCAGTGGTGGGGCATGCGAATACGGGGAAGACCACGCTGATTGCCGGGTTGATCAGCAGCCTGTCGGCCAGGGGCTACCGGGTGGCCGCGGTCAAGCATGCCGCTCACGGGTATGAGATCGACAGCAGGGGTAAGGACTCCTGGCAGTTATTTCAGGCGGGGGCCGACCGGGTGCTGGTTGTCGGCCCCGAATCCCTGACGGTGCACACCAGGCACGCCCGGGAACCGGCCCTGGCCGAGCTTGGCGGCAGGATGGATGGCGTCGACCTGATCCTGGCCGAGGGATTCAAGTCCCAGCCGGGGCCGAAGATTGAGGTGCTGCGCCAGGGGTGCCCGGAGGGCAGACTGTCCCTGGGCAGCGACCTGGTAGCGGTGGTGAGCGATTTTCCGGTGGGGAGCAATGTGCCTGTTTTTCGCCCGGAGGATGTTTGTCAGCTGGCGGATTTTATCGAGAGCAGCTTCCTAAAGAATGGTTGAAGCACGAGAGAGAATCCCTCTCACTCCTTAATTGTCAGGTCGTTGATGACCAGCCCGGTGAGGACCTTCGGGTAGAAGTAGGTGGACTTCTGGGGCATCTTGTCGCCGGCGGCGGCGACCGCAGTCACCTGTTCGATCTGCGTTGGGTTCAAGATGAAGGCCAACTGCGCCTGACCGCCGGCAACTGCGTGAAGCGCGTCTGCCTCGTCCCTGGTGTAGGTCAGGTTCTCCTGCTGCGTCAGCGCCTCCTGTTCCAGCCCGAGCAGCCGGTCCAGGATCAGGACATGCAGCACCGCCACGTCCAGGCTGCACCAGGCCTCGGATCTCTGGGAGACAAGCTGCCTGACCAGGGTGTGGTCTCGCAGTGTCAATAGGTAGGCTGCCGGTTCCGGGGTGATCATCATCAGGGCCGTGTGCTCCGGCTGCCGGCGGTCTTCGAGGAGTTTCTTAGCCTGTCCGGCGGCAGGAAGGGCGGTCTTTTCCACGGTAAAATCCTCCTGCAGCCGCTCCTTGAGGATGGCCAGGTCAAAGGCCGGCAGGCTGTGCACGATCCGGTGGGTGGGCAGGATGACCAGGCCCGGGTCGGCGGTGTTCACCAGATACATCAGGATATACGCCGCTCCCGGGTAGGCCTCTTTTTCCGAGCGGTAATAGTTTAGGGCGGTCTCATAGCGGTGGTGGCCGTCTGCGATGTAGAGGGGGCGGCTCCTGAGAGCATCGGCTACCTTCTGATGGACGGCGGGGTCGGTAACCACCCAGAGTTTGGTTGCAACGCCGGATTCGTCGACCAGGTCCAACTGCGGCGGCGCTTTTTTAATGCTGTCGAATTCACCATCCAGGTCCGGTCCAGTATCCTCGTAGTAGGAAAAGACCGGGCTAAAGTTGGCCCGGCAGGACGCCAGCAGGGCCAGCCGGTCAGCCTTGGGCTTAGAAAGGGTCTCCTCGTGGGGCCGGATCTGGCCGGTGGCGTATTCTTCGAGAGCCACCCGGGCAAAAAAGCCGGTCCTGCAGAACCAGCGCCCGTCTTGCTGGAATGTCTGCTCCTGAAGGTAGAGCGCCGCCTCCGGCTCCCGGATCAGGATGCCAGACTGCAGCCAGTTCCGGTAGTCAGCGGCGGCGCGGGTGTAGCGGTTGGCGGCCTCGTCGTCGGTGGGGTATTGTTGGCCGTACTCCAGGCGGATCACGTTATAAAGATGCTGCCCGTAATATCTCTGCTGCGCTGCGGCATCGATCACATCATAGGGTGGTGTCACCACTGCTGCCAGGTCCGGTACCCTGCTGGTGTTGTATCTGATGCCGCGAAACGGGATGACTGTTGCCAAGGTCATCACTCTCCCAATTATTTACAGTACTGCAGACTGCAATCGCTCCGGCGCTCAACCCGCGGAACACCCTTGCCATTTTCACTCATCACTCATTGTAATATGTATCCGGCCGGTAAACAAGGAAGCTTTGCCCTACTGTATTGAAAACCCGGTCAGGCAATGGTATGGTGAGGGGCGGAGCAACGGGACCAGACAAAAGGGGAAGGCGGGGACAGCCATGCTGGTCGACTATCATACCCACCCCCTGGGGGAGAGTGGGGAGCGCTATACGGAGGATCTGCTGGAATCATTCCTGGCCGCAGCCAGGGAGCAGCAAATTGCAGAGATCGGCCTGTCGGACCACGATTACCGCCGCCAGGGCGTCGATTTTGGATTGGCGTCTGCAGTGGCGGAGCGGTTTCCTTCGCTGAAAGTGAAAAACGGCATGGAGTTCGACTTCATGCCCGGCAGGGAGCAGCAGATCGCCTCCATCTCCAGAAGCCTTCCCTTTGATTACCTGATCGGGTCGGTGCACGAGATCGGGGACTGGGCGTTCGACGAGCCTGATAACATGGATGTTTATTCGTTATGGGATATAAACGAACTTTACCGAACATATTTTAGTTTAATAGGAGAACTTGCCCGCTCTGGCCTGTTTGACATAGTTGGCCATTTTGACCTGATCAAGGTGTTCGGCTTTCGGCCGGCGGGGCCTGTCTTGCCCATGGCCGAGTCCGCCCTGCGGGTGATCAGGGAAGCCGGACTGACGGTTGAGGTCAATACAAGGGGCTGTTATAAACCCTGCGCTGAGATCTACCCGGCAGCCTCACTGCTGCAGAAATGCTACGAGTTCGATATTCCTGTAACCCTCGGCTCAGATGCGCATGAAGCCGAAGAGGTCGGTAGAGACCTCGCCGAGGGGAGCCAGCTTGTATACGGGATTGGGTACCGCAGCTTGGCGACTTTTACAGGGCGCCGAAGAACCATGCAGCCCCTATAGAGGCTTTCCCATCCCATAACTATCCGGTGACCGGCCGGGGCTGCAAGCCCGTGTAAGGTTCCGCAGCCTGCGGCCTGCCCGTTTCACAGGATTAAGGAGCCGTCGTCGATGGAGTATGTTCTGCTGTTTGTGAGCCTGGGAATTATACTGGCAGCAGCGGAGATCTTTACCAACGGTGTGGAATGGCTGGGCCTGCGTCTGCGCCTGGCAGAAGGCGCCGTCGGCAGCATCCTGGCGGCGGTGGGCACGGCGCTGCCTGAGTCCCTGATCCCGCTGATCGCCTTTCTCAACGGCAGAGGCGCCCAGCAGGAGCAGTTGGGCATCGGTGCGATTATCGGCGCTCCCTTCATGCTCAGCACCCTCGCTTTTTTCATCAGCGGCCTGGTGGTGACGCTGGAAGCCCGAAAGCGATCAAGCTTTCCCCGCCTGGAGATCAACCCGGAGATCATCCAGCGCGACCTGCTGTTTTTTTTCTTCGGCTATGGCCTGGGTATCTGTGCCTTCTTCACCCCCGACCGGTGGAAGATTGCCCTGCTGATGCTGCTGCTGGGCGGCTATTTCTTCTATATAATGTTGACCCTCAAGAGGACCTCGACTCACGGACAGGCGCCCGACCTACACCCGCTGTTCTTCAGCGCAGGTAGAAGCAGGCCGCGCTTTGTCATGATCTCTCTCCAGGTCATGTTCGCCGTATGCCTACTGGTCAGCGGGGCCGAACTGTTCATTCATCAGGTCACCGCCATCTCTGTGTTGCTGGGCGTCCCCACCTTCTTTCTGTCCCTGATCATCGCCCCGATAGCCACAGAGCTGCCCGAGAAGTTCAACAGCGTGATCTGGCTCAGGCGGCGCAAAGACACCCTGGCGATCGGCAATATCACCGGAGCGATGGTCTTTCAGAGCGCCATCTTGCCCAGTATCGGCATTTTGACCGGCAACTGGCATTTTGTACAAGGCTCGCTGATTCCGGTGCTGTTGACCTGCGTCTCAGCCGGTTCGGTATACATCAGCCTGAAGTTGGGCAAGAGCCTGAACGCTTACGTTCTCATGTTGGGAGGGATTTTCTACCTGGTCTTTCTTGGGACAACCCTGCTGCAGCCAATCATGACAGCGCTTCACTGAAAAACCTCGGCATCTTTGCCGGACAGCCCTTTACTGACCGTGCGATCGGTGTTAACTTTTATAGGGATGCCTGAGCTTGCTGTTCATCTTTACGACTGCCTACATGGTTGCGCTGTCGGGTGCCCTGATGCCCGGGCCGCTGCTGACGGTGACCATCAAGGAAAGCCTGCAGCAGGGATGGCGGACCGGGCTGCTGATCAGCGCCGGGCACGGCCTGGCCGAAATCTTCCTGCTGGCGCTGTTTGCCCTGGGGCTGCGCGGCGATGCTGTTATAGGATGGCCGGGCTGTCCATTTAAAAAGATGATGGAGGTGTAAAGCAACGATGAATGCCTATGATCAGGCTAATGAATTGGCACGGGCATTGAAGACTTCAGGTGAATACCGGGCCTGGCTGGACTCCAGGAAGCAGCTCGAGGCTGACCCGAAGAACAGGGAGATGTTAAACGACATGCGGCGCCTGCAGTGGGAGTTGGAAATGGACAGGGCGATGGGGCGGGAGGCGGACGCAGGTAAGACGCAACGTTTGCAGCAGGTGTCCGATCTCGTCTCCCTCAATCCGACCCTGCGGGATCACCTGGGCGCCGAATACCGTTTTGCCCAGCTGATGGCCGATATTCAGAAGATCCTGGCCGACGCCCTGAACGAGTGGTTCAAGGACGCCGGGGATGTCCTGGACAAGTTGGAGAAGTGAGAAGCCTGCAAGCAGCTGGAGCATGGGAGTCCGTTGGCGGTGAGCCATCGGGGAGATCTTTCATTGACAGTGCCAGGGCCTGCGGGTATAATCTGTCTAGTTTGCATTGATCCGGTACACTGTTCCTTAATTTCGTTGAGTGCCGGATCGCCCAGCGAGGAAGCCGGCATCAGGCTTTCTGCCTCCTGAATCACGCCGTTGGAAAGGCATTTTGGCTGGTGTCCGGGGAGCAATGCAATCCAGGATGAGGGGAAGGTTTCAGGAGATGCTGCCAACACCGCACCGCTACTCCTTAGTCGCTGCATCTGCAGAAGGGGAACATGAACTGACCGCTTTCGACAAGGCACTTCTCAAAGCGGGAGTGGGCAACGTCAATTTGCTCAGGGTGAGCAGTATCCTGCCACCTGGCGCAGTCTACGAAGCAAGGCTGGATATTCCGCCAGGTTCTCTGGTTCCGATCGCTTACGGCGCGCTGGTTTGCCCAGAGAAGGGCGCCCACATCGCTGCTGCGGTGGCGGTGGGGATAGGGGCCGGGGCAGGGGACTTTGGAGTGATCATGGAGTTTGCCGGCCACTGTGGCCGACAGGATGCAGAGCGCCGCGTAACTGAGATGGTGACCGAAGCCTTTCAGTATCGCGGGATGCCCCTGGGGGAGATCAAGGTGGCTTCAGCCGAGCACCTGGTTGTCGCCTGCGGCTGTGTCTTTGCAGCGGTGCCGCTTTGGTATTAACGGCAGGCTGAGAAAGGAAGCGAAGTTATGGATGTATGGTTCAGCGAGTTACAATGTTCCGGGCTTAAAATAACCTGCAAGGTGCTGCAGACACTGCACCGGGAGATGAGCCCCTTCCAGGAGATTGTCGTCCTGGATACCGAGATGTTCGGGCGGATGCTGGTGCTTGATGGAGCAATCCAGGCAACTATTGCCGATGAGTTCGTCTACCACGAGATGCTGGCTCACGTGCCCATCTGTTCACACCCCGAACCCAAGGATGTCCTGATCATCGGCGGCGGTGACGGTGGCTGCGCCCGGGAGGTGCTGCGGCACCAGCAGATCGAGAGCGTCACCCAGGTGGAGATCGACCGGCGGGTGGTGGATGTGAGCCGGCACTTCCTGCCGGAACTGGCCTGCTCCTTCGATGATCCTCGGATGTCATTATACTTCGAGGATGGCATTGCCTTCGTCAAGGATAAGGAAGCCTGTTATGACGTGATCCTGGTGGACGCTCCGGACCCGGTGGGGATGGCGGCAGGCCTCTTCAGCCGGGAATTTTACGAGTCGCTCCACCACGCCCTGAGGGCAGACGGCATCTTTGCCATCCAGACAGAGTCGCCATTCTTAAACAAGGAACTGATTGGGAGGATCTATGGCGACGTCAGCGCCATCTTCCCGATTGCCGGGATCTGTCTGGCCAGCGTGCCCACATACCCCAGCGGCCTCTGGAGCTTCACCCTGGGCAGCAAGAAAAATGACCCCGCCCAGGGTCCGGCACAGACAGGGTCTTTGACCAACCAGGGGCTGCGCTACTATTCCCCCGAAGTGCACCGGTCAGCCTTCATGCTGCCGCCCTTCGTCCAGTGCCTATTAAGGAAAGGGGACACACCCCCTCCGGGGTAATTTCTCCGATCATACCGCTAGAGAAATAGGGACACGCCTTGAGCCCGGATGGCGCCGGGGGACAGGAGGGCGGCTCTTGAAGCTGAGCGAGATTTGCACCAGCAACAGGGCATTTTTGGAGAGCCGGGACGATTACCGGAATGCCGGGATCATCCTTTTGGGTGTCCCGCTCGATATCACCTCCAGCTTTCGCACGGGCTCCTGGGATGCTCCCCAGGCAGTGCGCGCTGCATCCCAGGGCTTGGAGGACTATAGTCCCCAGATGGACCGCGACCTGGGAGAGTGCGCCTTCTATGATGCTGGAGACCTGCTCCTGCCCTTGGGCAACCTGCAAGCCTGCCTGAGCAGGATCGGACAGGCCTGCCGGTTGATCGCCGGCGATAGCAAGATCCCTTTCATGCTGGGCGGCGAGCACCTGGTCACTCTGCCTGCGGTGCAGACTATGGCGAGTTATTTTCCCGGTCTGGTGGTGCTGCAGTTTGATGCCCACGCTGATCTGCGGGATAATTACCTGGGAGAGAGCTTATCACACGCCACGGTGCTAAGGCGGATCTGCGAGGTGGTCGGGAGCGGCAGCGTGTATCAGTTTGGGATCCGCTCGGGGACCAGGGATGAATTCCAATACGGACATGCCCATACCAACTTCTTCCCCTTCGAGGCCGCCGGAAGGCTGCGGTCCTGCCTGCCGGGCTTGAAAGAGCGCCCGGTTTACGTGACTATGGACATCGACATCGTGGATCCTGCCTACGCCCCGGGCACAGGCACCCCGGAGCCGGGGGGCATTCAGCCGGTGGAGGTGTTCGAGATCCTGACCATGCTGCAGGAGTTGCAGGTGGTCGGACTGGACATCGTGGAACTGGCGCCGGCCTATGATCCTTCAGGGATCACCGCCATGCTGGTGGCCAAGATGGCTCGGGAGGCGCTGCTGGCTCTTTGTAGGGCGTCTCTGCCAGCCAGACCCTGAGGTCGGCTCCGGCTGTTCCCTAATGGCAGGAATCAATTGCAAGAAGGGATTCGCCCGCAGGCAGAGAATAATACCTGAAATTATCTTATGAGGATTACCAGTCTCTATATCAACCGGAGAAGGAGTTGCTGAATATGTGCGAGTGCTGTACCCCCAAAGAACATCTGGGACACTTTCACCTCCATGACATGGGGGGCAAGGATCTGGATGGCCTCAACGATGTTATCCGCAGGCTGCCGGGAGTTTTTAAAGCCCAGCAGGATGACCATGGTGATACGGCGGCTGTGGTACTGTTCGATACCCGCATTATTACCGAGGAGACCCTGAGAAGCGCCCTCAATGCCCAGGGATTTCAGGCATAGGGCAGTTACCGCCCACAGGATGACATGATCACAGTCCGACGACATGCCGGGACCTGGCATGCCGGGATCTGGCGGTTGACTTGCCAAAATGGTGATGCTATAATAAATTCCGTCACTCGGGCGATTAGCTCAGCCGGGAGAGCGCCTGCCTTACAAGCAGGAGGTCGGCAGTTCGAACCTGTCATCGCCCACCATTGAAAGCCGAACCACCATAAGGGTGAGGATACGGAGCTGTAGTGTAGCGGTTTAACACGTCGGCCTGTCAAGCCGAAGATCGAGGGTTCGATTCCCTTCAGCTCCGCCATTTTGATAGGACGTGGCTCGGTAGCTCAGTTGGTAGAGCAGCGGACTGAAAATCCGCGTGTCGCCAGTTCGACTCTGGCCTGAGCCACCATATAGATATTTCGGGCGGAAGTAGCTCAGCGGTAGAGCATCGCCTTGCCAAGGCGAGGGTCGAGGGTTCAAATCCCTTCTTCCGCTCCATTTTATTGCCCCATATAATGGAAACTAACTTACCACAATATGGATTGCAAAAAGCGATATCCAACGATCCGTCCAACAACTGGACAAATAAAAGCCGTCAGGGGCCGCATCCCTGACGGTTACAGTATGGGCTGTTGACTTACGAATCTCCCTTCATGCCCCCGGGGGGATTCTTTCCATGTTTAGTAGCAGACGACTATATACTGGTTGAGCTGATCCGCTGCAGACTGCATCTCTTTCATTCCCAGGTGGGTATAATCCAGAGTTTGTGCTAGTACTGCATGCCTACTCAGGTCTTGTTGGACCTGTAAATGAACCTCAAGCTGTGCAACCGAAGAGAGTTTTATGCTTTACTCCCTCGCTGTCGGCGGGGGGGTCTTTTTTTTGTCCATGAACTACCTGCTCGTAATATTTATGCAATATTTCACGTTTTACTTCGATGGTCGGGTGTGGGTACCGATCTGCTGCCATCTTCAAAGTTGCATGTCTCAAGGCATCACCGACACGCGTAGCATTATGATGATATCATGAGATATGAAGATATAGATTCATTAATAGATTGAATTTAGAGTAATTAGGCAATAGATGTCGAATTACTATATCATGAACATTACAGCTATCGCCACCATGACTTTTGAAGAACTGCAAGAGAGCCACCTCCGTCTGGAACAGCAGAATGCCGAGTTGGTGCAGCAAAATGAAACAAAATTATGTGGAGGGGTTGCCGCTCTACCGCCAGGAGCAAGAGCTCGCACGCTTGGGGGTAGAGCTTTACCGCCAGACCATGGCCAACTGGATGATCTGCGGAGCAGACAGATGGCTTGTCTCCCTCTATGACCGCCTGCATGAGCTCCTGTTAAAACAAGACATTCTGCACGCCTATGAGACCACGCTGCAGGTATTGCATGAAGATGGCCGGGCGGCGCAGACCCAATCCTACATGTGGCTCTATCGCAGCGGGCGCTATGGTCACCCATCATCCTCTTTGACTACCAGACAACGAGAGCGAGCAAGCACCCCTGCTGTTTTCTCGCCGGCTTCAAGGGATATCTGCATGCAGACGGCTACCCCGGCTACAACGGACTGCCGGATGTAATACTGGCCGGTTGCTGGAGCCACACGCAAGACGCAAGTTCGACGAGGCGCTGAAGGCGCTCCCTGCCGGAAAAGCCACTGGCCCGGTAATTGCCAGGCCCACTTGTAACATTATAAAACACCAACACGTAACATATTTAGATATAAGTTCCTGGGTGTGATCTCTCTTGGAACGATGACCTCTCTTTGTCGATTCTTTTCTCTGCTTGAATTCAAATCGAAAGAAGTAACCGATATGGATGGAGAACAAACTGGAATACCTCAGTCAACATGTGGCTGTGATGATCATTTTACATGTGTGAAGAATAAGGGGGGGGCACCTTCCATTCAGGAGGGTTCTTTATGGGATAGGCCATGCTGTTACCATGAGAACAGAGGCGCCCTTTTCTTGGATACTTGTGATAATATTTTATATCGTTGCAACGGAAGAGAATGGATCCATATACGCGGAGTTGCCGGAACCACCGGGCCGACCGGGCCGAGCGGGCCAACCG
>Ga0224558_1004379_pt1 | contig 11012 bp, 7 predicted proteins | sample 714S32024metaG_FD_180682 | JGI IMG/M metagenome (GOLD analysis project Ga0224558, IMG submission 180682) | Peat soil microbial communities from Stordalen Mire, Sweden - 717 S3 20-24 | ecosystem: Environmental > Terrestrial > Soil > Wetlands > Peat | place: Sweden: Norrbotten County, Stordalen... | reverse complement strand
TTAACCGGCAGCGCGTTATGACGGCCCGTTTTTGCCTCAGACCGGGGTTTTCAACCCCTTTGCGTCAGTTGAAAACCAAGAACAGTTCGATGGTTCAAGGGCCGTCTACCGTCGGGACTGGGCCTAGATATTCTGCTCGGACAAATTCTTCGCCAGCATCGTGAACTTCTTTCCATTGGAAAGGTGCATGACCGCTTTCTCAACGGCCGGGCTTCCGATGACGTAGTAATCGCTCGCCGGGCAGACCGGGTAAAAACCCAAGGCGGTGAAGATGTACCAGGCGGACATTTGGCCGCAGTCATCGTTGCCGCTGAGGGAATTGGGCTGGTTGCCATACTGGGTCTTGATGACTTCATGGAGGCGCCGGGCCGCCTTCCACGGTTGGCCGGCATAGCAGTAGAGATAAATGATGTGATGGCTCGGCTCGTTGCCATGCCAGTATTCTCCAATCCGGCCCTGGATGTCCTCGGCTGCCTGGGTCTTGAGTGGCTCCTTGTAGTCGAAAAGCGCGTCCAATTGCTGGATGAACTTCTCCTTTCCCCCCATCAGCGCAATCATGGCCGGTACATCCTGGGGATTATAGAAGGTATATTGCGTGGCAGTCGCTTCCGTGAAATCGGCCTGCGAACCCTCGGCGTAGGCGTGTGGATCGAAGGGGGTGCGCCACTTCCCTTGCGAATCTTTTCCACGGACCTGGCTGGTAGAAGGATCGAAGACATTCTTGTAGCTGCCTGCCCGCTTCATGAAGGAATCATAGTCAGCGCTTTTTCCCAGTGCCCGGGCCATTTGCGCAACGCAGTAATCGTCAAAGGCATATTCGAGGGTCTTGGAAACCGATTCATTTTCCAGGTCGCACGGGACCCAGCCCAGTTTGGCGTAGGCGGCGACCCCGTCATAATCGGGATTCATGGCCGTGGTCCGGATGGCCTGGTAGGCCCGCTGCTTGTCAAAGCCTCTGACCCCCTTGAGGTACCCGTCAACGATGACGGGCACCGCATGATAGCCAATCATGCACCAGGTCTCGTTGCCCTGGAGGGACCACAGCGGCAGCAGGTGATCAACGCTCTGGTCGTAGTGCGCCAGCAGCGAGTTGATCATGTCGGAGTCACGCTGTGATTGGATGAGCGCGAACAGCGGGTGCGTGGCGCGGAACGTGTCCCACAGCGAGAAGACCGCATAGTTCTTGAATCCTTTGGCTTGGTGTATGTTCGAGTCTAGGCCACGGTATTCCTCGGTCACATCCTGGTAGAGGTTGGGCGCCAGGAAAGCGTGATACATGCCTGTGTAGAACGTCTCTTTGTCCCACTGGGAACCTTCGACCTCGATGCGGCTGAGCTCGCGGTCCCACTTCTCGCGGGTCTGGCGCACGATGCGCTCGAAATCCCAATCCGCCCTGGCGATTTCGGAATCGAGGTTCTGCAAGGCGTTGGCGGCACTGATGGGGGAAACGGCCACCTTGACCAGGATCGCTTCGTCGGGGCGAGTTTTGTACTCGGCCAGAAACTGGAGGTTGGTGCCTGCCGCTTCGTTGCGACTGCGGAAGCGGTAGGTCTTGTAGCTATCGTATTTGACCTCGTTCCCTTGGCTCATGATGCGGTAGTGGTCGAAGGGGCGGGAGTAGCGGGCGGCAAAATACAAATACCGCTCTTTGGACCAGCCGTTGACCAGGTGAAAGCCGGTGATGGTAGCGTTGTCCTCGACCCGCACATGGGACCAGATGAGCTTGAAGCGATTCCCGCTGAGGAAGTGCTGCAGGTCGGTCATAATACTCGCCTGTTCACTTTGAGGAAAGGTGAAGCGCATCATGCCGATGCGTTCACCGGCGGTTAGTTCCACAATGACATTATTATTGAGCAGTTTGACCTTGTAGTAGCCGGCGGAGGCCGATTCCTGATCATGCGAGTAGCGGGCCCGGTAACCGCTGTCGGGGTTCTCTTTGGTGCCGGCCACCAGCTTGGGCTCGCCGATCTGCGGCATGAACAGGAAGTCGCCCAGGTCGGGGATGCCTGTGCCATTTAGATGCGTCAGGGTAAACCCCATGATTGAGGTGTCGGAGTATTCGTAGCCCGAGGCAGTGTCCCAGAGATCCCGGTCGGTGTCCGGGCTGAGTTGGATCATGCCGAAGGGTGCTGAAGGGCCAGGGTAAGTGTTGCCTTCGCCCTTAGTGCCAACGAAAGGGCGGATGTAATCGGACAAATGGGGCAGCGGGGCGCTCGATCCGAGGAGAGGTAGGGACAACAGAAGGAGGCACTGCAGGAGCGCGAATATTTCTGTTCGCAGCGAGCAGCGTAGGGCAACGGGCTTGGGCCGGTTCAGAAGCCGGATTACACGTTGGGCGTTGCTGCGGACAGGAATGTCCGCGCGCCGGGCCGGTGGCAGAGCCGAAATAGACCCACAGAGGGGCTCAAAGCTGTGCGCTGTTTTCATAGATTGGCCGTCCGCAGGGGGCCAGCGCCCGCGAATTAGCTTTTGGGGGCAATGGGCCGGATCTTGATGTTGCGGAAGGAGACCTGGCCGTGGTCGCCCTGGAGGGCGATGTAGCCGGTGCTGGACTTGGCAAAACCCGGCATTCGCGAGAACTTGCTCTTGGCAACACGGTTGGTGAAATCTTCGCTGCCCAGCACATACTCGAAGTATTTTACTCCGTTGATGTCGTGCTCGCACTTGTCCTGACTGATGAGCAGGCGGACGTGATTCCATTCGCCGACGGGTTTGGTAGCGTCAAGGGGCTTGCCGGTCTTGGGATCGTCGGGCGGCTGGTAGAGGGCATAGAGCCAGCCGCACCGGACTGGATCGGCGGCAGCCTGATTGTCCTCGAGCTGGAATTCGGGGCCCGTGGCCCAGGCGGCGCCGCCGGCATCTGTGACGTGGTACATGATGCCGCTGTTGCCCGCCTCCGAGATGTTGTAGTCCAGTTGCAGCTCAAACCAGTCAAACTGGTCCGCGGTGACGATATCGCCCGCGTTGTGAGGGTCGGCGCACATCAGCGCACCATCTTTGACTTCCCAGCCCGAGCGCACACCCTCGCGTTTGAAGTTGTGCCAGCCGTTGAAGTCCTTGCCGTTGAACAGCAGCTTCCAGCCGGCAGCCTTCTCAGCATCGGTGAGGGTGTTGGGCGCCGAATCTCCGGCGGCGGCTGCCTGCGTGGCGCCTCCGGCCTGGGCGAGGTCCGTCTTCATGACGGCCTTCCACTCGTCGTTTAGCTCTGGCAACGACTTGCCCGTGAGCTCCTTCCATAGATCGTCGGTGTATTTGCCCTCGCGGCAGGCGGCATTGACTTTGGTGATGAGGTTCTTGTCCTTGCCATAGTTCTCGACCACGTAATTGAGAAAGTTGGCCGAGACGCGGTAGAGGCCATCATAATTCAGGTTCAGGTTCTGCCGCTTTCGGAAGAAGATGACATCGGCGCCGTGGCTCTGCGGCTCGTAGAGGAACCAGCGGATGTAATCGGGGATGCCTTCGGTTAGCCAGCCCGGGGTTGGTTTGTAGTCGGGATTGTTGCGCCGTCCGCCGCCATAACGCTGGACGACATGGACCTCCTCATGCAGCAACGCGCCAACAGCCTCCCCATTCAGTTCTCGCTTGAGCCAGGTCGAGTTGGCCGTGACTCTGCCCCGGCCAGTCGCCGCGACGCCTTCGCCGGGACGGATGACCACAGTGAAGTTGGTGGGTGCGTTATACCCATCGCTCGCGAGCATGGTCGTGAGCTTCGGGTACCACTGCGCCAGCACAGGCGCCAGCTTCGTCTCGGCCCATGCCTGCAAGTCGGGCGCCCCGGAGGTATCAATCGAAATTTGGCAATAACCATCAGTGGAGGGGATGACGAAGGCGCCCTTGGCCGGCTCGGAAGTGCCGGCGCCCGACCCGGTCCCGCCGCCTTTATCAATGACAGCGATTTCGCTATAGAACGTGTTGCCAAAGTCGTCATCGGTCTCCGTGTTCGACATATCGAAGAGCAGGTAGCGATACTTGCCGATCGTGCCATCGGCGTCAGAGATGCCGACGCCGTATTGGCCGCCGCCCTCGCCCGTCTTTGGGCGGGTATCCACCTTCGCGATCAGTTTCCAGCCATTCTTGAGAGGGTCCGTTCCCCGCTTCGGCTTGGCCTTGAAGTCGGCGGCCCCGCCGTCGCTGGCGTAAAGCTTGTACACTTGAGGTCCGCGCGAGCCGGGGTGCCAGGAGTAAGTGTTGATCTGCGTGAGCTCAAGCGCGGCACCCAGGTCCACAAAGAGCCGCCCGCCATCAGTGCCGGCATTGAAGAAGAAGTTCTCGGACGGCTGGTCCTCTTCGGTGGGCAGCTTGCCATCGTGGAGCGCATCCAGATCACCGCCATTCTCATCGCGTTCACCGTCCACGATGGTGAAAGTCGCTTTGGTGGCGGCGTTGGTTTTGGCGGGCGCCGGCACGGTCTTGAACTTGAAGTCAGCACTGGCGTGGGAGGTGTCGTTGTAATCCACAACGATCCTGGTCTCGGCGAAGGAAGCCGGAATCGTCAGCAGGAACGCGGAAGCGGCTATGGTAGTCAGAATGAGGCATTTCATAAATCCATTATTGGTAAGACTGTAGGACGAGAGCTGGAGCCTAGCAACAAATTGGGGCGCACTCCGGTGCGTCCGAGACATCCGGTGCTCGACTGGGCCCGGATCAGACCGGCCAGCCTTGGCGATACGGGCGGCTTAACCACTGGTTGAGCTCAGGGAGGTTGGTGACCTTCATGCCCGGCCCGTCCCATTCGACTTTCTTCCCGACGCCGGCATACTGAGCCAGGTTGCCGAGCAAGGTGAATTCGGTCAACTGGGCACCGTAATCGAAGCTGGCGGCGGTTTCGGTCTTGCCAGCGCGGCAGGCGTTGAGGAAATCGGTCATGACGTCCTTCGGGCGGGGCATAGTCCGGGGCGGCTGGGTAATCTGCTCCATCTTCTCCAACGGCAGGATGTGCATCTTATCGCCGTAAGTGCCGGTATAGAGGATGCCCTTCTCGCCGACATATAGCGTCCCGCTGTCCGGGCGGTCCATTTCTTCGTCGGGATACTGCTTTTGCAGCTCGATGAGCAACGGCGGGAAGTTTCTGCCCTCGCCCCTTGCGGCTTTGGGATCATCGGCGGGATTGCCCTTCGCGTCCTTCTTGAAGCCTTCATACCAGTAGGCCTTGAGTGGCGGCATGTCGCCGCGCGCGGGAATGTCCCAACGAACGCGGCTGCCAGTGGGGTACCACTCATCACTGCCGCCGCGGATTTCCTCAGCTTCGACGCTGGTTGGGTGCCCTACCTTGAGTGCCCAAAAGACGCCGTCCAACACGTGGCAGCCCATGTTGCCAATCGAGCCGTTGCCGAAGTCATACCAGTCGTGCCAATCATGCGGGTTTAGACCTTTGTGGTAATCGCGGTAGGGGGCTGGCCCGATCCAGGAATCCCAATGCAGGCTCGTGGGCACCGGCAAGGAGGGCGGGCGCGGTCCGGCGCCGCCGTTGGCGCGGTCGGTCCAGCTATGGGTCTCGGTGATGTTGCCGACTACACCGGCCCAGACGAATTCGCACAGGCGCCGGTAGCCGTCTTGGCAATGACCCTGGTTGCCCATTTGGGTGGGGGCCTTGGATTCGCGGGCCAGGGCGCGCAGTTTGCGGGCTTCAGCGATGTCGTGGGTGAGCGGCTTCTCGCAATACACGGCTTTGCCCAATTGCATGGCCATCATGGCGGCCAGCGCGTGGTGGTGGTTGGGCGTGGCAACGCAGACCGCGTCAATCTGCTTGCCGATCTTGTCGAACATCACGCGGTAATCAGTGAAGACCTGGACCTTGTCCGGGTCCGGCCCCTTGCCCTCAAGCCACTTCTTTACTCCCGCATGCCTTTTCTCGTCGGCGTCCACAATGGCTACCAGATTCTCCTTGCTTTGTTTGACCAGCCATTCGAGGTGATTCATGCCGCGTCCGCCGCAGCCGATTTGGACGACGTTGAGCTTGTCGCCTGCGCTCGCGGCGGCGAGGAGGTTGGGGACAGGAAGCAAACCTCCGGCGGAAACAACGCCGGCGGCCAGGGTGGAGCACTTGAGAAACGAGCGACGGTTCAATGCAGATTTCATAGTTATGAGCAATGGCAGAGCCAGGCACAACGCCTGCGCCTGGCGCGCATTGTGGCATAGCCCGGCAGAAGCTCAAGTGCGGGTTTACTATTCTTCTTAGCCATCGTGCGTTGCTGCGGACAAGAATGTCCGCGCGCCGGTGGTTGGCCGAGATACGCCTTACAGATAAGGAGTGAGCAGCCGCGCGATGCCGTCGCGCAGGCGTATAGGCAGCGGCCGCGCGTCCATCTCCTGGAGCGTGACCAGGTGAGCGGTATTCCTCCTGGCTTCAATCAGGTCGTGCGACCGCTGGGCAAGCTCCAGGTCGTAGCACTCCAGGTTGAACTCGAAGTTGAGCCGCAGGCTCCGCGCGTCCCAGTTAGCCGAACCCAGAAGCACCCAGCAGTCATCGAGCACCATCAGCTTCGAGTGATCGAATGGGGGCGGCGTGAGCCAAATCCGGCACCCGTGCTTGAGCACCTGCCACCACATCGCCCGGGAAGCCCAATCCACGAATGGCAGATTGCTCCGGGCAGGCAAAATGATATCCACCTGAACGCCCCGCATCGCGGCCAGGTTCAGCGCAGAGACCAAGGCCTGGTCGGGGAGAAAATAGGGGGTCACGATCCGAACCGAGTGACGGGCGATGGCGAGCGCCCCCAGCAGCGTCCAGCGCAGCTTTTCAAAATCCTCATCCGGGCCATCCGGCACCCCGCGCGCCAGCACCTGCCCGGCAGCCTCCGGTTTGGGGAACCACGCGTCACCACGCAGAGATTCGCCGGTCGTAAACAGCCAGTCGTCCGCAAAGACTTCCTGTAACTGGGTGACCACCGGGCCGCGCACGCGGAAGTGGATGTCCTGCACCGGGCTCTTGGGCTGGCGCTGAAGGCAGTGCCCGACCCGGATGTTCATGCCGCCGGTGAAGGCTATGCGCCCGTCCGCCACCAGGATTTTCCGGTGCGTGCGCAAGTTCATCGCCATCAAATGCCATAAAGCGAAGGAGGGGAGAAAGCGCGCGTGCCTGATCCCTTCGCGGCGTAGAGTGTGGAGGATGGTGGGCCAGGAATACCGCGTGCCCGTCGCGTCAATCAACACGCGGACCTCCACGCCCCGGCGCGTGGCGTCACCCAGCGCCCGCGCGAAGGCCAGCCCGACTTCGTCCCGGTCGAAGATGTAAGTGCAGAAAGAGACGGTCTGCCGGGCCTGCTGAATCGCCTCTAGCATCGCGGGAAAGGCCTCATCTCCACCAACGAGTGGGTCGATCCGGTTGCCCGGCAGTAACGGCCGCTTCACCACGCCGCCCACCACTCGCGCCAGCATGTTCAGGTGCCCGGTGTGCCCCGGCAGATGACGGTGCAATTCCTCCGGCGAACACTCCGGCTGTTTCTCGTGGGCGCGATATCGCTCGAGGCGGCGCCGCAGCACCACGGCCTGGCGGCGAATCCGGTTCACTCCAAAGATAAAGTAAAGGGCCGCCCCGACTAAGGGCACCAGCCAGATAAATCCTACCCAACCGATGGCTGAGCGTGAATCCCGCTTGTAGAGGACCGCGTTCCCCGAGGCAGCTATGCAGAGCAGCAAGGCCACCCCGGCAAAAACGAAATGCCAGGGTCCGACTTCCAGGCTCCAGAGGCTCGCGACAATTATGGCCATCGAGAGTTCCCTTCCCGTTGCGCCCTATTTCCGGGGGAGGTCAGCTCTTGAGCCCTCTAAGGTCCGGTTCCAGCTTCTTGCCTTCCTTGAGCAACGCCGCCAACGTCAATTCCTTCCGGCGATACGCCACTTCGCGGCCCAGAATGGCCGTCAGGTTCGACCGCACGGATGGCACAACCGTCGGGTTGGAACAATCCCCTTTGAGGATGGCAGCGTGGAACTCGTTGATATTGACCACGGTCCCGCTGTCATAGAGGTTGCCGACCTTGGCGCGGACGCGGGTTTCGGGGCCGTCCAGCGTCACCCCGGTATAATAGTCCGCGTCAATGACCCCCGACGCCCCGAAGACCCGCGCCCGGATCTCGTCTTTGACCTGCGGGATGCTCTGGATGCAGGAGAATGATAGCACCAGGTCGTCCGGGAACCAATAGGTGACCGCGAAATGATCATAGATGCTGTTGGGCGGGCGCACCTTGTGGCCGCCGGTGCCTTGGGCCCGCAGCGGGTCAGCATTGATGATCCAGGTCACCAGGTCGAGCGCGTGAATGCTCTGCTCGACAATGAAATCGCCCGAGATCGGCAGGACGTAATACCAACTGCGCAGTTGTTCCTCGGGCGTCGCCGGTGGCACGCCGCGCCCACCGCCCGACCACGGATACCAGGCCTCGGCCATGACCAGCGGACCCATGGCACCCTTGTGAACCTGCCCGATGGCGTCCCGGAAATTCGCATCGGCACGGGTCTGGAAATCAACGAGGAACACCTGCTTCTTCGCCGTGGCCCGTCGGCCGGCCTCGGCGATGGTCTGGCAGCCGGGCGCATCCACGGCGATTGGCTTGGCCTGATAGACATGCTTGCCCGCGTCCACAGCGTCCGAGACGTGCTGGGGATGGAAGTAGGGCGGCGTCTCGATGACCACGGCGTCGAGCTTGCTGTCCAAAAGCCGCTTGTAACCCGACAAGCCCGTGTGACGCCGCGACGTCTCGATCTTGAACTTGTCGCCCACAGCATCGGCTTTGTCCTGGAAATAGTCCGCGCAAGCCACCAGCCGATACTTGCCGGAGTCGGCGAACAGGTTGGCGATCCAACTGCCACGGCCGCCGCAGCCGATCAGACCAATCCCCAGAACGGAGTTGGCCTCCGCCCCGAAGACCAGAGATGGTTTCAGAACAGTGATGGCTGTGGCAGTGGCCGCGCCCGCCAAAAATGCCCGACGGGGGATTTGAGGAGTGCTACTTGTCATGCGCTGATTGTGGACGGCTCCGTCGCCAATGCAAGACACGGATTTCAAGGAGTAGCACGAATTCCGGCCTCCCCATTGGGGCACGCCCCCCGCATTCGCCAAGCCGCCAAAGGCCGGAAGGAGCGCTCAAGGAGCCCCAGACCGAGATGCCGCCTCCCGAGGGTGCGCGCACCAAGGCAAAGGGGAGGAAGAGCGACTAGGTCAGCTCCGTAGCAGCACCGGACTGCCGCAACAGTTACAAGGATGTTGCAAGCATGTTCCTAGGATGTTCCTTGCTTGTTTCTAGCCTTTCGGCCTCTCCTCTTGCTGCCTGCCGCGCCTGTTTCCCCTGAAACCGCCCGCCGGTGGCACCCCGCAGCGCTACCGTCATCCAGCCCCGGGGCTTCCCGCCGCAGCCGCGTATAACCTATAGACGCCGGAAGGGATGTCAAGGTTACGGCCTGAACCAAGGTCCATTAGGACCGACCTGTCTATAATTTCCAAACCTCCGGGTTGGAGCACTCATGCCTTCCCTCTCAAGTCAGTCGCCCTCCATACCAGAGCTTGGATCACGTTTCACGATCCCTACTTCCCTTTCTTCCCCAGTCCTTTCACCACCCCACGCATCCATTCGACGCTCTTGCGCGTGTTCTCATCCGTGCCGCTGCATTCAATGGAAACAACTCCGTTCCAGCCGACCTTGCGCAGATACTCCATGCAGCTTTGGATGTTATCAGCATTGGCCCCGCCGCCGACATAGACCTCCGAGCTGCCGATGCCGGTTTCCTCACCGCGCGCCGCCGCCGCCAGCGCCGGCCAGACGTCTTTGATGTGGCAATGTACCACGTATTTGCGCAGCGCCTTGAGGTAATCGAGCGGGTTGTGGCCCGCGATAAATGTGTTCCCCGTGTCGAAGTTGCACCGCAGATACTCGGAGTCGAAGTGCTTGAAGAGGTTCTGCATGAACTCGATGTCATTGGTGTAGGGGCCGTGCGGCTCCACGTTGATGACGACTTTGTAGTCCTCGGCCCACGAAAGGCATTGGGCGTAGTTATCGCAAGTGACACGGAAGACCTCCTTGCGCGTCATGCCGGGCGTCTCGAATGCGCCGTCCACCGTGTCCACCATTGGGCACCCCAGCTCCGCGGCGAAACGGACCGACTGCGTCACGTATTGCACACCGAACGCCGAGCCGTTCGGCCCCATCATCGGATACGAGCCGTCAATCTGGGAGACGATGAGACCGAGCTTGTCCAGGAAGCGGCGGATGGCCCGCGGATTGGATTGCAGCGAAACCCCCGGATCGTAGCCGAGGGCGGCGATAAAATTCTGGCCGTGGATGGCGCAGAACTCGATGTGTTTCAAGCCGGTGGCGGCGACTTTCTCGCAGGCGGCTTCAAAGCCAACGCTCAGGGGCCTCCAGTTATCGGTGTGTAATCCCAAGTGAATCATACCGTCGTTCTATGCCCGGCGCTCGCAAACGTCAAGCCGCATGGGGGGCGGAGCGTTGGAGCGTTGGAGCGTTGAAGCGGCACGAGGGATGTGCCGGGGTCCGTGTTAGCCGGCCACGGGCACCGCTTTGCCTGGCTCTTCGATGGCCACATAGACGACCTCGGCTTGGGTGACGCGCACCACGTCGTGCGGGGGATGGCCACGCTTGGCCTCAACCGTGATGCGAACGGTGATAGAGGTGCGGCCGACCCTGAGAGTCTCCCCGTAGAAGCTGACCAGGTCGCCCACGAACACCGGGGCGATGAACTTGACCTCGTGCATGGCTACCGTGACCAGGTTCTTCTCCGAATGCCGGCGCGCTTCGACGGCGCCCGCCTGGTCAATGTAGCTCAAAATCAGTCCGCCAAAGATGGTGCCCATCGGGTTGGTGTCCTTCGGCATCATCACGACACGGATGGCCGGTTGCAGCTCGGTCGTCATGCGGCCATTAGAACCTGTGGGGTCCGGAATGTCACTGAGGAAAGCGGCTGGGCGCATCTGTTGGTTGTCGGTGAATCGCTGATTCTGCTGGACTACCTGAGCCGTTTCAGGCAAGAAGCTGTGAATGCACATCGCACAACGTATTCAG